>ERZ831634.983-NODE-983-length-32963-cov-9.195150_pt1 | contig 32963 bp, 29 predicted proteins | sample MGYA00519953_ERZ831634 | MGnify/ENA primary metagenome ERZ831634 (study PRJEB31850, sample SAMEA3708718) | human gut metagenome | biome: human gut; feature: human-associated habitat; material: faeces | place: China | collected 2014 ... | reverse complement strand
ATTATATGCAATAAGTGCAGCGGATAGGAGCGACCTATCTACTACACTTCTATTGTACTAGGTCCGGTCGGAGACCGGGGATGAGATGTAGTTCGTCAGCCGAAGGCTGGTTTTGTGGTTTTCAAGAGGTGCAGTTTCTAAAAAGGCGAAGCATCCTTTGATGTTTTCAGACAGAACCCATAAATACATTTGTTAGTATCCCCTGCCGGAATTTTCCAATAGAAAAAAGGACTGTGACGAAATGATTGCACATTAGGTCACAGCCCCTTTTCTCCATCAGACCAGCCGCAGGCCAAGAGGGGTCTAATTCCCCACTGGGAAATCCTGAAGTTAATCCTTTGGTTTTGGTGTCATGAAGGACCAGCCGCAGGCCACGAGGAGGCTAATTCCCCTCTGGGAAATCCTGAAACTAATCCTTCATGTAATCCTATTATATTTCAAAAAGGCTGAATATTAACCAGTATATATAATAGAATATATTAAAATACATATAAAGAAAACATGACACGCACGGCGGCGTAGTAATAAAAAGAAGGGAAATCCAGCGAGGAGAGAGCAGCGGATTTCCTTCTATTTTTCGCGATTCTTCCTGCTTTGCGCGGCAGGGAAATAGGCGGAAAACAGGGGCTTTGCGAAGGAAAACAGAGAATTTTCATTCATATGATATAATATAAGCGTCTCATTTTTGAATTTTACTTTCGGAGAGTCGGGGGATCTCGGCGGAAGTGAGTGTACTCTTTTGAGGTGCAATTTGGACGATAAAAAGACAAATGCCGGAGAGAACAAGCCGGAAGTAAAAGCTCCCGAGATTTCTTCACCGGAAAAGGAAAGTCCCGTTGACCGGATCAGGCATCTCACGCAGAAGCAGATGGCAGCACTTGGCTGCGGACTCTTCGCGCTCCTGATTCTCGCGGGCGGATTCTATTTCTATGCTGTCGACAGGCCTTCGCTTTCCGGCAAGGTCACTATCAGCGTACCAAAAGAAGCGACAGGGACATACATTGCGGACATGCTCGAAAAGAAGGGCGTCATCAAGAGCAGTGAAATGTTCCGCTTCTACATGCGCATTCTCGGCGACGGAACGAAGCTTCAGAGCGGCGTCTACTCGATGCATCAGGGCCTCTCCATCCGTGAGGCTGCCCAGGAACTCAAGAGCGGCAAGGCAGATACCGTGACCGTCACGATTCCGGAAGGCAGCACCGTCCGTCAGATGGGCGAGATCTTTGCCAAGTCTGGAATCGCCGGCACTCCGGATTTCGTGAAGGAAGCATCGACCTACGGACCGCTTCCGTACATGTACGGCCCGGTCGCCGCGCCCGTCAAAGGCGAAGGTTTCCTTTTCGCGGATACATACAGCTTCCCGCTAGACTATACCGCGCGCCAGATCTGTGACGTCATGTACAAGAGAACCAACGAAATGCTGACGCCGGAAATCCGCAGGGAAGCCGAAGCGAAGCACATGACGCTCCATGACCTCATCACCATCGCATCCATGGTCGAACGCGAGGCGAAGTTCAAGGAAGACCAGGTGCCGATCGCATCCGTCATCCTGAAACGTCTGGAAGTCGGCATGCCGCTCCAGATCGACGCGACCGTCCAGTACGCCCTTGGTGCGCAGAAAGAAGAAATCACCGTCGCCGATACGAAGATCGACTCCCCATACAATACCTACATCCATCCGGGCCTGCCGCCCGGACCGATCGGAAGCCCGGGCATGGAAGCCATCCGTGCCGTACTGAAAGCCCAGCCGGGCGAGTACCTGTACTACGTCGCCAAAGAAGACGGACACCATGTCTTCACCAAGACATACGACGAGCACCGGGCAGAAACGGAGACCATCTATGGATCAAGCTCCTGATACCGCCTCCATCAAAAAGAAACTGGAAACCATCGCTGAAAGAGACAATGTGCCCATCATACGCGCTGCGGAAAGAGACCTCCTTCTTGAGGCCGCAGAGCCCGTTATGCCCGGGCGCATCCTGGAAATAGGGACAGCGATCGGATACTCCGCGCTCCTTTTGGCAGAGCGATTTCCTTCGTCCGAAATCGACACCATCGAAGTCGATCCCGAAAGACATGAAATTGCCGTTTCCGCCATGAAAGAAGCAGGCATGGAAGACCGCGTCCACTGCCACCTGGGCGATGCTGCGGACATCCTGAAAACATTATCCGGCACTTACGATTTCCTCTACCTCGACGGCCCCAAAGGCCAGTACCTGAGGGAACTTATGGAAATCGAGCCGAAACTTTCCCCGCGCGCCGTGATCTGCGCCGACAACGTCCTCTTCCGGGGACTCGTCAGAAGCAGCGAGCCCGTAGCGCACCGCTACCGGACACTCGTCATGCGCCTCCGGGAATACATTTCCTATGTAGAGGAAAAATACAATACAGTCATTTATGAAGAGGGAGACGGCCTGGCCGTTTCCTCACCGAAAGATATAAAGAGGTAAACGATGAAAAAAATGGAACTTCTCGCACCGGCGGGAACAATGGAAAAAATGAAAATGGCCCTTCTTTACGGAGCCGATGCCGTCTATCTGGCGGGCAAAGCATTCGGACTGCGCGCGTACGGCGGCAACTTCTCCCCTGAAGAAATGAAAGAAGCCGTCGAATACGCACGCTCCATGGGACGCAAAGTCTACGTCACCGTGAACATCATCCCGAGAAACGAAGACTTCGTCGGCCTTGACAGATACCTGAAGTACCTGGAGGAAATCCACGTAGACGCAGCCCTCATCTCCGACCTCGGCGTATTCCAGCTCTGCCGCGAAGTCGCACCGAACCTGCCCATCCACGTTTCCACACAGGCAAGTTCTGCCAACTGGCGCACCGTCAAAGCATGGAAAGACATGGGCGCATCCCGCGTCGTCCTTGCCCGCGAAGTATCCCTTAAGGAAATGGCAGAAATCCGCCGCCGCGTCGACATCGAACTCGAAGTCTTCGGCCACGGCGCCCTCTGCATCTCCTGGTCCGGCCGCTGTCTCCTCTCCAACTTCTTCACCAACGGACGCCGCCAGTCCAACAAAGGCGAATGCATCCAGGCATGCCGCTTCAAATACAGCGTCGTCGAAGAATCCAGACCGGGACAATACTGGCCCGTCGAAGAAGACGAACACGGCACCTACGTATTCAACAGCAAAGACCTCTGCATGGTCGATAACATCAAAGACCTCATCGAAGGCGGCGCCTCCTCCCTTAAAATCGAAGGCCGCATGAAATCCGTCTACTACGTAGCAGCCGTCGTAGCCGCTTACAGAAAAGCCATCGACGCATACTACGAAGAACGCGAAAACTACAAAGTACGCCCCGAATGGAGAGAAGAACTCGAAAAAGTCTCCCACCGCCCGTACACCACAGCCTTCGCATTCCAGAACCCGGACAAGACCGCCCAGGAATACGACCACTCCCAGCCCGAACAGCCCTATGACTTCGTAGGACTCATCCTCGAAACAAAAGAAGAAGGAAAAACCTTCAAAGTACAGCAGAGAAACCACTTCAAAGTCGGCGAAGTCCTCGAATACCTCACACCGAAAGGCGACGTAGGCCAGATGACCGTAGGATCCCTCGTCAATAGCGAAGGCGAAACCGTAGACAAAGCCCCGCATCCGCTCGAAGAACTCACCCTGACGACAGATGCCCCGCTCCTGCCATACACCATCCTCAGGAGGCGCGCAAAATGAAAGACCTTGAAGACACAGCCGTCTACATAGAAATAGACCCAAGCGACGTCAACTACATCAACCGCATCATAGAAGGCTACGAGTACCTCGGCATCCTCACCACATTGGATCCAAAAAGAGCCACCTGCCGCATCAACTCCACAGCCGACACCAGAGACATGGTCATAGACATCCTGACCCACCTAGATGCCAAAGTCACCATCCTCCCAGACAGACAAAGCGCACTGCCAAAAGAATAAAAAAGATAGCAAAAATGCCAGATTCCCCAAACGGAACCTGGCTTTTCGAATGGAGAGGGGGGAGAAGCGTCAAAGTGCCAAGGTGCGCCTTAAAATCTAAAGGCTCTTATATAGAAACCGTACAACCGAGACGGAGCGCGAACTAAAACACCACACAACCAGACTAACGTCTGTACGAAATGCAACTCATCCGCCCGACATAAGAGTTTAAGGTCGGGCACCTTCTCTTCCAGAGCAAGGTCAAGTGCGAAACCACACAACCTCGCTTTGCTCGTGAAACCTTTTTATAAAAACCAATGAATACTGCACCCCTTTCCCGGCAACAGCTGAAAGTCGGTACTCCTTCCCCGCTGGGGCAGGTCAAAACCTTCCGAATCGACGTGAACGGATATTATTAACTGCGATGTACTGAGTCCTGATTTTCAGGGCCGTAGGCCGGTCTTAACCTTGCTCCGGGAGGAGAAGGTGGCGGCGGAGCCGACGGAAACATCATTTTCCAGCCTGTAAGGCGGCTGTATGGTTTTTAATCTCTCCTCTCTGCTGTCCGTTTTTAAGCCTTTCCTACTTTGCCATTTCCTCGACTCACCATCATAAAATTTCCTATTTCCTCAAATCACTCCCGCGGCTTGCTGTCAAAAAGTCGCATTTTGTCCAGCATGCGTGGTACATGCATGGGATTTACTAAAAATCATGATATAATAAAGAAAAAATAATTTATTTTTCTTTATAGGAGGAAATCACAAGTATGGATGACGGCCACATATGGGGCGAATTATTGATCATCATTTTGCTGGTACTGGCCAATGGGGCTTGTTCTCTGGCGGAGATTGCCATCGTAGGCGCCAGGAAAACGAAGCTGCAGGAAATGATTGACGCGGGCAGCAAGAACGCTGTCTACGCGCTGCGTCTGGCGGAGAAGAAGGAAGAACTCTTCTCCACGATCCAGGTGGGCATCACGACCATCAGCATCATCACTGGTATGTTTTCGGGCGCGTCGCTGGCGGGTCCTTTGGGGCGCGAGCTGGAGAAAATCCCGTTCCTTGCCCCGTATGCGCAGGGCGTCAGCATGGTCACCGTCATGGTGCTTGTGACGTACTTTTCATTGATTATCGGCGAGCTCGTCCCGAAATGGGTCGCGATCGCCATTCCGGAGAAAGCAGCCTGCGCCATTGCAAGGCCGATGATCCTTCTTGCGACCGTCTGCCGTCCGCTCGTGCTTTTCTCCACGTGGTCGACGAAAGTCGTCGTCAATCTAATCGGCGTGAAAATGGGCGGTGAGCAACCGGTCTCCGAAGAAGAAATCCGCGTCCTCCTCCAACAGGGGGCAGAACTCGGCACCTTCGACAAGGAAGAACCGGAAATCATCGACAATGTCTTTGAACTCAACGACCGCACCGCCGCTGACTGCATGACCGCGCGTCCGCAGCTGACATGGCTCGACCTGGAAGACACCGAGGAAAAAATCTGGAAAGACATGATGGAGACCACCCATTTCAGGCTTCCTGTCGGGAGCGGATCCCTCGATGATTTCAAAGGCCTGGCCGACCTTTCCGAAGTCCTTATGGACCAGCACCTTTACCCGGACAAACCGCTGAAGGCATCGCTCATCGAAAAAGTACGCCAGCCGCTCTTCATTCCGGAGACACTCATCCTGACGAAACTTCTCCGCTTCTTCCGCACGAAGGGCGTCCACGAAGCCGTCGTCATCGACGAGTACGGGACATTATCCGGCCTCATCACACTCCATGACGTCCTCGAAGAAATCGTGGGCGACATGCCGGGCGACAAGCAGGACATCATTGACGAGAAAAACAAATTTATCCGCCGCTCCGAAAACTCCTGGCTGGTGGAAGGGCTCTGCTCCATCGATGAATTCAGGGAATATTTCCACATCGAGGAAGAGCTGCCAGGCGAAGCGGAAGACTACTACAAGACTTTGGGGGGCTTTATCACCTACCTGCTCGGCTACATTCCGAAAGAAACGGAAAAAGCAACCTATGACCGATTCACATTCGAAGTCATGGACTGCGACAACCGCAGAGTGGATAAGGTATTGGTAACGGAAGGAACTCCTTCCGAGAAGGAGCAGAAAGAAAATGGCAAAAAAAATTGATGAAAAAACCATGCTGGAGAACATAGAAAACCTCCGCAGTGAACTTTCTGAAACAAAAGGATTCCTGCAGACATACATGCTCGATCCAGATCCCGACTCCCGCCCCGCTGAAGACGAAAGACTGAAAACCGTCGTCCGCCTCGCAGGAGAAATGGAAGATATCCTGGCCCAGCTCACCGGCGGCGTCCACACAGAAGAAGTCAAAGAAGAAACTCCGGAAGAAAAAGAAGCTGCTGCTGAAGAAGAAAAAGACGAAGAAGTCATCAAAGAAGCAGAAGAATCCGAATACACCGAAGAAGAACCAAAAGAAGAAGCTGATGACGAAGAAGACGAAGAGGAAACCGAAGAACCGGAAGAAGTCTCTCTCGAAGGCACTCCTGAAGAAACAGAAGAAGACGCAGAAGACGACTCCATCCCGGTAGCCCAGGACATCTCCGAACCCGCCGACGACATCAACCTCGAATACAAAACCCACGAACTCGGAACACCTGGCGAAGACGAAGACAACATCGAAGCAGACTGGAACCTGAACGAAGAAGACATGATGCCAGCCTTCCGCGCCTACGCCACCAGCGAAGAACTCGAAGAAAAGAAAAAAGAAAAGAAAGCAAAGAAAGACAAGAAAAAAGACAAAAAGAAAGCAAAGAAAGACAAGAAAAAAGACAAAAAGAAAGACAAAAAGAGCAAAAAAATGAACGAAGAAGCCGGCCTCTTCGCCGACGTCAAAACATTTGAGTAACAGAGAAGAGGTCACCGGAGACGGGGATGCAGCATTTCCTGGGCCGTAGGCCGGTCTTAACCTTGCTCCGGAAGGAGAAGGTGGCGGCGGAGCCGACGGATGAGTTGCATTTCCTCAAGGCGTTAGCCTTGGTTGTAAGGTTTTTATCGAGCAACGCGAGGTTTAGGGGTGTTAACCTTGCTCCGTCAGGAGAAGGTGGCGCCGAAGGCGTCGGATGAGATGTAGTTCCCAGCCTGTAAGGCGGCTGTATGGTTTTCTCATTTCTTGGCTGTCCCCGTTAGGGGAAAGTGGCGCCGGAGGCGACGAAAGGGGTTCATTTTCACTCCCTCCATCTTGCTTGTACGCTTTACACTTTCGTTCCAATTAAAGAGGATGTACGACGATCACTCGTTACTGCATCCTCTTTTTCATCTCAAAAGACAATTTGTTTCCATGAAAGAAGGAATCATTATGCCGAATTATGCCAAAGATGGCGAAGTCATGTACCACACCGGCCTGACCAAAGAAATGATAAAAGGCGCCAAATACGCCCTCGTTCCCGGCGACCCGGGACGCGTCGAAGGCCTTGCCAAAGCCCTTGATCCGAACGCCGCCTTTGTCGCCAGCCACAGAGACTTCACCACCTGGACCGCCGAAGTGAATGGACAGCCTATCCTCGTCATGTCCACCGGCATGGGCGGCCCCTGCGTTACCTTCGCCGTAGAAGAACTCGCCCGCCTCGGCGTCAAAACATTCATCCGCGTAGGCACCACAGGCTCCATGCAGGAAGACCTGAACCTCGGCGACATCGTCATCAACAAAGCAGCAGTCAGAATGGATGGCGCCTCCAAAGCCTACGCCCCCATCGAATACCCCGCCGCTGCCGACATGCGTGTCACACTTGCCTTAGAAGAGGCCGCAGGGACCCTGAAGATCCCCTTCAAAACAGGCATATCCGTCTCCACCGACAGCTTCTGGCCCGGCCAGGAACGCTACGACAGCTACGCCGGCTACGTCCGCCGCGCCTACCAGGGAAGCCTCGAAGAATACCAGCACCTCGGCTGCACCAACTTCGAAATGGAAAACGCCACCCTCTTCACACTCTGCGACGTCATGGGCCTTCACGCAGGCTCCGTCTGCGGCGTAGTCGCCAAAAGAACCGACAGCGAGACAGTCGCCCCGCACGACGTCTACGAAGAAGCAGAAAAAAGATTCCAAAAGACAGTCAAGCTCGCATTAAAAATGCTCACAGGACACTTTCTCGTGAGGATTTGAGGATAGAAAAAATAAATGGTACGAAAAAAGGACCTATCGAAGGTCCTTTTTTCGTTGTCAGACTGCGCTGACGCCGCTAACACTCGCCTTCCCAGGGGAAGGGCCGTAGGCCGGTCTTAACCTTGCTCTGGAAGAGAAGGTGCGCCGTATACCAGTTGGCAATGATGGTAGGAGCAAGAATGACTCGAAAGTTTGTGTACGGGGCAGATGAGTTGCATTTCCTAGGCCATGGGCCGGCTGTATGGTTTTATCATCATTTCTCTCGCTCCCACCATTGCTGCTAAAATGCCAAGGTACGCCTTCTGTTTAGAAAAGATGGGAAAGAAGGCTCTTTCTTATTACACCTTTACAACCGCCCCAAGGTGCGAATGGGAACACCAACAACCGAACTTCGTTCGAGGAAAACAAGCCAACCTCGTTCCACTCGCAGAACCTTTTTATATGAAAGAAATTAAGGGATACTACACTCTTTCCCCCGGCAACAGCTAAAAGATTAGCCGGGCCCCCTTCCTCTCCGAGGCAGGTTTTCTCGATTCTGATGGATAGTATCGAACGAGCATCATACGATTATCATTTACGGTGAACGTATTTAAATCACTATTGATAATAGCCGTTCTCGCCGTTGCGGAAGGTTTTGACCTACCCCGGCGGGGAAGGAGTACCGGACTTCAACTGTTGCCGGGAAAGAGTGCAGTATTCATTGGTTTTTATAAAAGGTTCCACGGACGAAGTCCGGTTTTCCGGTTTTGTGAGCAGAGCTCACCATCAAAAAAAGACCCTCGACGGGTCATTTTTTGATTCCTATTCTTCTATTCATATTCATACCATTACAATTTCGTCGTCATTCTCTTCACATCCACCGCATATTCTCCATAGTTGGACCAGGAGTTGATGACTTCTTCGATCGGGAAGATGGTGTTGATGGAGCGTTCGTCGGTGACGGTGAGGAGCTGGGAGAACCAGGTGTCCCGGGCGAGCATGAGGGTCTTCTTGTCCATGTGGAAGAGGAGGGCCATGTCGAAGGAGACTTGGTAGGCTCCGTGGTTGACGTTGACGTAGTCGGTGACGATTTCTACTGAATTGATCTTGCCGCCTACGGGGAATGTGCTGTAGGGGAGGTAGAATTCGTCTCTCTTCAGCTGCCCCTCGTTTCTGAACGGGTGGCAGGTGAAGCAGGTCATGCTTTCCATGGCTCCGAAGAAGGGGAGCTGTTTCGGTTCATTGGCGACTTCTATGATTCCGTCATTGAGATGGATCCGGCAGTTTCCGTAGGTACGGGAAAATCGCTCGTCTTTCGCACATTCGTAAGAAAGGAGTGTGGATCCCTTGGTGCGCGAAAGCAGCGCGCGCATGCTCTTGGTGAAGGTAGCTTCTACCATGATGGTTCCCTTTCCCCCCGGCGGGTGCCGCATCCGGTTCTATGCAGGGGAATGGCCGGCTTAATTCACGTTGGTTATCGGACTTGCCTCCAAATTTTGTGGGTGAGGCGTGGCCGCGAAGCGGAGAACCAGGTACCCGGCGATGCCGGATAGAAGTGATCCGAGGAATATGCCGACTTTCGCAAGTTCGCGGGCGTCGCCTGGAGGAAATGCGAGAAGGTCGACGAAAAGACTCATCGTGAAGCCGATGCCGCAGCAGAGTGCTATGCCGTAGACATGTGTCCAGGTCGCAGCTGCCGGCATGGGAACCAGTTTTGTTTTGACTAGGATATACATTGTCCCGAAGACTCCGACCTGCTTGCCCAGGAATAGTCCGATGGCGATGCCAAGGACCACGGGCTGGAACAGATCCGAGATCTGGAAATGACCGAGATAAACACCGGTATTCGCAAATCCGAAGAGGGGCACGATGAGGAAAGTGACCCAGTTCGTGAGGGCATGCTCCCATTCCTGTACCGGGGAGACTGTGCGCCCTTCCCGCATGCCGCGGAAGGGAATGGCGGAGGCGAGGATGACGCCTGCCAGTGTCGCATGAAGTCCCGAGCGGAAGACGCAGTACCAGAGGACGATGCCAAGCATGAGGTAGGGGATCGGACGGATGTAACCGATTCTGTTGATGTAGAAAAGGAGAGCCGTGACCGCCGCTGCGCCAAGAAGGTACATCCACGCAAGTTCCTGCGTGTAGAAGAGAGCAATGATGACGATGGCCATGAGATCATCCATGACGGCCAGAGTCGTCAGAAAGACTTTCATGGATATGGGAACCCGGGAGCCCAGGACGGAGACGATGCCTATCGCAAACGCGATGTCGGTCGCCGTCGGGATGGCCCAGCCGGAGAGATACTCAGGATAAGAGAAATTCACGATCGTGTAGACGATGGCCGGACAGATGAGCCCGAAGAAGGCCCCGATGCCCGGCAGGAAGCGCTTGGCATTCGTGTTCAGCTCGCCATGGATCATTTCCCGTTTCACTTCCAGTCCCACCTGCAGGAAGAAGATGGCCATCAGCACATCATTGATCCATAAGTGCACAGGAAGAGGACCCAGCTCAGCATGAAGGAAATGCTCGTAGTAAGGAGCAAGACCGGTATTCGCCATCACAAGGCCCAGGATTGCGGCCAGGAAGAGGAGAACTCCGCCCGCCGACGCAGATTGAAAGAAGAATAAGAGTGGATTCATAGGTTAACCTCCGATTTAGCTTCTCTTTGGAGAGAAAGGAACATTTCCGTATAAGAAAAGGATTTGTCACTTCCTATACGTACGCAACAGATCCTTTCCCTGAAAGATGGAGTTATAGTAGGGGTAACACATTCGTGTTTATCTATATCTATTTATATTATATCATCACTTTTCGATATAGCAAATTATTCGCAAATAAATTTTCAATAAAAAATCGCGAAACCCGAAGAAAAAAAGGGATTTCGCGACGATATTGCTAAAAATAGTCTTATATAGAGATTTTCTTTGTACTATTCCTAAATTCCGTAGGAGTCATGTGGAACGTCCGGCTGAAGAGCTTGGTGAAATAGCTCTGACTCGTGAAGCCGCAGTTGAAGGCGATGTCTGCCACGGAGGTGTCCGTGTACTGCAGAAGCGAGCGGCTGACCTCGAGACGGTAGTCGTTCACGAAGTCGATCGGCGAGCTTCCCATGTAAATCTTGAAAAGCGAGCAGCACTTGCTGCGGGACACCTTGCCGGCCGCGGAAATGTCCGCCAGCGTGATCTTTTCCTGGTAATGCTCGTAAATGAAATGGACCATGTCCTTCTGGACAGCACGGTCCGAGAAGGAAGGCTGCGGGAGCGCATTCAGCATCGGAGGGAATGAACGGTAGAGGTAGTAAAGAAGCATGTGAATGAGAGCCACCGTGCGGAAAGGCGCTGCCGGCTCCTTGCTGTCCTTGGAAGCCTGCAGTTCCCTCAAAAGGCGCTGCACCTTGGGTGCATCATCCGAGCCCGCAGGGATGTAGAAATACTCCCGGCTCGCATTCTGGAGGAGCGGGCGGACCAGCTTCTCCCGGATTTCCTCATTTGCCGTCAAAAGCGCAGGATTGGCCAGGATGCGCATGAATACTGTATCCTCCGGCTTCGGCAGGTTCCTGTGGATCGCTCCCGGAAGGACAATCAGCGTCGAACCCTTCTGCAGGGAAATAACGGATTCGTTCAGCTGGAAATCCAGCGTCCCGTCCAGGATCGTCAGACATTCCAGCTCGTCGTGCCAGTGAGTGATCGTTCTGTATGATTTCTGCTCGCCCTTCTTCTCCTTCTGCACATAGAAAGGCGAGGCTTTCGCACCCGGCATGGCAGGCGCGTCGGGCAGAATCGTGAATGGTTTATCCATGAAAGTCTCCTTATCCAAAAAAGCGATAGAGTACGATTGTTATAAAAATAAGTCTTGAAAAAATCTTTACAAACTTGAGTCCACATTATTATTATAACAAATATAGAAAGATTTGAAAATAAACATGAGAATTACCATCAATTCCATAAAACACCTATGGAAATTTCCACTGTATCTGTTACAATAAGATAATATATAATTTTTTCAATATTACAGACACATTGTACGGAAAATCCGCGTAAAGACAGGAGTTTTACATGTACGAAGAAACAACCATCGCAGCGATTGCGACAAGCCCGGGCGAAGGCGGCATCGGCATCATCCGCATCAGCGGCATCGACGCCTGCTGCATCGCCGATAAAATATTTCAGGACAGGGGCGGGAAATTCGCCGAATCCACGCCATACCTCATGCGCTTCGGCCACGTCGTCAGAGGAGACAAAACCATCGTCGACGAAGGCCTTGCCGTATTCATGAAAGCGCCGCACTCCTACACAGGAGAAGACGTCGTCGAAATCCAGATCCACGGATCCATGGAAGCCCTCCGTCAGACACTCGCGCTCGTCCTTGAAAACGGCGCCGTCCCGGCAGCCAGAGGCGAATTCACGAAACGCGCCTTCCTGAACGGCCGCCTCGACCTCACACAGGCCGAAGCCGTCATGGACGTCATCGAAGCCAAAGGTGCCGCTGCGCTTTCCCAGGCAGAAAGCCACCTCTCCGGGAAACTCTCCAGCTTCGTCCACACCTGCCGCGACGAACTCACCGACCTCATCACGAAACTCGAAGTCACCATCGACTACCCGGAAGAAGACCTCGAAGACCTCACCAACGAACAGATGGAAGAAGGCCTCGTCACCATCCAGAAATCCCTCGCTGATCTCCTCCAGAGATCCGAAGAAGGACGCATTATCAAAGACGGCCTTAGGACAGCCATCGTAGGACGCCCGAACGCAGGGAAATCCAGCCTTCTGAACGCCCTTCTCCAGGAAGACCGCGCCATCGTCACCGACATCCCCGGCACCACAAGAGACACCATCGAAGAATCCATCAAAATCGGCGGCGTCCCCTTAGTCCTCATGGATACAGCCGGCCTTCGCGAGACAGACAACCGCGTCGAACAGATCGGCATAGAAAGAGCCAGAGCCTCCATGGAAAAAGCCGACCTCATCCTCGCCGTCATCGACGGATCCCAGCCGCTCACCCCGGATGACAGGAACCTACTTTCCTCACTCAAAGGAAGAAACGCCATCGTCATCCTCAACAAATACGACCTTCCGCAGGAAACAGAAATCGAAGACGTCAGAGAACTTTCCGGAAACATCCCCTGCATCCGCCTCTCCGCCCAATACGGAAGCGGCATGGACGACCTCAAAGAAGAACTCAGAAAAATCATCGGTCACCAGGACGCAGACGCAGGAAGAGAACTCTTCCTTACCAACCTGCGCCACGTAGACCTCGTCAAGAAATCCCTGGCAAGCGTAGAAAGAGCCTTAGAATCCGTCAGAAACGGCATGCCCGCCGACTGCATCGTAGTCGACCTCACCGAAGCCTGGACCCAGATGGGCGCCATTACAGGCGACACCGTAGACGACGAACTCATCAACGGCATCTTCGAACGCTTCTGCGTAGGGAAATAAAAGAACAAAAACCAAAGTGCCAAGGTACGAACGGAAGAACAGAACTCGCTGCCCTCGTCATTCCAGAGTCCTGCACTGCTGCCGCAGCGCAGAAAAAAGCCATGGTACGATTTAATATCTAAAAGCTCTTTCTTATTACACCTTCAAAACCGCGGCGGAGCGCGAAGGGGGAAACAAGCAAACTTTGCTGACGCAAGCGGAAAACATGCCAACCGAAAGGTGTTCATTGCGTTTTTTTCGAGCGAAGCGAGGTTTAAGGGTGTTAACCTTGCTCCGAAGGAGAAGGTGGCGCCGGAGGCGTCGGATACAGCAGTTCCTCAAGGCGTCAGCCTTGGTTGTTCGGTTTTCACTCCGCTGCCGCAGCGCCGCTAACACTTGCCTTCCCAGACGGGGAAGGTGCCCGGAGGGCGGATAGGGTTGATTACCTCGAGCGAAGCGAGGTTGTCCGGTTTCGTCAGCATAGTCTGACAACGCAAAAAAGGCCTTCGACAGGCCTTTTTTCGTAATTCTATGTCTCTTTCAAATTCCCAAGTTTTACTTCAATTCCCTCTCAGTCCCCATGACCCTGACGAAGCCGCCGCCAAATTTCGTATTGGCGAGCCACTTCTCCAGGTTGAAGATGTACGGGACACCTTCGTCCCAGAGGGTGCAGAGGGTCTTGCCATCTCTTTCCTCGATCTTCACGAGGGGCATCCAGTGCCAGTGATAAGGAATCGGTTCTCCGCCGCTGTGGAGGTTCAGGAAACCTACGGGGCAGTCGGAAGCGAGGCCTTCTGCGATGAAGTTCTTCAGCTTTTCAAAGCTCGGAGCCAGCATGTGGATCGGAGGAATCGGCATCGCTTCAGGTGTACCCTTGAGTCCTCTTTCCTTCATGTATGCTTCCAGGCCTTCCTTGAGCCATCTTGTCTTGTACAGGCCGTGCATGCGGGGAGTTGCGTACTTCCAGATGTCGAGCATCTTGGACGTAGCGCCTTCCTTGGTCGTGACCGGCATCTGCCATTCCTTCATTTCCACGTAGGCCGCAATCATGGCGCCTACAGTCGGGCCGCAGCCTGCCAGTTTCTGACGCTTTTCAGGATACCACTCCTGATTGTAGCCGAGTACCTTTCGTCCGTCCGCGGTCACGGTGATCCATTCAAGATGACGGATTTCTATCATCATGTTTATCCCTTCCCGTTTCAAATAACACGGAGATCCCCGGCCCGCGCCGGATCAGCGGATCCCCGCCTCCTTGAGGAGGTTTCTTACGACATAGCCTGCCATCATCATGCCGGACACCGGAGGAACGAACGAGGTGGAACCCGGAGCGTGTCCTTCGCCGATCGGCTTATGCGGCAGTTCTTTCGAATATACGACTGTAAGGTGCCTCACGCGGCGGTCCTTCAGCTCTTTTCTCATCTTTCTAGCCAGATGGCAGACAGACGTTTTATTAATATCTGCGATCTGCAGCATTTCCGGACGCAGGCGGTTGCCCGTGCCCATCGAGGAAATTTCCGGAATCTTCATCTTCCAGCAGATTTCCGCAATAGCAAGCTTCGCCGGCACATCATCAATCGCGTCGATAATGTAATCCGCATGCAGATCCTTGATGAAATCCTCATCGCCCGGACGGAAAAAGACAGGCTTTGCCTCTGCGATGCAGTTCGGATTCACGCGGTGCGCTCTCTCCACCATCACCTCTGCCTTATTTCTTCCGATCGTCGTCCGGTCAGCGACCAGCTGGCGGTTCAGATTCGATTCGTCAACAACATCCTTGTCAATGAAAATCAGGTGGCCGATCCCGACTCTGACAAGCGCTTCAGCAGCATAAGATCCGACGCCGCCTATACCAAATACAGCGACAGTCTTCGTGGAAAGAAAATCTACCCCTTCCTCACCCATAATGCGGGCAGTACGTACAAATATGGGGTCCATTATTCTCCTCCCGGGATGATTTCAATCCAGTAACCATCCGGATCATTGATGAAATAAATGCCCATAGCCGGGTTTTCGAAACAAATGCATCCCATCTTCTTGTGCAGCTCATGCGCAGCATCCATATCATCGACATCGAAAGCCAGATGGAATTCATTGTCGCCCAGATTGTACGCTTCCTTCCTGTCGCGAAGCCAGGTCAGTTCCAGACGATGCTTCGTCTTGCCATCGCCCATGTAAGCCAGAATAAAGGAGCCGTCGGGAGCCTTGAACTCGTTGACTACCTTCAGCCCGAGCGCTTCCTCATAAAATGCGATACTCTTCTCCAAATCGAGTACGTTGAAATTGTTGTGGTTAAACTTAAATTTCATTCTTTCTCTCCTCATCAAAACAAAAAGGAAACGCCCCGCGTCTCCCCGGACACCTCAATTTTCCATGTCCGCTGTATTAAACAGTATACCACAAAGTGTCCATACTATATATAGAAAATTCCAAATACATATAAATTGAGATGGGAAATGAAACCGGACGACAAGGATGACGACAGAGGAAAGAAAAATCCATACGATCGAGCGCTGCTCCCACAGCACCGATAAAGTGCCAAGGTGCGCTTTCCTATCAATAAGCTCTTTCTTATAAACACCGCACAACCGCGACGTAGCGCGAATTGGAAAACAGAATAAGGAAAACACCATACAACTGTGCCTGACGGCACACACGAAATGAACTTCATTCGTCGGCTCCGCCGCAACCTTCCTCTACGAGGCAAGGTCAAACACCCTTAAATGAGCCTTCGGCTGATGGAAAACCATAAAACCTCGCTATCGCACGAAGAACCTTTTTATAAAAACCAATGAATACTGCACCCCTTTCTCTGGCAACAGTTAAAAGATAGGCCAGACGCCTTCCCCGCTGGGGCAGGTCAAAACCTTCCGCTACGATGCGAGCGGCTATTATCACTGGTTATTTAAATGCCCCCACCGAAAAAAGCTGTGAAATCGTTTTGGATTTCACAGCTTTCCTTTTCCTATTTCTATTCTTATTCCTTCACTGCAATGGAGAAGTAGTTCTTCTTGCCTTTTTTGATGATGATGAACTTGCCATCGGTGTTCGGGTGAGCGGAGATTTCTGCTTCGGTGTCTTTGACCTGTTCGCCATTGACGCGGATGGCGCCGTTGGTGACGTCTTCTCTGGCCTGGCGTTTGGATTTTTCTACGCCGGCTTCGACGAGGGCTTCGACGATGTTGATCGGAGCTTTTGCGACTTCGCCGCCTTTTGTATTTCTGAAGGCGCCTTCGATTTCATCGCCGGTGAGTTCCTGGATGTTGCCGGAGAAGAGGGCCTGGGTGACTTTTTCTGCCTGAGCGAGGCCTTCGTCGCCGTGAACGAAGCGGGTGACTTCTTCAGCGAGTTTTCTCTGCGCATTTCTGTGTTCCGGATGTTCAGCGACTTCTTTTTCGAGGTCTTCGATTTCTTCCATGGAGAGGAAGGTGAAGTACTTCAGGTATTTCACGACATCGCGGTCGTCCTGGTTGAACCAGAACTGGTAGAATTCGTACGGGCTTGTCTTCTTCGGATCGAGCCATACGGCGCCGCCTGCTGTCTTACCGAATTTCGTGCCGTCAGCCTTGAGCATCAGCGGGATGGTGAGGCCGTAAGCATCGGAGACGCCTTCGGTCTTTCGGAGGAGTTCTACGCCGTTTGTGATGTTGCCCCACTGGTCAGCGCCGCCGATCTGCAGCTGTACATCGTAATTGTCATAGAGCATCTTGAAGTCGATGGACTGGAGGATCTGGTAAGAGAATTCCGTGAAGGAAATGCCCGTATCCAGTCTGGATGCGACGATATCCTTGGCCAGCATCGTGTTGATATTGAAAAGCTTGCCGTAATCGCGGAGGAAGTCCAGAAGGGAAATCTTGGACAGCCAGTCATAGTTGTTGACCATGCGGAAACCGTCTTCGCCGAAGAGATTCTTCATCTGTTCTTTCAGGCATTCTGCATTATGCTGGACCTGTTCCATAGACTGGAGCACACGCTCGGATTTTCTGCCAGAAGGATCACCAATCGATCCCGTGCCGCCGCCGATCAGGATGACCGGATGATGACCAGCGAGCTGGAAACGCTTCATAATCATGAAAGGAATCAGATGACCGATGTGCATGCTGTCACCGGTTGGATCGATGCCGCAATAGAGGGAAATCGACTCCTCCCCTACGAGCTTGTACAAGCCCTCTTCATCCGTCTGCTGGTTGACAGCGCCGCGCCACTTCAGTTCATCAATAATATTCATGTAGGTTCACCTCTCAAAAATGTATTGGTTCAGGGACTTCCTGAAAGTTATATTAAACAATATAACACAATTGGAAACCATGTTACACCCAGAACATAGTTTCCCTCGCCTGACATGCCGCACAAATGGGATTCTTTAGCTCTTTCCAATTTCCCTTGCCCGCTATATAATTACATTAAAATAGGGAGAGTATGGGAAGTTCATCACAAATTGACAGATATGAGGTGCACTATGTCAGCCGATCATACAATAACAACCAAAAACCGGACAGAGGAAATCGCGGAAACCACGCAAAAGCTCCTTCACGACTACTTCGAAAGAAGCGGCTCCGCCTCCCTCATCAACAGGCTCGCACCGGACGTACTCTGGTTCAGCGAAGAAGAAAGCGGCGGAAAAGAGGAAGCCGCCCGCTACCTGACCGCCTGGAAGGAAGGCTTCTTCAATTCCTACGTCGAATCAGAATCCTACGAAGCCAAGAACCTCGGAGAAGGCTACTCCCTCTGCATTGCAAACCTCGCCCTCCTTGTGCATCCCGGGAAGACATTCACCCTGCACCAGACAAGGAAACTCACCTTCATCTTCCGGCGCCTCAGAGACAAGAACACCGACGAAAGCACATGGGAAATCATCCACCTCGCCGTTGCTACACTTGCCCCCAAGACAGCACCGGGCAAGCTCCCTGAAATTTTATGCAGCCTCGACAACCTGCGCTACCTGAACCGCTTCACGACAGGCGACCTTTCCTTGGACGAAACAAGAAGCCTCTATGCCCTCCTTCAGGAAAAAGTCTTCCGCCACTTCACGCAGGAAAAGAAAGACATGCTGACCGCCCTCTCCCTCTTCGACGTATTCACATTGAGCCAGGCCAAATACATGTATCCCTCCGGCGACACCACCGCCATGATGCGCGAAGAAGAAGAATCAGGACTCTTCCTCTACCTCGTTAAAGGCACCACAGGAAGCTACCGCTTCTTCCCCGTCATGCGCCAGTTCCTCGCCGCAGAATTCTCCGCCCGCGACCCCAAGTGGCAGTCCCGCTGCTACCTCAAGGCCGCCCGCTGGCACTATGCCGCAGGAAACTACCTCGAAGCCATGCAGGCCGCTGACAAAGGCGACGACTACGATATGGCCCTCAACATCCTCGCCAGAGGCTCCGACTCCATCCTCTTCTCCGGCCGCCGCACCTACAGAAGATCCCTCGTCAAACGCTGCCCGAGAAACGTCGTGAAACGCCACATCCACACCATCTGCCTCATGGTCTACGACCTCTACTACTCCGGAATGAAAGACGAATTCCGCACCCAGTACGCAAGACTCCGTGAAATCGACGCCGGCGTATCCGAAAGAGCCGCCGTCCATTTCCTTGGCACCATGACGAATTTCAACAACCTCGATCCTATGATCACAGGCGCTGAAGAAGCACTCGACACCATCCGGCGCTACAACCTGTGGAAAGAATTCAAGACACCGCACCTCGGCTTCTGCTGCCCGACGCTCCTCCTTCTTTACCATTCCACACCGGGCCAGCTCCTCACAGAAGTAGAGAAACTCGCCGAACTCCAGTCCACCCTCGAAAGAATCGGACGCCACGAATACGGCAGCGCATGGAGCCACCTCTTCCACGCTGAATACTACCTCCTCACAGGAGACTGGGAAAAAGGCCTCGGAGAACTCTCCGCCCTCGAAGCAAGCCCGGGATACGCGAACCTATCCGTCAAGATCCGATCCGCCTACCTCAGAGGCTGGCTCGCCTTCGTAACAGGAAGAGCCTCCTCCATCAGGGAAATCGAGACAGAAATGCACGGCTACCTCGCATCCACCGCCGAATACCAGACACTCATAGCAAGCCTCAGCGAATGCGGCTTCCACCTCATGTTCGGCACCGATTCCAACATCAAGAAAGAATACAAAAGAATCCTCGATCCTCAGCGCTTCTACTTCCCGTCCCACACCTACATAGAAATCATGAAAGACAGGATCCTCCTCCGTGACGGAAAAGACACCAACCTCCTCGCAGAAGCCGAAACCCACGAAACTCATGCCCGTCAGAGGAAATCCGTCATCGGCATGATCTTCGCCCTCCTGAACCAGGCAGCCGCCTACAAGAGACTCGGCGAAGAAGAAAACAGCCTCCAGGCACTCGAAGAAGCCCTGACCCTCGCCGGCCCCGACCACCTCATCCTCCCCTTCATCCTCTTCTCCGATGAACTCAAGGACCTCTGGAAAAAAGTCAGAGCCCCGAGACACAGCGCCTCCATCGTAGAAACCATGTCCCAATACACCCGCCCTACCAGCCCCGAGATCCCCTCCCTCGAAGAAATGAGAAGAGACCAGATCAAGAAACTGACCGGGAGAGAAATGGAAATCATCCACCTCGCAGTACAGGGACTCAAAAATAAAGAAATCGCCGAAGAACAAAAAGTGGCAGAAATAACCATCAAAAAAGCCATGTCCACCATCTACAGGAAACTAAACATCTCCGGCCGCCCCGAACTCCTCACCATCTTCGGGGAAGAAAAACACGAGGAAGAATAAAAAAATACAGGAACGCTGAACCCCCATCCGCAATGCGGATGGGGGTTTTGTGGTGGGAGTTTTAAAACCACACAGCCGAGCGCTGCGGCAGCAGCGCCGTAAAAGTGCCATGGTACGCCTTATCATCTAAAGGCTCTTATATAGAGACCATACAACCGCCAAGTATGGCGAATTGGAACACTACACAACCGAGCTACGCTCGTGGAACCTTTTATAAAAACCAATGAATACTGCACCCCTTTCGTCAGCAACAGTTAAATGATGGGCTGACCGCTCTTTCCCCGCTGGGGCAGGTCAACACCTTCCGTATCGGCATGTACCGCTATTATCAACTGCGATGTACTGAGTCCTTACTTTTTTCGAGCGCAGCGAGGTTTAAGGGTGTTAACCTTGCTCCGAAGGAGAAGGTGGGAAATTTTTGCTTTTTAAAAATTTCTCGAATGAGATGTAGTTATCGAGCGAAGCGAGGTTGTTCGGTTTCCTCTCCGCTCCGGCAGCACCACTAAAAGACAAAGGTACGCTTTCCTATCAATAAGCTCTTATATAGAAACCATACAACCGCCAAGTATGGTGATTGGGAAAATATGCCAACCAGCCTATGGCTGTAGGAAAGTTCAAAACAACCTTACTTATAAAAACCTAAAGGTATAATCAACCCTATCCACCAGCAACAGTTTAAAGATGAGCTGGTCCCCCTTCCCCGTCAGGGAAGGCGAGTGTTGGCGGTGCTCGCGTTTCAGGGTCCTCCCCCACGCAAAAACACCGCTGCTCCAAGTTTCTGCTTAGAACAGCGGTGTTTTTCATTCATCATTCTACGTTCTTTTCTCCTCCAGCTTGTATGCTGGTGTTGTCGGTGATGTTCCATCTTCCGGCTACTCTGACTCTGGCGTCGGCGTCGCCTCCGTTGTTGTAGCGGATGCGGCTGTCGCCTCCTATTTCAAGGATGGGCTTTTCTTTGGAGGGTTGTCTCTTGGGTGGTTTCCATCCCAGGGCTTCGAGTTCTCTGGCGTAGTCTTTCCTGAGTTTCATGAGGCTCGGGTTGTCTTCGGGGACTGTCTTGCCGCCTTCCAGGATATCCTTGATGACGCCGGCGAGTTCGTATCTGGTGAGCTGGCGGTCGAAGAAGGCTGTGGTGTAGTCAGGGGCTTTGCCCTGTTCGCACATGGTGTAGACGGTCTTGTAGGCGTAGTTTCCTTTGCTGACTGTGTCGAAGGAATTCGGCGCATAGACGTTGTAGGCGAAGGCCTCGATGGCGCAGGCGGTGAAGAGGGATGCGAGAAGAAGGATCTTCTTCATGTCATTCACAGACTTTCTGCTCGATCAGGCGGTAGAGGCTGTCTCTGCCGTCTCCGTTCAGGGAGGAGTAGGAAATAGCCGGGTAATCAGCCGGGAAGAGTTTGTTCAGCTTTTTGAGGTTTTCTCTGGCTTCGTTTCTCTTGAGCTTGTCTTCCTTGGTGCCGATGACGACTAAGGACGGCGCGATTTCTCTGAGCCATTCGTAGGCTTTCATGTCGATCGGAAGTCCTGGATGGCGCAGGTCGATCAGGAGGCCTACCATGACGAGGCTCGGGGAGCTCTTGATGTAGTCGTCGATGAAGGTGGACCATGTGTCCTTGTTTTCCTGGCTTGTCTTTGCAAAGCCGTAGCCCGGCAGGTCGACGAGGTACCATTCCTGTCGCTGTTCCTGTTCGTCCACGGTTCTTCTGGACTGGATGGCGTAGTAGTTGATGGTTCTTGTCTTGCCCGGTTCGCGGCTGACGTAGGCGAGCTTTCTCTGCCCGCAGAGGTTGTTGATGAGGGAGGATTTCCCTACGTTCGAACGCCCGATGAAGGCGATTTCTTTCCGCCCGTCGTTCACGTACTGCTTACGGTTGACGGCAGAGCTGAAATATACTGACGAGAAAATATGAAATTTTTCTATTTCCTTGATTTCCGCCACTTCATGCCTCCTTTATTTCACCAATGCGTGTTCGAGGACTTCCTGCACGTTCTTGACATAGACGAATTGCAGCTTGTCCTGTACGGACTTCGGCAGTTCTTCGAGATCTCTCTTGTTCTTTTCCGGCAGCAGGATCTGCTTGATGCCGAATTCGTTGGCAGCCAGGACTTTCTCCTTGACGCCGCCGATCGGGAGGACTTCGCCGGTGAGGGTGATTTCCCCGGTCATAGCAGTATCGCCTCTGACTCTTCTGCCTGTATAGGCAGATGCCATGGCGGTTGCCATCGTGATGCCTGCGGACGGGCCGTCTTTCGGTACGGCGCCTTCTGGCAGGTGGATGTGGGTGTCGAGGGTTTCATAGAAATCATCCTTGAGTCCCAGGTCCTTGGCCTTGCTTCTAATGTAGGTGTACGCGGTTTCAGCGGATTCCTTCATGACATCGCCCATCTGGCCTGTCAGGATCAGGTGGCCCTTGCCCTTGATGGTGACGGCTTCGGTGTCGAGGACTTCGCCGCCTGCGATCGTCCATGCGAGGCCATTGACGCGGCCTACGGCATCCGGATGTTCTTCAGCGAGCGGGAGGAATTTCACTGGTCCCAGGTACTTGTCGAGTGTCTTGACGGAAAGCGGCGGCAGCTTGTCGTCCTGGAGGACGATCTTCTTGCCTACCTTGCGGCAGAGGGCGCCGATGGTTCTTTCAAGGTTACGGACGCCTGCTTCTCTGGTGTATCCTGTGATGACTTTCTTCAGGAGCGCCGGAGTGAAGCGGATGTCTCCGTCTTTCAGGCCGTTTCTCTCTTTCTGTCTCGGCACGAGGTATTTCTTCGCGATTTCCAGCTTCTCTTCTTCCGTGTAGCCAGTGAGTTCGATCAGTTCCATACGATCGAGCAGGGCAGCCGGGATGGTGGAGACGCTGTTGGCCGTCGCGAGGAAGAAAACCTTCGAGAAATCGAAGGGAATGTCGATGTAGTTATCGTGGAAAGCTTTGTTCTGTTCCGGATCGAGTGCTTCAAGCAGTGCAGAAGCAGGATCACCGCGGAAATCAGAGCCGACCTTGTCGATTTCGTCCAGCAGCATCAGCGGGTTGTTGACGCCGACTTCACTGATGGCTTCAATGAAGCGGCCTGGCATAGCACCGATATAGGTGCGGCGGTGGCCGCGGATTTCAGCTTCATCATGGATGCCGCCTAAGGAAATACGGCAATACTTCCTGTTCATGGCTCTGGCGATGGACTGTGCGAGCGATGTCTTGCCGACGCCTGGCGGTCCTACGAAGCAGATAATCGGAGCCTTCGCTTCAGGCGCAAGGATGCGGACAGCGAGGTATTCCAGAATTCTTTCCTTGATCTTTTCCAAGCCGTAGTGGTCATGGTCGAGAACTTCCTGCGCCTTCTTGAGTTCGAGGGAGTCCTTCGTTTCCTTGTCCCATGGCAGAGAGAAGACCCAGTCCAGATAGTTTCTGGCAACAGCGGTCTCTGCCATCATCGGCGGCATGGATTCGAGATGGTTGATTTCCTTCTCGAGTTTCTTCTTGTATTCTTCAGGAATGGCAGAGTCTGCCAGTTTCTTCCTGTAGTCTTCCGCTTCCTGATCTTGGCTGACGGTGTCGCCCAGACGGTCGTGGATGGATTTAATTTTCTGTCTTAAGTAGTAGTCCTTCTGTTCCTTGTCCATCTTCTGGCGCACATCAGAGCTGATTTCGGATTCGAGATGAACGATCTCGATTTCCATATCAAGATAGCCCTGGACGAGCTTCAGGCGGGATGCGACGTCGGCTTCTTCGAGGACTCTCTGTCTCTGCTGCGGCTTCAGAAGCAGCTGGGACGCAATGAAATCGGCGGTTTCGCCGGGATCGGTGATGCTCTTCAGCTGTTCCATCTGGTCTTCGGGCAGGCCCTGCTTCGTGTTGTGGAGCCATTCGAAGAAGGACTTCAGGAGTGTTCTTCTGAAAGCTTCGGCGCGGAGTTCATCTTCCGGCTTGATTTCTTCGATATCATCCACATCAGCGGACAGGAAACGGTCGCCGCGGGTGACCTTCAGGAGTTTCACGCGGGATACGCCTTCGACGAGCACGCGGATGAGGCCTCCCGGCATCTGGAGCATCTGTGTCACTTTGACGACAGTGCAGACGTCGTAAAGGTCGTCTTCCTGGGGTACTTCCACGCGGGAATCCTTCTGCATGGCCATAACGAGGTATCTTTCGCCTTTCCCTGCAAAGCGCACGGCTTCGACGGATTCTTTTCTTCCGATGTCCAGATTGACGGACATGCGGGGATAAATGACTATATCTCTCAGCGCCACTACAGGGAGGTTGAGAGGCTGATTTTCGTTCTGTATTTCATCCATAGATAGTTCCTCCATAATATATCTCTATTGTATCACATGAAAGGCCTAAAGCGTCTACTTTTTAATTTAAAAACTTCGATATCTCAGTCTCTTCCCTCTCTGATTCTACAGAAAGAGCCGGAGTCAAGTGGTTGTCCCATTTGGCTCCGGCCTCCATGTGCTTTTATTTGGAATACGGCCCCTCGGGGCACGGATTATTCTTTTGTTCCGTCTTCCTTGATCAGGACCGGATCAGAATGCTTCAGCACGACGTCTTCAGTGACGATGCACTTCCTGACGTCCTTCATCCCCGGGATTTCATACATGACATGCTGCATGATTTTCTCGATGATGGCGCGAAGTCCTCTGGCTCCTGTATTTCTCTCGATGGCCTGGCGGGCAATGGCGTGGATGGCGCCATCGTCGAATTCCAGTTCGACATGATCCATGGCAAGGAGCTTCTGGTACTGCTTGACGAGTGCGTTCTTTGGTTCCGTGAGGATCCTGACGAGCGCATCTTCATTCAGCGGATGCAGAGCCACGATGACCGGCAGACGACCGATGAATTCAGGGATGAGGCCGAATTTCAGAAGATCTTCCGGCTGGACCTGCTGCAGGAGTTCTGCCATGTCCTTGGGATCCTTCTTTTCGATATCGGCGCCGAATCCCATGACACTCTTCGTCAGTCTTCTGTCGATGACTTTGTCGATGCCGGCAAAAGCGCCGCCGCAGATGAAGAGAATGTTCGATGTATCAATCTGGATCATTTCCTGATTCGGATGCTTTCTGCCGCCCTGCGGAGGAACGCTGGCAACAGTGCCTTCCAGAATCTTCAGAAGTGCCTGCTGTACGCCTTCACCGGATACGTCTCTGGTGATGGACGGGTTTTCAGACTTCCTTGCGATCTTATCGATTTCATCGATGTAGACGATACCGCGTTCCGCTTTGTCGATATCATAGTCGGCAGCCTGGATCAGGCGCAGGAGAATGTTTTCGACGTCTTCGCCGACATAGCCGGCTTCGGTCAGGGTCGTTGCATCAGAAATCGCAAAAGGAACGTCCAGGAAACGCGCGAGCGTCTGGGCAAGGAGCGTCTTGCCGCTGCCTGTCGGCCCGAGCATGATGATATTGGACTTCTGGAGTTCTACATCATCGTCCGTGGACTCATACTGGATTCTCTTGTAATGGTTGTATACGGCAACGGCCAGAGCGATTTTGGCATCGTCCTGTTCGATGACGTACTGATCCATGTACTTCTTGATTTCTTCCGGAACGGGAAGCTTGAAGTGCGGAACAGACTTCTGCTTGTCTGCCTTCATTTCCTCTTTGAGGATGTTTTCGCACACTTCGATACATTCATTGCAGATATAGACTCCCGGCCCTGCGATCAGCTTTTCAACTTCTTCGCCGGAACGTCCGCAGAAGCTGCAGACCGGTGTTCCTTCATGTTTCTCGTTCAATGGGAGCCTCCCTTATTTCTTCGTTAATTCATCCAGCTCGTTTCTGGTAAGTACGCGGTCGATGAGGCCGTACTTCTGCGCCATCTCCGCGGTCATGAAGTTATCTCTTTCGGTATCGCGGCGGATCGTCTCGATCGGCTGTCCGCTGTGCTTGGAAAGGATGCCGTTCAGTTCATCACGCAGGCGCAGGATTTCACGGGCATGGATTTCAATTTCCGTAGCCTGGCCCTGTACGCCGCCCAGCGGCTGATGGATCATCACATTGGAGTGCAGGAGAGCGAAACGCTTGCCCGGCGCACCGGAAGTGAGAAGGACGGCTGCCATGCTGGCGCAGGAGCCGATGCAGATGGTCGACACATCCGGACGGATGTACTGCATGGTGTCATAAATAGCAAGGCCCGCGGTGACGACGCCTCCCGGGCTGTTGATATAGAGGTGAATGTCTTTCGACGGATCTTCAGCTTCCAGGAAAAGGAGCTGGGCAATGATGATGTTTGCCATATGATCCTCGATTTCACCATCGAGGAAAATGATTCGGTCTTTCAAAAGACGGGAATAAATATCATAGGAACGTTCTCCCTGTGCGGTCTGTTCCACTACGATCGGTACATAAGCCATAAATAAACATCCTTTCTTTTTGAACGGCGCCGTCGGCGCATTCACATTCATGAATCATTCATTCCGCTCTCCCTTAAGGAGCGGGCTTTCCGATAAGGAAATAGGAAATGAATGGAGTCGGATTCTAAGCTTTTCCCGCGGAAAACAGGGAAATCCTCCGTTTTCCATATGGGCGAAAGAGACGCCGGTCATCCCCGCGTCTCTTCCCCCGCACCGGCAAACCGGTGTATTACATGAAATTTCCGATACCGCAAAAGCGGTTCTTCTATGTACCTTCGGGCGAAGTCTTACTTGCTTTCAGCCTGGAGGATGGTTTCGATGATTTCAGCCTTTTTAGCTTTGGAATCCAGAGCGATGCCCTTTTCGGATGCATACTGCTTCAGATCTTTGACCGTCATGGCATTGAGTTCAGCTTCGCGGTCTTCTGCGACTGCCGGAGCTTCTGCGGCACCTTCGGTTGCTGCTTCTGCAGCTTCTTCAGCGGCGGTTTCTTCAGCTTTCTTGTCAGCTTCAGCCTTCTTGGCAGCGCCGTAAATGAATGCGGCAGCCTTCTTGCGGAGGACGGAGTTGATGAGCATGCCTACACGGTTTTCATCTTTAATGATCTTCATGACATCGTTAGGGTCTGCGTTGAACTGATGAGCCATGCTGTAAACTTCCATGGACAGATCTTCATTGGTGACCTGGAGGTCTTCCTTGTCAGCGATTGCTTCGAGGACGAGACCCTGTCTTACCTGTTCAGCAGCAGTAGCTTCGTAGTTAGCACGGAGCTGTGCTTCTGTCTGGTTCATTCTCTTGAGGTAGTCATCAAGAGACATGTTCTGGCTTTCGAGGTTCATCTTGATTTCTTCAACAATCTCGTCGATGCGCTGATCAACCATTTCATGCGGGATATCTACTTTAGCGTTTGCGACAGCCTGGTTTACCAGTGCGTCGTGGTAAGCTTCTTCAGCCTGCTGGAGAGCCTGCAGCTGCATCTGCTGCTTCAGGCTTGCCTTCAGCTCGTCGATGGTTTCGAACTGGCTGACGGATTTAGCGAATTCGTCATCGATTTCCGGCAGCTGTTTGCGCTTTACATCATTGATATGAACTTTAAATTCAGCTTCCTTGCCCTTCAGAGCATCTACGAAGTAGTCTGCCGGGAATGTAACCTTGACATCTACATCGTCGCCTGCCTTGTGGCCTTCGAGCTGGTCTTCAAAACCTGGAATGAAGCTCTGGGAACCGATTTCCAGCGGATAGGTCTTGCCTTCGCCGCCTTCGAATGGTTCGCCGTCAACAAAGCCCTTGAAGTCGATGACAGCATAGTCGCCCTTCTTCAGGACAGCGCCGTCTTCAGCCTTTTCAAGTCTTGCGCTCTGTTCAGCACCGCGCTTCAGCTGTTCCATGACTTCATCGTCAGAGATTTCCGGCTGAGCGTGTTCTGCTTCCAGCCCCTTGTATTCGCCGAGTTCTACTTCCGGACGTTTAACGAAAGTAGCAGTGAATACAGCGCCTTCGGATTCAGAGAATTTGTCTTCCTTTACATCAGGAGTTGTGACAGGAATCAGTTTTTCCTGCTGCAGAGCTTCGTTCAGTGCGTCATTGATGACGACGTCCTTAGCTTCTGCTTCGACAGCTTCCTTGCCGAAATGCATTTCAAGAATCTTGCGGCTTGCCTTGCCCTTGCGGAAGCCAGGGATCTTTACCTGGTTGGCGATGCGTGCTACAGCGGTCTTGAAACCTTTCTGTACTGCTTCTGCCGGTACTTCCACATTCAGAGATACTTTGTGCTGGTCCAGTGCCTCTACCTTAACGTTCATAAAAACTATTCCTCCTTAAGTCGGCTTTCCGACAAATTGATACCTACCACCGTCGGATGCCCGACAATTCGATACCTTTTACATGCTTTTTCGAGTATGCTAAATTGCAAGATATATTTTAACATAGCAAAGAAAAAAACACAAATCTTTATAACAATCTTTTAAGGAGAAATCCTGCGGGATGTCCGCCCGCCCGGAGCGGAATGGTTCCACCCTTTCAGCCGCCGATGTCTTTTGTGACCGGGCCGTTCAGGAGAGAAGCTCCCATGAAGGAAAGTGTCGGATACAGCTTCTTCATATCTGAAAGAGCCTTGGCCGCATCACTTCCGCCCGATGTGGCGAATAAGTATATTTCCTTGCCGGAGAGATCATTCGTCTCGATGAAAGACTGGATGACCCTCGGCGCGGTGTACCACCAGATCGGGAAACCGATGTACACCCTGTCATAGCCCGAGAGAGTGAAAGCGCCGCCTTCGATGGCCGGACGGCAGTCTTCGTCCGCTGATTCCAGGGACGAGCGGCTCTTCTTGTCCATCCAGTTCAGATCCCTGGACGTGTACTTTTCCTTCGGAACGATTTCCTTCAGGTCCGCCCCTGCAATCTTTGCCAGAGCCTTTGCCTTTTCAGCCGTCGTACCTGATGCCGAGAAATATGCCACAACTTTCTTCATGATGACTTCCTGCCTTTCTCCCTTGACCTATTATTATTATGATTCTAAAGACCCGAAGCCGCTCAGCCGAGCAGCTTCCTGACACAAGCGTAGACAAGCTGCGCCGCTGTCACGCCGCGGCAGGGGATTCCTGCCCGCTGCATGGCCTCTTTCTGCCGCTCCGTCGGATACACGTAGGGATAAATCCCGTACATGAAGGGAAGGAGCGTGTACAGGAAACCAATCCTCTCCTCTTCGGTCATCGAAGGGAAGAACTTCACGAGGCAGGCATTCAGGATTTCCATCACCTTCCGGATGACTTTCTTGTACTCCGTCAGGCGTTCGATCCTGCTGTGCTCCTCGATGTCATAGAGATTCATGCACTGGATCCGGAAAAGCGTCTCACGCCCTTCCGTCGAATGAGCCAGCGCCGCTGCGAATTCATCCTTCGTCATCTTCTCGTTCCCGTGAAGAATTTCAAGGAGACTGCGGCTCCACGCCTCATACTCCTCGCGGAGAATTTCAAGGAAAATCTCCTCCTTGGAAACGAAGTAATTGTAGATTGACGGACGGGAAATGCTGATTTCGCAGCTGATCTCCTTCAGACTGATCTCCTGGTAACTCATCGTGCGGTACAACTTACGGCAGGCCATCACAATCTCGATCGATCTTTCATTCGAATCTTTCATGTTCCCTCCTGTCATGCAGCGCGCTTTTGAGAAGCGAAAATAGTTTGCTGACACTGTGTCAACAATTTAAGTATACCACCAACTGACACAGTGTCAATATGCAAAATTGAAAACTTTCTATTTATCTGAAATCCCTTCCCTCGATCGTCTTTCTGCCTCGACGCGCTCCTCCTCTTCCTTGAAAAAACGGAAGAACGATTCCGCCACGCGGCTCGCCAGCTGACCGCGGCGCTTGACGAGGGAAAGAGAAGACGCAAGATTCTTTTCAGCAAGGAAGGCCGTCTCCAGATTCTTGCCCCAGGCGAGGATCGACTCAGGAACAATCGCAATCCCGATTCCGGCTTCCGCCCACTGGAGACTCGTCCTTGCATCGTCCGTCACGCAGTAGACTTCCGGCACCGCCATTTCTTTTTCAAATTCATCGAGCACCAGCTTCTCCCAGCGGCGGTAAATGATGATCGGACGTTTCTCAAGCGCTTTGAGAGTGAGAGTGCCATTCGTCACCGGAAGCTTTCCCTTTGCGGCAGCGACCGCCATCCTGTCATGACGGATTGTCACGCTCTCGAGGCCATACGATGGGAAAGGCGTGCGGAGGACAGCGACGTCCACCTTTCCTTTCCGGAGCATTTCCATCTGCTCATACGTATTTCCTTCAAAAAGTTTTACATGCACTTCCGGAAAGTCCTTATGGAAAAGACGGAGCTCATCGTAAAGTTCATTCGAAGCGCACGAAGAGACAAGGCCGAGCCGGAGATTTCCCTTCTGCCCCGCGCGCATCGATCCGATTTCCTCCTTCGCCACATGTTCCAGCTCCAGGATCTCCACCGCATAGCGGTACAGCACCTCGCCCGCCTCCGTGAGAGTGATGTGCCTGGCCCCTCGCCTGAAAAGCTCAGCGCCCAGCTCATTTTCCAGAAGACGCATCTGATTCGAAAGAGGCGGCTGCGAAACATGAAGGAGCTTTGCCGCGCCCGTGATGGTCCCCCCTTCAATAATTGCCACGAAATATTTCAGCTGCTTGATATCCATGATCCATAGCCCTTTCGTATGGTTTGTAAAGAAATAAATATTTTAAATATGCTTCCTTACCTGCTATCATACAAGTATCGAAAAGAGAGCGCAATCACCCTCGTAAGAAAGGACCGATTAAAATGAAACTACTTCTGGAACTTTTCCTCGTCTTCGCCAAATGCAGCGCCGTCACCTTCGGCGGAGGGTACGCCGTCCTGCCGATTCTTCAGAGAGAAATTGTCGAGGACCGCCACTGGGCGACTGAGAACGACCTCATGGATTACTATGCCATCAGCCAGGTCACGCCCGGCATGATCGCCGTCAACGTTGCCACGTTCATTGGCCTCAAACTCAAAGGCTTCTGGGGAGGCGTCTTCGCCACACTCGGCACCATCTTCCCATCCATGGTCATCATCTCCATCATCGCCCTCTTCCTAACGCAGTTCGAGAACAACCCCATCGTCGTCCACGCCTTCGCCGGCATCCGCGCCTGCGTCTGCATCCTCATCCTCGATGCCGTTATCAAACTCGGGAAGAAATCCGTCAAAGACAAAGGCATGTTCTTCATCTTCCTCGCGATCCTCGCCCTTGCCCTCTTTGCCCCATTCTCCCCCGTCATCTCCGTACTCATCGCAGCTGCCGTAGGCTACTTCATGAAGCCCTATGCCGACAAATCCATCAAAGGAGGCAGTGAAAAATGACCATTTACTTAAGCCTCATCTGGGAATTCATTAAAACAGGCCTCTTCGCCATCGGTGGCGGTCTCGCAGCCCTCCCCTTCATCACCGACATCGGCCAGCGCACAGGCTGGTACACCACATCCGACATTGCCAACATGATCGCCGTCGCTGAATCCTGCCCGGGGCCCCTGGGCGTCAACATGGCCACCTACGCCGGCTACCTCACCACCGGCGTCCTGGGCGGCGTCACAGCCGTCATCGCCTTCACCATCCCGGCCATCTTCATCATCTCCGCCATCTACTCCGTCCTCAACAAATTCAGGACCAGCCAGGCCGTAGCCCGCATCTTCTATGGCCTCCGCCCCGCCTCCACAGCCCTCATTGCAGCGGCTGAAATAGGCGTAGTCAAAGTAGCCCTCCTCCACATGGACACCTTCAAAGCCACAGGATCCATAGCATCCCTCTTCAACTGGAAATGCATCATTTTAGCCGCCGTCGTCTACTACACACTAGTCAAATTCAAAAAACACCCCTTCTTCTACATCATAGCCTCCGCCGCAGCAGGCATAGCATTTGGACTGTAGGAAGAAATTAAATTAATAAAATATAAAAAGAAGCTCACCATCCAACTTTCAGAATGATGAGCTTCTTTAGCTTTAAATATGAATCACAGCTCTCGCCTTAAGAACCATCCGATTCCAATATCCAAGCCATGAGTCAAAATGACGATCTATAAACCTTTCAATATGCGGCTCAATATACTTTCCTCTTAAGAAGTCTATCGCGCTGCATACAATAAATACACCCAAGATCTTAACTGCCCAAAATAATAAATAATAATCACTCGTTATATAATTCAGATTTGGGAATATATGATCCCATATAATCGTCTGCGTGAAAAGTTCGTTATCATTAAGTACACCCCAAGCACGGTTTCTGCCAACATATTTATATACTTGTTATAACGCATTTTCATTGTCGCAAAAGTCAGGAACATAATCGTTGCAAGTGGTATCCCAACAACTTCGCCAAAATAGAGTGACGGCTTAGTTATTATAGCGTTAGGCTTATTAAGAATAACACCTAACATTTCCAATGCACCTTTGCCGAGCAAAATAAGAATCAAAGCAGCAATCAATATGTTCCTGTATTTTGTATGATAAATACTCTTTATTTTGTCCTGGCAATGCAGTCTCAGATACCCGCCAATAGAGTAAACGACCAAAAAGAACATCATTCTATTGCCATTTATGAAATTATTCATCCCGATGACAGGGAGTACTGCATATACGGTAAATAATATCAGTAGAAAAGAAAGATACCTGTATTTGCTCAAGGAAGTCAAAAAACTATTGATAAACGGGATAAATAGCGTGAAAAGGATGTAACAGGACACAAACCAATTTAAGCCATAAAAAATAGGGATTAAACTTATTTTTATGGTATCCCGTGTAACCATTTCCGGAAATTCAATCCTGACAAAAAGTAAGATGACCCATGAATAGAAAAATAGCGTGGATAGTAACAGCAGAATTCTCCTGACATTAACCTTTTTATCCTGAAGTCCCGTGAAATTATATCTATTTCGGAAATGGGACTCCCATTGCGTCAT
>ERZ831634.966-NODE-966-length-33205-cov-10.076320_pt1 | contig 33205 bp, 29 predicted proteins | sample MGYA00519953_ERZ831634 | MGnify/ENA primary metagenome ERZ831634 (study PRJEB31850, sample SAMEA3708718) | human gut metagenome | biome: human gut; feature: human-associated habitat; material: faeces | place: China | collected 2014 ... | reverse complement strand
CGTAGCCGGTATTTCGCTTGCCGGGCTGGCGGTATTGATTTTCAAGTGTGTCCACTGCAAATCCGTTGCCGAGCATGACGACGAAACAAAATAAGGAACACAAAAATGAACCATCCAACCACTATGGGTGACCCGCGAGGGCCACCCGTTTTTTATGAGGAAATCGAATGAATCATATTCTGACTTGCAGCTTTGGTAAAGACAGCATCGCTACGGCGCTGCTTGCCCTGCAGCACGGCGAACCTCTGGATGAACTGGTTTATTCCGAGGTGATGTTCAGCGATACCGTATCAGGGGAACTGCCGGAGCATAAGCGGTTCATCTACGATACCGCCATCCCGTATTTTGAAAAGCGCGGCATTCCCACAAGGGTCCTGCGCGGGCAAAAGACATATTTGGACTGCTTTTACCACATCGTAAGCCGCGGCAACGCCGAGGGAAAGCTGGCGTCCTTTCCTCTGACCGGACGCTGCAGTATACAAAGGGACTGCAAATTGCCGCCCATACGCAACTACCAAAAAACGCTGCCGCAGGACACAGTTTACTATCTGGGCATTGCCGCCGATGAACCGATACGGCTGGCACGGCTTAAGGAAAACCAAATCTCTCTGTTAGCTAAGTACGCCCTGACCGAGAAAGACGCGTGGGCAATGTGCCAAGCCGAGGGGCTGCTGTCCCCGTTATATGCGTTCACAGGGCGCGGCGGCTGCTGGTTTTGCCCCAATGCGTCCATGCGGGAACTTCGGCACCTGTACAATGCCCACCCCGATTTATGGCAATTGTTGCTGGAATTGCAAGATGTCCCCAATAAGGCAACAGAACGGTTCAACCGCAGCTATACGCTGCATGATTTAGATTTGCGGTTCTCTCTGGAGGGGGAACAGCTTAGCTTTTTTACATACGGGGAGCGTTGAGCAGACGATGAAGAACTTTTTATATTCGCTTTTTATTGGGCTGTTCGGTATTACAGGTCTTACAAGCATCACATTCTTGTTGATGTATGCCGCACAGTCCATACAACAGGCGCACCTTTACAGCGACCTTGCCGCCGTAAGGACGCAGAACAAACAACCGGAAATTGCATTGCAGTCCTCGGTACAGCAAAGCAACCGGAACCTGTATTTGGAAAACTCTGATATGGTCGGCTGGATTCAAATTGAGGGCACCGGCATCGACTATCCCGTGATGCGGACTCCGACAGATCCCAACTATTACCTGAAGCACGATTTTGAAAAGCACTACAAGGACTACGGCTGCCCCTTTATGCAGGCAGATTGCGATGCGCAAGCCCCCTCGGACAACCTGATCATCTACGGTCACAACATGAAGGACGGCTCGATGTTCGCAGACCTTGCCAAGTACCGCAGCAAGGATTTCTGGCAGACGCACAAAACCGTCCGGTTCGATACCGCGTCGGGCAGCTGTGCCTATGAAATTTTTGCCGTGATCCACACGACCGTGCAGGCAGATGCTGCCGATGCGTTCCCGTTCTATCGGTTTGTGAACGCAGCATCCCCGGAAGAATTTGCCGATTATGTGTCAGCCTGCAAAGCGCGGGCGCTGTACGATACAGGAATCTCCGCCGAGTACGGCGACAAGCTGCTCACGCTTTCCACCTGCGACAACATCACCGACAACGGCAGATGGCTTGTCATCGCCAAACGAATCTTATACTGAAGGGAAACAAGAAAATCATGGAAAAAGAACTTAGTTCCTGCCGCGTATGGCTTTATGCCAGAATTCCCGGTGACTATGTGGGAACCATGGACAGCATAAAAGTTTGTGCCTTACAGGCTCATGCTGATGGATGCACCGTTGTGGGCAGCAGCACCGATGAGCATTGCGGCTGGCTGCTGCGCCCCGGGTACCGGGAGATGCTGCGGCATATCCGCAAAAGCGAAATCGACGCTGTGTATATCTGCCGGATGCGCCATATCAGCCGCAGCGAAGGGCGCCTTTTTTCGTTTTTCAGACAGCTTATGAAGCACGGTGTGAAGGTGGTCGCCACGGAATATAACATCGAATACCGTGCCGCGAATTTCAAGCTGGGCAGAAAAATCGACACCTATGCGGCACGGCACCAGTGCGCAAAACCTTTTGGCAGACGGCGTACTGTTCCGCAGGAACAGTACCAGCAAGCACGGCATTTTGCTGTCATGACAGCAAATCGCCCACTTGTTAGGGGAGATGAATCCCCTAAGACCCCCTGATATGAAACCAGTTTTACAGTGATGGAGGTGAGCAACTATCCAAAGAAGGGAACGACAATTGACCGTCCGCTTTACAGATGAAGAATACAAAGAGCTAAAAAAGAAAAGCGATGTTGCCGGGATGAAGATGGAACCGTTTGTTCGAGGGCTTGTGGCTGGCCATGAAATAAAAGCTCTGCCGCCAAACAGCTATAAACAATTATGCCAGCAGCTTTCAGCTATTGGAAACAACCTGAACCAGATTGCCCATGTGGTTAATCTGACTGGCAGGGTCAGTGCCGCGCAGTTAGACTCGGCAAAAAGCCTGCTTGAAAAAGTGTGGGACTGCGTGGAGGACAGCTTGTAGCTATGGCCTATACAAAAATCAAACCGGTGAAAAACCATCTGCAAAAGTGTCTGGACTATACCAGCAACCCGGAAAAGACGGAGTTATTTGCAGCAGAAGATTTGGACAGATTGCTTTCCTATACCCAGAGCCAAGATAAGACAGAACATCAATTGTATGTCAGCGGTTTCAACTGCACCCCGGAAGGCGCTTGCCGCCGAATGTATCGGACAAAACGCCGCTGGCAAAAATCGGAGGATGAAAATACAATATTGGCCTACCACATCATCCAGAGCTTTGCGCCCGGTGAGGCTACCCCAGACCAAGTGCATCAAATCGGTTGTGAATTTGCCCGCCGCTTTCTGGCAGACAGATTTGAGTGTACGGTCAGCACCCATCTGGATAAAGGGCATCTGCATAATCACATAGTGGTGAATTCGGTATCCTACATAGACGGCAAGATGTTCCGCAATGACTTTGCCACCTACTATCAGGGCATCCGCAAAATTTCGGACGAACTCTGCCGGGAAAATAAATTGTCCGTTATTGAAACGGACGGTAAAGGGCAGTCCTACGATGCGTGGCAAAGCGGCAAGACCGGCAAGCCAACCATCCGCAGCATGGTGCGCAAGGATGTGGAACTGGCGATTGACGCTGCCGATAGCTTTGACGGCTTTATCTCCAAAATGCAAAGCATGGGCTATACGGTCAAATACGGGCCGCGTGTGCAACACATTGCTGTCCGCCACCAGAATGCCCAGCGCAATGTCCGGCTTGACCGGCTGGACGAGCGTTTCTCGGAACCGGCTTTGCGGGAGTATTACCGGCAGCTGAACCGTCTGCCGGTTGAAATGCGAGAGGAGTACAAAGAACAAACTGCGCAGGAAAGCCCGCCGTGGGTGTTGGTTGCGTTACAGCCAAGCCCCAAGAAAGTCAGATATAGGGGCAGCTTTCCAAAGCATTACCGCAAAGCTACCGGCTTTATGGCGTGTTACTACCACTACTGCTCTTTGTTGCGTAAAGCCTACCACGGCAAAAGCACAAAGCGGTGTTACTATCTGCTGCGGGACGATTTTATTCAGTTTAATCGCTATATGCGGCAGTGCAGCCTGCTATGGGAGCATGGCATTGAAACGCCGGAGAAGCTGTTGGAGTTCAAGCAGGATAATGAAGATAAAATCAAGCAGCTGGCGGCTTGCCGCAGGGTTCTGTACAGGCAAAAAGACAAGTCGGAGCCGGAACGGCAGGAGCAGATTGCGGCATTGACAAAACAAATCCGTACACTGCGGCATGAGGTATATATCTGTTCGGACATTGAACAGGACTATGCAGCGGTGCAGGAAAAGCTGCGGCAGGCAGAGCTTGCCGCACAACAGGAAAGGAACGAGGTGAAGGAAGATGAGTACAAGCGGCGAAGCAGCCGACCAGATGGCGCGAGAGGCGCTTCAGTTTTCCGAGGTGGCTATTAAGCTGACGGCTCTCGGCTTTAAGAATTCTCTGGCACTGGCCTTGGCCTATGCCAAAGAGAATCCGAAGGTTCGAGGAAAAACCAGCTTAGACCGGCTTCTGCGTGAAAACAAGGAGCTGAAGGTCATTCCAATCAAAACCGAAGATGTATCCCAATTCAAAGAGTACGCCAAGCAATACGGCGTACTCTTTGCTGTTATCAAGGATAAATCTGCCCAAGGGGAAAAGGTTGATATTATGTTCAAGGCGGAGGATGTCAGTAAGCTCAACCGCATCTATGAGCAGATGGGTTACAACATTCCGAAAGCGCAGGGACAGACCGACCGAAAAAAAGCGCCCGCCCGCAGTCCGCAAGGGCCAGAATTGCGGGTGCCAGAGAAAGGCTCTATGACTTATGATAAGCGCCCCTCGGTGCGGATGAAGATCGACCATTACCGTGCGGTCGCCAAAGCAATATCCGAAACGCAAAAGGCACTGCAAAAAGGAATCAAAGAAGCAGTCACAAAGGAGGCCCGATGATGTACGAAGATGGTTTCAATATCGAGGAATGGAAAGCCAAAAAGCTGGCAGAACGACAGGAAACCTTTGCTGCACAGGAAGAAGCGCTAAAGGATGTGTTTGCCAGCGGGCAGACCCTTGCCAACTACTTTTACCAGCGCGGCAGGCTGGGCAGCCATATCACTGCCGGGAATACGGCGCTGATTCTGCGTGCCCATCCGCTGGCCTGCGCGGTTATGTCGGCAGACGAGTGGAGCAAGTACGGACGGCGCGTCAGCAAGGGCTGCACAGGGATTGCGCAGATCGTGCGCAGCAATGGATATTATTCCGTTGCCAAGGTGTTTGACATTTCCCAGACCTACGGCAACAAGCCGTACCCGATTGCCGCAGTGGAAAGCACGAAACAAATCGAGAAAGCCATTGATGTGATGCGCGAGATCTCACCAATCCCGGTTCTTCCGAAAAACGAAGTCGAAGGCTTCTGCTACGATGACGAGCGTCAGGAGCTGGTATTCTGCGCTGCCATACCCCCGCAAGAACTTTTGCTGTACCTGCCCGCGGAGATCGTGATGGCGGCTGCCGAATCCGCCTATGCCGGTATCTCGGAAAACGAGTTGCTGCGCCAGACCGCCGAAGCCATAAGCGTAGAAGTCTGCGGACGGTTGGGCTTGCCGATGCCGCCGGATGCGTTTCAAACGCTGGAGGGCATGAAAGAACACATCCCGGACGGCGAGGAACGCAGGGCTTTGGAAAAAGTGCGGGAAACGGCGCTCACCTTTGGGGATGCCGTGTGCAAGCGCCTGAAACTGGAGCGCGGTCAGCCTGCTCCGCAGCGGGAAGAACGGTGATGCCGAATGCGCTCCAACCGCACCGATAAAACCGAGCTGATTTTATGGGCGTTGCTGTTGCTGCCTCTGCTCTGGCTTGCGGCTGCGCTTGCACAGGCGGCAGAACAGGCGCACGGTCTTGCAGAAATCACAGCGCTGCTGTCAGAACTAATGCAGAATCCTGCCGCATTGCACTGGTGCCAAAACACCCCGAAATTTCTGCTGGCGGTTCTTGTCATGTATCCATTAGCTGTTTACTGCTACAAGCTGGATCAGGCTGACCGCCGCCCCGGTGAGGAACACGGCTCTGCCCATTGGGGCAGTGTGCGCCGACTCAATGCAAAATACCAAAACCGCAAGGATAAGGTGCAGAACTATATCTTCTCGCAGAATATCCGATTCAGCACAGACAGCCATGCTCACCGGCACAATTTGAATGTGGTGGTCATCGGCGGCTCTGGCAGCGGCAAGACCCGCTTTTATGTGAAGCCGAATGCCATGCAGGCCAGCGGCTCTTATCTGTTTCTGGACCCTAAGGGCGAGCTTGTGCGCTCTCTTGGCGGGTTTTATGAATCACTGGGAATTCCGGTCACTGTGATCGATCTTGTGCATTTCAAAGGGCACTACAATCCCATGCACTACATCGACTCCGATGAAGATGCCGTCAAGCTGGCGTATGCCATCGTCAATAATACCAAGCCCAAGGACGCCCCTGCCAGCGGCGGCGACAAATTCTGGGACGATGCCTCCGTGCTGCTGATTTCCGCGCTGATCCTGTATCTCATTTATGAAGCACCGGTCTATGAGCAGAACTTTTCCACCCTGATGTACATGATCCAGAACTGTCAGATGGAAGAGGGCGACATGGGGCCGAATCCCTTGGAGATGCTGTTTAATGAGCTGCAGGAGCGTGACCCGCTGCATCCGGCAGTGTTGCAGTTCAACAGCTTTAAGCTGGGCTCCACTAAAACGCTGCAATCTGTGTTGATCACCGCTTCCGCCAACCTGTATATGTTCAACACCGCGCAGTTTGCCGAAATGACCAACACCGACACCATGTTCCTGCCGCGTCTGGGGCTGGAAAAGCGTGTGATTTTCTGTGTTATCCCGGACAATGACAAAACCTATAACTTCCTCATCACGATGCTGTACACTCAGCTTTTTGACCAGCTTTTCCGGCTGGCGGATTCCGAGCCAAAGTTTGACGGCGCGTTGCCGGTTCATGTGCGATTTATGATGGACGAGTTTGCCAATGTCGCCTTGCCTGCCAATTTCAAAAACATTCTGGCTGTATGCCGCAGCCGCAATATCAGCTGTGATATTATTTTGCAGTCCAAAAGCCAGATTCAAAGTCTGTACAAGGACGATTGGGAGGGCATGATCGGCAACTGCGACAGCCTGATATACCTTGGCGGCAACGAATATGCCACCTTTGAATGGCTGTCCAAGTACATCGGCAAGATGACCGAGCGCACCAAAAGCCAAAGCATCGGGCGCGGCAGCCGCGGTTCCAGCAGTGACAGCTATCAGCTTACCGCCCGCGACCTTTGCAGCCCGGATGAGATCCGCCGCATGGATGATGGGGATTGTCTGGTATTGCTGCGCAGCGAACCGCCGGTCATAGACCGCAAGTTTGATTTGATGCGCCATCCCAATGTAAAGCTCATCCCGGACGGCGGAGCCGCCCCTTACCGTATGCCGGACGACTATGCGCAAACCGCACAGAGCATATCCCCCGATATTGTGACCGGGCTGACCGAGCCCGCAATCACCGATGTAATGTACGAAGAAATCAAAAAAATCATGGAGGAAATTCACAATGAACAAGAAAGAAATCTATAATACGCCCGACCAAAACGATGCCCGCCAGCGCAAAATCAAACGCATCTATCTGGTCACTGCCACCACGGCTGCCCTTGCCTTTACCATGGCAATGCCCGCCTTTGCCGCCAACGACCCTCTTGCCACCATCAATGCCCTCAGCGATTTTGTGTTCAGCGCCATTAAGGCAATCGGCGCTATTCTGCTGGGTTTTGGCATTGTGCAAATCGGTCTTGCCCTAAAAGGCCACGATGCCAGCCAGCGTGCGCAGGGCTTTATGACCTTTTTTGGTGGTGTCATTATTTACTTTGCCAAGGATATTCTGGATATGATTCTGTAATGGAAAACACTTGATTTTCACCAGCATATCTGATATTATTGGATATGGTGGTGAAAATATGATAAAAACTACTGCAATGCTGTTGGACGAATTGCACAGCTATAGAAATCCGCGCGATAAGCTGGCCCGTATGGTACAGAACAAAGAATGCGTTCCGATTATTCAGGGGCTGTACGAAACAGATTCCTCTACACCCGGATATAGGCTTGCGAACTGTATCTGTACCCCGTCGTACCTGTCCTTTGAATTTGCTCTGTCTTATCACGGTCTTATTCCGGAAGCTGTGTACAATTTCACTTCGGCAACTTTTGAGAAGAAAAAGAAAAAGATTTATAAAACTCCTTTTGGTGTATTTACCTATCGGGATGTTCCATCTGCTGTATATCCTTATGGTATTACCTGTTTCTCCGAGCAGGGGTACGCGATTCAAATTGCAAGCCCGGAAAAGGCGTTGTGTGATGAACTCTACATCCAATCACCTGTAGCAAGTCAAGGCGAACTAAAGGAATTGATGTTTGATGGATTGCGCATAGATTGGGATGCTTTTTGCAAACTCAGCGTGGAGGACGTCGCTTTCCTCAACGGGAAGTACCATTGCACTAATATTCAGAAATTACAAAAGATTATGGAGAAAATCGCATGAACACAGTAATAGAACAAATGCTGCGCAAATATGACAGCAAAAATATCTATGACCAGAAAAATGCTATGAAAGAGGTCATGCAGGAAATCGTTCTGTATGGGTTGAGCCGTGCTGGGTTCTTCAGAGAAGCTGCATTCTACGGCGGAACAGCACTGCGTATTTTTTATGGGCTTGACCGTTTTTCAGAAGATTTGGATTTTTCACTTATGACAAGTAATCCGAGCTTTGATTTGAAAGCTTATTTTCCCGAACTTGAGAAAACCGTTCGCTCTTTCGGATTAAATGTTGTCATTTCTGAGAAAGAGAAAAACAAAGAATCCGCCATTCGTTCTGCATTCTTAAAGGGAAACACCAAAGAGCATTTCTTGCTTTTTTACGCGGATGAAGTAACGGCAAACAGTATCACCAAAAACGAGGCTCTTAAAATCAAATTTGAAATTGATACCATGCCGCCAGCATTTGCAACATTTGAGAGGCGGTTCTGTCTTGCGCCAATGCCGTATGAAATAAATCTCTATGATGAACCATCTCTTTTTGCAGGGAAAATTCATGCAGTACTATGCCGTGCATGGCAGAACCGCATAAAAGGGCGCGATCTCTATGATTATGTGTTTTATCTCTCTAAAGGAGCTACCGTCAACCAGAAACATTTACAGGCTCGCCTGATGCAAAGTGGTGTTATTACAGAAAATGATGCTTTTGACATCTCGGTAATTCGCTCTATGCTATGCGACCGCTTTGCTTCCATAGACTATAATCAAGCAAAGCAGGATGTGATTCCTTTTATACGCGATACATCCGCTTTAGATATTTGGTGCAAGGAATTCTTTACGCAAATCACAATGCAACTTAATTAAGAAATCATGACCGTTTTGCTTTTCAGCAAGGCGGTCGTTTCTTTTATCCGAAAGAGGGTGAAACTTTGAACCAAAACTGGATCGTAGAAAATCTAAACAACGCCTTTTCCACTTGGAATGGCAAACTAACAGAGCTTTGGGGGCTGGTGACAACCAGCCCCCAATCTTTTAAGGGTGGGGCTGTGTGGGGCGTTATGCAAAGCCTGCACAGCGCCATGGTCGGCATAGGCTATGCGCTGATCGTGCTGTTCTTCGCTATATCGTTGTTCAAGAATACCACGAACTTTCACGAACTCAAGCGCCCCGAAGCGGCATTGCATTATCTCATCCGCTTTGTGGCCGCCAAAGCCTTGGTGGGATACGGCATGGACATCATGCTCAACATCTTTTCCATCTGCAACGGCGTTATCACCGATATGACCTCCGGCATGGGCGGCATCTCGCAGGCGATGGTATCGCTGCCCGGTGAAATGCAGACTGCGATTGAAAATGTGGGATTCCTCGCCAGTATCCCACTATGGCTTGTCACGATCTTGGGCAGCCTGTTCATCACAGTGCTGTCGTTCGTGATGATTCTCACCGTGTATGGGCGGTTCTTTCGCCTGTATATGTACACGGCGTTGGCTCCCTTGCCGCTGGCGAGCTTTGCCGGGGAAAGCACACAGTCAGTCGGCATTTCCTTTGTAAAAAGCTATATCGGCGTGTGCTTGGAGGGCGCTGTCATCGTGCTGGCCTGCATTATCTATTCAGCCTTTGTCAGCACACCCACGGTCACAGGCAGTGAACCGACCACAATGGTGTGGAGCTATCTTGCCGAAACCGTGTTCAATATGCTGGTGCTGGTCGGGCTTGTAAAAGGCTCTGACCGTATTATTCATGAAATGATGGGGTTATAAGCTATGCAGAATCCAATTAACAAGGAAATACGCCACTATCAGGAAGAAATCTTTATGGGCCTAACATTGCGCCAGCTGGTTTGTTCCGGCGTGGCCATCGGTTTAGCGGTGCTTGCTTATATGACACTTGCCCCGCTGCTGGGCCGTGAAACCGCCAGCTGGGTGTGCATCGTGGCTGCCATACCGATTGCCGCCGCAGGGTTCTTCCACTATGACGATTTGAATTTTGAACAATTTCTGGTTGCTGTAGTGGAAAGTGTAATCCTTGGCAGCAGTTGGCGGTTATGGAAAACCGAGTATGATTTGTCCAAACCAAAACACAAAAAGAAGGTGAAAAAGTTTGCGATTAAATGAATATGCCTCCACACGCAGAACGCGGGGCAGCTACAAAATCCCGACTTCTGTGCAAAAGTCCATCCCGATTGATGAAATCTATGCGGACGGCACTTGGCGCTCCGGCGAAGTGTACAGTCAGATGTGGAGTGTCTCCGACATCAACTATGCCATGCAGAGCGACGATAAAAAGCAGGACATTTTGGCAAAGATGGGCAGGATTTATTCTAATATTCCTACCGACTGCTGGGCGCAGCTTTGCATTGTCAGCCAGCGCATGGACGAGATTTCCTTTGAGCGAGATGTGCTGTACCACCGCGCCAACGATGGCCTTGACGCATACCGCGTTGAACGCAATCGGCTGATGAAAGCCTACGCCAAAGAAATCGGCAATGTGAAACAGCAAAAGTATCTGATTCTCTCCACCAACAAGCAGAACAGCAAAGATGCCCGCGAACGGCTGAATCAGGTGCAGCGGAATATGCTGGGCGAGTTGTCCAACATTGGTTGCAAAGTCTGTGCGCTGGATAACAACGCCCGGCTGGAAGTGCTGCACAACTTTTTCCGCATCGGAGAGGAAACGCATTTCCAGTTTGATTTTGACAACTGCACCCGATTGGGACAGGATTTTCGGGATGCCATTGCGCCGGATGCAATGCGCTTTTGCAAAGACCACATCGAGATTGACGATTCCTATGCCAAGTGCATGACGATTGCCCAGTATCCGCAGCAGTTGGACGATAAGTTTATTGCGACACTGCTCCAGCAGGTGCCGTACATCGTTTTGTCCATTGCCATTCAGCCGGTCGAAACCGAGGACGCTTACCGCGAAATCGAGGATTCCCGGATGAAAACCGATGCCGAAAAGGTGCGGTTTAACCGCAAAACCGTGGAAAATCTTGACTTTGTGGCAACGGTGCCGTACAAGACACAGGCACAGGAAAAGAATATCGAATATATTCGCACCGAAATGGCCGAGCATGACCAGCAGATGTTCTTGGTGTTGTTATCCGCGGCATATTTTGCCGATACACTGGACGAACTCAAAGCAGAAACCGCCGCACTCAAAACCACGGCAGCCAACTTCAACTGCCGTTTTACCGAACTGCGCTTTCAGCAGGAACGTGCCTTTAACACGGCCATGCCGTATGGTCTGCGGCGTATTGCCAGTGTGCGCACTATGCTTACCAAGGGGTTGTGCGCACTGGTGCCGTTCAATGTACAGGAGGTGATGGACGCGGGCGGTATGTTCTATGGTGTCAATGCTGTATCCGGCAACTTGATTGTCGGCCTGCGTTCCGAACTGCCGAACGGAAATGGTATGGTGCTGGGTACCTCCGGCAGCGGCAAATCGCTGTTCGTAAAGCTCGAAATTCTGATGTTGTATCTTCGTTTTCCGAATGCAAAATTCTATATCGTAGACCCCGAAAACGAATACGCCCCTTTGGTACACGCTATGGGCGGCGAGGTAGTAGATATTTCGCCAATCAGCGAAACGCACTTCAATCCGCTGGATTTCTACCCCGATGGAAAGAGTAAGATTCTGCCGCAAAATGCGAAGTCGGAATTTGTGCTTTCTCTGTTCGAAAAGGTGATGGAGGGAAACATGATTCCGGGCGACAAAAGCCTGATTGATCGCAGCTTGAAAAATATCTACAAGCCGCTTGTGGATTCACACTATACCATACCTTGCCCCACACTGGTGGATTTATGGAAAGACTTACTTGCACAGCATCACCCCAGAGCCGAGCAACTTGCCTTGGCAATTGAGATTTTCGCAAAAGGTAGCATGAAAGCTTTTGCGCAGCCCACGAATGTGGATATGTCCAACCGTCTGATTTGCTTTAACATCAATCGTTTGGGTGAGCAGCTGAAACCGGTGGCGATGATTTCCATGCTGGAATTTATTAACACTGCGGTTATGAACAGCAACCGCAAGGACGCAACCGCAGCCACTTGGGTATACTTTGATGAAATCTATCTGTTGCTCCGCGATGAGGAAAGTGCAAAGTTTCTGTACCAGAGCTGGAAGCGATTCCGCAAATATAACGCCTATGCCACCGGCATTACCCAGAACGCGCAGGATTGCCTGACCAACGATACCGCCTGCGCGGTATTGTCCAACAGTGAATTTGTGGTAATGCTGCGCCAGACAAAGGACATTCTGCCGCTGCGGAAACTGTACGGTCTGTCAGAGCCGCAGCAGGAATACCTGAAACTGGCCACTGCCGGGCAGGGGATTCTGAAGATGGGCAATAACATAATCCCGTTTGAAAATAAGCAGCCGACAACAGGTAAGGTGTATAAGCTGATAAGTACAAAGCCGGGAGAGGTAGAGTAACTATGCGCAAAACAAAAACGGCGGGCCGAGGCCCGCCGATAAATCCTCAAAAAAGAATTTTACCCTCAGGGATTTTATCGATTTCTGTCACCTTGCGAATTACTTTACAGGGAACACCTGCTGCAACGACCCCGGCAGGAATATCGTGCGTAACGACGCTCCCTGCGCCAATTACAGAGCCTGCACCGATTGTTACCCCGCCGCAAACCGTTGAATTTGCCCCAATCCAAACATTATCCTCCAGCGTGATGGGCGCAGAAGTGCCGATACCTTGACTACGCTGTTGCGCATCTACTGCGTGACCAGAGCAGGCAATGCATACGCCCGGCGCAATAAAAGCGCCTGCACCAATGTTGACAGGAGAGGTGTCCAGAATCACGCAATTATAGTTGAGAACGGCAAACCCATGAAAATGGATGTTAAAGCCGTAATCGCAATGGAAGTCCGGCTCAATGCCAACCATCGGGGAATATGTTCCGAAAAGCTGTTTCAAAATTTTCTGCCGCTTGTCAGCCTCCATCGGGCCAGTTTTGTTATACTCCCAGCACAGCTGTTTTGCTTTCAGCTGCGCCTCTTGGGGGAGGTTTTCGTAACCGCTTGCATACGCAGCCGGGCGTCGGATAATATCTATCGGATTCATTTTGTTTAAGCCCCCTACTTATTCGGCAAACTGGAAGTTGTCCCAGTCCGTTTCTGCACGACATTGCTAAACTATCTTAATGTACCCAAATGTTATTTTCCAAATCCCTCAGGTAGGACTTGTATAGGTCAATAAGCGTTGGCGTTTTCTCACCGTCAGGAAAGCTCAACAAATACCCATCCTCGGTTTCGTGAAAGCCGATAATGCCGTGTAGTCCGGCCATCTCTGCCACCTTGACCAAGGTGTGGTAGTCATACTCGGCAGCACTGATATAAAGCGTCATTTTGGTATCCCCTTATCATAGTACTGTTTTCTATTTTACACCCACAACCCGCTGTGCGACAAGGCATAGCGGGATTTTTATTTCAAAGGAGTTGTTACTATGCCCAAAGAAAACAAAATCCGCGTTTTATATGTTCAGCCGGGTAAATACCCGGAGGAACGTATCATTGAAAACAATTTGAAATCCATGCAAAAACTTGTGGACGGCGATATTGAGGGTGTGTACCCTTGGCGGGATTACGCTTGCATTGTTTGTAATGATGAGGGAAAGCTGAACAATATGCCACTGAATCGGCTGCTCGAAGATTATGATATTCTCGCGGGCAGCTTTTTTGTTTGCGGTCTGCGCGATGGAGATTTTACCAGCCTGACGGACGAACAGTTCAAGCGCTATGAAAAGCTGTACCATGATCCTATCATTTTTACGGATACTCCGCTGGGAATCTACCCTATGAAAGCCACGCCGGAGCAGTATACTCGCGTGATGAACGATATGCAAGCTCGCAAACAGGTCCGCCACAACCGGGACAATCACGATGAGCGCTGACAATCGCCGCCGCAATCTGATGCGGCGGGCAATAATGCAATCCGCTGTGCGCGGCAGTGCTCAAAGGGCCAAGCAAGCGGCCACAGCGCCGGATACCGATACCACCGACTACGGGGAACAGACTATCCAGAATAGAGCCGAACAAGCGGTTAGCACAGCAGAAAACACAGCCGTAAGCGCTGCCAGAATCAGCTATAAGCAATTTCGCGTTATGCAAGCCAGACGAGAGCAGCAGAAAAGCACGGAAAAAGCCGCACCATCTGCCGATAGCCAGAAAACTCCACAGTCCACGGTGGATGTCCTTCCCCCGCAGGAGCGCCGGGAGCAGTTTAAGCGCGGGCGCTTTCGGGCGATTGCCATAGAAAAAGCCAAGCCCCAAACGCCCAAGGCAGACAGTGCGTTACCGCAGGAACAAATCTCCCAAAGCCAGCTGATAAAGACAAGGCAGCAAAGTCTGAAACGCCAGCATTTTATTCGGGAGGCTGTGCGCAGACACTTCCAAAAGCAAGCCGAACAACGCGCTGCCACAAGTATCACCACCCCAATGCGCATCGAAAGCCCCACATTGCCGGGAATGACTTCACCCCAAAAGGCTGCTGCCACCCGATTGCAAGCCCTGTTTCGCTACCTGATGAACGCCATCAAACAGCTGTTGGCTCGCACGGCCCGGAGAACTGCCGCAACGCTGGCGGCCCTGCTCGGTGCCGGTGGGGTGGTGTTGCTGTTGGCCATGGTTATAGGCGCGGCTGCGGCGGTGATTGGCTCACCGATGGGCATTTTGTTTGCCGATGAATCCGGCGACCCGAACAGAATCCGCATTGCGGAAATTGTTGCGGAAACCAATGCCGACTTTGGTGAAGCCATCAACGAGATCGTAGCTGCCCACCCGGAGTGCAGTGAAACCACCATAGAATATGACTACGAGGACGGTCACACTTGGGCAAGCTATTGGCCCGAAGTGCTGGCCGTCTTTGCGGTTCACACCAATCTTAATTCCGACAGTGATGTGGTTGTCATCGACGAAGGCAAAAAGCTGCTGATTCAGAATACCTTTTGGTCCATGCACCAAATCACTTCAGAAATTGAAACCGTAACTACCACACCGGAGCCGACCGAGGACGAACCGGACCCGGAGCCGGTCACAGAGCATATACTGCACATCACGGTCAGCAGCAAAAGTGTAGCTGAGCTGGCCGAGGAATACAATTTCACGCAAGACCAGCGCGACATTCTTGACGAGCTGCTGTCGGACGAACTGCGCCCTCATCTGCTGGCATTGTGCGGCGGTGTCGGCGGCGTGGTCGGTGACGGCACCCTGCAATGGCCGCTGCCGGGGCACACTTATATATCCTGCCACTTCGGGGAAGTGGATGCCTTCGGCAACGCCGGGCATCGCGGCACGGACATTCCCGCGCCGGAGGGCACACCCATCCTGGCTGCCCACAGCGGCACGGTGCTGGTCAGTGGCTGGAATGACAGCTACGGCAATCAAGTGCTGCTGGACAATGGTGCCGGGCTTTCCACGCGGTATGCCCACATGACAGCAACAGCCGTTACGGCTGGTGAAACCGTAACGGCAGGGCAGGTGATTGGCTATGTTGGTTCTACCGGCGACAGCACCGGCAACCATCTGCATTTTGAGGTCATGCAAAACGGCGTGCGCTGTAATCCGCTAAGCGTAGTGAATCCACAATAAAAAAGATGCGTATTTTGCGATTTTGATTGAAAGCTTTTTTGTTGCTGAAGTGATCGGTCCTGTTTTACACAATCAAAAATAGGGCTGCAAGCGACTTTCGTCAACTTGCAGCCCTAGATTTAGAATGTTGGCTGACAACGAACCGCGATACGCGCATTGCCGCTGTAGTCACAGGTGAAAAGCGTTAAGGCATATTCGCCGGATGTCATTTCATCTACAGCCGTAGCATTCAGCGTTTCCAAAGCCATAACCTGATAAGTATAGTTGTTTCCGTCCATGGTTTTCAGCATGACTTCATCGCCTTGCTGTAAATTACTCAATTTCCCGAAATGCCGCCTGTAATTATGGCCTGCAATCACGAGATTTTCTGTATCTACAGCACCGGAATATCGGCAGACAGTATCCTTCAGCAGAGCATCGTCAAAGCGATTATACACAGGCAGTTCCAGCCCCAAGGCGGGAATAGAAAGTGTTCCGAGGAAGGTTTCATCGTCTGCACCTTTGGCGATAGCCGACTCCTGTGCCTGCTGCGATTGCTGCATGGTCACTTCGGTCAGCAGATTTTGTGCTGCTTCGTCAGCACGGTTTGCATCGTAGTAGTTGTAACCCCACAAACCGATTGCCGCAAGCAGAAGCAAAATGCCAAGCACTATGCAATAATGGCCAAGCTTATTTCTCATGGTCAGACTTCCTTTGCAGCCAGCCGCCCAACAGAATCAAGCTCAGGCCCATTGCAATCAGAACCGGTATTGGCCAGTTCAGCTGCCCTGTCTGCGGCAAGGAGGGATCGGGCTTCAGCGACGGAACCGCAGGTTTCGAAGGTTTGGAATCCCAACTGAATTTCGGTTCCGCTACCACTTGATAGGCAGCCGTTCCATTTACCACCGTAGGGATACTAACCAAAAACGGGTCACTGGTGTATGCCGTGTTTTCCGATGCCGGTTTTGTCCGAATTACCAGATACAGTCCCGGTGTCAGGTCGCGGAATATCACCGTGCCGTTTGCATCAGTTTGCTGTGTTGCGGTAAAATCTTTGCGTTTCTGCGCCTTTGGGGCAAGCTGCAGTGCTTTTTCCCGCAGTTGGGATGCGCTGCATTGCGTCCAGTCGCAATCGGCGAAGGAATATGCAGGAAGTGTCTGATATTGCAGTTCCCCCTGCGATTCCTCCAGCGTTGCCACCATGCACAGTGCGTACTCGTCCCCTGCCAAGAGAACGGTGTGGTTTTCGCGTTCAATGCTGCACCGAAGCTCCAGACTTCCCTGAAGTGCCGCTGCAGCAGTCGGCAAACAAAACATAGTCGAAACACACAGGATCAAAAGGAAAACCGACGCAAAACCAACTCTGTAACGATACCTTTTCGGTTTCATATTGCAGATTTTCCCCCTTACCTGAATTTTTTTCGCATCCACACCACCAGCGCGCGCAGCAACAGGATTCCTGCCAGCACGGCAAGCCCCAAAAGCAAATGCCGATACTGCATGGGCATTTTCATCCATGCAGAGAGTTCTGTCTCTGTCTCCGCTGCTGCGGTGCCGTTTTCGGGCGTGTAGTCGATTCGCGCGCCCCGCACAAGCAGCCGATGCGAGTTAACACCGTAGGGGGTGCAGGTCACCAAGGTGACATAATCTTTCCCCTTTTCGATTGCCAGCGCATCGGTTTCGTTAGGCAAAACGGTGAGAATCTGATCCACGCGGTAGTACAGCGTTTCATTCAACACAGTCAGGCTGAACAAATCCCCGACCCGAACCTGATCCAGATCCGTAAACAACGCTTTAGACGGCAAACCCCGATGCCCGGATAATACGGCATGGGTGTTTTCCCCGCCCACAGGCAGAGAGGTATTCTGCATATGACCAACAGCCACCTGCAGAACCTCCTCACTGGTTCCGTGGTACACAGGAATTGTCACATTGATGCGCGGGATGGATATGTAGCCCATCATGCCATTGCCATCGACATCCAGAATATCCCAGTAGTCTTCCGGGGTGATTGGGTTGTTGTATTCATCCAGCGCCGGTTTGGAAAAGCCGTTGTTCTCAGCCAGTCTTTGGTTATATGCCTCTGCCTGAGCGCGCAGCTCCTCCATGCGGGCTTGCTCCATACGGCGGATGGAGTCATCGTAGGTCGAAACCGCCACGCTGGAATTTTTCTCAGAGAGATATTCACTCACAGACGGATACACCAGAATGCCCACGCCCACAAGAATGATCAGGAGCCGGGCAAGACCCCAAAGCCGATCTTTCATTTACTGCTTTTCTTTCTTCTTTTTGGGAGCCAGAACGCCAAGGGCAACAACGCCAACACCCAAAACGGTCAGACCGATGGTACCCATACCACCGGTAGAAGGCAGCATGGAGCCGGTCTTGTTTTCGACCTTGACGATTTCATTGGTGCTCTGGTTAGTCTCGCCAACCGTGTAGGTAACACCGTTGACCTTGCCATCCTCACCTGTGGTTTCGGTAATCGTGACCTTAACAGGGGCGGTCAGCTTGTTGTAGCCTTCCGGAGCCTCGATTTCGTGCAGGTAATAAGTACCGGCCTTCAGACCGTTGATGGTGGTAGCAGAAGTGCTAACAGTGGTGAAGTAGGTTACGGCACCAGCCTCATCGTTCTTCTCAGCAACACGATAAGTGGCATCGGAACCAACCAGACGAACTACATTGGTGTCAAAATTGTCCAGCGTGTAGCTGCCGTCCGTACCCTTGGTGAAAGCGGGAACAGTTTTAGAAGTGCTCAGAGCAAACTTTGCGTCAGCCAGGAAGGAGTTCTGATCGTTATTCTCGAAAGCATGCTTCTGAACCTTGACGGGGTAGGTGCGGGTAGTGGTGGTGCTGGGGTTGGAAGTGCCGTGGTCATCCTGCTTCGGGCCGTTCTGGTATTCGACCTTTGCGCTGTTGGTGTTGCCAGTGCTGCCCACGACGGCATCCTTGTTCAGGGTTGCGGAGTAAGTCACCTTGATATCAGCACCGGCGGTGTACTTAGCGGTGCCATCAGTCTTCATGTTCAGGATTTCGATGGTGATGTTGGTTGCACCAGTTGCTGCATCAGGTGTAGATTCCACCTTAATGGCATTTGCTTCGAGTTTCGTACCGCCAATGGTGACTTCAACACTGTCCTTATCGAAAGTCAGACCCTTGCTCATGGTATCCTTGAAAGCAAAGTAGTAAGTATCGAACTCGCTCATATCAGGCACTTTGGAGGTCAGGGTAAAGTTGACCTTCTGGCCAATCTGGGCGCTGCTTTCGGTTTTGTCGGTATCGACCTTTTTCTCAACAGAGGGGTACTCGCTCTTCAGCCGCAACTCTGCTGCCTTGTCAGAGGGAACGTTGACCAGCATAGCATCGGTCTTACGGGTTGCGCTGGTGGAACCCTTATCGGGCTGAACGAGGTAGTAACCGGGGGTCAGCTGGTCGAAGGTCACGCTGTCGTCATTTTCAGCCTTCTTGGCTGCAGTATCCTGAATGTTATTAGTAGTCTTGTACTTTGCAGCCGTTGCAGCAAATTCTACCAGAGTCTTGGTTTCGTCCTCATCTTTCAAGCTGCTAACATAAGCCAGAGCCTTTTCATTCAGGGTTGCACCTTCCTTAGCGGAAACATCAATGCTATCAGTGGGGCAAGTGGTTTCCGTGCTCATACCATTAGCCCAGAACAGACCTTCCCACGCGGTGTCCAGCGTGTAGGACAGCTTGTCCTTCGCATCAATCTTGCCGTCGTTATTGGAGTCCACCCAGCTTGCGGTGAACATCTTGGTGGCGTGGACAGTCTTGCCTTTCAGCTGATCGCCACTCACAATCAGTTTGGCTTGCGCGGCAGGCTCAGCCGCAAAAGCCGGCACGGTCAGGCACAGCATCATAGCCAGTGCCATTAAGATGGTTGCCATTCGTTTTGTGAATTTCATGGTTGCATTATTCCTTTCCTTTTTTGATTGACGTAAGAATTTGTACAGGGCATACAGGTTACATCGTCTTGTACCCCCCTTGCCTTTTTGCTTTGCGGCGGGTTTTGCCTGTCGTTAAAGCAAACAGAATCAAAACCGCGCCGATAGCCACAAACAGCAGGTCCCCTGACCCGCCGGTAAACGGCAGCTTAGGTTGGTGCGTGTTTGTAAAGGTTACATGGTATGTCTTGCCGTTGTAGGATTGACTTGCGGTATATCCGGGGACATCCTCTTCCTCAAACGTATAGACATAGTAGCACTCTATCTCATCCGTTATCTTGCCGTTTGCATCCACCTTGTATTTGGCTACCGGGGCATTTTTCAGTACCTTTCGCCATGTTGCGGCGTGTCCGGCTTCCCGGTCTTCCTCAGTCAATATAACGGTTTCATAGAGTATTATTCTATCTCCCATAGAGTTGCCTTGCATATCGTAAGCTTGCTGATACACCTTGACCGTAAGGGATTCCGGTCGGCTCCCATCCAAATTGGAGAAATCCTTCCAGATTTTGCTTATAGTCAGATCCACATACTTTTTACAGGGGTCAGCGGTATCCGCCGGTTCTGATGTAGTGTTATCAGGATTGGGGGAATTTGCAGTGTCCAGCATCAGCACCGCCTTGGCGGGGCTTGCATAGGCGCTCAGATCAGCGGTTACACCATTACCTGCCATCTTTGCATTTTTCAAATCCGTATAGGCTGTAATTTTGTCCAGATGCAGCACCTGATATCGGTTGTAATTGGTTCCGGTTGTGACATCCTGTTCAGCCGTACCGAAAGGCGTCTTGTCCGCTTTGACAACTTCTTTCAGCGCCTCGTTGAAAGCACGATAGATGGAATAGTGGTTGTTGTTGCCCTCAATCGACTTGATGGTATTGAAGCTGTAAACCGACTTCAAATCATTCACGCCGGTAAAGGGTCCGACCAAGTTTTCTGTTCCGCGCACCACATCGCAGAGGGTCATGGTACTGTTCTTGACCTGACCTTCATGGTTCAGGCCGATAAAGCCGCCGGAAAAGCCGCTGTTATTGCTGCCGTCTGTGGTATCGTCTGCACCACCAGCGTACACATCGTATCCGGAAGAAATGCCGGATACCGTGCAGGAATCAATATCAGTGCGGTTGCCCTTGATGAGGTTGATTTTTACATTGGAGATCTTGTCTTTGTCTATGCCGTTTCGCGTACAGGGCAGCTCGATGACAGAATCCCCGATGGTGATAATGGCAAGGTCGCTCTTGCCTTCGCCCAAATCACGGTTCAGTGCTACGCTGATTTTCAGTCCCAGCAGCGTGACGGACAATGTATCGCCCTCGCTCAGGATCTTCAGCTTCAGAATCGGGTCCAAATTGACATTCACAAAGCCAAGGTTTTGCAAATCACCGATATACAAAATGCGCAGCAGCTCATTGACGATTTCAAACAAGCCGTTCAGCAGCTTGGATTGCAATTCAGCACTTACGACATAGTTCATGTCTGTTTTGCCGATAAAGCCGCCTGCAATCTGACCACTGGTGACTTTTTTCAGCAAGTTGGTCGAGCAGCTGCTGATTTTGGCAAGGTCTGCATAACCGGCAAAGCCGCCCGCAATGGGCTGCTGGCCGCCCTGAGCCTTGATCACCGTGCCAAGCCCAAAGCCTGTCACAGAGCAGTTATCCACATGGGAGCCGAATAAATTGAGCGCGCCCACGGTGCCGTCCAGAAGCAGCTTATCCAGTACGCTCACATCGTCAATATCCGCTACGCCGCTTTTGCCCAAGTGCCCGACAAAGCCGCCTGTGTAGTTGAGTCCTTCTACGTTGGCAAGGTTGGAAACAGCACTGTTCTTTACGCTGCCGTCCATCATGCCGCCGCCAAAGCCGCCTGCACAGCCGCTGTAACGGGTTTCACTCAAGGTTCCTTGCTGTTTTGCGGTATATGCCCGCACGGTCAGACCATCCGAAACGCCGGTGACTGTGGAATCGTAAATATAAGTGCGGAAGGCATCCAACACCGAGGTATTACCCAGCTTAATCAGACCTTGCAGCACCTTGGTTTTGTTGCCGTTCGCGTCTGTACCGGATACCTGTGCCACACCTGCCACATCGGCTAAACCGAAGAATCCGCCTGCATACAAGCCACCATCTACACTGCGCAGATTTTGTACCTGTATCTTATTCTCGGAGGATTTTTCTTCTCCAACTGCACTGGCTTCCAGCGAACCTGCAAAGCCGCCCGCATAGGCTGCATACTTTACGGTGCCACCGTCTTTATACGCACCATCCACCACGAAGCCCCATTTGCTGTCTGCGGCAGAAACTGTTGCCGCGTGAATGGTAGTGGCAGTAGCTTGCAGCACCTTGACCAAGTAACCGGGTGCGCTGATGAGGTGTTCCAAGATACCTTGCAGCAAGCCGTTGGAGGCGTTGGTATTCACACCCGCCACGCTGCCTGCCGAGGCAAGACCCACATAACCGCCTACCGCAATGCGACCCGTAACACGGCGCAGGTTGGTAGCGTTGCAGGAAGCAACGGGCGCGGCATACTTTTTGGTAGAAGCCCACTGGTCAGCGGATAGCAGCTTCTCTTCACCGTTCAACTGAATCTGTGCGCCGTAGGCACTGCCTACATAGCCGCCCGAATAGCCGCAATGGTTATCCGGTGAGCCGGTAGCCTGTACCGTAAGACCTGACTGATAGCCCTGCACCGAGGAATTGCGAATGGCCGGAACAAACAGCTGGGCGATATTCAGCAGCTGACCCACATTCAGGTTCAGGCCCAGAATATTGACCGATCCCAGCTCCACAGCACCGCCGGTTTTCATCTGTCCGGCAAAACCGCCTGCGCTGTGCATAGCACTGACCAGCTTGGCATCGTATGCCATACAGTTGGTCAGGGTTCCGCTGTTCATGCAGCCCACATAGCCGCCTGCATCACCGCCGTAGAGCATATTGTTAAACTCACTGCGTCCGGCAACGACATTGTAGCCGTAGATGTAATCGGCAAGTTTTGTATCCAACTCAGCTTGCGAATCTACTTTTCCGGTTTGCGCCAATTCGTATCCGTAGCCGCCGTGTACGCCGACATACTCGACCCAGCTGTTCCATGTTTGCACGTCCAGCCCCGCCAAAGGACCATACACGGCTGTGTTGGTCTGTACCGGGTAAATGACACCCAATGCGCCGAGAATGTTATTGACTTTTATCAGACCGCCCAGCACCTTTAAGCCGCCGACTTTTGCGGTGTCTGCGGGTTCCATAAGACCTGTATAACCGCCCGCGTACTCATGCCCGTAGACCGAACGGATGCGCTCGGCCTTGCAAAGGCTCATGGGACCGTTGTAGGCTTTGCTGGTGCCATCCTCGGCAAACCAGAGAGATGTATCAAAACCGTGGATGGTGCCGCCCATATTGTGACCCACGTAGCCGCCAGCCATGCCGCGCTGCACAGTTTCGTCCGATTCAGCATTGGCGCGTACTGCGCCGCCGCAGGGCACACAGTTGGTAGAACTGTTGCGGATGGACGGAACGAAACTTTGCAAGACAGAGGCAAGCACTTCATCAACATTGACCAGTCCATTCAGAATACTGGCGTTGTCCAAAAGCTTGGCAACATCGCCGGGCTGCATTTCACCCACATAACCGCCTGCGGCAATCTCCCCGATTATGTACGAGAAGTTGACCGCTTGGCTGTCCTGAATGTGACCGCCGTACATTCCGCCAGCGTAACCGCCAGCCATACCGACCTTGCCTTTGTCCAAATCACCGGTTGCCAGAATGGCATATCCACCGGGTCCGCCAGTGACATCGGAGTGTTCAATGGTCGTCACAACCACAGAGAGGGCATTGAGAATACCGGAAACGGAAACTGCGTTCCCCAGAACCTTCAGACCGCCGCCCACGGAGGCTGCACTGCCAATATCCATGTCGCCTACATAACCGCCTGCATAGCGGCCGCCTGTGACGGCATAGGTGCTTTTTGTATTGTCATAGTAGGTAGGCGCGGATGTATCTTCCAGATTATCCGGAGGAGTAACGATTGTATGTTTCAGCTTAGTTACATCCGAGTAGGAGATCTGTGCGCCGCTGGCATAGCCCACAAAGCCGCCTGCGCTGCCTACGGTGGTATCCTCTGTCAGCTTGTTTGCCATAACGGTAAAGCCGTTATCGGATTTCACGCCTGCATATTGGATGTACGGCACATAGGCGTTTATCACGCTGAGTAGATCGGTCAAATTGATGTTCAGCCCGGTAACCTTGCCTAGGATACTAATACCCTTAGATGCATCCGCCAAAGCGCCGGAGTATACCCGCCCGGCAAAACCGCCTGCATAGGACTGACCGTTTACGGCATCGAGATTGTATACAGCATAGTAATAGCCGTCCCCGCGGCTTTGGTTGTTCACCGTTCCACTCTGGAAGTCGGCTGCAAAGCCGCCTGCAACATCACCGGTCACGCTGCCGCCGTTCACATAAGAAACCGTACAGTTTGTGTAGCTGGGAATCAGGTAGCCGATGGCATTAACCAATCCGTTGGCTTCGAGCAGTGATTTCACCGAGTTGTCATCACCCACCTCCGCCAAACCTCCGGTTTTGGAGATTGCCACGAAGCCTGCCGCATAGCCGCCGTCATTAGCTGCTGTTACGGATTTCAGGTTCGTAACATGGGCATTTTCCACCTTGGTGCTGTTGCTGCGAGCCATAAAGCCTGCGGCGGTGTAATCGAGCACGGAGTTTGCTTCGCGCTTCTCGGTCGCCTCAACGGTAAAGCCATCCTTGTCGATGCCGTTCACGTTTGCATCTTTGATAGTGACCTGCACATACTGACCGATGGAGAGTAGCTTGTTGAGCGTAAGCAAATAGTTTAGACCCAACAGGTTGACGGTCAAACCGCCGCTGGTTCCAACCAGTTCACCGGGACCGGACAGACCGATAAAGCCGCCTGCATAGTTTTTGCCTTCAACTGACCTCAGTTTGTTGATGGAAACATTGTTGATGGTGCCGCCAATGGCATCACCAAACCCGCCGCCGACACGTTCCCAACCTTCCACGGTGAATCCGCTTTCATAGCCAGTCAGGGTAACACTGTCCACGGTAAAGCCCAGATAAGAGGCAATGCCTGCCGTATCATTCAGCAAGCCGCTAACACTGGCAGTGCCAAGAGAACCCGCAATGCCGCCGGTATAATCGTGTCCGGAAATGATTTTCAGCCCTGTAACGCTGACGGGTTGCGCTGCGGTTTCTTCTGCCTTATAGACGCCACGTTTCCAATAGGATATTTTTCCTAAATTCTCCGCATTGGACGGTGCAATAGTTACGCCGTCGCCGCGTCCGGTTATGCCGCCCACAAAGTCTGTGCCGGTGACCGTCAGTGGTGCGTTGATGGTACAACCCAAAATGTACGAGGGGTTGACACCCGCAAGGGACAGCAGAGAGGAAACCTCACCGGGGTTCTGACTAAGCAAACCCTCCACAAGGCTGACAACGCTGCCCAGCAGGTCGCTGTCTTTACTGTCTGTTTTACCCAGATTCGCCGCCCAGCCTAAGGTTGCAATACCTGCAAAACCGCCTGCATTCATTCCGGTGGCATGAACAGCCAGTGATTCACCGGCTGTTGCCGAGCAGTTTACCGTAGAAGAGTTTGCAAGCCCTCCGGCAAAACCGCCCGCATAGCTTGCACCGTTGACTTTTATGCTTGTGTTGTCCAGTCTACAGTTCAGCAACAGGCTTTCCGGTTTCATATTAGGCAGGTTGTTTACAACAACGCCCAGATCCTTTAGAACGCCCTTGATGGTGCTGTCGCGGGATAGCCCTACAAAACCGCCCACAAAGTTTTTGCCAACAACATTCAAACTGCTGTTTGTGACGGTGCAGTTCTCAATGATTGCACCGGCTTGCATACCGGCAAAGCCGCCCGCGAAGTCCTTGCTCTCTGTACCGATTGTGCTTTTTAAGCCCTCGACGTGGCAGTTTACGATTTTTGCGTTGATATAAGCCGTAGGGATCAACTTGCTCACATCAATGACACCGCCAAGGAGGATCGTAATCAAATCACCCAAGCCCAGACCGGGAATCACATTCAGAATGTTGGCAAGCAGTGTCGCCACACCGCCCAATGCTTTGGACAGTCCATCGTACTGGGTTTTGCCCTCGATATAGCCGACAAAGCCCGCCGTGTAATTGTTGGGGCTTGTAACGCTCACATTACCTGCCAGTTCGCAGTTTGAAACCACGGTGTTGCCAATGATGCGCCCGGCAAACGCGCCCGTGGCAAGCGCCGTGGGGTCCTTTTTTCGGGCGTCCAAAACATCTGTCAACGTTTTGCGCAGACCTGCATCCACACTTCCGAAGGTCAGTAACCATGCAAGAAGGTCAACTACGCTACCCAAAACCTGACTCAGACCGGTAACCAGCCCATTGACTAAGGTTTGGTCATATTTGGTTGTCGTAGATTGATTGTCTACACTAATATTTTCAAAGCGTAGGTTGGATACCAACACCTGCCCTTTACTGATACCAACATCATCTTCGCTGGCTTCATCATACAGCGTGGAGAAGAATCCCACACCCATCTGCTTGCCAACATCCAAGGGGCCGCTTTGGACAACCTTAACATTGGAAATCACCGGTTTGTCGGTGGCGATGATTTGACCGTTTTCCCAAAGACGTGCGTCTGTCGCCGCATTACCACCAAGCTTTGCACCAATCATAGTCCCTCGAAAAGTCAGCGGCGTCCAGTTTGCACTGCTCAGGTCAATATCTCGGAAAATGATGTAGTTAGCATTGGCGGAGTATTTTTGTTTGGTCTGGTCTTTAATATCAAGATTTGGATTCGGCTGACCGGTTTTCTGATCGACACCGCATTTACCTCTGGTATAAATACCGCTTTCGACACTCAGGTTTTTATCTGTATCTCGAATTTCACCAAAGGTAAAGTCCGCCCTGCCATTCTGATCTTTCGTCAGGTCGGCATCGCCGCCATACAGCACAATCGGCTTGCCGTCCGTTCCGTTATCGACATACCACTTACCCAAGCGCAGATACGCCTGATAGATTGCACCGTACACTACCGCATCTGTTCCGATTGCCCGCAGCTGCTGCTCATTACCAATCAGGATATAGGTTTTGCCGTTAAGCTCCTTAATAACCTGCCCCGGAAAGTCGCGGCCGTCTGCCTTGCCGTCCGTAACCACAGAATATGGCTGTACGGAGGTATCGGAACAAAACTGTCTGGAAAGAATATAGCGGTGATTCAAGCTGTATGTCAGATACGGCTCACTTTCCCCGTTGGGGTAGATCAGCTGACCGCTGCCGAAGGTTTCAGCTTGTGCATCGCCATCCATGACCGGCTCGGTGTCTGGGTTTTCCCCGTGCAGCACCGTCATCTGGTACGGGTTGTAAAGATAGATGGTGTCGCTTTGCGCATCATACAGCGTAAGGTCATCGCTGCTTTCGGCAAGCGGTGTGATGCTGCCAGCAAAGCCTTCCGGCAACTGCCATTGCAGCATATCGTCCGTCAGCTCAATGTCCTCAGCAATGGCGTATTGCGCATCCAAAGCGTAGGTGATTTCCGCGCCATTTTCATCGGTCACGGCAAGCCCGCTTGCATCGGTAAGCGTTTGCCCGCTGCCGATTTCGGCTAACTGGTCATAAGTATAAATCAGGATTTTTCCGTCCTGATAAAGAGATTTGGCTGATTCATCTGTGTTCTCAGATGAAGATTCAGCAAGCTCGGAATCGATTATCTCGTCCGAAGTGGAAATCTGATCGGTATCAGATTCCGGCTGACTCTCTACTGAGCCATTTGACGAGGCATCTTCTGGCAAATCGGAAGAGGCCGAAGAATCCCCAGTCAAAGGCTCAGAAGAAGCCGCATCATTGCTTGAAGAATCGACCGATGTATTTTCCGGAGATTTCTCCGGGATGTAACCTGCATCACTGTCTGCAGGTACACTTTCAGAGTCGGCGCTGGAAACAGCTATACTGCTTTCAGCTAAGATAGCATCATCTGCTGCAAAAGCGACCGGTGCTGTGCATTGAAAGAACATCAGTGCCGCCATCGTAGCTGATGCCCATCTCATAAAAGAGTGATGGCGCATGGGAATTTCCTTTACCCCCTAAAGGCTAGTTGCGTAAATTCGTATTACGGTTCGCCTACGAATTTACTAGGTTTTATTGCAAAAAGTATCTGCCATTATTTGAATGGCGGATACCCTTGCAATAAATCCACCAGCAATGGGCATAAGGTGGCAAAAGCAGACGGATAATTGACCATGAATTCTATTCGTTGCCAAAAGTTTGCTCAATCGCAAACCGCTTCCGCTCCATGTTGGTATGAACATAGCGCTGTAATGTGATGTTGGGATTAGAGTGCCCCATAAGCTCGCTGAGTGTTTTAATGTCGCAACCTGCCTGCAGGCAGGTTGTAGCAAAAGTATGGCGTAACATATGTGGATTCACATCATGTGCACCGGCCTTCGCAAGATAACCATGAATGCTCTTTCTGTAGCAACGAGGCTCTACCGGTTTACTGCTGCATGATAAGAACCACACATCACTGCCGAATGTGTTTTTCTGGTACAGCATTTGGAGTAGAGCCGAAAGCTTTGGCGGGATTGGTAATACTCGCTTGGAACTTTCTGTTTTGGGTGCTCGTACCACAACCGAGGTTTTCCCCGTTCCAATGGCAATACGCCGAACACCGCGGCGTATACGGACTTCCTTATGCACGAGGTCAATATCGCCCCACTGCAAGCCGCATACCTCGCTGATCCGAAGACCAAGCTGGAGCATAAATAATATGCCCGCCTTTCGTGGAGTCGGATTCTTGAAAACAAATCGGTTGACTGCCGCTTGCTCTTCAAGAGAAAGTGCTTCTGGAAACTCGTTCGTTTCTTTCACGGGCTTAATTGACAGCTCAATCATGGGCATTAAATGCAGTTTGTATGCGTATTTACATAGCCTGCGGACAAGGCTGATGCATTCCCGTGAAAGGCTTGCTCCAAAAGGTTTATGCTCTCCACCAACCGGAGAAATAATCTGTAAAACGCATAATTCCAATTTTGCGCCGGAAAGCTGTGAAATTCGTAGATCCCCGATAACCGGCAAAATATAATGCTCAATGGAATAACGATAATGCGCTATGGAAGACTCCTCTAAGTCGTTCAGCGTGGAAAGCCATAGTTCCGAAAGAACCGAAAATGTAAGCTCTTGTGCCCCAAGCGGAACCGTGTAATCAGCTGCTTTTACCTTTTTCCGAATCAATGCTGATTTTGCATCGACATAGCTGTACGCATACACATAGCCCCAAATTGCTTTTCCGGTTTCACTTCGCCCTTTAATGTAGCGCCCTTCCCAGCGGCCATCTTTTCGCTTATGGATATTTTCTCCATGTCTTGCCATTGTTGCAGCCTCCATTCATTGACTATGATTTGACAACCTAAACAATAGCAGTATTTGTTTTGGGTAACAATATGGACGAAATAGTAGCGCACGATATGTAAAAAAACATCAGTTTGCTAATTTTTACTTAATTTGTGCGAAATCAACAAATCGATTCTTGATATCAAAGAAAGGCTGTGATAAACTAAGCAATCATAGATATTGTTTTCTTGGTATCCGCCATTCAAATAATGGCAGATACTTTTTTTGTGTACGCATAAGGTCATTGAACTCATCCGTATATTTTTACGATAACACTATTTTTGCAAAAAGTCAAACCGTCAGGAACAAATGTCACTATTGATTTGTTTATCATAAAAAGCACCTCTCCTATACTAATAGTAATTTGGTATCACTATTAGATATATTTCTGGGAGAATGCTATGACAAATGCTTTATTAGGACAGCGGCTTCGCCAGCAACGAAAAAAAAGAGGGCTGACGATTGAACAGTTGGCTGAAATGATTGGTCTTTCTAAAAATTATGTCAGCTTGATAGAGCGCGGCCGGAAACTTCCCAGTATGGCAACACTCATTAAAATTGTAAACAGTCTGCATATTTCCGCAGATGTTTTGCTGTGTGACGAAGTAGAATCTGTAAGCTGTGTTGTGGACGAAGAACTGGATCAGCGTATAAGGGCGCTCGAACCACATCAGCGCAAGGCGGTCTTTGCCATACTTGATTCTGTTATTGATGCAATACCAGATTTAACTGCATCCTCGTCAGAGGATTCTGCTGAATAAGCTTTATATATACATTAGTTCGACGCTTTGCGCCAAACCGATAAAACCGCAATATGCCAGATGGTCAAATCGACCATCTGGCATATTTTTTTGCCTATATACCAAAAAATATATCGTAAAAACGATATGTTACTATGCCCGCGCACCTCCACCTGTTTTTGCATGAAATGAAGTCAAAAACAACGGAGGTCAAACCAAATGTCGAAAAAGTATATTCAGAACGGCGCTTTGATTCCCGCCGAAGATGAACAAATCATCGCGGAATTAACAGCATATCTGTCTGTTTCGCTCAGGAATGAGCGCAGTAAATACCTGAAAAAATATGGAAAAATTCGTGATTTTGAGTCCTCTATCGAAGATTTGAAACCGGATTTTGAGCCAGAAGATAGTTCCTTTGAGGAGAGGATTGAGCAAATGCTCGCATGGGATATGGTGAAAAACTATCTTCCACTGTTGACTGCAAAAGAATGTGAGGTCGTTTTATGCTTGTATGTAAATCAGCTCAGCACAGCAGATACCGCCCAAAAGATGAACCTGTCGCCGGAAACTGTTCGCTGGCACAAGAAAAACGCCTTGCAGAAAATCCGCAAGGCAATGGAGGAAAATACCTGATGGGTGCTTATATTGATCTTCTGAAAGCCGCGCAAAGCGGCGATACTGCTGCGGCAACCGTACTGTATGAACAGTACCAGCCGTTAATCAAAAAGCTGAGTTGGCATGACGGCATATTTGATATGGACTTATATCAAACCCTTTCTGTTGCATTTTTGGTCGCATTATCGAAGTTTGAGATTCGATAATTCCAAAATATAAATTTTTTCAAAAATACCCCAACGATTTTGCCCGTAAATTGATGTTTATATTATAGAGGGACAAAAAAGCCCTCTTCCCCTTGAGTACCTTGACAACTGCATATCCGAATCACCGGTTACATACAACTGACCTTGCCGCAACCCAATGAGCGTCGGCAAGCACGATTCAGAGGCAACGCCATAATCCTGCGTATACGGAGGAGCGCCCCTGCCTGCTGAATAAGAACAGCGTGGAACCTGTTCTATGCGATGAAAGGGTCAGCAATCATGATACGCACCGTTGCGATACCCTCAAGGAATCGGCGGTACTGCCAACAATGTGGTACAAGAAGCGGGAGCTGCGCCAGCAGCCGGGCCGGGGATTCGCCCTATTATCCGGGGAGTAGTGTCGAATAGGATAATATTTAATTCCAGATTATGGCGGTCACTTGCTTTTGGCAGGTGGCCGCTATGCTTGTGGAATTAAATCTGCAAATTCAGTAAAGGAGGATGGCTATGAGGGGAGAAACCTTTGGAAAGCGAGAAATTTTCCGTAAATATCCGGATGTGGTGGATGTGACCCAGCTCTGTAAAATGTTAGGCGGTTCGCGGCCCGTAAGTAAAAAGACAGCTTATAGGCTGTTGACTTCCGGGAAAATCAAGGCATTCCGGCTGGGGCGCAGCTACAGAATCCCCAAGGTAAATGTGATTCGCTTTTTGCAAAACGGATTGTCTGACGAATGCAACACTGACGATTTCCTGATTGACAGTGTGGAGGAATGAAAGAAAGTCTGCTATGCTAATAACGGTTACACAAATGTTTGATAGCCGGAAAGGAGACTGCTATGAGGACAAAAGTGACAGGCTATCTTACACAAAAGCGCGGATTTTATTATGTTGTCCTGAATATGCCATCCGACATAAAGGGAAAACGAATCCGCAAAACATTAAGTACAGGTTTATCCACTGCGCGAAACATGACAAAAGCCAAAGAAGTTATGCGCGAAATGATTCGGGAAGCCAACGCCGGAGAAGAAGTGCATGGCGTGATGGAACGGAAGGCCGTGCAGAGCACCGCGCCGGAGAGTAGTTCTCCACGCCCGGATATGCTGTTTTCGGATTATTTGCAGTTCTGGCTCCAGTGGAAAAGAAGTACATGGGAGGAAGTCACCTATTCGGGTTATGCTGCCAATGTAAACACATGGATTGCTCCTTATTTCTCACAACGGGGAACCAAGCTGAACGAAATCAATGTGCTGGACATAGAAATGTTCTATGCCCATGAAAAGAACACACGCAACATCAGCGGAAATACGGTTGCACATTACCATGCCAACATCCACAAAGCACTGGTTGATGCGGTGAGATTGAAGCTGATTCCGCATAACCCAGCCTCGGATGTGGAAAGGCCAAAAAAGGATAACTTCGTAGCAAGCTACTACACCGCAGATGAGCTGATGGAGATGTTCCCAATATTTGCCGGAACAAAAATGGAACTGCCGGTTCTTCTGGCTGCCTATTATGGTCTGCGCCGCAGCGAAGTGGTGGGGCTGAAGTGGTCGGCTATTGACTTTGTAAATAAGACTATCACCATTTCGCACACATTCGAGCGTGTCAATGTGGACGGAAAGGCGGTAGATATATCCAAAGAACGGACAAAGAACAATTCCAGCTTCCGCACATTGCCGCTGATACCGGAGGTTGAAACCGCATTGATTGCAGCGAAAGCCCATCAGGAAAAGCAGCGCAAGCAGTGCGGGAGAAGCTATTGTAAAAAATATCTGGAGTACATCTGTGTAGACGATATGGGGAATCTTGTTAATCCAAATTACATAAGCGGAAACTTCAGCAACATCTTGCGCAAAAACGGTCTGCGTCCAATCCGATTCCATGATCTGCGTCACTCCTGCGCAAGCCTGCTCATCAAAAATAAAATTTCGATGAAAGATGTGCAGGTCTGGATGGGCCATTCCAGCTTTGCCACGACCGCCAACATTTACGCTCATATTGATACGGACAGCAAACAGGAGGCGGCCGATATGATTTCGGCCTGCATCAGTCTAAGCGGAAGCCCGGACAAAAAAATGGGCAAAAAAAATCCCCCCAAGCGGAGCGCTTGAGGGCAAAAAGAAGCAAAATTTCACAATTTCCAAACGGATTTTCAGCCCGATTGTCTGCCATTTTGGGCAAATTCTGGGCCAATTATAGGCAAAAATGGCAGACAACTTGGCAGACAAGGAAAAAAGATGTCTGCCAAACAAAAAATACCTAAGCGGTAAAAACCACTTAGGTACGATTGGTGCCGGTGATGGGGGTCGAACCCATACGGTGTCACCACCAACGGATTTTGAGTCCGTCTCGTCTGCCAATTCCAACACACCGGCGTATGTAAGTACTTTGCTAGTATACCAGCCCCATGCCAAATTGTCAAGGCATCCGCGCCGGGATTTTGCGGACAAATTTTCCGATTTTTTTGTCAAAAGGCATTGACAAACGGTTTTCATGCCGCTATAATAATTAGCGTCGCCTGACGGCGTCAGGGATATTGCCCCATAGCTCAGTTGGTTAGAGCACCTGACTGTTAATCAGGGTGTCGT
>ERZ831634.930-NODE-930-length-34064-cov-14.353406_pt1 | contig 34064 bp, 18 predicted proteins | sample MGYA00519953_ERZ831634 | MGnify/ENA primary metagenome ERZ831634 (study PRJEB31850, sample SAMEA3708718) | human gut metagenome | biome: human gut; feature: human-associated habitat; material: faeces | place: China | collected 2014 ... | reverse complement strand
ACCTTTGGGTTATGAGCCCAACGAGCTACCAACTGCTCCACTCCGCGATGTTATTGTTTTGTGGGTGCAAAGGTACGGCTTTTTATTTAATATGCAAATAAAATGCATGATATTTTTTAGTATAACTCTGATGAAATATTTAAAATATTGATAATGAGTGTGTTTTCTCCTTTCTTTTTTTGACTGTTTATTAATTCCTATTTCTTATTAATAATGGCTCAAGCTTATCTGCTATCATGCGATAGGCTTCCAGAGTGATATGTAATCGGTCTTTTAGATAGAGTTCTTCTCTAAGTTTGCCATTAGTTCCATACATCATAGAAGTAATATCAAGAAGAGTGACGTTGGAACTGTTAAAAGAGAAAAATCATTTCATATTCTTCATGTTATTAAATTGTGTAATTTATGGTAAAAATCTTTCTGTTGATTTGCATTATATCACTGTTTTGCGGGAGTATTTAATATCCGTTTTATCTGTTGGTGCAATATATAGAAAGCAGGTTCACCCATAGGACCATGCCCATGCCCGCCGATTTCATAAAGATAAGTGTCTTCATGCCCGACAAGTTTCATCATCCGCCACATGTAAGCGTTTTCCTCATAACGTCCAAAAAGCTCTAACTCCCGATCACCGGTTATAAGTATCAAGGGGGGGGCATCTTTTCTGACATGAAATAATGGGGCGAATTCATCGATAGTAGGTTGTAGATTATCAATACCATTCATTTTACGATAGGAAAAATGACTAATGACTTGGCCGCTAAAGGGAATCAGACCTGCAAGGGAATCTGCATCTATACTGTACTCTTTTAACCATTTTTTGTCTAATCCAATCATTGCAGTGAGGTAGCCGCCTGCCGAATGGCCGGAAACAAATATTTTCTTTTTGTTTCCTCCGTATTTTTCTACTTCTTTAAAAGTCCAGGCTATGGCTGCTGCCGCATCGCCTAAACATTCCGAGATTGTTACTTTGGGAAGTAAACGGTAGTTTACAGCTATCACTATCATGCCACTTTTCTTTAATTTGGTTGGAATGGACTTATTGCCACTAGTCAATCCTCCTCCATGAAACCATATTACAGTTGGGCAATCCTTTAGATTTTCAGGATAATAGATGTCTAACTTGCACCGTTCTTGAGCATATGCATCTTGCGATGTTGCATAGGTTAAATTTTCAATTGTCTTGTAGACGGTTTCCTGAGCGTTGGTAAAGGTGCATATGAGAACGCTCAAACATAAAAGTATTCTTTTCATTTTAATAAATAAAATATTGTATGTGATTATTAATCAGGGTTATTTGTTATTAATGAGATAAGGTTCTATTATTTTGGCAAATTCTTTATAAGCAAGTACGCTGGGATGAAGCCTGTCACTAATATAGAACTTTTCAGGTAAAGCTCCATTCTTGTCATATAGACATGATGTTATATCAACGTAGGTAACTTGGTGGCTGTCTTTGAAGTAGTCTTGTATCAGTTTGTTCACCTCTCTTTCCTTTGGAATCCAGTCGGGCATAGAAGGGGATGGATGAAAAGAAAGGAGAATAACCGGAACGCCAGGAAGATGAATATCCAATAAACGGCAGAAGCACTTAATGTCTTCGAAAACACGTTCGATGGATACGCCATTATAAAGATCATTCGCACCGCATAACAACACTATCTGTGCCGGTTTGTAGGCTACTACCAGGCGTTGATAGTGGTATAAATAGTCGCTGATCCATGAACCGCCATATGCACGATTTAAAACCCTATGATTGGGGAAATAACTGCCGGTATTTTTCCACATGCCCAATGAGGAACTGCCGATAAAAAGAATGCTTCCTGGTTTAGGAAAATCTTTCTCATCCATGCTGTAATAATTGTCCAGCTGTTCTTTATAGGCGTTTGCTCTGAAATACAAAGAATCTTGAGCGTTTGCTATGCTATACACAAACAGCAGAAAATAAATGATTGATATATTCTTTTTCATTCTCTTTAGCTTTTTGTAAATATTGGTAGCTCATCTAAGAATCTTCCAATGTTATTATTCTGTTCTTTTTAAAAGAAGTTGTTACGAATCTCTTTAGCAATGTAACGTCCTATCAATCGTTGCCCTTCTATATCCGGATGTACTCCATCCTTTAGATAGCGCCCACGGGTGTTGGAATTTTCGAAAAACTGACTAATACCGCTTTCGCCGTAACAATCAATAACCTGAACGGATAAAGCTTGACTGACTTGGCGCAACACTTCATTTCGTTTCCGATGCATTTCATTTTTTGCCTTGTCCCCGGTCTGTATAGGCAACCATACGAATACACGGCATTCCGGGAAATTCTCAAGTATAGTTTGAATTGCCCATCTTGCCCCTCCTGCCATGGTCGTCACATTAACATCGTCCAGCGTTCTTGCTGATAATGCTTCTGCAACTCCATCAAGTTTTGTATCATTTGAGCCCATTGCAAAAACGAAAACATCGGGTGCGGGATAAACACCGTCCTTTACTTCTGAGATAAATTTCTGAATATGTACTTTGGATACATTATTATGTCTCATTTGCAATTCTTTCTTATCTTTTGTAGGCTTCCATCCATCTGAAATTCCGGCAAAGTTGTCACTGTTGTAATCTTGTGTATCAGGATGGCATGCAAAGGTAGACGAACCAACTGCAACATTATGGTGTGATGCAAATCCCAATAAATCGACTACGGTCTTTGACCATTGGTTGCCAGAGGTAGTGCTGCTGCCATCACAACCAAAGTTCAATTTGCTAAAATTTGTTGTTTGTGCTTGGACTATCAGGCATAGTCCCCATCCTAACATTAGAAATATAATTCTTTTCATGTTTTGTTTCTCTTAATAACCGTAATTATTAGCTCCTATTAATTTGTTCTCAGCAATTTCTGCAGTCGGAATTGCATATAGTAAGTTCTTTTTTGAGCGAATGGTAGAGCGGTTGGCTGAGCCGCAGACAATGAATTGTGTGTCGTTCATAACGTCTAAATATAGTCCCCACCGTAAAAGGTCAAATTTCCTATTGAATTCTTGGCAAAATTCCAAAGCACGTTCTTTCAGGACTAGACTTCTTGCCTCTATCTTATCGGTCACCTTATTTGTATATAGGGTTGTAGCTTTTGCCCGTTTTCTTATGACATCAATATCTTTCATTGCAGCTGTTATATCCCCCAATTCTACTTCTGCTTCAGCTCTGAGCAGGAATGCTTCTGCATAGCGAATTAAAATTACATCTTGTTCTGATTGTGACGCTTCTTTCTGTTTAAAGAAGGTTGGATTAGAGATATCACCTTTATACCATTTAGTCAGACATGGCACTCCGTATTTATATTCCGCGTTAAAATCAGGAACAAAAGCTTTTAGATTGTCCGGTAGACTCTCTGCATTATATTCGTCCGAGAGAGAGGGAAAAGAAACCCATTTTGTGGAGGTGTAGCTTGTTAGGAAGTAATGCCATACACCGTGCACAATACGGTCATCCTCTTTGTCAAATTGGGTATATAGATTAGGGGCCATATATATCCATGCGCCACTGCCACCGTAAGGAGCCGGAGTGTAATAGCTATGTAAACCTGATGTTTGAAAGTCTACGTCACTTACACTGGTTGCTCCCCATACAAATTCTTTGTTTTTCCTATTGTTACCACCCCAAAGGTTTAGATACCCTTCTACTAAATCAAAGTCAACACCTCTTCGTGCAATGACCATGTCGCAAAGCTCTTTTGCACGTTGATAACACTGCTGGGCATCTATGTTTTCAGCTCCTTCAACTGCATTGCAGGTATATTTTTTATCCACTCCCTTGATATCTACAATTATTTCTGTATTTCCTTTGCAGGTTAATGCGCTGGAACCCATAGTGCAATATACGCGTGCCAATAATAGTGCTGCAGCAGTTTTATCTGCATGCCCCCAAGCGCCGACATTGCCTTCTGATGTATAATACATGTATTCTAAGCAAGTTTCCAGGTCATTGACAATTGTGTTGTAGACCATTTCTACGGAAGCTCTGGGACAATCTGTCTCCGCCTCTGAGGACAGTCTCAATGGGACAGCACCGTACATTCTTACCAAATGAAAATAAGCGAATGCTCGTAGAAAGAGCGTTTCACCATACAGCTGTCTGACAGTGGATTCTGTCTGATAAGAATCTGTAGATTCCAGAGCTTCTTTTGCTTTGTTTGCCCGACTGATCATTCTATAAAAGACACTCCACAAATCATTATTTGTATTATAGGCATAGTGTCCGGTGATATCACCGCTACCTGCAGAACTGAGTACCCAAGCTGGAGCGCCACAATGATCGTTGTCGTAGTCCATCCAGGCCATATACGTCTGTTCCATACACCAGTTATCCCAAAAAGTCGCATAGATACCGGTTACTAGTTGTTCTGCTCCTTCTTCAGTCTGACCTAATTTCTCTGATGTGATAGAATAAGGGGTTTCTTCTAATGAACAGCTTGTTACAAATGCTGCCACTGAGCATATCATTATCAATAGTATTTTCTTCATGATTCGTTTTTATTAATTAAAAAATAACATTAAGTCCCAAAGTAAAGCTTCTCTGCTGGGGATAGGCTCCAGAATCAATACCCCTTAAAGAAGGCGTGGAGCCAAAAGAATTAACCTCAGGGTCATATCCGCGGTATTTGGTGAAGGTCAACAAGTTATTGGCAACCACGTTGAACCGTATGCTATTTATGAACTGAAATGGTTTTCTGATTGTATATCCTATGGATAGAGTGCGTAATTTTAAATAAGAGCCGTCTTCCAGATATAATCTGGAAAAACGAATGTCACGTCCTGAATAATTGAATATCTTGGGGGCAATTCCGCTATTGGGGTTCATACTCCATGACTGTTCATATACGTAGTATGGAACGTTCTGGGTCTGTCCCAGGTTATAAAAACGTAATGAGTTCATATTGAATACGTCATTTCCTTCCACACCTTGAAAAAGAATGCTGAAATCGAAATTCTTCCAGGTCAGGTCCATATTGAATCCATAAAAATACTTAGGATTTGCATCTCCAATCCATGTTTGATCCTGGTCTGTGATAAAACCGTCTTCATCAAGGTCTTTATATTTAAGTTCACCGATCCAGTCTCTACGAATTATTTCTTCTGTAGCCACATCAGAGCCGTTCACTGTGTAATCTGGATATTGGGTTTGGAATTGCTTGCTGTTAATGACTTCCTCGCGTGAGTTCCAGATACCGTCTGTGACAAAACCGTAAAATGAACCGATAGAATGACCATCAGCAATGGCATACGGACGCAAACTGTTATAGATAGAGTTGGGGAACATCGGGTCTTTGCCAAAATCGCAAATCTCATTCTTGTTAAATGATATGTTTCCACCGAATGACAATGAAAAGTCTTTGTTTTGGATTGCTCTTACATTTAAGCTGGCTTCAAGTCCGCGATTGATAACAGAACCGCTATTGGAAAGTATCTGTAAGATGCCGGTGCTTGGGGGGACTTGCTTGTATTGCAACAGATCCGTGGTCTTTTTATAATAATAATCTACTTCCAATGATATCCGCTTTAATATATCCAATTCAATGCCTGCATCATGCTGCCAAGTAGTTTCCCATGTTAAATCCTTATTTCCTGGATTATATACATTCGTTGCGTATCCGTTTTCAACCGATGTGCCGAATGGATAATTGGCGGCAGCCATAATGGCAAAAGTTTGGTAAGAGCTGATGGCCTGGTTGCCGGAAGCTCCGTAGCTATAGCGAAGTTTTATATTATCAAAGATATGAGATATGCCTTTCATGAATTTCTCTTCTGACAGCCGATATGAGAAGCCGACAGAGGGGAAAAAGGCTGCGCGCTTGCCTTTGGCAAATTTACTGGAGACGTCATCACGTGCGGTAAAAGTCAGATAATATTTGCCTGCATAATTATAGGCAAGCCGTCCGATCAGTGAAAACAAACGTGAGTCCCCCTTGCCAGAGGTGGCTGATAGCATCTCACTTGCATCTTGAAGCAGCCAACCATTGGTAGCATCCGTACCGAAGCCTTGTACTGTAACTACTTTGTTATAGTTGCTGGACGCTTCCCAGGAGGTTCCTGCGGTTGCGCTTACATTATGTTTACCCCAAGTTTGGTTGAACATTAACAAATTGTCGAACACCAATGATGACCGCCAATTATCTCCACCGTATGATTTCCCGTTCACATATTTACCTTCGGCCATAGTTCTCGGCCAGTATTTATTGGCATCATTATGAGTATAGTTATATCCAAGAACAGTTCTGAAAATCAAGCCTTTTGTTAGCGTTATATTTAAATAGTTGGAAGTCCTGAAAGAAATGTTTCGATTCTCGTTCAACGCATCAGCGTATCGAGTAGGCACTGCTACCATGCTATATTCATTATCCAAATCGTCTTGGGTTTGTGTTGCTGGATAAGTCAATGCTGAGCGGATAATGCCTTCCGTTCCGTTATTTTGGTTGTTTGTAGCAGTCTTGACAATACTTGAATTTGCAAATGAACCCGATATGGATGTACCTACTTTCAGCCAATCTTTCACTTGTCTATTCAAGTTTAGCTTTATGGTATAGCGTGTATAGTCCGAACCTTCAACGATACCTTCTTGATTCAGATATCCTCCACTTATAGCATAATCGTATCCTTTGGTCTGTCCTGCAATATTTAAGTTGAGGTCATGTGTCACTCCCGTACGGAAAATCTGATCTTGCCAATAGTACGGATCGTTATTGAAGTCGTCAGGTCCTTGCAAATAAGTGCCTTCTGCATTCTCAACTCCGGGGAAAGGCAGGTCGGTTTGTTCCCAAGGGAAATTGGAAACTTCTTGGGTGTTGATGTAGGATTGATTTCTGTATGTTGCATAATCACGTGCTCCAAGTACCTTTATCTTTTTCACAGGATTGCTGATTGTTGTTTTGTATGAAAATGAAATTTGGTCTTTAACATCTAGTCCGGTACCACTTTTGGTGGTAATCAGGACTACCCCGTTGGCACCGCGAGAACCGTAAATGGCTGTTGACGAGGCATCCTTCAAGATTTCAATAGATGCGATGTCGCTAGGATTAAGCGAGGACAAGGCATTATTGTAAGTGGGCGAGCTCGAGTCAAAATTGATTGTGTCATCATTGCTGTCTGCGATGGGTACTCCGTCGATTACATACAAAGGTTCAGTAGAACCTTGAAATGAATTTGTACCTCGAATCTGGATGCTGATTCCTCCACCGGGAGCTCCATCGTTTGAAACCACGTTCACACCGGTCAGGCGCCCTTGTAGTCCTTTTTCTAAACTTACTGGGGAGCTTTTTAGTAAATCTCCACTTTTTACTTGTGCCACAGCTCCGGTAAGATCGCTCTTTTTTACATAGCCATAACCAACGACAACTACTTCATCCAGCGTTTTGCTGTCTTCATGCAAAACAATTTTCATATTTACAGTTGCCTTTACTGTTTGTTGCAAGAATCCGATGTAAGATATTGTCAGTGGAGTTCCTATTGGACAATTCAGTATAAACTGACCGTTGATATCGGTAATTGTACCATTACTGGTGCCTTTCTGTAATATATTGGCTCCAATTATGGGTTCTCCATTCTGGTCAACCACTACTCCTGCTATTTTTTGTTTTTGTTGTACTGTTTCTACAGTATGGGAGGAAGTTGCCCACGACAAAGAAGGACTTCCGCAGAATAAAAGAGTTATAAAAACTCCTGCCATGAATACATTCTTCATATTTCTCAGATAATTTATTAGATTTATAAAGTTATTAAAAGTAAAACGTTGTTGTTTTAAAGAGAGTAAAATCTCTTTTTGCTCCATATCCTATCCATTCTCCATAACTAAAATCAATTTAAAGGTTGACACTCCATTTTATTTTTCGTAGCTCAAAACACTGGCGGGTATTGTTACCAACCTTTATACCCGCCACATGTTTGAATCTAAGAAAAACAGCACGAATTACAAATCCGCCGTTCTGTGGACAAAAGTAAGGAAACAATAACCTGAAGTACTCCTAATTTGTTTCTCAGTCTGTCCGGTTCGTATTTTTACCCAAACGGGAAGCGTTTTTACCCAAATGGGAAGTAGTTGTACTGTATGTATTTAAAGCAATTTCCTATCTTTGCATACAAACATATTCATCTTATTACCATATGAAGCATTTACTGACAGTCATATTTTGTATGATAGTCTATATCACACAGATTAATGCCCGGCTAACTTTTCAAACATTTGATGTAAAGTCTGGAATTTCAGATAACTATGTTATAGCTATGTTACGTGACCAATACGGGTTTATGTGGTTTGCGACACTTAATGGCTTAAATCGTTATGATGGCTATCAATGCAAGCAATATTGGGTTACTGATTCTGATACTTATAGTAATTGTTTTAATAATATATCGGAGGACGCATCAGGTACTATTTGGGTACGTACTCCCGATCAATATTTCTACTACAATAGAGAGTTGGATAAATTGGAAAGTAACATAGAAAAGCGGTTGAGACCACTGGGAATAAATGATAAAATAGAAATGATACATGTTGACTATGAGCAGAATTTATGGTGCATGACTGGGAATAAGCTATATTATTATGATTTTCAGGATAAAAAACTTCAGGAATTATCTTTTCCAGATAAAGAACTATCGCATATAGTTTCCAGACAATCGTATTCTTGCTTGTTATTTTCTAATGGAGAAATCGCACAAGTGGACTGGGAAACAAAAACTGTTCGGAAAATTGTTCAATTAGAACTTCCTCGCTCTGGAGAACATCGTATATATATGGATACCCGGCTTAGATTATGGATTTATACAATATATACCTCCAATCTACAGTGTTATGATATTCAAAATAGAAAGATGTTTGAGTTTCCTGGCAAAGAGACTATACAATCGGATATTGTAAAAGCTATCATAGATGATGGGAATGGTAATATCTGGATAGGTACCAATAGTAAAGGCATATACATCTTGAATGAACAGGCCGATAATCTCATGCACATTCATAGAGATTCAGGAACTCCTTTTTCCTTGTCGAGCAATCACATTAATAGTTTCTATAAAGATAATCAGGATATTCTGTGGGTTGGAACGACGAAGCAGGGGGTTGCGTTTACTGATTTGAATAATACCGCCTTTGAAATATGTAAAACTCCTGAGCAGGAAGATATCAGTTGTTTTCAAGAAGATAGGAATGGGAAACTGTGGCTTGGATTTGATGGAAAGGGATTGGCTTGCTATGACAGCAAACAAATAAACTATAAGTTGTTTAATACTCATAATAGTAATATTCCCTCTAATCTTATTATAGGTTCATATCTTGATTCCAAAGGCAAGATGTGGTTCGGTAGTTATGGGGGTGGCATATTTTATGAACAGAATGGAATCTTTTTCCCTTTTAAACAGACTTTGGAACCAATAGAGTATGTCCGGCATATTGCTGATGACAAATATGGGAATTTATGGGTTGGAACGTTTATGCACGGTCTGTATTGTATAGATAACGGAGGGAAAATAACGTCTTATACAAAAGAGAATTCATGTTTATACACCAATACTATTACAGACTTGGTCTATTCAAGTGACCATGCGATGTTATATATTGGTACTAGTACGGGATTATATGAGTTGAATACTCAAACACAGCAACTTGCTCCAGTGAAAGGGAATGATAATGAAGTGTCATTGATAAAAATGCATATTAGTTGCTTATACCGTGATCAACGGGGATTGTTGTGGATTGGAACCAGACATGGAATTCGAATTTATGATGAAAAAAGTAGAACGCTTACTCGTCTTTCTACAAATGATGGTGTATCTCATCCTTATATACGTGGTATTGTAGAAGACCATAATAAAAATATGTGGATAGCTACAGATTGTGGCATTACTCACATTATTGTGGTTGATGACCCTACTGCCCAAGAGCTGCAATATCGGTGTTATTCCTATTTTAATGAAGATGGTATTGGGGATATTACATTTAACAACTACTCAATTTATTGTAACCGGAAAGGCGAAGTTTTAATGGGAGGTACGGGAAAATATTTAAAGATAGACCCTAATCAGGCTTTGTATCATCCCAACCAACATAAAGTTATTTTTACCGGATTATATTTAGCCAATCAGCGTGTAGACGTAGAGAAAAAAATGCATGACGGGCGAATCTTGTTACAAAAGAATATTCAGTTGCTTGATGAAATTACAATGGATTATTCTGATAGTAATTTTGCATTGGAAATTTCTGCAATGGATTATGGAACACAGCATAAGCTTCAATTTGCATATCGGATGGATGCTAAAGAGGAATGGGTCAGCTTTGAAGGAAATAGAATCCATTTCAACAAACTGTCTCCAGGGATATACAATCTGCAAGTGAAAGTTAATGAACTGCACGGTAGTAGGAATCCAATATCTTATATGACAATTCTGGTACGTCCACCCTTTTGGCTGTCTCCGGTAGCCTATGTTATTTATATGGTACTGTTCTTGTCAGGAGGTGTAGTTTTGCTTAGGCGCCTACGTTCTAGGCATCAACGGATTCTGGTACAACAAAAATGGGAACTTGAAGTAGCCCAGCAGCATGAAATGGATGAAGCAAAGATACGTTTCTTTACAAATATAAGCCATGATTTAAGGACTCCATTGTCACTTATCATAACTCCCTTGGAGAAGTTGATACATTCGGAAAAAGCCGGTCCAATCAAGGACGATTTGGACTTGATGTATCGAAATGCTTCTACTCTGCTTGATGAGGTAAATCAGTTGTTGGATTTTCGTAAACTTGATCAGCAAAAGGTACAATTATCCTTGTCTTACGGAGACATAACTGAGTTTATTGCCGAAACATGCAAGTCTTTCAAGGCGTTATCGCAAAAGCATAATATTGAGTTGAAAGTTTGTATCAACACTTCAAAAATAGAAATGGATTTTGACCGTAACAAAGTGCAGCGAATCATATCCAACCTTCTGTCAAATGCCATCAAGTACAATCATGATAATGGTAGTGTGATAGTTGCTATTGACAAGATATTGGCCGGTGATGGGGAACAGATACATATTCAAATAAGTGACACCGGTATCGGTATCAAAAATGAGAATAAGGATAAGATTTTCGACCGTTTCTTTCAGGAACAGCACATTTCTACTACTTATATTGGGAGTGGTATCGGTCTGCATATTGTGAAAGAATATGTTACTCTCCACGGTGGTGAGATAAAAGTAGAGGATAATCATCCCCAAGGGACTATTTTTACAGTTATCCTACCGATTGCCAAGACATTAAAACTGAATTGTACAGAAGATACATCAGCATTTGATGTGGAAGAACAGTTTCATGCTGATATGTCTTCAGTGGACAGAGAAAAGAACTCTTTACTGATAGTAGAGGACAATGATGACTTTCGTAGTTTTCTTGTCGGTTGTTTGCAAGAATATTATCAGGTATATGAAGCGTCTGATGGAAAGAAAGCTCTCACAGTACTTGCGCAACAATCAATCCATGTGGTAATCAGTGATATAATGATGCCAGTAATGGACGGAATGGAATTATGCCGCAAAATAAAGACTGATATCCGCTATTCTCATATTCCTATTATTTTACTTACGGCCCGTACGGCTGAAGAACATATTCTTAGTGGTTTGAAGGAGGGAGCTGATGAATACATTACAAAGCCGTTTAACTTGGAAATACTTTTATTACGTATAAGAAAGTTGTTGATGTGGACTTTGAAGAACCATGATAAATTTAAAACGAGGGACATCTCTCCATCGGAAATAACCATTAGTTCTTTAGATGAACAACTGATAGAGAAAGCCATTCGTATAGTCGAGGAGAATATGGATAATTCAGAATTCTCAGTAGAGGAACTTAGTGCTCAAATAGGAATGAGTCGTAGTGGGTTATATAAAAAGTTAATGCAAATTACAGGAAAATCTCCTTTGGAATTCATGCGGATACTGCGCTTGAAAAGAGGTAGAAAACTTTTGGAAGGAAGTCAAATGAATATTTCACAAATATCTTATCAAGTAGGGCTTTCGCCCAAACAATTTGCCAAGTTTTTTAAAGAGGAGTTTGGATATTTGCCATCCGAATATAAGAAAAAAGAAGAAAAATGAACTTCTCAATAGCTTGGAGTATATTCATTAAGATATTCTTTGTCATTGGTAGCTTCTTATAAGTGAGTAAGAACTACTTGTGGCACTGATTTTTACTCTTGTAGGTCAAGGGAAGAATTTGTAGGAAAATGCTGTTAGATGAAAAAGAATTGTTATCTTTGTCGTGCTCAACTTAAAATAAATAAGTATGAATTGAAACGTTATAATTTGTAAGTGTTTGATATTCAGAACGAAAATAAATAAGCTTTTTTGCTCAAATAATAAAGCAATGTGCAATTAATCTATGACCGTATCGAAGACAAAAGCTAAATTAGTGGACGTTGCCCGTCAGCTGTTTGCAAAGATGGGTGTTGAAAATACCACGATGAATGATATTGCCCTCGCTTCAAAGAAAGGTAGGAGAACGCTCTATACCTATTTTAAGAGCAAGGAAGATATCTACTTGGCTGTTGTCGAGTCGGAGCTGGATATTCTTTCGGATATGATGAAGCACGTGGTAGAGAAAGATATTCAGCCGGACGAGAAACTGATGGAAATGATTTACACTCATCTGGATGCGGTAAAAGAGGTTGTCTTTCGGAATGGTACTCTTCGTGCCAATTTCTTTCGGGATATTTGGAGAGTGGAGAAAGTGCGCAAACGTTTCGATGCTACAGAGACCCAGCTTTTCAAGGAGGTTCTGCGTGAAGGTATGGAGAAGGGTGTTTTCCAGATAGATGACTTGGATATGACTGCCGAGATTGTGCATTACAGTGTCAAAGGTATTGAAACACCTTATATCCGCGGCCATATAGGGGCCAATCTGGACGATGCGGTACGCGATACTTACGTGACCCGTCTGGTACTTGGTGCATTGGGAAAGAAGTAAGAATACATTTTATAAATAATTTTAAAATAATATGGGATTATTAGATGGAAAAACAGCCATTGTGACAGGTGCTGCACGCGGCATCGGCAAGGCTATCGCTTTGAAGTTCGCTCAAGAAGGAGCAAACATCGCATTCACTGACTTGGTGATTGATGAAAATGCCGAGGCTACGGCAAAAGAATTGGAAGCTTTGGGAGTAAAGGCAAAAGCTTATGCCTCCAATGCAGCAAACTTTGAAGACACTGCCAAGGTAGTGGCAGAAATCCATAAGGACTTTGGACGTATTGATATTCTGGTAAACAATGCCGGTATCACACGTGACGGTCTGATGATGCGTATGAGCGAACAGCAATGGGATATGGTTATCAATGTCAACCTGAAATCGGCATTTAACTTTATCCATGCCTGCACACCCATCATGATGCGCCAGAAGGCGGGTAGCATTATCAATATGGCATCTGTGGTAGGTGTTCACGGCAATGCCGGCCAGGCCAACTATTCTGCTTCCAAAGCCGGTATGATTGCTTTGGCCAAGTCTATCGCTCAGGAGCTGGGTTCTCGTGGAATCCGTGCCAATGCCATTGCTCCGGGCTTCATCATGACAGCCATGACCGACGCCTTGTCTGAAGAGGTGAAGGCTGAATGGTGCAAGAAGATTCCTTTGCGTCGTGGCGGCACACCCGAAGACGTGGCAAATATCGCTACTTTCCTGGCTTCTGATATGTCTTCTTATGTATCCGGTCAGGTTATTCAGGTAGATGGTGGGATGAATATGTAATTTAATGATTAATGATTAGTGATTAATGTTTAATGAGAAGTTGGGTGTTAGTCATTAATCATTAATCACTAATCATTAAACATTAACAACCGATGACTGTCGTATACGAAGACAATCATATCATTATAGTCAACAAGACCGCTTCCGAGATAGTTCAGGGAGACAAAACGGGTGATACACCGCTTTCGGAAACTGTAAAGCAGTACCTGAAAGAGAAGTACAGCAAGCCTGGAAATGTCTTTATCGGTGTCGCTCACCGGCTGGACCGCCCCGTGAGCGGTCTTGTTGTTTTTGCCAAGACCAGTAAGGCACTGTCGCGTCTGAACGAGATGTTCAAGAATAGCGAGGTGAAGAAGACTTACTGGGCAGTAGTGAAGAACTTGCCCCGCGAGGAAGAGGGGGAATTGGTGAACTATCTGGTGCGAAATGAGAAACAGAACAAGAGTTATGCATACGACAAGGAGGTGCCGGGCAGCAAGAAAGCGATTTTGCATTACCGGCTCATCGGGCGGTCGCAGAACTATTATCTGTTGGAAATAGATTTGAAAACCGGACGCCATCACCAGATACGTTGTCAGTTGGCAAAGATGGGCTGTCCCATCAAGGGAGATTTGAAGTATGGTTCGCCCCGCTCCAATCCCGACGGCAGCATCTGTCTGCATGCGCGGTATATCCGTTTTGTGCATCCGGTGTCCAAAGAACTGATAGAAGTGGAGGCGCCCGTTCCTCCCGGAAATTTATGGAATGGTTTTGAAACGATTTAATCTTACAGTAATGAAGAAAATCACAGTTTTGTCGGGTTTGCTGCTCCTTGCGGGATTGGCTGCCCAAGCTCAGGAAAGAGTTGCTGAGTATAACGTGCGTCCGGCCGTTACGGTGCGCACTCCCCTCCAGGGCGATAGTATCAACTTCAAGGGAGACAAGTTTACTACCGGCAATCTTCTGAAGACGAAGGTCAGTCTCGACTTCGACGGAGGTCGGTACGAACGTATGGTTGCTGATACGGCTGGATATGTAACTGTGGCAAAGGCGGACAAGGACAATCTGTTCTATCTGTTTGCTACCAATCTGCGTGCGGAGCGTTTCATGAAGGGCAAGCTGAATGTATATTCTCCTGCCCGTTTTGAGGTGTTTGTAAACGGTGAATCCAAGCAAGTCAAGGAGACAGCGGAGGACAGCTTGTCGCAGGTCCGTCCTACGGCTGTCAGTTTGCGTATGGACCCCGAAGCGGATTATGAGATTGTCATCAAGTTGCTTTCAAGCGCGGACGACAAGATGCAGCCGATGCTGAAATGCGAATTTGAAAAGGAAAAGGACTTTGCCGATGTAGCCTGCCGGATGGCACCGGACATGAAGAGACGTTTCTCTTTGTTCAACACCAATTTCGGCTCCCGAGCGAGCAGGGTTTCTCTTTCGCCCAACGGCAAGTATCTGCTGATCCGCTATTCGGACAATTACGACGTGAAGCGTTCCAGGACCCGTTGTGAGCTGACCGAGGTAAAGACCGGCCGGGTGATATTGCCCAATGCCAATGAAAAGATGAACTGGATGCCCAACAGCAACAAGCTCTATTATACGGTTATGGGCGAGGAGCAGAATGACCTGGTTGTGTTCGATCCTGCCACGATGCGTGAGGAAGTGCTGCTGAAGAATGTTCCCGAAGGATATTTCAGCTGGTCTCCTACAGAAGACTATCTTATTTATATGCTCACGGACGAGGGCGAAAAGGTGAGTGGCCCGTTGAAACGTCTCTTGCATCCGGACGACCGTATCCCCAATTCTCGTGACCGCTATTATCTCATGAAATACGATGTGGCGACGGGCCTTTCCGAGCGCCTGACCTACGGTAGCCACAATGTCTACCTGAACGATATTTCTCCGGATGGCAAGAAACTGTTGTGCAGCACTTCCAAGCCGGACATCACTCGATGCCCTTTCTCCCTCTCTTCTCTGTTCGAAATTGATTTGGCCACCTTGCAGGCAGATACACTGGCCGCCTGGGATGCTTATCTGGGAAGTGCCTCCTACTCGCCGGACGGGAAACAGCTTCTGGTGACCGGCAGTCCGTCCGCCTTCGGAGGCATCGGCAAGAACTGCGGTGAACATCCCATTGCCAATGACTTTGATACCCAAGCATTCATTATGGATTTGGCTACAAAGAAAGTGCAGGCTATCACGCGCGATTTCAATCCTACGGTGTCTCCCGTGCAGTGGAACCGTGTGGACGGATGTATCTATTTCGATACGACCGATGGGGATTGCAGGCATATCTACCGTTATGTTCCGAAGACGGGCGGCTTTGAAATGCTTCCGCTTGAAGAGGATGTGATTACTTCCTTCACGCTGGCCAATGACAATCCGGTTGTGGCTGCCTATGTGGGCGGAGGAAATACCAGTACGGGCGTAGCCTATACGTACGACACGAAGAAAAAAGTTTCTACCTTGCTTGCCAACCCCATGAAGCCCGTCCTCGACAAGATTGAGCTGGGACAGATGGAAGAGTGGAACTTTACAGCTTCGGACGGTACGGAGATAAAGGGAATGGTTTGTCTGCCGCCGTCTTTTGACCCGAACAAGAAGTATCCGCTTATCGTATACTATTATGGAGGAACGACTCCTACAACCCGCGGTATAACTTCCCCGTACTGTGCACAGTTGTTTGCGTCACGTGACTATGTGGTTTATGTTATCCAGCCCAGTGGTGCCATCGGGTACGGCCAGGAGTTCTCTGCACGCCATGTCAATGCATGGGGTGAGCGTACGGCCGATGAGATCATTGAAGGTACGAAGAAATTCTGTGCAGCCCATCCGTTTGTCAACGATAAACGTATCGGATGCCTGGGTGCCTCTTATGGAGGATTCATGACGATGTATCTGCAGACTAAGACGGACATGTTTGCTGCCGCTGCCTCGCATGCTGGCATCAGCAATGTGACGAGCTATTGGGGCGAGGGTTTCTGGGGATATTCCTATAACTCTGTTGCGGCAGCCGATAGCTATCCTTGGAATAATCCCGATTTGTTTACGAAGCATGGAGCATTGTTCAATGCGGACAAGATTAATACCCCTCTGTTGTTGCTGCATGGCACGGTAGATACAAACGTGCCTATCGGTGAAAGTATCCAATTGTATAATGCGCTGAAGATATTGGGCAAGCCGGTGGAATTTATTACCGTAGATGGTGAAAACCATTTTGTACTTGATTATGCAAAACGTGAATTGTGGCACAATTCAATCATGGCTTGGTTTGCCCGTTGGCTGCAGGATAGTCCGGCATGGTGGAATGACCTTTATCCGGAAAGACATTGGTGATGTTTTAATTAACAATTGATAATTAAAAAAGCCGTTTCCCAGAATAGACAAGGAGGAAACGGCTTTTTTGTTGTAGTGTGCTTACTGTTATTGGGCCACTTTTGCTGTGTCTTGGACGTTCTCGGCTTTCTGCAAAGTATCCGTTACCACAGTGTCGTTAGACAAGGTTGTTGTCTTACTCGGCTGTTCTACCGGAGCCTTAGCTTGAGCCAAGAACGTTCCGCCACAAACAAACATAAACAGGGCTGCTACTAATACTAATTTTTTCATAATTCATTTGCTTTTAGGTTGGTATATCTTATTGTTAAGTCTAAGTGCTTGCTTGTTGTAGCGCTTGTTGCTTACGTCTAATATAGGTCAAATGGTGTGCCAGAAAGAGTGTGTGTTGGATAATGTTCTGATAGTTAGTGATATATGTTTCTATGCAAAGTGTGGCATAGTGTGGAAAAGTGTGGAATGTGTGGAGGGGAGTGTGGAATAATTCCACACCTTTTAGTCGGATATGTTATAAAGCTTCAACTTGTTGTACAGCGTTTTGCGGTCAATGCCCAACAGTTGTGCAGCGCGGCTCTTGTTGTTTCCCGTCTGCCGCAAGGCTTCGATGATTTGATGCTTCTCTGCCTCCTCATTGCGGAGAGGGATACCGATGATGGCCGGTGCGGGTTCTTTCAGTTCATTCAGTTCGTTGATAGTAATGAATTTGCCTTGTGCCAGCAAGGTTGCACGGCGTACCATATTCTTCATTTGGCGTAGATTGCCGGGCCAGGGATATTCCAATAGGGCGCGGGATGCCTTGTCATCAAAGCCGGTCAGTTGCTTGTCCATTTCGCGGTTGGCCTGGTCCAGAAAGAAATTGGCAAAGAGCAGGATGTCTTCACGGCGGTCTTTGAGTTGCGGCATGCGTAGGGTGAATTCATTGATACGGTGATATAAATCTTCACGGAACGCCCCTTTTTCGATGGCTTGCTCCAGATTTTCGTTGGTGGCGGATACCAGACGTATGTCCACGCTTATCTCTTTGTTTGAACCTACCGGACGTATCTTGCGCTCTTGCAAAGCACGCAGCAACTGTATTTGCACTTCATAGCTCAGATTACCTATCTCATCCAGGAAGATGGTACCGCCGTTGGCTTCGACGAAAGCGCCCGTTTTGTCGGTCAGTGCGCCGGTAAAGGCGCCCTTTATGTGCCCGAAGAACTCCGAAGCGGCCAATTCTTTGGGAATAGAACCGCAATCGATGGCTACAAACGGCTGGTCGGCACGCTTGCTGAGCTGGTGGATGCGGTGAGCTACGTATTCTTTGCCCGTTCCGCTGGCACCATTGATGAGTACAGACATATTGGTAGGTGAAACCAGTTTCACATAATTGTAGAGTTGTTTGGCTGCGTCGCTCTCTCCCTCAAGGAAGTCGGAGGAGGACAATGAGCCTTCTGCACCCTTCAGAGGCTGATTTTTCATCTTGTCGGAATGCATCGTCTGTTTGGGTGAAACGGATGGTCTGTTTGGGGTAAACGCATCATCTGTTCGGGACGAATGCATCATCTGTTTCAAAGCGGAGGATGATGCATTCAAGGCTTCGCCTATTTTTTTCAGTAATTCGTCCGGGTTCACAGGCTTGGCAATGTAATCGCAGGCTCCCAGTTTCATGGTTTGGACGGCCGACTGTATGTCAGCGTATCCTGTCATGATGATAAGCGGTATTTGCAGGCCGTGTTCGCCCAGCCATTTCAATAAGTCAATGCCATCCTTGTCGGGCAGGCGCAGGTCAGACAATATCAAGTCTACGGTTTCCGACTCAATATGTTTTTGAGCACGGGCAATGCTGCTGACGGAGATTACTTGGAAACCTTTTTTGCCGAGCCATGTTTTTAGCATCATGCCGTAAGTAATATCATCTTCTACAATTAATATGGATGTCATTGCTTTAGCCTTTTATCTCTTTTATGTAGGCAAAGGTAAGTGCTTTTGTCTGATTTTAGTATATTTGCAAACTTAAATTAAATAAAAAACAAAATGAAAAGAAATCTTATTGTATTATTAACTATACTGGTTTGCGGTCTGACTGCTTGCAAGCCGGGACAAAAGAAAGAGGAAGATATGGAAAAAGAAACGAAGCTGAAGATTGAAACAAGTGCGGGTGACATCACCGTGAAACTGTATAATGAAACCCCGAAACATCGTGATAACTTTATCAAGCTGGTGGAAGACGGCACGTATGAAGGTACGCTGTTCCACCGTGTCATCAAGGACTTTATGATACAAGCAGGTGACCCGGAATCGAAGAAGGCTCCGAAAGGCAAGATGCTGGGGGCAGGCGACGTGGGTTATACCGTTCCTGCCGAATTTGTTTATCCGAAGTATTTTCACAAAAAAGGTGCTTTGTCGGCTGCACGCCAGGGTGATGAGGTGAACCCTGACAAGGCATCATCCGGCTGCCAGTTCTACATTGTGACCGGAAAAGTGTATAATGACTCTACCTTGCTGGGGATGGAACAGCAGATGAATCAGATGCGCTTGAACAATGCTTTCAACGCGTTGGCGCAGAAACACATGAAGGAAATCTACAAGATGCGCAAGAATAATGACCAGGACGGTCTGATGGATTTGCAAGATTCCTTGATTGCGCAGGCAGAGGCTCAGGTTGCCAAGGAACCGGAGTTCAAGTTTACCCCCGAGCAGGTGAAGGCTTATACTACCGTGGGCGGTACTCCACATTTGGACGGTGCATATACCGTGTTCGGTGAAGTGCTGGAAGGTATGGATATTGTTGATAAAATACAGAAGGTCAAGACTGACCGTAACGACCGTCCCGAAGAGGATGTGGTTATTAAAAAAGTGACAGTGATAGATTGATGATAGATTCTGTCATTCCATTTTATGAAGATAAACAAAAAGATATTTGACAACGGTCTGCGGTTGGTGCACAATGAGGACACCAGCACGCAGATGGTTGCCTTGAATATTGTTTATGACGTGGGTGCCCGTGACGAACATCCCGAGCATACGGGTTTTGCCCATCTGTTCGAGCATCTGATGTTCGGAGGTTCGGTGCATATTCCTGATTATGACGCTCCTTTGCAATTGGCAGGCGGGGAGAATAATGCATGGACCAATAATGATATTACCAATTACTACCTGACGGTTCCAAAATCGAATGTGGAGATCGGCTTCTGGCTGGAGTCCGATCGTATGCTGGAACTGGCATTCAGTGAGCAAAGTCTTGAAGTGCAGCGTGCGGTGGTGATGGAGGAATTCAAGCAACGTTGCTTGAACCAGCCGTATGGTGATGTGGGACATCTGCTTCGTCCTTTGGCTTATCAAACGCATCCTTATCGCTGGCCTACTATCGGGAAAGACCTCTCTCACATTGCCAATGCCACGCTGGATGAGGTAAAGGAATTCTTTTTTCGTTTTTATGCACCTAATAATGCAGTGCTGGCCGTTACCGGAAATATTTCGTGGGAAGAAACGGTTAGGCTGACAGAAAAATGGTTTGCTCCCATTCCCCGTAGGAATGTGCCCGTAAGGCAATTACCGCAAGAAGTTGTACAGACGGCGGAACGCCGGCAGACGGTGGAACGGAATGTTCCTCTGGATGCTTTGTTCATGGCTTATCACATGTGCAGCCGTGAGGATGCCGATTATTATGCCTTCGATATTCTGTCGGATATTCTGAGCAATGGACGTTCCAGTCGCTTGACCCGCAGGCTGGTGCAGGAGCAGAAGTTCTTTTCCAGTCTCGATGCCTATATCTCCGGTACACGGGATGCCGGCCTGCTGCATATCAGTGGAAAACCATCTGCAGGCGTATCTTTGGAACAAGCCGAGGCTGCTGTCCGGAAAGAGTTGGAAGAGTTGAAATCCGGGTTTGTTGGAGAACAAGAATTGGAGAAAGTAAAGAACAAGTTTGAGTCTACACAGATATTCGGCAACATCAATTATCTGAATGTTGCCACGAATCTTGCCTGGTTTGAACTGACCGGGCAGGCGGAAGACATAGACCGTGAAGTGGACAATTACCGCTCTGTGACAGCAGAACAGCTTCATAGGGTCGCCCAACAGACCTTCCGCGATGAAAACGGGATTGTGCTTTATTACCAAAAAGAAAACCTTTAGTATGAAAAAATTATTTGATACGTATAAGCAGCACTATAAAGCATTGCTTCTCCTGGGGCTACCCATTGTGGTGGGGCAGTTGGGAGTCATTGTGCTTGGTTTTGCCGATACGCTGATGATTGGGCATCACAGCACGGAGGAACTGGGTGCCGCTTCTTTCGTAAACAATCTGTTTACTCTTTGCATTATTTTCAGTACGGGCTTCAGCTACGGGCTGACACCGGTTGTAGGGGGCTTCTACGGTAACCGCCGCTTTGCCGAGGCAGGGCAGGCGTTGCGGTGTAGCCTGGTTGCCAATGTGCTGGTGGCTTTGTTGCTGACTCTTGTCATGGCTGTTCTCTATTTCAATGTGGAGCGGCTGGGACAGCCCGGAGAATTGTTGCCTCTAATCAAGCCTTACTATCTGGTGTTGCTTGCTTCACTGGTCTTTGTCATGCTGTTCAACGGTTTCAAACAGTTTACGGACGGCATCACCGATACCAAGACGGCCATGTGGATTCTGCTCGGAGGGAATGCGCTTAACATCGTAGGAAACTATATACTTATCAATGGAAAGCTGGGCTTTCCGGAGATGGGACTGCTTGGTGCGGGTATCAGCACTTTGTTCTCCCGCATTGTGATGGTGGTGGTCTTTGCGGCGATTGTGCTTCGCGGCCGCCGGTTTATCCGTTACAGGCTCGGCTTCATGCGGCTGGGGTGGTCGATGCCGATGTTCAGGAAGCTCAATGCACTGGGCTGGCCCGTGGGTATGCAGATGGGTATGGAGACCGCTTCCTTCAGTCTGAGCGTCGTCATGGTGGGCTGGCTGGGGACACTTGCCCTAGCATCGCATCAGATAATGCTTACTATCTCTCAGTTCACCTTCATGATGTATTATGGCATGGGCGCTGCGGTTGCCGTGCGTGTCAGCAACTTCAAGGGGCAGGGAGACGGACAGAATGTGCGCCGTTCGGCGTATGCAGGTTTCCACATTATCCTTTGTATGGAAGTGGTGTTGCTGAGTATTGTCTTTGCACTTCGCGGTCAAGTAGGTGGATGGTTTACGGACAATGCGGAAGTGTCCGGCATGGTTGCCGCTCTCTTCTTCCCGTTCTTGATTTACCAGTTCGGCGATGGGTTGCAGATTAACTTTGCCAATGCCCTGCGCGGCATCTCGGATGTGAAACCGATGATGATTATTGCATTTATATCCTATTTTATTATATCTTTGCCCGTAGGGTACCTTTGCGGTTTCGTTTTCGGTTGGGGGCTGACGGGAGTCTGGATGGCTTTCCCGTTCGGACTGACCAGTGCGGGAGTGATGCTGTGGTTGAGGTTCCGTAAACAGACCAGGGAAAGGATTTGATAGTATGAATAATGTCTCCAAAGTAAAGATTGCCGTAGGCTACACTTTGTTGCTGGCGGTATTGTTTTTTTCCTTGTTTTTCGTACACCGGGAAATGGAGAACCTTATTCTTACTGATGACCGCGATGTACAATGGACAGACAGCGTGCTTGCTTTGATACGCGAGAAGGATACCAATACGATAAAAATGCTGCGCACGCTGAGTGAGGCGAATGACAGCATGGTATCCACCAGTGACATTGAGCAGATAATTGCCCAGCAGGACTCGGTAGTGACCCAGCAGCGTGTGCAGCACCGTATCATTACACATCGGGATACCGTCGTGACACGCCCTCGGAAGAAGGGGTTTTTCCGTCGTTTGGGTGAAGTGTTTGTCCCCCCAAAGAAAGATACGGCTATCCAGGTAAAGACCTCCCTTGAATTTGCAACGGATACGGTGATTGAACCCTATAATCCGGCCGATTCTTTGCATGAGAAACTGCGTGCCGTGGCCCAGCAGAAAAAAGCTGTAAACACTGTTATACAGCGACGTAAACGCTATCTGCAACGCTTGGACCATATGCTGACCGCTCGTATTGACAGCTTGCTGAAAGATTACGAGACGGAAACTCTGCTGCGTGCACGGACGGAAGCCGAGTATCAACAAGCGGTCCGACGCCGTTCGGCCAAAATTATCAGTGGCATTGCCGTAGGTGCGGTGTTGCTTTCCGCTTTTTTTCTTATTATCATCGGCCGCGACATAACCCGAAGCAACCGTTACCGTCGTGAGTTGGAAGAGGCCCGTCGTCGTGCCGAGGATTTACTCGCTGTCCGTGAAAAACTGATGCTTGCCATTACCCATGATTTCAAAGCCCCGCTCGGTTCTATTATGGGCTATGCCGACTTGCTTTCCCGTCTGACGGTGGATGAGCGTCAGCGGTTCTATCTGGACAATATGAAAACCTCATCGGAACATCTGCTGAAGCTGGTCGTTGATTTGCTCGACTTCCATCGTCTTGATTTGAACAAGACCGAAATCAACCGGGTCACCTTTCATCCTTCCCGCCTGCTTGAAGAGATACACGTCAGTTTTGAACCACTTACGGCTGCCAAAGGACTGGCGCTTCATTGCGACATTGCCCCGGAGCTGGGCGGTACCTATATTTGCGACCCCTTGCGTCTGCGCCAGATTATCAACAATTTGCTGTCCAATGCCGTGAAGTTTACGGACCAAGGCAGTGTTACCATGACTGCCCGTTACGAGGACCGTCGACTGGTAGTTGCCATTGCTGATACCGGTAAAGGTATGGAACCTGCCGACCGGGAACGTATCTTCCAGGAGTTTACCCGCTTACCGGGTGCTCAGGGTAAAGAGGGGTTTGGACTTGGACTTTCCATTGTCCGTATGCTGGTACAGTTGCTTGAAGGCACGATTGATGTAGACAGTGTGCCAGGCAAGGGAAGCACTTTCACCATATATATTCCTATCTATCCCGTAAGGAGTGAAGGACGGAGAATGAAGGATGAAGAATCGGGATGTGCTGCCACGCCGAATGGCAATTCTTCATTCCCCGTTCCTCATTCTTCACTGAAGAATGTCCTCCTTATCGATGATGACCGTATTCAGCTTACCCTTACTGCCGCCATGCTTCAGCAGAGTGGTATAAATTCTGTCTCTTGTTTACAACTGGATGAACTGCTGGATGCCTTGCGCACTGCAACCTTTGATGTTCTGCTTACTGATGTGCAGATGCCTGCTATTAATGGTTTTGATTTACTGAAACTGCTTCGTGCTTCGAACATACCGCAGGCACAGTCTGTTCCGGTGATTGCTGTCACTGCCCGCAGTGACATGCAGCGTGAGGAATTTACGGTGCATGGATTTGCCGGATGCCTGCATAAGCCGTTTACCGTCAGTGAATTGCTACATGAATTGAATATGGAGGACAAAGGGATGGAGGTTACGGAAGTTTCGGAAACTTCGGCTTGCCCGGGGTATAAATTCTCTTCGCTCACTGCTTTTTCGGTCGATGACCCCGAGGCGGCAAAGTCCATTCTGGAAAGTTTTGTGGCTGAAACCCGCCTCAATGCGGAGCGTTTGCAGAAGGCTGTGGAGAATGCGGATGTGGACGAGATGGCTGCTGTCTCCCACAAAATGATTCCCCTCTTTACTTTAATTGGAGCAGCGGAACTGGTTGCATTGCTGAAACTGTTGGAAACTTCTCATGGAGTGCCTTTTACCGGAGAGTTGAAAGAACACGCCCTTGCCGCCCTCGTTTTGATAGAGGATGTCATTACTCAGGCAACAGCTTTTCCGTAATGGGGGAACAGAGAAGAATACGTGATTTTTCTCTGTCGGGAACCAAATGTCGAAAGAAATTGTTTACTTTGTAGGACTTTTAAATACGATGAAAGATTGACGTTCCGATGAGAAGAAAATGGTTGAGAACAGCACTGTGGGTGTTGCTTACTCCTATTATACTGTTTATAATATTGATGATATTGCTTTATGTGCCTCCCGTACAGAATTTGATACGGAAGCAGGCTACGGCAATTGCATCAGGTGCTACGGGTATGGACATATCCGTGGAGCGGATTGACCTTCGCTTTCCTTTGAATTTGTTGGTCCGCGGTGTATTGGTGGTACAGCCTGCCGACAGTGCTGTTGATGTGCAGCATCCCGATACCTTGCTGAATCTTGGAAGTTTGAACGTACGGGTACAGGCATGGCCTTTACTCAAAGGGAAAGTGGAGGTGGATGACATTACCTTGAAACAAGTTGCTGTCAACTCCTCCAATTTAATGGAAGGTATGTGCATCAAAGGAGTACTGGGGCATTTCTTTTTCGAAAGCCATGGCATAGACCTTACAAAAGAAGATGCCATCCTCAATAATATAGAATTGAGCGATACCCATGTGCAGGTGATGCTTGCAGATACCACTGAGACTCCCAAGGACACTACTGACACTGCGTTAAACTGGAAAGTCACACTCCATACTCTGAAGTTGAAGAACGTCTCGGTCGATTTACAGATGCCATTGGACTCCATGGGGCTGAAAGCCCATATAGGAGATGCTGAGATTGCGGACGCTGCTGCCGACCTGAAACACCAGTTCTATGGCTGGAGAAAATTCCTGCTGACTGGAACTTCTGTCAATTATGATACCGGTGGCCCGGGGAGTGCGATAGGCTTCGACCCCTCGCACATTGCTCTTCGCGACATTCGCCTGGGCATTGATTCTGTGATGTACTACGGCAGAGATATGAATGCCGTTATCCGGGAATTTTCCATGTATGAGCGTTCCGGTTTGAGTGTAACTTCCCTGACCGGGCGGTTGTTTGCCGATTCTACCGTTATCCGTATCCCTTCTTTGAAGTTGCTGACACCTCATAGTGAGATGAACCTTACGGCACAGACTTACTGGGAACTGATAAATATACCTACCACCGGCCGTCTGACAGCCCGTTTCAATGCCCGTATCGGCAAACAGGATGTACTGCTTTTTGCCGGTGGCTTGCCGGAAGCTTTCAAGGAAGCCTATCCGTTCCGTCCGTTGGTGATTCATGCCGGTACGGAAGGAAACCTGAAGCAGATGCAGATTTCCCGTTTTACGGCTGAGCTGCCCGGAGCCTTTTCGTTGAGTGGGGGAGGAGAATTCTGGAGCCTGACCGACAGTGTGAAACGCAATGGAAGCATGGACTTCGAAATGCATACGCAGAACTTGAACTTCCTGACCGGACTAGCTGACATTGCTCCCGATGGCTCCATCATTGTGCCGGACAGTATGCACCTTGCGGCACGTCTCGGTATGGAGGGGGCGCAGTGCACTGCCGCCCTGAAACTGAAGGAGAAGGAAGGCGCCTTGAATTTGGACGCCGCCTATAATCTTGCTACGGAAGCCTACCATGCCGACCTTGCCATCAACAACTTGCAGGTGCATCACTTCCTGCCCAAGGACTCTATCTATACTCTTACGGCAAAGATGTCCGCTAAGGGGCAAGGGGTGGATGTGGCATCACGAAAAACTGTGGCCGCTTTGAATGCCTCCTTGGAAAAACTACAGTATGGCCATTGGGACATTTCCGGTGTAGATGTGCATGCCGGACTCAAGTCATCCGTTGCTACCGTCCGTCTTGCCAGCGATAATGTCCTTCTCAAGATGCAGGGAAATGCGGATATGCGTCTTGACCGCAGCTATCTGGATGGCGCTTTGGATTTGAATGTGGAAGAGGTGAATCTGCACAAGCTGGGGTTGGTGCCCCGACCGTTGAAACACCCATTTGCCTTTACAATGGGAGCGGAGGCACGTCATGATTCTCTCGAGTTGAGGCTTGATGCCGGTGACTTGAATCTGCGTTTCCGCGCTCATAGCACGTTGAAGAAGTTGATGGAACAGTCGGATAAATTTGTCTCTATCCTGACAAAGCAGATTGATGAACGGCGTTTGGACCATGCCGCTTTGCGACAAGTCCTTCCTTCAGCCTGCATGCATCTGGAAGCCGGTAACCAGAATCCCGTCAGCTATTTCCTGGCTGCAAAGGGTATTTCCTATAATGATTTCAAACTGAGCTTCGGATTTACTCCGCAAGTCGGCATCAATGGGCGTACAGCTGTTCACGGATTGCGCATGGACTCCTTGCAGCTCGATACAATATTTTTTACAGTAAAGCAGGATACTGCCCGCATGAAGTTGCAAGGTGGTGTCATAAACGGCCCCAAGAACCCGCAGTTTGTGTTCCGCAGTACACTGACGGGTGAAGTCCGTAATGAAGATGCGGAGCTGACTGTGGATTATGTGGATGGAAAAGGGCAGACCGGTGTGCTGTTCGGTATTAACGCCCGTCCGTTGACCGAAGGACATGGTCGCGGTGATGGTGTGCTGCTGAACCTTATTCCTGCCGAGCCGATTATCGCTTTCCGTAAATTCCACTTTGCGGACAATAGTAACTGGATTTATCTGCATAAGAATATGCGCGTCTATGCCAATATTGATATGGACAGCGACGATGGTCTGTGTTTCCGTATGCAATCCGACAAGAATGATACCCTTTCCTTGCAGAATATAAACGTAGAACTGAGCCGATTGCGCCTGGATGAACTTACGGAGGTACTTCCTTATATGCCTCGGCTTACGGGATTGTTCTCCGCCGAAGCAAATTATATACAGACTGCCACTTCCCTGCAGGTGTCCGCCGAAGCCAATGTAGAGAAACTGACCTACGAACGCCAACCGGTTGGAGATATAGGTCTGGGGGCTACCTGGTTGCCGGGCGACAAGAATACGCACTATTTGAATACCTATTTTACACATGATAACGAAGAAGTGATGACCGCCGACGGTATCTTGACGCAGAAGAACGGAAAGGATACTCTGGAAGTGTCCACTCGTTTCGAGCATTTCCCATTGAAGATGGCCAATGCATTCATCCCTGACCAAATGGTGGCCTTTACCGGAGATATTGATGGAGGGCTTTATATTTACGGTTCGCTGGATAAGCCTCAAATGCATGGTGATATTGTTTTGGACAGTGTGTCTGTCTATGCACGCCAGGCGGGAGCACGTTACTGGTTCGACAACCGTCCGGTGCAGATAAAGGACAATCAGTTGATATTCGATAAGTTTGCCATTTATACCACCAGCAAGAATCCGTTTACGATTGACGGTAAGGTTGATTTCCGGAATATGGAGCGTCCTACTGCCAACCTCAATCTGCTGGCAGAGAACTATACGTTGCTGGATGCACCGCGTACCCGCGAAAGTCTGGTATATGGAAAGGTGTTCGTTGACTTGCATGCCACGGTGAAGGGACCGCTTGACGGGCTCACGATGCGTGGAAACATGAATCTGCTGGGCAATACCAACGTAACCTACGTGTTGACCGATTCCCCTTTAACGGTGGAAGACCGTCTCAGTGGGCTGGTTACCTTTACCTCATTCACCGATACGACGTCGGTAAAGGCGGATGAAGTTCCTGCCATGTCGTTGGGAGGATTGGAAATGTATATGTCCGTCCATATTGACGATGCTGTCCGTCTTCGTGCCGACTTGAGTCCCGACCGCAGCAAATACATCGAACTGGAAGGTGGCGGTGATTTGAATATGCAGTATACTCCCCAAGGGGATATGAGCCTTACCGGACGCTATACCCTTTCGGGTGGCGTCATGAAATATTCGCTGCCTATCATCCCGTTGAAGGAGTTCCAGTTCAATCCCGGCAGTTATGTGGATTGGCGGGGGAATATTATGAATCCTACGCTGAGTCTGAAGGCTACGGAACGTATGCGTGCTTCTGTGGCCGATGGTGACGGGGACGGTTCGCGCATGGTGAACTTCGATGTTTCCATTTCCATCAAGAACAGGCTTGACGCTCCCGATCTTATATTCGATATTTCGGCGCCCGAAGATGGCACAGTAGAGAATGAGCTGCAGGCAATGGGGGCAGAAGAGCGTAGTAAGCAGGCTATTGCGATGCTTGCTACGGGTATTTACTTGAATAGCGGCGCCAAAGGAGGAGGTTTGTCAATGGGAGCCGCCTTGAACTCAGTGCTTCAGAGCCAGATAAACTCCTTGGCGGGAGGTATAAAAGGTGCCAATATCAGTGTAGGTGTGGAAGACCGTACCTCTGCTGAAACGGGCGACACGCAGAAAGACTTCAGTTTCCGTTATTCCCAGCGTTTCTTCAACGATCGCGTACAGATAGTCATCGGTGGAAAAGTATCCACCGGGGCCAATGCGACGAACGATGCGGAATCATTCATTGACAATATATCGCTGGAATACCGTCTTGATGCGTCGGGTACCCGATATGTCCGTGTATTCCATAATAAGAACTACGAAAGCATACTCGACGGTGAGATAACCGAAACGGGTGTTGGCCTTGTGCTGCGCCGGAAGATGGACCGGTTGGGTGAACTCTTCATCTTCAGGAAGAAAAAGATAAAACCGGAGGCTGAAAACAGCGATATGAAAAAGTAGGAATGTGATATGAAACGACTGATATTATATATTGCAGGATTGATATTTCTGGCAGGTTGCTCCACCACGAAGCACTTGCCCGAGGGGGAGATACTCTATACCGGACAAAAGCCGATGATTGTATTGAACCGCAGTGAAACGTCTGTTGGCGAGATTGCCATGGAAGAGGTGGAAGCCGCCCTTGCTACGGCACCGAACAATTCGTTGCTGGGGAGCTCTACTATCCGCTATCCCTTTCCTTTCGGACTGTGGATTTACAATGGTTTCCAGAAGTATGAGAAGGGACTCGGAAAGTGGATATTCAATAAATTTGCCGCCACTCCGGTGCTTCTGTCTACGGTGAATCCCGATATACGTCAGAAGGCGGCGGTTAACTTGCTGCGCGATTACGGCTATTTCAACGGAAGCGTCAACTACAAGACATTTATCGACCCGAAAGACTCGCTGAAGGCAAAGTTGCAATATACGGTGAACATGCGTAATCCTTACTTTATAGATACGGTGTACTATCGTGGTTTCAACCAACGTACCACTCGCATTATGGAGCTGGGGCGCCGACGTTCCCTTATCAGTCCGGGAGAACAATTCAATGTGGCTGATCTGGATGGGGAGCGTACCCGTATCAGTACCCTGCTGCGTAATGTGGGCTGTTATTATTTCCGTCCCGACTACCTGACCTATCAAGCCGATACCATGATGGTTCCTAATGGGCATGTCCAGATGCGCTTGATTCCCGTTCCCGGTATGCCAAAGGTAGCCGAGAAGCAGTTCCGTGTGGGGCGTAAATCCGTATATCTTCTTGGAAAGCAGGGGCAGGAACCCAATGACAGCATGGATTACAAAGGCTTGACCATACATTACTACAACAAACCTCCGGTACGTCCCAATATGCTTTACCGTTGGTTGAACTATCAAGGTTATCGGCGGAAGCGCCAGATACAGGACAGCGCAGGTATTGCCCGCCAGCGTTCTATGCAGAGTTTGTATAGTTTGTACCGTCAGACCCGTATTCAGGAGCGTCTGGCAAGCGTCGGTATTTTCCGTTATGCGGAGATGCAGTATATACCACGTGATACGGCGTTTGTGTCTGATACATTGGATGTGAAGGTCATTGCCGCGCTCGATAAACCCTACGATGCGGAATTGGATTTTAATGTCACCATGAAGAGTAATAACCAGACGGGACCGGGTGCCGCTTTTACGGTGACGAAGAATAATGTCTTCGGTGGTGGTGAAAGCTGGAATGTGAAGTTGAACGGTTCGTACGAATGGCAGACGGGCAAGGCAAGTTCTTCCCTAATGAACAGCTATGAACTGGGTATCTCCACTTCGCTTATCTTTCCGCGCGTGGTGTTTCCTAGGATGGGCGACCGTGAGTATGACTTCCCGGCTACAACGACTTTCCGTTTATATGCCGACCAGATGAACCGTGCCAAGTATTATAAGCTGTTGGCTTTTGGCGGTAATGTCACTTATGACTTCCAGCCCAAATCGACTTCCAGGCACAGTATAACTCCTTTCCGGTTGACATTCAATGTACTGCGCAATCCTACTGCCGCTTTCGATACGTTGCGTGCCGAGAATCCAGCACTCTACGTTAGTTTGCGCGACCAGTTCATTCCTGCCATGGAGTACACCTATACTTATGACAACGCTTCCGTGCGCGGCAAGCGTAACCCCATCTGGTGGCAGACCACCGTTGCGTCGGCCGGTAACCTGACTTCTGCCGTCTACCGTATTTTCGGCAAGCCGTTCAGTGAGGAAGGAAAGAAGCTTTTCGGGGTACCTTTTGCACAGTTCCTGAAGTTGAATTCGGAATTCAGGTACCATTACCGGATAGACAAGAACCAGATGATTGCTTCGCGTATTGCGGGAGGGGTAATATGGTCGTATGGCAACGCTACGACCGCACCTTATACGGAACAGTTCTATATCGGTGGTGCCAACAGTGTGCGCGCCTTTTCTGCACGCAGTATAGGTCCGGGCGGCTATCCTCCCGAGACGGATAGGAAATATACCTATATCAACCACGTGGGTGATATTCGCATAGAAGCCAATATCGAGTATCGCTTCCGTATGATTGCCGACTTGCATGGAGCGGTGTTTCTGGATGCCGGCAATGTATGGCTGATGCGTAAGGACGAAAATCGCCCGAACGGTGAGTTCACCTTGAAGAATTTCCCGAAACAGATTGCTTTGGGTACGGGATTCGGCTTACGCTATGACCTGGACTTCCTTGTTTTCCGTCTGGATTTGGGTATCGGGCTTCACGACCCGTATGATACCGGAAAGTCGGGATATTACAATATTCCTAAGTTCAAGGATAGTATGGCACTGCATTTTGCCATCGGTTATCCGTTCTAAATGTACGTTTTTGAACGGATAGTGGTAAAGAATGAACTAAAACTCCCTTCTGTCAGCCATAAATTTTTGTACATTTGCAACCGTTATCAACTGTGATACACTAACCTTTTTAAATAATAACTAATATGAAACCAACTTTATTCTTATTGGCAGCCGGTATGGGCAGCCGTTATGGTGGCTTGAAACAATTGGACGGATTGGGACCGAATGGCGAAACTATCATGGATTATTCTATTTACGATGCCATCAATGCCGGTTTTGGCAAGCTCGTTTTCGTAATCCGTAAAGATTTTGAACAGGACTTCCGCGACAAGATTATTTCCAAATACGAAGGCCATATTCCCTGCGAACTGGTATTCCAGTCCATAGATGACCTTCCTGAAGGCTTCACCTGCCCCGAAGGCCGTACCAAACCTTGGGGAACCAACCATGCTGTAATGATGGGTGCCGATGTAATAAAGGAACCGTTTGCTGTTATCAATTGCGACGATTTCTACGGTCGTGACTCCTTCCAGGTAATGGGCAAATTCCTTGCAGCCCTTCCCGAAGGCTCCAAAAACGTATATTCCATGGTAGGCTTCCGCATCGGCAATACGTTGAGCGAGAGCGGTACCGTATCCCGTGGATTGTGTGGAACGGATGCGAACAACCTGCTGACTTCCGTGGTGGAACGTACCAAGATTCAGCGCATGGACGGTGAGGTGAAGTACATCGACGATAACGGTGAATGGACTGCCACTCCCGAGACGACTCCGGTCAGCATGAACTTCTGGGGTTTCACTCCCGATTATTTTGCTTACAGTGCAGAGTTTTTCAAGAGTTTCTTGAGCGACCCGAAGAATATGGAGAACCTGAAAAGCGAATTCTTCATCCCGCTGATGGTGGATAAGCTGATTAACGATGGCACTGCTACCTGCGAAGTGCTTGATACAACCAGCAAGTGGTTCGGTGTGACTTATCCCGAAGACCGTCAGAGTGTAGTCGACAAGATTCAGGCTTTGGTGGATGCGGGCGAGTATCCTGCGAAGCTGTTCTGAGTTTGTTAACCAAAGGCAGATACCCGTTGGGGCTTATTCTCTGATTATAATCGGACAATAGATTCGCATGCCTCCGCTACTGCCGGATGGTGGGTGACGAAGATACATGTTTTGCCTGCGCAGTCTCTGCGCAGGTTTTTTATTAACAGCCGTTCCGTGTCGGGGTCGAGGGCAGAAGTGGCTTCATCTAAAAGAAGAATGTTTCCGGGGCGTAGCAGAGCGCGGGCAATGGCGATGCGTTGGGCTTGTCCTTCACTGAGTCCACCACCTCGTTCGCTGAGTGGGGAGTCTACGCCGTCGGGAAGGTGGAAGACGAAGTCGGCGGTGGCGGTTTGCAGGGCTTGATATATGGCTTCTTGAGAAGCTTGTGGGTTTCCCATCAGCAGGTTGTCACGGATAGTTCCGCTGAAAAGGGTATTGCCTTGCGGGACATATACGAAGTTCTTGCGGGTTTGCGGAGAGACGGTATGACTGGTTTCAAGTGGATGTTTGGCGGGTATCAAGAGTATCTGTCCCTCTTGTGGCGTTGCCAGTGCCAACAATAGCCGGATGAGCGTTGTCTTTCCTTTTCCTGTTTCTCCGACTATAGCTATGCAGCTACCGGCGGGGAAACGGCAGGAGAAGCGGCTGAATACCGGACGGTCATCGGGAGTGTAGCGAAAAGTCACGTCTTTCAGTTCCAGTTCCGGGGTAGAGGCGAGGAATATGCTGTCACCATCCGCTTCTGCCGGCAGTCTTTCCAATTCCAATAGCCGGTCTATGGCGGTAAGGGCATTGACTACGGAAGGTATCAGGCGTGAGAGGTCGAACACGGGACGCTGGACTTTTCCTACCAATTGCAAAAAGGCGGTCATCGTTCCGAAGGTGATACAGCCTGCGCTGAGGTGAACGGCTCCCCAAAGAAAAGCCGTGAGGTATCCGCCGGAAAAGGCAAGGGCCACTAACATGTGGGCAGAAAGCGAGAAACGGGTACGTCCCATGACTTGGCTGTGGAGCATGTCTTGCAAGTCATCGAGTTTGTCCAGATGCCGTTCGCCTTGTTCCAATGTTTTAATCACTATGCGATGTTGCAGGCTCTCTTGTATGACGGACTGGATGCGACCGTCACTGTTCCGAATATCAGTAAGCATTCGATAAACTCCCCCTTTCATTCTAAAAATGTGATATTACTTTTGTA
>ERZ831634.898-NODE-898-length-34730-cov-14.251449_pt1 | contig 34730 bp, 29 predicted proteins | sample MGYA00519953_ERZ831634 | MGnify/ENA primary metagenome ERZ831634 (study PRJEB31850, sample SAMEA3708718) | human gut metagenome | biome: human gut; feature: human-associated habitat; material: faeces | place: China | collected 2014 ... | reverse complement strand
GTAATCCAGTAATTCTTCTTTTCTCTGAATAAGAACATACTTGCTGTCCACAATACAATCATAGCGAGTGTCTGGTTTGTCCAGCTGAAATATCTCCAAACGATTGTATAATCCAGATGTCCGACAACTGCACCAACTGCTAAAAGCGGTACACATAAGATCAGTCGTTTTGTAAACTTAGACTGGTCAACCTTAAACCAGTCTGCAAGAACCAGTCTTGCACTTCTGAATGCTGTATCACCTGATGTAATCGGGCATACAATAACACCAATCATTGCAAGGGCAACACCGACACCGCCCATTGTCTTAGAGCATACATCGTAAATTGCTGCGGACTGTCCATTTGCAAGAATGGCACTTAAACCAGTACTTAAACCATCTGTTACTGCATAGATTGAACAACCTGCTGCTGCCCAGATTAATGCGATAACACCTTCTGCAACCATCGCACCATAGAATACGAAATGTCCCTGCTTTTCAGACTTCATACAACGCGCCATCAGTGGTGACTGTGTTGCATGGAAACCGGAAATCGCACCACACGCTACGGTGATAAACATAACGCTCCAGATTGGTGTTCCCTTCGGGTGCATATTGGTAAAGTGTGACCAGATTTCAGGAATCTGATAATCTGAATGTGTAAAGACACCAATAATAACACCTAATGCCATGATGATTAAGCAGATACCGAATACCGGATAAATACGTCCGATAATCTTATCAATTGAAATAAATGTGGCAATGAAATAGTATGCAAGAATAATCCACAGCCAGAATTCTGTACTTGCAACAATTCCTGATACATTGCCGTTCTTAAATAATGTAACAATTAATCCGGCCGGTCCTACTGCGAATACGGTACCTACCATAACGAGTAAAACCACACTGAAGATTCTCATAACATTCTTCATGAATCCGCCCAGATAGATACCGCAGACTTCTGAAATAGAAGCACCTTCGTTTCTTTCTGAAAGCATTCCTGAAAAATAATCATGTACACCGCCGGCAAATATTGTACCGAAAGTAATCCATAAGAATACAACCGGTCCCCATAAAGCACCCTGCATCGCACCAAAGATTGGTCCTAAGCCTGCAATATTGAGGAGCTGTACCAGAAACAGTTTCCACTGCGGCATTACTACATAATCAACACCATCGTTAATCTTTACCGCAGGAGTTTCTCTGTCATCCGGTGCAAACGTATTCTCTACAACCTTACCATAGACAAAATAGCCGCCGATTAAAAGAAGCAGACAAATGAAAAAACTAATCATAGCTTTTCCCTCCTTACTTTAAATATTCTATTGTTCACAGTACTGATCTCTTAATCATTATTATAGTCATCTTTCGATAAAATGCAACATTTTAGTTCAAAAAAAACGCCGAAAAATTTCGACGTTTTTTGTGCATTTTTTATATTTTTTATAATATTTTTATCTATTCTATTGGTTACTTTTTTGTACTTTTACGGATTTTTTAAGCCCATCAACGTAACGCTCCTGCTGCTGTTCCTGCCTTTTTTGGGCTGCACTTTTCTGTACGGACCGGTTCGCACAGATACCTATTATCATAAATAAAATCAATATTATTATGGAAATGAGCATCTGCTTAAACTGGCACCGGTTAATCCGGTATTCTTCGTATACCGCACCGTAGCTCTGAGACGTATAATTCATATACAGATCCATATAATCTTCTAACCCGTTTGTCTGGTTCTCCAGCAGCTTGTTTAAATTTTTTTGTTTCTGTGTCTTTTTGTTTTTATAGGAAATAATGTGTAAATTTCTTATAAAAGATTTTTTCTGCTTCCACTCTTTTTTCTCTATCAGTTGCTCATAGCCTTCTGCTTTAAACTGCTGTTCAATAAGAAACAGTGTTTTTCTTTGCAGCCCCCACATCCGGCAGATTCTGTCCTGCATTTTTTCGCAGAATTCCTGCTGTTTAAACAGTTGTCTATACCGTTCCCGGTTAAAAAATATATTCCATGCTTCCTCCGTGTTTCTCAGATACGGATTCATAATGATATATTCAATCTCTTTTAAGCACTGCTGCTCCGGTTCGTCCTTTCCGACTTCCGCAAAATCATATTCAGAATCAGATACAATTTCAGATTCAACTTCATCCGGCGTACCGGCAATTTCCAAATCCGGTGTTGTTCCCGGTTCTGATGTAACACCGGACATACTGCCTGTATTTTCCCATGACGGCACATTCGGTTCTTCTGTCATTCCCGCATTTTCAAAAAATCCCGGCATATCCCGTTTTTCAAAACCGCTGCCGGACTTTTGGGATTCCTGTACCGACTGCGGCACCGTTTCCATCCGCTTTGCCGCTCTTGCCTGTCTGAGCGCACTTTTATAAGCTTTTTGAAGCTGCTCAAATTCTTCGGGTGTATCCTCAGGATGATACTTTTTTACCTGACGGGCATACGCCGCCCTAATCTCTGAAATTTCTCCTGTCGGCTCAATTTCGAGCCATTCCCATATAGATTTATTCATCGGTATCTTCCTCTTCTTTCTGCCAGAACGTTTCATCATACGGTCCGAAATCGACCTGATTCTGCTCTATATAGTCCAATATCGCCATAATGCGTACATATTCCTGCCGTACTTTTCTGCCTTTTGTGTTTATCAGAAGTTCCTTAAAATACCGCAGGCACTCCTGAATAACCTGACGGTTCTTTGGTGTCGTCTGCTCATACAGTCTTTCCGCCTTTTCAAATAACAGACGGTTCTCCTCTTTTTCCCACGGGTGTAACGGCATTTTTTCTAACTGCTCCACCCGTTTTTCCAGTTCTTTTTCCGACAGTCCGATTTGCTTATTGACGATGACTTTATGGACTTTTTCAATGGATGACTCTATATTGACATCTAAAATGCCATTGATGTCATAAATAAACGTCACCTTGACAACCTGTTCTCCTTCCGGTGCTTTTGGCAGTCTTTTTAAGTTGATTTCCCCAATTTTTAAATTGTCCGATGCCTTTATATTTTCTCCCTGATAAATCGGAAAGTTCATGGTTATCTGATTGTTACGGACCGTTGTGTAATACATCGTCCGCTTGCAGGGCAGTGTTTCATTTTTCTCAATAACCGGCGAAAAACTGCCGTCATAGAGTTCCGTACCGAGCGAAAACGGGCAGATATCCGTTAAAAGCATATCTTTAATATCACCGGTGCGCTCTTTAATCGCCGCTGCCATGCCGACACCGTATGCTACACTCTCATCGGGATTTTCCTCCAGTACCACAGGCACTTTGTCGCCAAGCAGTCCTTTAATATACTGCTGTACCACGGGCATTTTGGACGATCCACCGACCAATATGACTTTGTCGAGTTCCTCTAATTCGATTCCCACCATATTGATGACCTTTGCGATTGGTTTTGCCATTCTTGAAAACAGCTCCGCTGAAAGATGGATCAGCCTCTGATTGGTCATTTTCAGCGTATAGGCTTCGCCTTTAATATACACCTGCCGCTCTGCTTCATTTTTATCGGTCAGTTCTTTTTTTACCGCCTCTGCCTCTTTTAAAACATTTTCCTGCTCATTTTTCGTTAAATATGCTTCTGAAATCTGATTCTGCTCATAAAAATCCTGCGCAATGATTTCATTGAAATCTTTTCCGCCTAAATAATTATCTCCGGCAACTGCCTGTATTTCCACGACATTGTCAAATGCTTCCACCAAAGATACATCTAACGTACCGCCGCCGAAATCGAACACGATAAAGCTTTCTGCGCCTTTTTCTGCCGTATGATGCTTTAATGCCACCGCTGACGGCTCATTAATCAGACGTTCTACCTTTAATCCTGCAAGTCTGCCTGCATTTTTTGTGGCATTGCGCTTATTATCGTCAAAATACGCCGGCACACTGATAACCGCTTCCGTCACTTCTTCGCCCAGAAACTTTTCCGCATCTTCTTTTAATCTTCTTAATACAAATGCCGAAAGTTCTTCTGCACGGTATTTTTTTCTGCCGTTTCCGTACAGAAAATTTGTGCCCATATTTCTTTTAAATTCACGGAACGTATCATACGGCTGTGTTGCAAGCATTTCTTTTGCCACACTGCCCACAAATACCTCTTGATTTTTTCCGATGCTGACAACGGAGGGTGTAAGATACTCTCCAAATGCATTCGGAATCAGCACTACTTTTCCGTCCTGCCAGACGCCCGCCAGACTGTTTGTTGTTCCCAAATCAATGCCAATGACTGCCATTTTTTCTCCCCCTTTTTATCCTTTATCTTTTTGCCTTTAATTTCCTGCTTTAAATTAGTTTCCCATATCTTTTAAGCTCTGGAGCAGTTCCAAATCGCTGTCCTTCACCTTAATATTCGATGTTATCGGTGCTTCGCCCGGTCTTTGCACGGTTATTTCAATCACCGTTCCTTCTTCAATTCCTCTTGAAAAAACTGCCTTTAAAAACGCTGCAAATTTCGGATGGTTTGCCGTAAATTTATTTTTTGCATTCATTAATTTCATCATTGCTGCCGGATTCATCATGTTTGTTCTCCTTTTCTGTGCCCTGCATTTTAAATATATTCTTTTAGTTCTTCATTTACAATTTCCTGAATATCCTGCCGCCATTGCCAACGTACCTACTTTTTTATCGTTCATCCACACCTGTAAACTTTTATAATTGTTCATTAATAACCTCCTGAATGGACGAATAGCCTTTTTTGCAAACAATGTGTCAAAATCATTTTCACAGCCCAATGCAAAACTGATTTTAATAAGCGCCGACAATGTTTTTTTCATATACTTTCCTTTTTGTCTATATTTTCACGCAATTTTTCTTATAATTAAAAATTATATCATATTGCTTTGCCACTGACAATAAAAAAAAGTGAATACGTTTTAATATACTCACTCTTTTTTGCCGCCTTACCGGTGGTTCTAATTTCTTCGTTTAAGGAGTCACACGCCCCATTTGACAGTCTAAGCTTTCATATTAAATCGTTAGAACTTTTTAAACACTTCGACGTAATTCTGAAGTTTCTGACCGATTTCCGTGTTCTTTGCTGCATCATCTTCAATGTCGTTGATTGAATTTACAATACCGCCGACACTGTCTGCCGCATCATTGACGCCCTGACTGCTTTCGTCAATCGTCGTTGAAATGTCACTGATACCCGAATTCATTTCTGCCATGGTATTTTTGAGTGTTTCTGCATTTACCGCAAAATTTTCCAGAATATCGTTGACCTTTGCCGCATCATCACGGTATTCATTGGTAATCGCTGCAAATTTTTCATAGTCTGCCAGAATACTTTCATCGACATAAGCAAGCAGTTTTCCTGAATTGCCTGTCAGATCTTTTACACTGTCAATTACTACCAGACTGATTTCCTGAATACTGTTAGCAATCTTTCTGCTGTCCTCTGCCAGTTCCCTGATTTCTTCTGCAACAACTGCAAATCCTTTTCCGGCATCTCCGGCTCTTGCCGCTTCAATTGAAGCATTGAGTGCCAGCATATTGGTCTGTGATGAAATGCTTAAAATGTCTTCTGTCAGTTCCTGAATCCGTGCCACCTGCTTACTGTTTTCAATCGACTGGTTTAAACCGTCTTTAATCTGTGCTACCATATCGTTTGTGCTTTGTCTTCCCTGCTCGGTATCTTCACGGTAGCGCACAGATTTTTTCTGAATCCGGGCAGTAATTTCATTTCCCTCTGTAATCTGGTCCGTTACATTCACAATTGCATGGAAAATGTTGTCTGACCCTGCGCTGAGCTGTTCTGCCGTTGCTGAGATTTCCTGCATGCTCGCTGCCATTTCTTCCATAACGGCGGATACACTGCCTGCATTGTCATTGACTGCCGTAATCTGACCGTTCATATTTGCGGAAGCTTCCTGTAGGGCATCGGATTTACTTTTAATATCTTTCATAATCAGCTGTAGCTTTTCAATAAATGAATTGATTCCGTCAACCAGTTCCCCGATTTCATCTTCGGATTTCACTTCAATTCTCGCCGTTAAATCACCATTACTTTCTTCAATATTTTTGATAATATCATTCAGCTGGCAGTTTGCTGACTTTAACGGCTTGATAATAAACATAATCATCACGATAATGGCTGCGCCGATGACCAACATGATTGCCAGAATAACCGCATATACCATAATAGACTGGCTGTACTGCTCATTTAACTGGCTTGATGCTTCACTGACCTGTGCACTGATTAATGTATTGAGATTATCTGCCGCTGTTTCAAGTCTTGAAGTAATACTGTCATCACCCTCTGCTGTCAGTTCAAAATAATCATCCATGCTGTTGCTGTCACTGCTTAATACGGACTGGATTTTAGTGCTGTATTCTTCATATACGCTTTCATATTCTTCCAGACCGGCTAACACTTCTGCATTACCGAATGCTTTCACCGCTGTTTCTAAGGCTTCAAAAGATGCCGTCAGATTCTGGATTTCATTTTCCATATTGGTCTTCATATCCGAAGCATTATCTGTCGCATTTCCCGCCGCCTGCGCGCCTGAACCGCCTGATACGGTGTTCTGCTGATTTGACATGCCCGGGGTGCTCTGCTGGCTGTCACCCTGCATCATCTGCATGTTTTCTGACTGTCCGCTCTCAGACTGTGCATTTTCCGCCTGCATATTTTCTGCCTGCGGCATGACATCTGACGTATTCTGTGTACTGTCCGATGCCGAACTGTTGTTATTCTTTTCCATTTGGTTCTGCATTCTGAATGCCGCCGAGCTGTTTGCGTATTTCTGCACTTTTTCAATAGAGGTCGATGTGTCCGCCATTAAAGTAACGGCTTCCATACACTCATTGGAAATTTTCTGGCTTTTCTTATTCATGCTGTGGATAAATAAAAAGCCTAACAATACGCTTGCAATACCGGCGGCAAATAAAATGCCTGCCAGTACCAGTATTTTTGCACTGATTTTCTTTTTCATCTTCATTTCCTCATCTACCGGATTGTCACTGTCCCGATATTCTTTCTTCTGTTGATTTTCCGCAGCTTCCTGCGATTCATTGGTATGAATATATCAACGGAATGTGATGAAAAAATGATTGATTTGTGTTTATTTCATGAACCGCAAAAAAATGGTGTGGAACAAAAGCCCACTTTTATGCTCATATTTGGGCAGGTCACAAGGTCATTCACCCACCTATGAGCAAGCTCATGTGGGTTTAGACCTTTTGACCCTGATATCATATCATTTTAAACTTCTACGTGTCCATTTACTACATTCCAGACACCATATTCATTCTCAGCCAGACCGTTATACGTAAAGTCTACTGTTCCGTTGGTCATATACCACCAGCCATATTCATTTACTGCTAATCCGGTATAATTCAAATCCAACGCTCCATTCGTTATGTACCACCAGCCGTATTCGTTTACTGCCATTCCGGTATAGTTAAAATCCAATGCTCCGTTGGTCATGTACCACCAGCCGTATTCATTTACTGCCATTCCGGTATAGTTAGTATCCAGTGCTCCATTCGTCATGTACCACCAGCCGTATTTATTTACTGCCATTCCGGTATAGTTAAAATCCAGTGCTCCATTCGTCATGTACCACCAGCCGTATTCATTTACTGCCATTCCTGTATAACCAAAGTCAATTGTTCCATTGCTTACATACCACCAGCCATACTCATTTGCTGCCATTCCTGTATAGTTGAAATCTACTGTTCCATTGGTTATCTTCCACCAGCCATATTCATTTGCTGCTAAACCGTTATAATTGTAATCAATATTGTTATTTGTGTAATAATACCAGTTACCATCTGCTGACTGTTGCAGTCCATTTTTATTTTCATCCGGAGCCGGATTTTCATTATCACCGACATCTGTCTTTGCCGTAAATGTCAGTTTATCCGCAGACACTTCGATATTAAAAACATTTTCCTGTTCCTCTCCATCATACTTGAAACCGTCAGGAAGCTGTTCGTCTTGCCCCATTGATGCCGCCGGTATAACAGACACGGGATTGTCATAATCAACCAGCCATACTTCATCTCTTCCCTGTTCATCCATTCCTAAGAAATCGCGCAATGCGCAGATTCTGTAAACAGAACTTCCGGTTTCAGAATCATAGTCATATACCATTGCATACTTTTCATTTGTTGCCGTATTGATCACTAAATTACTTGTTCCTCCACTGCCCCATGCCGCATCATAATATGAGATGTCTGTGTCTAAAACAGTCTGCGTGTAACCTTCCGGCATTGTGTCATAGCTTCCTATCTTTACCGCATAATAAATGTCACCGAGCGCTTCTTTTTTCGTGAGCTGATACAGGTTATATGCCGTAATTTCGTCATTCTCATTTAATGAATAGGTTAAAGTGTAATATAAAGAATCTCCGTTGGTATAAACTACATTGGTTGTTGACGGGTCATACGCATAATACTTTGCATAAATTCTTGCAATATCCAGCGGATGTGAAATCTGATACTGTGGTGTTTCCTGCAATGTCCCGTTATCCTTTATTACCTTATCCGTAAGATTTCCTGTCGTGTAAAGCACTTTTCCTGCCTGTCCTGCATAAATCGTCACATTACAGGTATTTTCCACTGAAAGCACGGACGCCGTTCCCTCTGCATAAAGGCGCACACCGTAGTCTTCCTGTTTTTTCGGGTTTACCGTAAGCGAACCGTCCCCGCAGATTGTAACAGATCCGCCCCACGCATCGCCGTATGCGACAATACTGCTTATTTCATTTTCACCTATCAGGCGGATTTTAAAATCATCCCCCATCATGTTGGTTGCAATATAATTGTCTGCATTTTTGTACTGGTTCAAAGTTAATGTGTTGCTTGCCTTATCGTAGGATACCCCGTCAATTGCGTTGCTTCCCTGCGATGAAAATATGTTGTCTTTGGTTTCGCTGTTACCCACTGCAATATAGGCATACGCCCAGTCCCCTTCATCACACGGACCGTTTGCCGCCTCTGCCTTCTGTACGGTAAATACGACCGCTGCCGACAATGCCATTACCGTTGTCAGGGCTATCGCTGCTGCCTTACTTCTACTTCTCCGGGTGGATTTCCGATTGAACTTTTTTAATATTCTCACCATAAAATTTCCTCCTTTTGCCTGTGTAAATATCTGGTAGTTATGGTGTCATCTTATCGTATCCTTTATCCGCTGTGCAGTTGGCATGTGTCTATTTTTCGGCAGAAACGAGAAAAACAGCGTGGGACAGATGTCTCACGCCGTTTTATAGTATATAAATTTCAGTTTTAGTCCCTATATCAAGCCTTTCGTATCCTGCCTGTCATATAAAAATCTTCTCCTCTAAATCTTCATAGAACAATGGAAGATTGTGACACCTGCGGCACAATACTACCAACATCAAGCTTCGCTTGATGAGTGAAAAATCTTAGATTTAAGGATTTTTCACACTATACACCTCACTTTTATTTATATTATATACAGATTATAGGATTAATACACTCTCTTTTTGTAGCTACATAATCTTTCGTGAATAATTACTTAAATTACCCGACCTGATAAATTTATCACCAAATAATAATCGTGAATCTTGGAAAATCACACTAAATAAGCAAAAAGCAGCCTTCTGACTACATCAAAAGACTGCTTTTTACAAATTTATTCAGTTCTTATACACCGATATTTCCAATACTTTATTCATCACCCATTTTCGCCAATTTAGCTGCCTGGTCTGCCGCGATGCAGGCATCGATGATTTCCTGGATATCGCCGTCCATAATCTTGTCCAGCTTATACAGCGTCAGACCGATTCTGTGGTCGGTTACACGTCCCTGTGGGAAGTTGTAAGTACGAATCTTTTCAGAACGGTCACCTGTACCAATCTGGCTTCTTCTCGCATCTGCTTCCGCATCATGTGCCTTCTGAATCTCTAAATCATAGAGTTTTGCACGCAGGAGAGCAAAGGCCTTTTCTTTATTCTGAATCTGTGACTTTTCTGTCTGTGAATAAATAACAATGCCTGTCGGATAGTGGGTCAGTCGTACAGCGGAATCCGTTGTATTGACACACTGTCCGCCGTTTCCGGAAGCACGCATAACATCGATACGGATATCTTTTTCATCAATCTGGATATCTACTTCTTCTGCTTCCGGCATAACTGCAACCGAAGCCGTAGAAGTATGGATACGTCCGCCGGATTCTGTTTCCGGCACACGCTGTACACGGTGTACACCGCTTTCATATTTTAAAACAGAGTATGCACCCTGTCCCTTTACCATGAATTCGATTTCCTTCATACCACCAATGCCTGTTTCATCCGCGTTGACAACTTCGACCTTCCAGCCCTTTGATTCTACATAATGGGTATACATACGGAACAGCTCTGCCGCAAAAAGTGCCGCTTCATCACCGCCCGCACCCGCACGGATTTCAACGATAATATCCTTGTCATCATTCGGATCCTTTGGCAGAAGTAAAATTTTAATTTCATTTTCCAGTTCTTCTACGCGTTTTTTCGCTTCATTTAATTCTTCTTTTGCCAGTTCCTTTAATTCTTCATCGGATTCTTCATCTAAAAGCTGTAAACTGTCTTCAATTGTCTGCTTACAGTTTTTGTATTCTGTATACGTAGCAATTAACGGAGCCAGACTGCTCTGCTCTTTCATCAGCTTTCTAAAACGGTTCTGGTCATTAACCACATCCGGATTTCCCAGTTCTGCCGTAATATCCTCATAACGGTTTACGGTATCTTCCAATCTGTCAAACATATCCATAATCTATTTTATCCTTTCTTTCCGGTTCTCTGTCTTTCTTTATTTATAATCTGCCCATAACGACTCTGTCAAGTCCCGCCAAATCTTTTACGGTTGACACCTGTGTATAGCCTTCTTTACAAAGCAGTGCTTCGACTGCCGCAGACTGGTCATAGCCGATTTCATAAAACAGCCGGCCGCCGGGCTTTAAAAAGCCTTTCGCCTGCTTTGTAATCTTTCTGTAAAAATATAATCCATCCTCATGTCCGTCCAATGCCAGCACCGGGTCATGCAGGCGCACTTCCTCCGATAAACTGTCAATCACCTCTGTACAGATATACGGCGGATTGGAAACCACAATATCCACGGACTGTTCCATAAGATACTTTCCTGCGTTTTCAAATAAATCGCTCTGAATCAGTGTCACATTTTCCGGTGCAAGGGCTTCTTGATTAGCCTTTGCAACCGCAAGTGCCTTCCCGGAAATATCCACACCGATACCCTTTGAAAGCTTTCGTTCCAGTGCAACAGACAGCAGAATGCAGCCTGAACCGGTACACATATCTACAACTGTCATACCGTCCGTACAGACCTTTAACACCTGCTCCACAAGCACTTCCGTATCCGGTCTTGGAATCAGTACATCGGGACTGACCTTAAATTCATGTCCGTAAAAAAATGCCCTGCCTAAAATGTGCTGCAACGGCTCATGACTGCTTCTACGTTCAATATAGTCAAAAAAACGTTCCTGTTCTACACGGGTAAGCAGCTTTGATCCATTCATCAGATAATATGTCCTGTCCATGCCGTTGATTTCAGACAACAGGGCATAGCTGTCGTAGTCTGCATTTTCAATGCCGCACTGTTTCAGTCTTTTTGCACCCTCACGCACCGCGCCGGATATGGTCAGATTTTCCTGTATCATCATATCCCTGCACATCACTTTTTATCCACTCTCTCTTTGAAAAGAGGAAGTTCCTCTGCGTAATCTTCGTCTTCTTCATCCTCGATAAATTCAAAGCCGTCGCCTTCTTCAAGCCCCTTATCGCTTGCTACTGACAGATTACTTTCGGATGCCTGCTGTGCTGCCGTGTCCACAGATTCCTGCGGGTCTTCTATAATTTCAAAGCCCTCCGGCAGTTCATCATCGTCCTCATCATCTTCTCCGGCTTCTGATTCCTGTGATTCTGACTGCTGTTTTATATCTGCATTTTCACTTTCCGGCTCAGACTTTTCTTTATTTTCTGCCGGACTGCCGGTTTCGGACTGCTGTTCTGAATTTTCAGTGCTGTCCGGATTCTTTTCCTGCTCTTTTGCACCCTCTGCGTCCGTAATCTGACCGTCTTCTAATATATCCGTATCATCCGGTGCAATATATTCTTTTTCAGGCTGTGCCGTCTGCTGTGTATTTTCCTGTACAACTTCATCCGGATTTAAGGAACGTGTATTCCGATCCGCACCTGTCGTAATGGTCGATGTAATCGCAAGAGAAGCTTCGTTGGCTGCCATTTCCGCTACCGGCTGTTCGGTATCCTTATAATAATCCAATAAAAATGCTTCCCAGTCAAAGACTTCTTCTACTGCTTTAATCGCCACTTCAATCATATCCATATCCGGTTCTTTGGTCGTGAGCTTCTGAAGCCACAGCCCCGGCTTGCTGAGTGCTGTGATAAATACATTTTCGCTTCTGCCCGCCCATCGGATTAATTCATATGAAACACCCGCAATGACCGGAATCAGCAGGATTCTTAAAACGAGCTGCACCGCCGTATTTTCGATTCTGATAAATATAAAAAATATCACACTGACAAACATCACCAAAAACAAAAAGCTTGTTCCGCAGCGCTTGTGATAACGCGAGCTGTTTTTTACATTTTCCGGTGTCAGTCTTGCGCCATGCTCAATGCAGTTGATACACTTATGCTCTGCACCGTGGTACATAAATGTTCTTTTAATATCCTTCATCTGTGAAATTGCCAGTATGTATAAAATAAATAAGACAACTCTCACAAGACCTTCTATAAAATTCAACAAAAATTGAGAAGAAACATAAGGTGTCAGCAGTCTGGATACAAAATACGGAATGAGCATAAACAGTCCTACTGCAAATACAACAGATAAAATAACCGTAAACGCCATTAAAACCGCTTCTAATTTATCTTTAAAAACAGCCCTTCCGATTTCATCGGCTTTTGTACTCTTCTGCTCTGCCGGATCATCATAAAACGAAGCCGAATAATTGATTGTGGAAATTCCCGTTACTAAAGAATCCACAAAGCTGTATACTCCCCGGATCATCGGATAATTCAGCCACGGATGTTTCTTTTGCAGCTGATTACAATCTCTGACTGTTACTTCTATTTCATTATCTGGCTTACGGACTGCAATGGAATACTGATCCTTATTGCGCATCATAATTCCTTCGATAACAGCCTGTCCGCCGATTCCTGATGGTTTCATCGCACACCTCTAAGCATATTTTTTACCATAATAACAAAAAAGTTGAGGTCTGGTCAACCTCAACCTTATGTTCTGATTAATTGTTCTGTACGCCGTACTTCTTGTTGAACTTATCAATACGTCCGCGAACAGATGATGCCTTCTGCTGTCCTGTATAGAAAGGATGGCACTTTGAGCAAATTTCAACATGGATTTCTTCCTTTGTTGAACCTGTAACAAATTCATTACCACAGTTGCAAACAACCTTTGCCTGATGGTACTCTGGATGGATTCCTTCTCTCATGATTTTCACCTCTTTAATATTTAAATAAGTATTGTCATTGTGAGACGAATCTCACAAAGTGATCTCTTTATCTGTGATAAACAGCTTTCTTATTGTATCATAAGGATATTATGAATGCAAGCATTATTTTTAAATTTTTTTTCTGATTTTAACAGACCGGTCCGTCCTTTCATAAACCTCCGGCTTCTATATATAACGGTTCTTGCGGACGGTCTGTACAAATTCTGCATTATTTCTTGTCTTTGCAAATAAGTCTAAGATGCGTTCTGCTGCTTCATCTGTCTTTAGTCCGTTTAACGCCTTCCGCATAATATCTACCGCTTCCTGTTCTTCGCGGCTTAACAGCAAATCTTCACGTCGTGTACTGGACTTTGCAATATCAATCGCCGGGAACACTCTCTTTTCAGACAGCTTTCTGTCAAGTACCAGTTCCATATTACCCGTTCCCTTAAATTCTTCAAATACAACATCATCCATCTTACTGCCCGTTTCAACCAATGCCGTTGCCAGAATGGTAAGACTTCCGCCTTCTCTCATATTTCTTGCCGCACCAAAGAAACGCTTTGGCATATGCAGTGCCGCCGGGTCCAGACCACCGGATAAGGTTCGTCCGCTTGCCTGTACAGTAAGATTATAGGCTCTTGCCAGTCTTGTAATACTGTCTAATAAAATAATAACATCCTGTTTCTGCTCCACCAGACGCTTTGCACGCTCGATAACCATTTCAGATACACGTCTGTGACGTTCCGGCAGTTCATCAAATGTAGAATAAATAACTTCCACATTATCCCCTGTAATGGACTCTTTAATATCCGTAACTTCTTCCGGACGTTCATCAATTAACAGAATCATCAGGTGCATTTCCGGGTTGTTCTTGGTTACGGCTGTCGCAATCTGCTTTAACAGGGTTGTCTTACCGGACTTTGGCTGTGATACAATCATGCCTCGCTGTCCCTTGCCAATCGGAGAAATCAGATCTACCATGCGCATTGCCACGGTATTTGTATTTTTCTCTAAATGAATTCTCTCATTCGGAAAAATCGGTGTCAGTTTTTCAAATGCCGGTCTTTTGGTTGCAAGCATCGGATCTAATCCGTTGACAGACTCAAGATATAAAAGCGCTGAAAATTTTTCATTCTGTGTACGGATACGCTTCGGTCCTTTGATAATATCACCTGTCTTTAAATTAAAGCGGCGGATCTGTGTCGGCGATACATACACATCATTTTCACCCGGCAGGAAATTCTCACAGCGGATAAATCCATATCCCTCTGCAAGGACTTCAAGGATTCCATTTGCATCCGGTTCATCAGATTTCATATCACTTCTGTAGTCCTGACGGTCATTCCTGTATTCCGTTCTGTCGCTTTTATAATCCTGTCTGCCTTCATAGTGGCGGTATTCACGGCGTTCTTCATAATGCGGGCGTTCATTGCTTCTCTGCGCATTATCGTTTCTTGTGTAACGCGGTGTTTCTTCGTTTCTGCCGGTACGTGTTGCCGGTGCTGCCGTACTTTGAACCGTCTGGCGTTCTTCCTGTCTTTGTGTACTCTGTGTTTCCGGTGCTTCTGCCTGCGCTTCTTCTCCGCCCGAAGCTTCAATAATTGCATCAATCAGTTCAGCCTTGCGCATCGCTGTAATCCCTTTGATTTTTTTATCCTTTGCAAACTCGCGTAATACAACTAAAGATAATGTCTGAAGTTTTTCTCTCATATCTTAATACTCTCCTAAAATAAATTCCATTCCTATAAATAAATATTACAAATATAAACAGGGAATCCGGTTACTGAATCAGCACCACTTATGAAAATCTCATTACTGTTTCTCTATTATACACCTTTTTGTCATAATTTCAAACCTTTCTTTTTCTAAAAATATATTGCCGTCAGATTTTGTATATGGTATGATTTAAAGTAACTTTGGATTTTTAAGAAAGGCAGGTATTATTTATAATGACAAATGCAGAAAAGGCTTTACAGCTTCATGAGGAATGGAACGGAAAATTTGAAACAACACCAAAGATGGATATTGCAACAAGGGAAGACCTTGCGTTAGCTTATACTCCGGGTGTTGCTGAACCATGTAAGGTCATCGCAAAGGATAAGGAAGCAGCTTACAAATACACCATTAAGGCAAACACTGTTGCCGTTGTATCTGACGGCAGTGCTGTTTTAGGACTGGGCAACATCGGCGCTCACGCAGCCATGCCTGTTATGGAAGGAAAGGCTGTTCTTTTCAAGTCCTTCGGCGGCGTCAATGCTGTACCGATTTGTCTGGACACACAGGATACAGAGGAAATTATTAAGACTGTTGTCAATATTGCACCTGCCTTTGGCGGAATTAATCTTGAAGATATTTCCGCACCACGATGCTTTGAAATCGAGTCCCGTTTAAAGGAGCTCTTAGATATTCCTGTTTTCCACGATGACCAGCACGGTACCGCAATTGTTGTACTTGCCGGTATTATCAATGGTTTAAAGGTTACAGGAAAGACAAAAGAAGACTGTCAGGTTGTTGTAAACGGTGCCGGTTCTGCCGGTGTTGCCATTACAAAGTTGCTCCTTACATATGGATTTAAGCATGTTACCATGTGCGACAAGTCCGGTATCCTTTCAAAAGGAAGCGAAGGTTTAAACTGGATGCAGGAATCCATGATGGATGTTACAAATCTTGAACATAAGACTGGTTCACTGGCGGATGCTTTAAAGGGTGCTGATATTTTTGTCGGTGTTTCCGCTCCGAATATTGTAACTCCTGAAATGGTTCAGTCCATGAACAAAGATGCGATTATCTTTGCCATGGCAAATCCGGTTCCTGAAATTATGCCGGACGTTGCAAAGGCTGCCGGTGCAAAAGTGGTCGGCACAGGCCGTTCCGACTTTCCGAACCAGGTCAACAACGTTATCGCATTTCCGGGTATCTTTAAAGGCGCACTCGAAGGCCGTGCAACACAGATTACCGAGGAAATGAAGCTGGCTGCTGCACTTGCCATTGCTAATTTAGTTCCTGAGGATGAAGTCAGCGATGTCAACATTTTACCGGAAGCTTTTGATGAACGCGTTGCTGATGTCGTAAGTCAGGCTGTAAAAGACCATATTACCAGATAGTCCATGAAACCTTACTACTATTCACTAAGCGAATATTTAAAGGAAACGTATGGCTGTAAAATGTACAAGCTTTCTTTAAGCGGCGGCATGACCTGTCCCAACCGTGACGGACGGATTGACACACGTGGCTGTATTTTTTGCAGTGCAGGCGGTTCCGGTGATTTTTCAGGAGAGGCACTGATTGGAAACAGTGCCTCTTTACTTGCCGGAGGCATTGTGACACCGCAGCATACTAAAATTCCAGGCATTGCTGCACAGATTGAAGCCGAAAAAGCACTTATCAGCCGTAAATATAACGGCGGTCAGTATATCGCTTATTTTCAGTCATACACCAATACGTATGCACCGGCCGATTATTTAAGACAGATTTTTACCGAAGCAATCCGGCACGATGACGTCCGGATTCTTTCTATTGCAACAAGACCGGACTGCATTACACCAGCGATTGTTACACTGCTTTCTGAATTAAATGCCATAAAACCGGTCTGGGTTGAACTGGGACTTCAGACAATCCATGAAAGCAGCGCCCGCTATATCCGCCGCGGCTACAGTCTTTCTGTATTTGATGATGCCATGAAAATGCTGTCTGATGCCGGAATTGAAACAATTGTGCATATGATTCTCGGACTGCCCTCTGAATCGCAGAAAATGATGTTACAGACCGCAGATTATATCGGACACAGCGGAGCCTCCGGCATTAAACTCCAGCTGTTACATATTCTTTCCGGCACAGACCTTGCACGCGATTATGAAGAAAAGCTTTTTACCGTCATGACGGAAGACGAATATCTTGATTGCCTTGGGAAAATTTTAGAGATTCTTCCGCCGGATATGGTAATTCACCGGCTGACGGGTGACGGTGCAAAAAAAATGCTGAAAGCTCCTTTATGGAGTGCCAACAAAAAACAGGTAATGAACCGGATGAACCGGTATTTTAAAGAGAATAACATTTGTCAAGGACGGTTATATCAATGAATACAGAAGCAACTACTTTATACAAATTAATGGTTTTATATATGTTAAGTAAAGTGAATTTTCCACTTTCCAACAGCCAGATTGCTGATTTTATGCTGGATAAACAATATACAACCTATTTTACATTGCAGGAAGTTTTAAACTCCCTTGCAGATGATGGCTTTGTTAATGTCCTGACATACCGAAGCAGCACCCAGTACCGGCTGACATCTTCCGGAAAAGACACCATTTCCTTTTTCAGCAACAAAATATCCAATGCAATCCGTGAAGAAATCGATGTGTATCTGACTGAAAATAAATACGAACTGCGCTGTGAAACCGGAACCCTCTCCGACTACTACCGTTCCACAAACGGCGACTACATCGTACACTGCATCGTAAAAGAAGGCGAAACCAACCTCATTGAGTTAAACATTGCTGTCCCGTTAGAAGAACAGGCCGATGCCATGTGTTCCAAATGGCGCGAAGGCAGTCAGGAAATCTACGATTTCATCATGCACAAGCTGATGTAAGTAACTAAAATTATATTTATAATAAAAGCCCGGCAGAATAAGTGAATGAAAAAATACTTATTCTGCCGGGCTTCCGCTTCCCTCTCGGGGTTTTCTATATGCCCTTGCTGAAGTCAAGTGCTAACGTTGAAGCAGGGGCATATAGAAAACCCAATCTATAGATACTGCTCAATCGTTTCCCACAGCTCCGGGATTCCCTGCTTCGTCTGTGATGAAACAGGAATTAATATATCATCTTTTTCAAGTCCAAGTCCTGTGCGGACAGCTTTAACATGCTTTGGAATCTGGCTGCGCTTTAATTTATCTAGCTTTGTTGCAATAATAACCGGGTGGTATCCATTTGCAACAATCCAGTCATACATCATTTTATCGTTGGCTGACGGGTCGTGACGGATATCAATCAGCAGAAAGACCTGACGAAGCTGTTTGGACACTTTCAGATACTTTTCTACCATTTTACCCCATTTTGCTTTTACCTGCTGATTGGCATTGGCATAGCCGTAGCCCGGTAAATCCACCAGAAACATTGCATCATTGATATTATAATAATTGATTGTCTGTGTCTTACCCGGCTGTGAAGATGTTCTGGCATAAGACTTACGGTTCATCAACGCATTGATGAGTGAAGATTTTCCCACGTTGGATTTTCCCGCAAATGCCACCTCCGGCAGTTCAGTTTGTGGAATTGCACTTGTAACACCAATGACAATATCCAGATTTACTTTTTTGATAACCATACAACTCTCCATTCTGCTGACATCTCGTGCCATACATTTTCACTATTTATCCTGATTCTCGGGAACCAGTGCATGCTCAAGTACCTGTTTCATTTCCGAAACAAAAACAATCTCCATGCCGCCTGTAATTTCTTCATCAAATTCTTCCACGTCACTTCTGTTTTCGGACGGAACAAGGACTTTTTTCATGCCTGCCGTCTTTGCCGCGAGCAGTTTTTCCTTTAATCCGCCAATCGGAAGAACTCTGCCGCGGAGTGTCACTTCCCCGGTCATTGCAACATCGGCATGAACCGGAATTCCTGTCACTGCAGAAAGCATCGCCGTTGTCATTGTTACACCGGCTGACGGACCATCCTTTGGCACTGCGCCTTCCGGAATATGTAAATGAATACTGTGTGTATCAAAATATTCCTGTTCGACCTTATACTTCCTACCTGATGTAATGGAGCGCACATAAGTCAGCGCAATCCGTGCGGATTCCTGCATGACATCACCCATTTGTCCGGTGAGAATCAGTTCACCCTTACCCGGCATTGTATTGACTTCAATTTCTAACGTATCCCCGCCGACACTTGTCCATGCCAGCCCACGCACAATACCGACTTCATTCTTTTTATGGATATTCTCCGGCTTAAATTTTACTTTTCCTAAGAAATCCTTTAAATTCTTATCTGTAATGCGGATACTCTTTACTTCTTCATTCAATTCTCCGTTGCCGTGATAGAGCTGGCGCACTGCCTTGCGGCATACCTTTGCGATTTCACGCTCTAAGCTTCGCACACCTGCTTCCCTTGTATATCCGTCAATCATGCTTTCAAGCGCCTTATCGGAGAATTTCAGCTGTTTTGCCATCAGTCCGTTTTTCTCAAGCTGCTTTGGCACTAAATGTTCTTTTGCAATGTGCAGCTTTTCATTTTTGGTATATGAGCTGACCTCAATAATCTCCATTCGGTCTAACAGTGGTCTGCTGACAGTTGATAAATCATTTGCCGTTGCAATAAAAAGCACCTGTGAAAGGTCTGTCGGCAGTTCAATATAGTGATCAACGAAATGGCTGTTCTGCTCGCTGTCTAATACCTCCAACAGCGCTGAAGCCGTATCGCCCTTATAATCACTGCTGATTTTATCAATTTCATCTAACAGCATAAGCGGATTTTTCACGCCTGCCGCTTTAAATGCCGTAATAATTCTGCCCGGCATTGCACCAACATAAGTCTTTCTGTGTCCGCGGATTTCTGCTTCATCACGTACACCACCCAGACAGATACGCACATATTTTTTATTCAGTGCTTTTGCCACAGAACGCGCAATTGAAGTTTTTCCCGTTCCCGGAGGTCCTACAAGACAAAGAATCGGTGCATCACCCTTGCTTGTAATATTACGGACTGCGAGCGATTCTAAAATACGCTCTTTGATTTTTTTCATGCCATAGTGATCTTCATCCAACACTTGTGCTGCAGCATCTAAATCACGGTTATCCTCTGACATCTTATCCCACGGCATTTCAAGCAGCGTTTCGATATAACCGCGCTCCACGTTCGCTTCTGCTGACCCCTGGCTTAATATTTTATAACGCTTGATTTCCTTGCGGATTTTTTCTTTAATTTCCGCAGCTGCTTCCAGTTCTTTTACTGCATCACAAAATTCTTCAATTTCAGAACCGTCATCTTCGCCGTCTAATTCTTCATTTAAGACTTTTAACTGCTCTCTTAAAATATACTCTTTCTGGTGTTTATCTACTTTTTCTTTGACTTTTTCAGAAAGCTCTTCTTTAATTCTGCTGACATTCGTATCTTCGATCAAGAGTTTGCCCGCATATTCATACATTTCTTCCAAAGAATCCAGTTCCAGCATATGCTGGCGTTCCCTGTACTCCATCGGATAGTCGATTGTAAACCGTTCCAGCAGTTTTCTGGCACTGTTCATACCCAGCCATTGCTTTAAAATGTCACGGCTCATCCTTGGATTGGCAAGTGCGTACTGACGAATCAGTTCTCTTAACCCCGTAAGCATGGCTTTATTGAGTGTCGGGTCTAATTCCTGCGGCGGCTGCTCATTTATTGCAACCTCTGCCACAAGCATTCCATCCGCCTGCGTAACACCTTCAAGCGTACCCTTCTTCACACCTTCTACCAGAACACGCACTACGCTGTTTGGCAGCTTTATGAGCTGTTTAATCTTTACCAGTGTACCTACATGATATAAATCTTCGTATTCCGGGTCAGAAACTTCCGGGTCAACCTGTGTTGCCAGAAAAATTTTCTGGTCTTTTTCCATTGCCTTTTCTACTGCATGAATTGATTTTTTTCTGCTTATATCAAAATGTATGACCATGTCCGGCAACACGGTCATACCTCTTAATGCAATCAATGGCAAATTTATATTTTTCATTTCCATATAAACCTAACCTTTTAGTTTTTTACATTGCAACATTTTGTGAGCGGTACTCAATCAAAGGCTTTGCTGTTCCATCTACGGCATCCTTTGTAATTACACATTTTGCAATCGTATCATCTGACGGAATTTCGTACATCACTTCATTCATAACTGCCTCTAAGATAGAACGAAGGCCACGGGCACCCGTCTTTCTTTCAAAACTCTTTTTAGCGACTTCTTCAACCGCTTCGTCTGTAAATTCCAGTTCTACCTCATCTAAAGAGAACAATGCCTGATACTGCTTTAAAATCGCATTTTTCGGTTCCTTTAAAATTCTTACCAGTGCAGCTTCATCTAAGGAATCCAATGCAACAACCACCGGCACACGACCTACAAATTCAGGAATCAGTCCGAATTTAATCAGGTCCTGCGGAAGTACCTTATGGAACATCTCACCGACTTCTGCTTCAATCTTTTCATGGACATCCGCATTAAATCCGATAGAACTCTTATCCATACGGGATTCGATAATCTTTTCAAGACCGTCAAATGCACCACCGCAGATAAATAAAATATTGGTTGTATCAATTGGAATCAGTTCCTGCTGTGGGTGTTTTCTTCCTCCCTGTGGTGGAACGGAAGCCACCGTACCCTCTAAAATTTTAAGAAGTGCCTGCTGTACACCTTCGCCCGATACATCTCTTGTAATGGATACATTTTCTGATTTCTTTGTAATCTTATCTATTTCATCAATATAAATAATACCATATTGTGCTTTTTCGATATCATAATCTGCTGCCTGAATCAGCTTTAATAAAATATTTTCTACATCTTCACCGACATACCCCGCCTCTGTCAGTGTGGTTGCATCTGCAATTGCAAACGGCACATTTAAAAGTCTTGCCAGATTCTGAGCAAGAAATGTCTTACCGGAACCTGTCGGACCCAGCATTAAAATATTACTTTTCTGTAATTCTACATCAACGTCTTTCCCTGATAAAATTCTCTTGTAATGATTATAAACCGCTACCGCCAGTACTTTCTTTGCCTCGTCCTGTCCGATAACATAGTCATCTAAAAATTCTTTTATTTCTTTTGGCTTTAACAGATTAATTTCCATATCTTCTGCCGGATTGCCGTCATCTTCTTCTTCAAATTCTTCATCAAGAATATCACTGCAAATACTTACACACTGGTCACAAATGTAAATTCCGTTCGGACCGGATATCAGCTTTTTTACCTGATCCTGTGACTTATTGCAAAATGAACATCTCAACTTTTCATCTATACCTCTGCCTGCCATGAAATCCTCCAACAATAATAATGTAATTTATAAAAGGACTGTTGCGAAAAGCAACAGTCCCGTCATTTAAAACTATCTCTTTTCAACTACGCTGTCAATAAGACCATAAGCTACAGCTTCCTGTGCTGTCATATAGTTATCACGCTCTGTATCACGAGATATTTCTTCTACTGACTTGCCAGTATTGGCTGCCAGAATTTCATTCAACCGATTTCTAGTCTTTAAAATATTTTCTGCAACAATTCTGATTTCTGTTTCCTGTCCTCTGGCACCGCCTGAAGGCTGATGAATCATAATTTCAGAATTCGGGAGAGCAAGTCTTTTGCCCTTTGCACCGCCCGCAAGCAAAAATGCACCCATGCTTGCTGCAAGTCCCATGCACATCGTAGATACATCACACTTAATATACTGCATTGTATCATAAATTGCAAATCCGGCAGATACAGAACCACCCGGACTGTTAATGTAAAGGTGAATATCCTTGCTTGGATCTTCTGCCTCTAAAAATAACATCTGTGCAATAACAATATTTGCAGATACATCTGTCACTTCTTCTCCTAAGAAGATAATTCTGTCTTTTAAAAGTCTTGAATAAATATCATATGACCGTTCTCCACGGCTGGTCTGTTCAACGACATAAGGCACTAAACTCATAATTTCTGTCCTTTCTTACGCGAAAATTACTTTTCTACAGTTGAATTTACGATAAGGTCTACTGCCTTCTGGATAGCAATATCACTTCTGATCTGCTTTCCTTCAAATTCTCCCATAAATTCTTTAATCTGTGAAAGTTCCATCTTATACATATCAGCCATCTTCTGAAGCTCTGCATCGAATTCTTCATCGGATACCTGAATATCTTCTGCCTTTGCAACTGCTTCAAGTACCAGTCTTGTCTGGATTCTCTTAACAGCTTCCGGCTTCATTTCTTCTACAATCTTATCTGCTGTCATACCTGTGTACTGGAAGTACTGGTCGATAGATAAGCCCTGCTGCTGTAATCTCTGTGCAAAGTCTTCTACCATTCTGTTTACCTGTGTATTAATCATAGCTTCCGGAATGTCCATCTTAGATGTTTCTACAATCTTAGCGATTGCTTCGTCTTCCTTCTTAGCCTTTGCTTCATTTTCCTTGCGAACGGAAATTGTCTTCTTTAAGTCTTCCTTGTATTCAGCAAGTGTATCGAAATCTGATACATCCTGTGCAAAATCATCATCTAATTCAGGAAGCTGCTTTTCCTTGATTTCCTTTACGGATACCTTGAATGTAGCCGGCTTGCCCTTTAATTCTTCTGCATGATATTCTTCCGGGAATGTTACGTTGATTTCTTTTTCTTCGCCAATGTTCATGCCGATTAACTGTTCTTCAAAGTTGTCGATGAATGAATGAGAACCGATTGTTAAAGGATAGTTTTCACCCTTTCCGCCTTCAAATGCAACACCGTCAACAAAACCTTCAAAGTCAATAACAGTCATATCGCCGTCTTTAACAGCTCTGTCTTCTACTGTTACTGTTCTTGAGTTCTGTTCCTGAACCTTCTTTAATTCTTCTTCTACGTCTGCATCTGTTACTTCCGTATCAGCCTTTTCTACTTCAACACCCTTGTATGTGCCAAGTTCTACTTCCGGCTTTACAGCTACTTCTGCTGCGAAGATGAATGGCTTGCCTTTTTCTAACTGTACAACAGAAATCTTAGGCTGTGAAACGATTTCTAACTTGCTTTCTTCAGCTGCTGTGGCATATGCTTCAGGAATGATAGCGTTTGCTGCATCTTCGTAGAATACTTCTGCACCATACATCTGCTCAATCATCTTACGAGGTGCCTTACCTTTTCTGAAACCCGGGATAGAAATCTTGTTCTTATCTTTATTATAAGCCTTATTTAAACCTGCTTCAAACTCCTCTGCTGTTGACTCGATTACGAGTTTGACCATGTTCTTTTCTTCCATCTGTTCTACTTTAAAACTCATTGTTACTATTTCCTCCTTAAAGATATATGTAAATTTTTCTAGCGTACAACGTACATATTAGGCATTATAACATAACTTTTTTTACTTTACCAGTAAAATTTTTCTTCAATTTATTTATTTTTTATTTCACGAACCGCCTGTGTTTATGTTATAGTAAGAATACTATCAAATCTGTCCGGATGACAGATAAAAAAAATGGGAATGGGGATTTATATGAATGAGATAAAAGAAAAATCAGTTGAAGTTTCCCGCACAGAGGTTTCACATTTACTATGTAACCGTGATATGAACGGTGCTGGAAGACTTTTTGGCGGACAGCTTTTAATGTGGATTGACGAAGTTGCAGGCATTGTTGCCAAACGCCACTGCGAATGTAACGTTACCACGGCAAGCATTGACAACTTACAATTTAAGGAAGCATGTTATCTGGGCGATGTCATCGTTTTAATCGGCTATCTGACCCATGTGGGCAATTCTTCCATGGAAGTACGCATTGACACCTACGTGGAAAAGAAAAACGGCAAACGTTATCCTGTCAACCGCGCCTTCTTTATTATGGTTGCCCTTGATGAAAACGACCATCCTGTCCGCGTTCCGCGACTGTCAGTTTCTTCCATTGAAGAACAGGCAAAATGGGAGGCTGCCGAACGCCGCGTTGCACTGCGCAAAACCCGGCGCGAAGAAGGCTTTTAAACTCTTATACAACATAAAGAAATGCCACAGCATTTCACGGTGATTCAAGGCTTGAATTTCCGTGGAAACTGTGGCTTTTCTTTTTTTGTCACCGGCACAATCTTCTTTTTACTGACAGATTACTTGCCCTGTGACATCTGCTCTTCCTGTCTTTTAATCATCTTCTTAACCATGTTACCGCCGACAGAACCTGCTTCTGCTGATGTTAAATCACCGTTGTAACCTTCTTTTAAGTTTACACCGATTTCTGATGCAACTTCCATCTTAAATCTGTCAAGTGCATCCTGTGCTTCCTTCTTTGTTTTTGAATTAGAATTAGAGTTTGTCATAATACTGCACCTCCATAATATTTGTTTTAGATAAGAACTTTTTTCGTTGCTTATCTTGGTATTAGTATGTGCAGCCGTAAATCAATTATTATGACAATTTTTGTAAAAACTACGGCAGATAGTTTTTATAAATTTCAAAATCATCAAAAATGACGTGCCATTTGTAGGATGCTCCGGCTGTCAATGCAACATAGTGATGACCGTTCTTTTGTGCATAGCTTACAAGGCAGTTTCCCGCCTCCTGCGTATATCCTGTCTTTCCTGCCATGATGGTCACATTCTCGACTTCATTACCATACATTCTGCTAAACATCGTGCTGGAAAGCTTAATCCCTTCCGGGTGCTGAGCCGTCGGTGTCGTGGTATACTGGTACGTTGAAAGCACCTCTGCACATGTCGGATTCTGCATTGCATACTGCATAATCATTGCCATTTCAACCGGTGTTGTATACTGCTGTTCGTCATACAGCCCCGATGCATTCATAAAATGTGTATTTTTTAAGCCGATTTCACTGCATTTCTGATTCATTAAATCCGCAAATGCTTCTTCTGAACCGGCTGTCATAATCGAAAGGGCTACCGCCGCATCTGCACCTGACGGCAGTACAAGTCCATACAGATAATCCTTTGCCGTAACCATTTCACCCGGATCAAATCCCGCCCGGGATGCCTGCTCACGCACCAGCGGATCCAGCAGCTCATACGACAGCGCATAGGTCCGGTTTAAATCCTGAAGCTGCTCTACCGCAACAATCAGTGTCATGACCTTTGTCATGGAAGCCGGATAAATCTTTTCGTTGTATCCCCTTCCTGCAATTACCTGACTGTTTTCTACGTCGAGTAATGCAACATACGGACTTTTGACTTCTTCCGAAACGATTTCTTTATAATTTTCACTGACGGACGGATATTTAAATTTCTGTTCTGGTTCTGAAATCTGTGCCAGTGCCTGCATGGCATCCTGCGCCATCTGCTGTGAATCAAGACCATCTGCCTGTCCACCGCCTTCGCCACGGGTTGTATACAAAATACAGCATACTGCAACTACGATGGCAACAGCCGTCGTTATCGCACCCTTTATCATTTTTAAACGCTTCTGCCGTCTGCGCTTCATCTGCCTGGCATGACTTCTTCTCTCTCTATCCGCTCTTTTGGCTCTTTCGTAACTGTCTAAGTATTCATTTCCCATGATTTTTCCAGCCTACTTTTCCAGATACTGCACAGATAGTCCGATTTCCTGTGCTTTTTCTTCACTTATCAGCAGTCTGACAAGTTCAAGTCCGAGTTCAATAGAAGCCCCCATGCCTCTTGCCGTTGTAATATTGCCGTCCGTCACCACTTTTACCGGTGCTGTAAGCACTTCTGCACCTGTCAGGTCCTTTTCATATCCCGGAAATGCTGTTGCCTTCTTTCCGTTTAATATGCCAAGGTGTCCTAAAATACTTGGTGCTGCACAGATTGCAGCAATCCGTCCGCCTTCTGCGTGGTGCCTTTCAAGCAGTTCCAAAAGCGGCTTACATTCATTATACTGCTTATGTCCGGGACCTCCCGGCAAGAATAAAACGTCTTCTTTACGAACCGGCTGAGCCTTAAATAATGTATCCGCCTTTATCGTAATATTCTGAGCTGAACATACTTGTTCATTTCCGGTAATGGATACCGTTTCCACTTCAATGCCCGCTCTCCTTAAAATATCAATAACCGCCAGTGCTTCCACTGTTTCAAACCCATCTGTTAAAAATGTATATACCTTCATCCTTTTCCTTCCTTATCTATGCTTACAAATCCACTGGTATAAATCCTCAAATACATCTTCCTGTATCAGTTCATTGTGCAGCTCATGTCTGCAATCCTCATACAGCCGCAATTCCACATCGTAAAAATGCCTGCTGTAAGTCACAAACAGCTTTTTGACATCTCTGCCATAACCGCCCACCGGGTCTTTTGTCCCTGCTGCCAGTATCACCGGAAGATCTCTTGGTACTTTACGGATATTAGATACTTTCTTTACATAGGCAATCGTATCCAACAGTCCAAGATATCCGTTTACTGTAAACAAGTAACTGCATTTTTCATCTGCCACGTATTCTTTAATCACCTCAGCATTGCCACACACCCAGTCTTTATCCGTTACCGGATTGACAACTCTTGCATTGTAACTGCCAAACATCAGATGATTTAAAAACGGACTGCGGTAACGCTCACCCTTAATCAGTCTTACCAGTTTTGCCAGCAAAATTCCCGATTTTACAACAATATCAGGCTGATTGCCTGTACCAAGCAGCAATACACCGTTTAATTCATATCCGTATTCCGTGATATATCTTCGTGACAAAAAAGAACCCATGCTGTGCCCAAGCAGAAAATACGGAACATCGGGATATTTCTTTTTCATAATCGCCGTCAGCTTATGCATATCTTCAACAACACAACGGCTTGCATTTTTTTCCGTAAAATATCCATAATCTTCCTTTGTCAAAACAGAATCACCATGTCCCAGATGGTCATTTCCCGCAACGACATAACCTTTTTTTGCAAAATATTCTGCCATCGCCGTATAACGTTCAATATAATCAATCATGCCGTGTGCAATCTGAATGACACCCTGCACGTTTCCTTCCGGCTCCCAGATTTTCACGTGGATGTGATTCTTATGGTCTGCCGATAAAAAATGTCTGTCTGTAACCTTCATATGCCGCCTCCGTTCTCATTTATTCTTTGCTTTATTCTTTGCTTTATTCTTTGATGCTTTTTGCGCCCCACGGACTACCCGTCAGTTTTCCGTCATATGCAAGCTGCTCCACATCTAAAAATGCATCCTGTCCGATTTCTTCCACACCGGAATTAACAGACAATTCCAGCTTTGTACAGCCGTTAAATGCCGCATAACCGATTTTTTTAACAGAAGACGGCAGCTCCAGCTTTGTCAGGCTGCTACATCCTGAAAATGCATAATTACCGATTGCTTCTACCCGGCTGTTCAGCGTGATTTTTTCCAATACCGTGTTATCATAAAAGACACCCGAGCCAATGCTTACAACATTTTCCGGTACTGTATACTCTGTAAGGTTTTCTTTCACCGCAAGTAAAATATTATTGACAATAATTTCATTGCTGCTTTCCAGACGGCTCTTCTCCCAGCGTGTATTGGTTACAACATGTGTCCCCACATTTTCCAGTGACTGTGGAAATGCAATGGTCTGTAACATGGTACAGTTTAAAAATACATTGTCACCGATACTTTTTACGCCTTCTTCAAATACCACTTCGGTTACATTGTAGTCATCACGAAATGCTTCTCCCGCAACCGCTGTTACCGTACTGCCGTCGAGCTGTGCCGGTATCGTAAGCTTAGAATCCGCTCTGCCTTTATCGGTCAGCCCCGTTATCGTAATGGTATCATCTTCGTTTTTTTCATACGTAAATACCGGTATTACTTTCTTATTTTTGCAGCCTGAAAGCGGTATCAGCATAACTGTTGCCAGCAGCAATACCATTGTCAAAATTGTCTTTTTTCTCACGTTTTTCCCACTCTTTCTTAATTCATTGCCCACAAGTAACAGTATGCCTGCGTTCTTGCCGCAAAATGCTTATTTTTCAATAAATTCTTTACTTCTTCTTTGGTATACCAGCCTGCCTGAATTTCTTCCATCGTAGACGTACTCGGCGCAAATGTGCCTGCTGCTGTACCGATCACAACAGCATTGGTTTCATTGGAAAATCCGATGGCGCTGTAGCTGTCATAAAGCTGGTCGGCAATCTCAACAATCTCAAGTCCTGTTTCTTCCCTTAATTCCCTTGCCGCCGCTTCCTTCGGTGTTTCACCACTGTCAATCAGCCCTGCCGGGAAGTTGTATACACACTCCCCGACCGCCATGCGGAACTCCTTATTTAAGAGAATTTTTTCACCGCCGGCATCTGTCATAATAATTACAACGCCGTCTGTATGCGGATTATGCAAATCCTCCAGTGTCTTTAAATCCTTATTTCTGCTGATAATCTCATAGACCTTTTTCCGTTGATCCTGCGTTGTATAACTTACATTATACCGGTCAATAAATGCACCTTCATGCACCTTTACAATCTTATCAAATCTCATACCTGTCCAAATCCTCTTTTAATCAGGTCATCCACCTGTTTTATTAATAAACAATGCGCCGCGCACTCCCGTTGCCACCCTCTCCCGCATTTTTTGCAGAAAAAAGCCGAAGTTAAGTGACAACGTTGAGGCATTTTCTGCAAAAATGCAAGTCTAGCGGTGCATCGCAAATGCTTCCATATCTACAGATTCCAGATTTTCATGAACACCTCTGTCATCTGCTTCTGCAATCAGTGTGTCGCGGTCTTTCTTAAACTGCATCTCGCTTCTGTGCTGGCTCGGTCCGCCTACACATCCGCCTTCGCACATCATGCCTTCTACAAAATCTGCCTGAAGGCGTCCGACCTTCATCAATGTCAGCGCTTTCTTTACTTCTGCCGCACCGGCACATTTTTCAACTGTCAGTCCCGATGTATCTGTGCCTGTTTCTTCCATGCTCTTTAACACTGCCGCTGTTACGCCGCCGCCGTTTCCGAAACGCTTACCGTATACACTTGCCTGCTGTGAATCATTTTCTTCCGGCTCAAACTGCACGTCTTTTGCACGCATCATTGCACGGAATTCACCGATTGTTAATACATAATCTGCATTGCCCTCGATGTCATTATCCTTGACTTCGCTCTTTTTGGCAATACAAGGTCCTACAAATACCGTTACCGTACCCGGATCCTTTGCCTTTAACATACGGGATACCGCACACATCGGCGAAACTGTTGTTGAAATGTTGTCTGCCAGTTCCGGATAGTGCTTGCGGATCATGTTGACAAATGCCGGACAGCAGGAGGTTGTCATCTTTTTGCCCTGCTCGTGTGCTTCGAGCCACTCTGCCGCTTCAGCCGCCGCTGTCATATCACCACCGAGTCCGACTTCCACCATATCAGCAAATCCAATCTTTTTGCAGGCAGTACGAATACTTGACATTGTGATTTCCCTGCCAAACTGTCCCTCAATTGCCGGTGCAAACATCGCAACGACTTTTTTACCTGCCAGCATATCTTTTATAATTGCCACAATGTCGGTCTTTGAACCGATCGCACCAAACGGACATCTGTGAATACACTGTCCGCAGCGGATACATTTTTCTTCATCAATCACGCAGATGCCATTTTCATCCATGGTAATTGCGTTGACGGGACAGACTTTTTTACATGGACGGATTAAATCCGCAATGGCATTGTACGGACAGTTTTTTGCACACATGCCGCACTCCTTACATTTGTCCGGGTCAATATAGGCTCTGTCCCTGCCCATTGAAATTGCCCCGAACTTGCAGGACTGCTGACAGGCCTTTGCCATACATTTACGGCAGTTATCCGTTACAATATAGTGGGATAACGGACAGTCTGCACACGCAGACTCTATTACCTGAATTACATTTTTAGAACCACTGTGGTCACTCTCTGTCGGACATAAACCCTCCGCCAGTCTTACTCTCTGGCGGACGATTTCTCTTTCCTTATAGACGCAGCAGCGAAACTGCGGCTTCGGCCCCGGAATTAATTTATAAGCAAGTTCGTCTTTTTTCTCATCAAATTCACCTGCATAGGCAAGCTTTGCCACCTGATACAGAACTTCGTGTTTTATTTTTAAAATTGTTGCGTCATTTGTCAGCATAATTCTTCCTCTTTTCTACATATTATTGTTTTGATATGTCCTTTGCCAATGGTTCAACCTGTAAAAGCATATTTCTGATGTCATCAAACACCGCTGTCTTTATGTTATCACTTTTTTCAATATCTTCAATACAAGAAAGCACTTTATCATAATATGTTCTGGATAACACTACAAAATCAGAAATTTTTTCCACTTCTTTCGTTGAATCCTGAATTGCATCTGCAATGTTGTTCTGTACCTGTCCGACTGCATCTGCCTTCCCTTTAATTTCCTCAAAAATGTCATGCGCCGAATTTACATTTTCCGTATTCTCGTCTAAAATCTGTTCTGACTCCCGCAAAGACCGGCTTAATTCCCCTGTGCCGTCCTCTACATTCTTGATTCTTTCACTGATAACCTGAATCAGATTTTTAATCTCGTCTGCCAGTTCACGAACCTGTTCTGCAACAACCGCAAACCCTCTGCCCTGTTCACCGGCTCTTGCCGCTTCAATTGAAGCATTTAACGCAAGCATATTGGTCTGGTTTGCCACATCAACGATTCCCTGTGTACACTCTTTAATTTCTCCGACTGCCTGCTCCAGATTCTGGAATGTCGTATCCATTACATGAAAGCTGTCTGTTACACGCGCAGAGTCCGCTTTTAATTCGCGCACCTTTTCCTGTGCCGTATCTACAGATGCAATAATGCCGTCACGCACACTGCTGAAATTCTCCGATGCATTCTGTATTCTCGAAAATGTATTTCCGAAATTCTGAATCTGTACAGATAACCGGTCCATCTCTGTTAAAACATTATCAAACGCCTCTTTAATCCCGACAATCTGATTGCTGACAACCACTTCTTCATCGGAAAGATTTTCAAAGCGCTCTGATATATAATTTGCCGTATAAATAATCGGATATGCCTTTTCTTCCAACGAAATCTGCGGCTGTTTTACTTCCTGTACAGCTTCTTTTTGTTTATTTTTATGAAATAATCCCATATGTACCTCTTTTCTAACGTTCCTGTCATGATACCGCTCATCTGCCATTAAAGCTATTAGTATTTACTCAAATACCACTGCTGACATTGTCTGATTCGTATGCTGTCCGTTATAATGCTCCCCCAGTCCGACAAGTCCTGCATGACTGCCAAGCTTTCCCATTTCTTCAAGATATTCGTTCACAAAACCTTTCTGCTGAAAATACAGATACCGGAACAGGCAGTTTACCGAAAATACGCCCGAAATCTTTGAAAAATCTTTGTGGATACTTTCAATGGTTTCCTGTAAAATCTGCTTGTGATCTCCCGCCTGTAAAAAACAGATGTTATCCTTTGGGTTTACTTTTCTATAGCAGGAAAAGCTGCCGTTTCCGGTACGCTCTTTAATCGAAATAATATAGGTTTCATCACCGATAACACGTCCAAGCGGATTTACCATGGTCTGTTCCGTAATATTTTCCGGCGAAATCCCCAGTTCTTTTGTATAAACGTCTTCCGCCCGTCTGCCGTCAATTTCCTGAATCGTATAAGTACGCGGTTCAGACTTCGTAACAATATGCTTTACTGCATCTTTACGCAGATAAATATTTTCTTTATAAACCTTAACCCTGCCGGATTCATTTTTAACCAGTGCATAAGCGCAGGCATCTTCATAAACCTGTCCGTTACAGCATACCAGTCCTTCCCATGCCGTTCCGCCGGTCAGCTGAATCTTTTTGCTTTTCAGAACGGATTCCATCGTTGCCAGCACACATTCATCATTGCCGCTGCAAAAATCAATTAACACGGTATTATCCGCTGATGCACTGATATTTGTAACATTCTGCTGGAATTTTCTGATACATTTTACCGGCATTGTGGATACATCGGTAAAGACATCCGCTGCTGCACGGATTCCACCGGAAAATCCAACAACCATAACACCATTTTCAAGCACCTGTGTCTTTCCGTAAAACTGTCCCACACACCCAATACTTGGCACACCCGGAAACATTTCTTCCAGCTGTGATACGCTTTCTTTAAAACGTTCTTTACTGCTGTCAAACAGCATTAAAAACTGAGGATTTTTTAATCCTTCGGCAGCTTCTTTTATGCTGCCTGTTTTGCTCATTCCAACAAACTGCTCCATACGCTTATACCCCTTCTTTCGTTTTTATAAATTATTTTTTGCTCACCGGTGCATTTATTTTTTTTCATCACCTGTCAGCAAAAATGACTTTTTATATTCTGACTTTTATATCATATCATTGTTTATGTATCTTTACCAGTATTTTAAACACTGTCTTTGGGATTTTATATGACATAACTGCCCATTGCTTTATCCTGATATTTTGCGATTTCATCAAGGTATTTCTGTCCCAGAAGACTGATGGCAACACCTTTTCTATACAAATATCCAATTGACATTTCTTCATTGGATTTGAGTTTGACTGCACAGTATTCCGAACCGTTTAATTCCTCACAGATAATACCGGAACACAATGTAAATCCATTGAGTCCCACCATCAGATTTAACATGGTTGCGCGGTCATTTGCCTTAATCAGCCGCTTATACTGATAGGTGCTTAAAACTTCCTCTGCAAAATAAAAGGAATTGTAACTTCCCTGCTCAAAGGACAGGCACGGATACTCCGCCAGTTCTTCCATATCAATTTCTTTTTTATTTGCAAGCGGATGTCCTTTCCACATATATACATATACACCACACCGCAGAATTTCATGGAATTCCAGATTATACTCGGCAAAAAGCTTGGTCAGCACTTTCCGGTTAAATTCATTCAGATACAATATACCGATTTCACTGCGGAACGTTCGGACATCTTCAATAACTTCATACGTCTTTGTTTCATGCACTGCAAATTCATACTCATCCATGCCAAACTGTTTCACCATCTCCACAAAAGCATTGACCGCAAAGGTATAATGCTGCATGGAAACACTGAATTTTTTCTTTACTTTTTCTTTCTGTACATACTTGGATTCAATTAACTGATACTGCTCTACGACCTGTTTGGCATATCCAATAAATTCTTCGCCGTCCGGTGTCAGTAAAATACCGCGGCTGCTACGCCGGAACAGTTCCACACCGATTTCCTCTTCTAAGTCCCGTATGGCAAGCGACAGGCTCGGCTGTGAAATAAAAAGTTCCTTTGCCGCCTGATTCATGGAACCTGCTTCCGATACGGTAATCGCATATTTTAATTGTGTCAGTGTCATTGCTTACACCCCTTCACTTCCAAAAATATACTAATATTTTATCATTTTCATCTTTTTCTGTAAATTAAAAAGCGCAGTGTCTGTTGTATCTTTCTCTGTCTGACAGGGAAATTGTATACCATACAGCACTCCGCTTTTGATTGGATGTTTATTTACTTTTCCGCTTTTTCAAGCTGTCTGAGCTTTTCCGCCATTTCCTGTAACTGACGTCTGGCAGTTTCCAGTTCTTCTTTCTGTGTGTTAATGGTTTCCTGCTTTGCTTCCAATTCTTCTTTCTGAACATCAATCGTATCCTGCATTTCATCTATCATGTACTGCACTGTGTTTCTATCCAATTGAATCAATTCCTTTGAAAACATTTCCATCACCTTTTCCACATTCTGACACATG
>ERZ831634.885-NODE-885-length-35172-cov-3.250762_pt1 | contig 35172 bp, 10 predicted proteins | sample MGYA00519953_ERZ831634 | MGnify/ENA primary metagenome ERZ831634 (study PRJEB31850, sample SAMEA3708718) | human gut metagenome | biome: human gut; feature: human-associated habitat; material: faeces | place: China | collected 2014 ... | reverse complement strand
ACGCTTTTGCCCATCGAGGGATGGCGCACCTATGCGGATTTCCGGGAAAAGCTGCGCAGTGAGGTGAACCAGTGGATCCGGACAACAACAGAGATCGACGGCTGTGTGGATTTTGACCGTGCAGTCTGTGACCCGGCGCATCCCACGGCGTTTGCCGATGGATTCGACAGCGGCGACCATCTGCACCCCAGTGCGGCCGCCTATGCCAGAATGGCGCAGGAAGTGCCGGCGGTGCTGATCCAGAAGGAGCGATAACTTTTATGAAACAGAACTACCAAAAGACCATGTATGCCTGCTTTATCGGCTACATCGTCCAGGCAGTTGTTAATAATTTCGTGCCGCTTTTGTTTGTGACATTTCAAAAGAGCTATGGCATTTCACTTTCCAAAGTCACACTATTGATTACCATAAACTTCTGCGTCCAGCTGCTGGTGGATATGCTTTCTGCCGGGTTCGTGGACAAGATCGGCTATCGGGCATCGGTCATCATGGCGCATATTTTTGCGGCAGCCGGCTTGCTGGGGCTGACATTCCTCCCGGATCTGTTGCCGAACGCCTATGCCGGCATCGTGCTGTCGGTCGTAGTCTATGCCATCGGCGGCGGTCTGATCGAAGTCCTCATCAGCCCGATTCTGGAGGCGTGTCCCACAGAAAACAAGGAAAAGGCGATGAGCCTGCTGCATTCGTTTTACTGCTGGGGACATATGGGCGTGGTACTGCTGTCTACGGCGTTTTTCGCCCTGTTTGGCGTGGAAAACTGGAAGATTCTCACCTTGCTGTGGGTACTGGTCCCGGTTTGCAATACGATTTTCTTTGCAACTGTTCCGTTGTATTCGCTCCACGAAGAGGGCGAAAAAGGGCTGTCTCTGGGGGCATTGTTCCGGCGGAAGATTTTTTGGATCTTTCTGCTGATGATGCTCTGTGCCGGCGCATCGGAGCAGGCAGTGAGCCAGTGGGCATCTACGTTTGCAGAGCAGGGTCTGGGCGTCACCAAAACCGTGGGCGACCTCGCCGGTCCGATGGCGTTCGCCCTGCTGATGGGAACGGCAAGACTGATCTACGGCAAGTTCGGCGATCGGCTGAACCTGGACCGTTTTATGAAGTACAGCTGTGTGCTGTGCATGGCATCGTATCTGTGTATCGTCTTTGTTCCCGTGCCGTTTGTGGGACTGCTCGGCTGTGCGGTCTGCGGCTTTTCTGTGGGAATCCTCTGGCCGGGAACGTTCAGCAAAGCATCTGCTGCCATCAAAGGCGGCGGCACGACGATGTTTGCCATGCTGGCACTGGCAGGGGATGTGGGCTGCTCCGGCGGTCCCACACTCGCCGGGCTGGTGTCCAGTGCGTTTCAGAATGACCTGCACATCGGCATCCTGGCGGCGATCGTCTTTCCGGTGCTGCTGCTGGTGAGCCTGTTCCTGTCGGACAGAGAGACGAAAAAAGCATAATGAAATAAGGCATTTTTTCAAAGCTGTAGGACGTATCAGTTCTACAGCTTTTTTGTATCTGTACGGCAAACAAAGGCACTTTCCCTGCGGACATATCTCGTTTTTATTTCCTCGAAATTGGATGTTTTTTGCCATAAAATGTGGGATTGTGTATTGACAATTCCACATAAAAATGTTATAATAAAATTAAGCGTAAAATCGCAGAATAATGTGCAAAAAGCACAATGCAAAATATAAGCTTAAATAAAAAACTAGTGATTTCAGCGAATAAAACTGCTGAAATCCAAGAAAAACGCTTTTTCATCAAGATGCTTGAAAAAAAGCGGAAATGTTTATTAAAATTGTTAATTCACGAAACAGATGTGCCGTATGGCAGGGGGAATTGTAATGTATCGACAAATAAGCATATGGAAGAGAATCATTTATGGTATATTAGCAACAGTGATGGTGCTGACTTCGTGCGACTGGGGGACGATCTTCATCGCAGCAGAAGCGTTGGGGAATCCCAGCGGTTTTCAAGTTGGGTTTGGAACAGTGCTGTCAGGCGGTGCTACACTGACGGCACAGACCAATGACGGTGTCGGCAGTTTCTACATGATTACCAAGCAGCAGCAGACATTGATGACTGTCAATATCAGACCTGATTTTCAAACAGGTTACGTCAAGGGGCAGGATCTGGAGATCACACTGCCGTATTTGTATTGGGATGAAAAAAATGTACTGGTTCAAGTGAACTCGTTTGACAAGATTCCCAGTCCGCAAAAAGAAAACGGAGAATATATCGGCATAGAGGCAAAGCTGAATAATATGAGTATATTTGGTAATTCAGCTGATATCTATAATGAGAATGGTGATAGAATTGACAGCAGTCAATATGCTCGTGGAAAAATAGAACTGAAAAATGTTTATGAATCACTTTCCCAGGATTGCACGCCGCAATTCGATATCCGGTTTTATACAGCAAGTGACAAAGTAACGATACCGGAAAATACAGCCGCAACGCTGAACGTAAAGTTTTCATATGACAAGTATTATGACAACAGCGGCAATGAATTAAGCGGCAGCTGGTCTACAGATGATCTGGATTCTGAGCAGGAAAAACAGGCACGTACAGTTACTTTTGTCAATTCTAACCTGGAGTGGAGTACAAGCATCAAAAGCGTTCCGATAGTGCAGCTGGACAGTGCAAGTACTGATAAAAGTACTGCGGTCATGTGGCAGAAGTATAACTACATGGTATACGAAGTCACAGTGCAGAACGACTCTACAGAAAAAGAAAGCACCATCGACAACTATTTGATTACATTACAGGCGCAGTATAACCCGGACAAAATGCGGAGTATCCTGGATGAGGATATTCTTCGCTGGTGCGAGGATGATACGAACACGCCAAACACAAATATTTCCGCTGATTTTTATCAGCATCATGACTTTGTCGGTAAGCCCAATGAGGGCGGTGTTCTGATCTATGATGTCACCGATACACCGGACTGGAAAACGGAGTGGGATCTGGAGAATTTCACCAATATTCCCGGCGAAACCATACCGTATGGTTATTCCGGTACAGGTACGATCATTCTGCAAAGAGAAGCTACCGACAAATCCCATATGCTGTATTCCAAGGAGAAAGCGGAGGAACTGAACCAGGGTGACCCCAACGGAAAGTACTATGCTGCCCGGAAGTACATGGTTGCGATTCCGTATCCGAACAACTTTAACAGCAACACCGGATTCAAAAACACTTCTGGACTGACAACAACAATTTCGTTCGGCGGCGGCAGCAGCATTCACTGGTCGAAACAAGGTTCGGACACTACAGAGTTCACGCCCCATACCTGGGATAACTTTGCGCATCACAAATATGTCAAGGACGCAGACGGCAAAGAAGTAACAGATAAGACGGTTGGCATCGGTGCGGTGGATGAATATTACCTGGATGGGTTCAACAGCATCGGCAATATCCCGGTGTTCAATGCCGTTGCAACAGACCACGTGCCGGAAGATTTTGACCTGCAGGAAATCCAGATCAATTTGCAGAATGATGCGATACACTATCCGAACATTCAGCTGAAAGACTGGTTCAAGGTGGATGGAACAGACCTCAATCAGTTTATCCAGTTTGGCTTTACCGATGAAAACGGTGATGTGATCTATAAAACTGCCGACGAATTGGGCTTGGGTCTGAAACAGGATGCCAATGTTAGCGCAGCAGACGAAAAGATCTGGACGCTTGCCATTGGCGACGCACTGACCACACAGGCTGGTCTGACATTCTGCAATGAGGTCAAGTTTGTGTTCCGGGAGGAGATCCCACGCTATACCAACTTCAACGGTCTTATCACCATGCGTGGTGCATTTCCGCACTTGTGGACATATGACAACAAGATCGACACCTCTTATGAGATTCACTATTACCAGCCGCCGACAGCGTCGGAAGACGGCGAAGGCAAGTGGGTTTCGGAGTCGAAAGATATTGATGAAAAGAATGCAGTTATCAAAACGGAGCAGGCAAAACCGGCACTGACCGGCGTAGGCGTTTATGATGACTCCATCGGCGATCTGATACAGAAAGGCAATCCGCAGACAGTCTCTCTGAATGATGATACTGCGGCGGCTCGCTTTGTCATTTCCAACGACAGCATTTCCGAGATCAGCCCGGCAACACTGGATATCACCGGGCTGTACCCGGACGAGGATTACACTGCCGGCGGACTCGTTGCATCCAACATCCTGCTCAGCAAGAGTTTGCTGGAAAAGACAGCGATCGAGAAGATCGTGCTGCACGGAAAGGTGAACAACCGGGGTACGCTGACAGATTTGGACATCACACTGGATAAGCTGGAAAGCTATGGCACAAATGCAAACGGAGACCTGGAAATTCCGAAGTCTGCGTGGAGCGGTAAGCTGACCTATCTCACTGGTATGACCGTGTACTTCCAGCGCATCAGCGACAATATTCCGCTGACGGATGCCAACGATGACGGGAACTGCTATGTGCAGATTCACGGCACGCCGACCACAGAAAAGGATATCACACCTCACGGCGTGCTGAAAACCGATTATAGCTTTGGCGAACACGACCAGACTGCATTGGATCAGACGGTGGAGGATATCGTCGTACTGAACGTGTCCAAGGTGCTGCCGGAACTGAAAGCGAGCGTTCATGCGATTCGCAAGGACGGCACAGAAGCGTACAAGGAACAGTCTGTCAGCTATGACAAAAACGGAAACGCTCATCCCGTTTATCCGACACTGGCTGTGCCGAACCGGAGCGAAACGGAACAGACCTGGTATCAGTTCCTGCTGACCAACAACTCCCGTTCTACCAGCTCTCATGCGCTGCTGCAAGTCAATATGGACAGCGTCGGCAATGAGCCTATCGACTGTCTCCAGGATGTGGAGGGCTTTGATACCCGGAAGATCGTTCTGGACGGCATCGGTGCAGGACGGGCGGCAGAGATCGATAGAATTGAACTTTTTGATTGGGATAATACGACATATACCGCAGACAACGAGGCAAATATTAAGCCTAGTCTGACGGTCGATTCTGATGCCCTGACGGTGGATGCAGACGGCAATGTTACATATACCGTTCCCGACGATATCAAGCGCCTGCGGAGTGTGCGCATCATCTTCTCCCGCATCTACGGAAATGCAGATCTGGACAATCTCAAGGAGATGAATCTGAAACTGTATGGTTCTACGGACTGGACAGGGGATTTGAAAGCATCGGCGCATTTCGAAGTCATTGGCAGCATCAACGAGGCTTCCAAGACTTCCTCTGAGGCGACCATGCAGGTGGCAAAAACCAACCTCCAAATCACACCCTCTGCCAATCGTCCGGAGACACAGGAAAGCGATAATAAGAGTCTGACTGTGCCGAATAAGGCAAATGGTCTGTACTATGGTTTCCTGCTGGAGAATGGGGCAACTTCGGACTGCTACTCCAAGGCTGGGAAGTCGCTGATTTCCGTTGACCTCCAGAGCGTAGGTGTGAAAACAGAAAAGGACAGCGCCAAGATCGTAAAGGGCTATCTGACGGACAAGGTGACGATCTCTTCCAACTACGCCAAGAGCGGCGTGATCGAAAGCGTCAAGCTGACCGCATTCCTGCCGGAGGGCGTTTCTGGTCCGAAACAGGTAAAAACCTTTACCCTGGAAGATCTGGAAAAGAACAAGAATGCGGCAGGGGAACTGGAAATGGACCTGTCCGATTGGAAAGCACGGGACATATACCTTGCGAATATCGAAATCGCCTATGCCGATCTGGAGCGTGATCTCTCTGCGGCGCAGGGCAATGCACCGGAACTGCGTATCTACGGTACAAGCGACTGGTTCGACGATCTGACGGCGAAAATGACAGTGACACCGCAGCATGAGCTGATGAAAGATCAGGCAAAATCTGCGTCTGTGACATTCCACGTAGACCGTCCGGGACTCAGCGTCAACACACACATTTATTATAATGATCAGGAAGAATCCACACGTGCGGCATCGGGCAACACGGACGGAAATGAAACCATTTTCGGCGTTCCCTATGACCGTGACTTCATGCTGCGTGCGGAGTTTGCCAATGAGACCATTTCGGTTCTGGATGACACTCAGATCATTGCGAAGATTCCGTATGAAAAGCAGGGGGAAGAAAAAACCGGTTTCCATACGACAGAACTGCGTATTTACCAGGATCTGATCGACCAGTTCGGTGCATTTGACAATATCATTCTGACTGGTAAGGATGCGGATAACCTGGAGAAAACCGTAACTCTGCTGCCGAAAACCGACGAGAACGGAAAGCTCACCGGTTTCTATACAAAGGATGCGCCGGATACTGTTTATACTTATACAGACGGTGCGCTGACATTCACCAGAGACACAGACACACGGCTGTTCCCGGCGTTCGGTATCGAAAATCTGACGCAGGTAGAACTGAACGGCAGACTGGTAAAGTTGGTGGACAAGACCGCATCGGAAAAGCGGTATATCGAATTTGACGGTTATGACGATTCCCTGTTCGGAAAGACCGATACACTGGAAGTGGAGACACACAACTATCTGGACGGTTTCCGGGAATCCAAGGGCTATGTCACAGAACCATACGATAAGGACAAGTATATCGTCACGAAGAAAGACACCACAGCGATCTACGTTTCCAAGATGTATTTCGACACCACCGTGATGGCATTCTATAAAGATGCAAGCGCCGGAGACAAGAAGTACACTGCAGCAGCCAGTGCGGTGGAGCATTTGCGGAAGAAGTATGCCCAGCCCACAGAAAATATGACGACTTGCTCCTGGAGAAGCGATAAGCATATACACGGCGCAGACGGTTATCTGTTCTCTGAAAAAGAGAAGTGGGGAGATAGTGCGGATAACTCCGAGTTGGAGATCGGCTATAAATCCATCGGTTCTTTCGCTGTGGACTTCCGCCAGTATCTGAACACAGGGAACAATCTGCCCAAGGCAAATCCGACCCTTGCCGGACAGGAACACCAGTCGTATGACTACGTTCGCAATGCGTCTCTGAATACGGCGGCAACTGTGGATATTACATTGGATCTGCCGTCGAATACTTTCGATGCGTACTATCTGAAAATTGATCCTCGTGCCAAGGACTATATCAAATCCGTTACGGCAATCTATGCAGACGGTACCAAGCGCATCTGTTCCGGACAGGAAATTCTCTATGAAGCCAACGAGAGCAATACAAACGGAAACTTTGCACGGCTGAATCTGCTGGGCAGTGATGCGGATATGTTCTCTGAGGACGATTCCAACTATTATAAAAAGCCGGAGAGCTATGACGGAAAAGAACCGGAAAATCCGGTAAAACAGGTAGTTGTGACCATCGACATCAACCGCTACCAGACTGTCAATAATGACGGCAAAACGGCAAAGTCGCCGGACTACGGCACATGGTATGACCAGACAGATTCTTCTACACAGGGAATGTTCGAGGTTACCGGACGTTTCTACCGTATGGACGAGGCAGTTGCCAAAGCACACGCAGATGTGACCGTGGGCAACACCACTGACGACAGAAGTAAGGTGCGGACAGATTCGGGTGTGGACAAGGAAAAGTCGGAATGGTCTTTCACAGATCAGTATTATGCCTGGACACCGAATCATAGCTATAGTCATGGTCATTACTGGACTTATGAGATATTCGACTATACTGCAAAGCATTTGCAGTCCAGCACACGTGTGCATATTGTCAATGACCAGGACAACGTACAGAAGGGTGTCGGCGAAACACCCGGAACGGCAGAAAATCGCAATGCAGAATTTGGACAGGACAATAGTTTTGCAATTCGGTTTTATCGGCAGGGCAGAACCACAAGTGTTCCCACCTCTAAAGTGAATGCAGGATATAGTACATCTAGCCGTTCTGCACCGAACAATAACGAATATCATTGGACAATGAGCAGCCCGTATGTTCGTACCGACCAGTACGACTGGGTGAACAAACTTTCCTTTACGGATAAGGTTGTGCTGTCGGACAGCCTGCCGCAGATTCGTCCGGATGATGACTATGAATACAAGGGCTTTCTGACTACGGGCATTCAGATCAAGAAGGAGATCTATCAGTATTTCCGGGATGACGACAACATCATTTTCACCATAAATGCAAAGAACACGAATAATGACGTTGTCGGGTCTGCACAGACCATTTCTGTTCCGGTGTCTGAACTGAGAAAGATGTACGGCGAAACTGAGGACTGGAACATCTATTTCGAGTACACGCCAAGACAGCAGGACAATACAGATAGCGGAGACGATGGAGACGGCAGTACCGAAGAAGATGCGGATGATGCGGACACCGGTGCAGACGAGCCGCAGATCGAACCGACCTATACCTTAAAAACAGACGACGGCAAGTATGTGGTAGTTCTGGGCGAAGATACCTTTGTGACGGACTACAGCATGACTATGTATGACATTCCGGGTACAGGGGATTATTCTGCGGAACTGACCGACAAGGAAAAGGCAGATTATCACAACCAGAATGCCTGGGATATTCTGGTACAGGGCAAGCCGTATGCCATCAACAAGACAGATAAGGATATGTACGGCGAAAATACTGCCAAGACCAGCGTTTCCACGGATTATGACCCGGATGAGAAAATCTACAGCCAGTCGGATAATGCCACCATCATGGGCTATCTGATCGACTTCAAGGCTGACTATGCGCTGCAAACAAAGAGCGGCACCACATCGGAAAAGCTGTACTACGATTATGACCAGACAGACAACAACACACCGAATCGTGGTCTGTTCCAGGTGAAACTGTTCAACCAGGACAAGCAGAATGCGACCGGACAGGATGCGGCGGCACGCATTAACAGCGCCGCTACTACCAACACCATGGACGGCAGCTATCGGTTGGAGCATATCTACCTGCCGGCATTCCTCCTGGATGGGGATTGGTTCGGCGTGGAGAATCTGACGCTCCGTGTGGGCAGTACGGACGTTCCGGTGAACGTGGTCAAAGGCATTGGCGTAGACGGTATGGCGGACGGTATCTATGTGGTTCACGTTGATACAACAAAGAACGTACAGGGCGAAGAAGTTTATACCATTGATGTGGAACAGATTCTGCGCCAGCTGTATCAGGCAAATTCCAGCGTTCTCGGAACTTATACCAATTCCACCAACCAGAAAACTTATGTCAAGGCATATGTCAGCAGTTTCCAGCTGGATCTCAAGGCGAAAAAGGCAGACCGAAATGACAGCAGTACTGTGCTGGGCGACGGGGAATACCTGTCCGCAAGCAAAAGCAAGGACAAGAGCGCATTCCTGTATGACGGCGTTTATGTAGACCGTACACCGGACGATTTCACCAAGGATGACTGGAATTCCAACTCAACGCCGTCCTTTGGAAAATCCCCCAACGGCTATCCGGAGCAGACACCCAAGAACCAGCTTTCGGCGACATTCACATCGGTTGACCCGAATGCCAATACCTATGTTTATAAGAACACAGACGGTACGGCAAAGGGCAGCAAGAAAGAGGCGTCCTATACCGTCAAGAATCTGACCGGCACGCTGGATGCGGTAGTTACTCGCACCAGGATGTACGACCAGGATTCCAAGACCGGCAACATCGATAAGGTGGACTATCTCCATCTGACGCCGTATGACTACGTAGAGTATACCATCCAGGTGGGTGCGCCGAGCAACGCACTGATTCCGCTGGAGCATACCACAGTGGACTTCTCTGTTCCCAAGGGACAGCGGATCGTTCGCTGGGATGTGGTAGATGCAAATGGAAACATCAAGACAGACGGCAACGCTGCAGAGAACATTCCGGCTGCGGACATCCACGCCACACTGTCAGACGGCGGCACAACGATCGAGGCGGCACAGGGTGTCAAGTACGCACTGCTTGCCAAGTCGGATGCAGACCCGGAAGAAACCGCATACCAGCGGCTGGTGGCTGAACTGGGCAAGGGCGCAAAATCCGATGACCAGATCAAGCCGGGTGAAACGGTTTACCTGCGTGTGACCACACAGCTGACAGAAAACGGCGGCAGCTATGATAATGTGACTGTCGGCACGCCGGATCTCAAGATCCATGCCGCACCCAAGCACGGCTATCCGCAGTATTCTATTTATGATACGGCAAATGGTACGAATTATACGCCGAATACAGACAGGCAGAATTATCGTTGGAACAAGAGAGTAAAAGACGATGCCGGATATTCGTATTACTATCGTTATACCGAGGCTGATGCAGACAAACAGACCCAGTATTATGCACACGTGCAGAATGAACTGACCTATCAGTCTGTTGCGCCGGTAAAGCTTACCTACCAGGTAAACGATGCCAAGCAGAATTACGACGGCAAGGGTGCTGTGCTGACGGTCAGCGACCTGTACAACGAGACCGGACACTACTGCGACACCTATACCATAGACGTTTCCTTCCTGGAAAAGCGTTCCAAGGACAGCGGCGATGTGTTCTACCGAGGCTTTGAACTGACGAAACCCTACACAGTTACAGACAAGTTCGGCAGAGTGGAAATGCTCTATGCCGTTGCAGAGCCGAGTACAAACCCACGGTTTGCAGAGGATGAAAACATTGCATTCAAGACGGATGAGAACGGCGTAAAGGTGACCTGGAAGTCCTATGAATATGACCCGTCCATCACTACAGACCAGGCAGCGACAGCGAAAATGACAAACGACGACCTGCCGAATGTGGTTGGCGTTCGCTGGGTGTACTATGACCTCAGGGGCTTTGACACCACAACTGCGTACAGCAGCACTTCCAAGACAAAGGTCGCTTTGCAAAATGTGACGCTGACCGGTGTCGGCAGATACCAGGATGTCACAGACGGCACAGGCGTGAAAGCGGATACCTATAAGCAGTATTTCACAGCCACCAACACCTATGAACACATCCACAGCGAAAACGAAAACGCAGTGACGGTGACCGAAAGTGGCAGCAGTGCGGCATCTACAGCAACACCTACCGAACACACGGTGAAACTGACGGACAGCACAGTTCTGAACCCCAGCGTTTATCGGGAAAACCCCATTGCATCGTTCCACACCCAGACATTTTCTTCCGAGAGCGACGCATCGGCTGCGTATGACGAAAAGAAAACGCAAAAGACAAGCTATCGTCCTGGAGACACCATCTGGCAGAAAGTGACACTGAAAAACAACCTGGCGGCGCTGAGCAGCGGCAAACAGGCAGGCGAGGAGGGCAGACTCATTAACCCGGTCATCTATGATAAGGTGCCGGAATATTTTGCCGAGACTTTGTACGATTCGTATGGGGTCGGCGCTAGCATAAATTTTCATTTGCGTTTGCTGAATGCAAACGGCAGCGAGAAAGATTTGAGCAATATTGAGCTGTATCTGGCAAACAAAACCGCACAAAATGGGTATGACTACGGCGGAAAAATGACCTATACAGACGGGTTCAAGTCAACCAATGCAACACAAAAGGCATTTAACGATCTGAAACCGGCCGAGAATTCCACATATCAGATTTCCTTTACCGTGTATGAACTGCGCCTGCGTTATAAGGATGCTCCGGATGAGGATTTCGTTTTACAGCCGGGTGAGCAGATCGAGTTCTGCTACTCGGCGACCATTCGGGAAAACGATCTACCTATGGTGTATACTGCGTCTACCTATGCAGACGATACCGCCGCATCCACTGTGGACGGCAGCGGACTGCACCCGGCATATTTCCCCCGCATTGGTGAGTATTATCAGCAGCGTATTAATCACCATTATTCCTGGGATACGACATATGGCAAACTTTATCCCACGCTGACCGGCGGATTCTCCAGTGACGGAAATACCTGGAATAATTTCAAGCAGGTACAGAACAGCAATATCCAGATGGATATGGACTATCTGATGCACGATATTGGTTTCAGTGCGGACAAGAATACCCAGGTGGATATGTGGGAATTCCTGGATCAGACCATTACCCACATTCCGGGTTCCGGTTCTACAGATGCTACCATTGGCGGTCAGAATGACACACTGCTGGATGAGGATTCCCAGACTGCAAAGAATATGCAGACGGTGAAGTACAATGCAAGCTCCAAAATCGATACTGCCGACCAGCTGTCGCAGCTGCCGCAGACGGTAAAGTACATGGCAGGCGGTGCAAACCGAGATTGGTTCCGGCTGGCAATGGGCAAGCGGAACAAGGACTATGCAGACTGGGCAAATCTGGAGGCCGCAAAGAATACACCGGTGGTATGGAGCGAGACACGTCTCCACCTGCAAAAGGCATGGCTTGCCACCAGCTCGGAATTTGTGACAAGCAATATCCAGTACGAAAAGACAAACGGCGACCGCACCAATAATGTTTTGGCTGACCCGAATTATCCGTATTATGGAACATATTCCGACGGTCATGGAGTGGATTCCTATTACAATAGTGTACATGAGGTGACAGACCGCTCTGGTGCGGCTGCGCTGGAATATGATGAAGATGTCAAGGTACAGCTTCAGGCGTACAACTACGGCGACTGGGATCTGGACGGTGTGACATTCCTGTATACCTATGCCTATGGCATGAAACCGGTGATGAATGCAGACGGGACGCTGGATACATCTGAGATACTGGCGTACACCAACACCGGCGACTCGAAAGCAAATACATTCTCCCAGATCGACGGGACATATGTTACCGCAGAGATCATTCAGAAACCGGGAGACAAAAATCCGCAGTATCTTGCACCAAAGGCAATGCGGGATGCGGCACAGAACGCAAACATCACAGACGGCACAGACGGATATTACACCGCAGACGAGTATACCCCGTATGTGGTGAAGATCACTGTAAAGCAGCCGCTGAAAAAGTGGTACGGCAGAGGCAGCGGCTTCGGCTATATTACACGGGTGACACTTCCGGCAAGAGTATACACCGATACGGCAAGCGGCACCTGGTATGACCGTGTTCTCACCCAGCCCTATGTGGCAGAGGGCAGTCAGAATCATCTGTACTATCAGATCTATGACATCGACCATTGGGACGGTTCCACCAAGGCGCTGACCAAGCACAACCAGCTGTACGGTATGGACTATCTCTGGAGTCCGCTGTATTTCCATTGTGATACGGCAAATGAACAGCTTGATAGTCTGAAATATCTGGCATCCTCTCCGAATATGCCGTCAGTAAACGGTTACAATATCCAGAACAAGGAAACTGTAGAGGAAAACGGCAGCTATCATTTCACCAACAACGACAGCATCGGCCGCTATTCCAGCGGCACGACCATGTTCTTTGCCGAAACTGGTACAAGAGCCGTGCAGCGAAAGCCTTTGGTGCGCAGCTGGGCAACCATCAGCGAGACCATCGGCAAGGATGAAACCGAGATGTATGGCAAGACGGTAGAGCAGTACTACACCGAGACACAGGGTGAAGTCAACTGGATCAACGTCCATGTGGAGAACAACTATTACTGGGATGAGTACGGCTACAGCGGCAGTGCCGGTACTGAAGGGTACAACAACGAAAAATCGCTGCACAGCTATGGTACAGACGGCGGTCAGAAGGGTTCGCTCTCGCTGCCGGTCATCACCAACATTCTGCCCTATGGCATCGTTCCGGTTGCGGCGGATGGCTCTCGCTATACCACGGACAACGACAAAAACAACAAGCCTCTGAACTGGGAGCTGTACGACAAGGATGCTACCACTAAGCTGACAGATCAAATGGCACTCTATGATACTGAGGTCTACTATGACGATTCTACCAAGCGCTATGTGGTGCAGATTTTCGCCAAGGAAGAAAACGACACCGAAAAGGCAATGACGGCAGCTGAACTGGCAGAAAAGCAGAAAAAGGATGCCGCAATCCGCAACGGCAGTCTGTATAATTTCTGCATCAAGACCTTTACCTATGCAGAGCCGGACGATGTGATAAACGGCGTGGAAGAGGAAGACCTGCTGAAAAACTATCTGAATAACTATTCTTATGTTTCCAGCAGAGTGAACGCTTACCGGTTTATCACGGACAATGACATTTCCGGAAATCCGTACAAGGTTTGCTCGGCGGCAGTGATTACACCAATTATCAATTACTATTCCACCTATGCGTTCCGAAAAAAAGACGAACGAAAAGATGCAGTTGCTGCAACTGCAAAGGTGACTCGTCATTATTATGGCGGTGTTTATTATTACAAATCCGAAGATACCCTGCCCATGTGTCCGGACACAGATAACGACGGACTTTCGACCACCATTCCGGATTCCTATGTTATTTTGAAACATAAGTTTGAAAAAGACGGCAGCTATATGCTGGGCAGCATGAGCCGGTATGCCGAGAGCGATTCCATGGAAATGGACGAATACCGGAAGGACAAGCCGCTGTATGAACGCATCCGTTCTGCACTGAACCGGGATGTGACACTGCGTGACAACGGCAGCGATATGACTTTCCAGGATATCACTTCTGCAAATATCATACAGGATGCCGGCGTTGTGAACACGCTGAAGATCCGCACTCAGACACCGTCTTTGAAGGCGGAGAACATGGTGGCTGCGGAAAAGGCAGATACAGGTCTCAAGGGCTTTACCGGAGATACAGAGAATCTGGACGAAGTGAAAACTCGTCAGAAGTATCAGAACAACGGAAAAGACTTTGACTACAGCGATATCCTCTGGTACAGCGCCAAGGTTTCCAGCCAGTCCGAGGCGGATTACCGCTATCGTGGCAGTATTTTCCACGCCAAGATGGTGGTGACATTCCAGCTGCCGGAAAATGTACGGTACTGGGATGAGGACGACCTAATGGACGACTACTATCTGGAATACACAGATAAGTCTGGCGCCAAGCAGACACTGACCATGGCGCAGGCAAGGGATGACGGCTGGGGCATTGAGCTGACACAACGGTACTTTGCTGGAGATGTTGCACCGGCAGAAAATACAACAGACGGACTGACACGGGCGTACTCTGCCACCAAGCGTGGCGGCGAGACGCTGGTGTTCGAGATTACTACGCCGGCAGAAAAAGGTTTCAACTGTAAGGATGACAAGACCTATGTTGCAGGTTATCACCCGGCAGGCTATTTCAACGGCACGCTGAACTTTAAGATCAAGACCCGGATCGACAACCTGGAACTGCAAAACGACACAGACAGCAGCTGGGAGGACTATTACTCCAAGGTCTATGTAACCTTCGAACAGACAGACGGCAAGTTTGCCATCACAAAGGATGGTCTGTTTGCAGAACGGGACGCAGACGGCAAGTACTACACTCGTGGCGGCTGTCTCATGCCGAAACAGGACGAAAACGGCTATGTCTATAACGACTACGGCAATATCGTCTATGAGAAGAAACAGCGGCAGGAAGTTCCGGCAAGTGATATCGTGTATGATACCTATGACTTCAACTTCACCGGGCAGACCATGGAGGGAATGCAGCTGCAAAATGCAGTGCGTGTGAAGGATGAAAATGGCACAAAGGACAGCACAATTAAGGAGATCGAACCCTTTGACGGCGTTGTGCCGGGTGAGATCTATCTGATCGCATCCTCTGCAAAGATCGCTGTTATAAAGCCGGATACCACGGTGCGTGCGGATCTGAACTATGAGCGTGTGCGTGTCAATGACCCGAACTCCTCTATCACCATCGCAGAAGATCCCCATATCAAGCAGGTCTATAAGACGGTCAGCTACATCGACCAGGTGTCTAATGACACTGCATCGGTAAACGAATTTGTGGTGAACTATAACCTGGCGAACTATGCGACACTGCGTGGTACGACCAAGGTTGCGCCGGTCAATAAGCCGGATGTTCTGCCGCACGTTTCCGAGCTGGTTTATCCGAATGTGACGGAGATCTCTACCGGTAACTGGGCGATTCCGTCGGCAGATGCGCTGGCAACCGAATATGCTAAATATGCAGACCAGGTGCATGACATTCTGGAAAATCATCTGAAAGTGTATCCGTATGTACTTATCAGTACGGACCCTGCCAATGAAGCAGAATTCCTTGCACCGGAGACGGAGCAGGATGACGGTATCTATTCCAACGCTTATGCAAACAACGGCAAGGGAACCAGCTGGTGGGTACGCATCGGTAATGAAAATGGTTACGCACTGGATGCAAACCAGACCATTTCGCTGGAGACCGGCAAACTGCATTTTGACAGTACCAATGAGCAGCTGAAAAAAGAAATCACATCCGGCAAGATCAATCTGAACAAATCCATTCGCCAGGTGCGCTGGGTCATCCGGACAGAGGGCTTCACGGAGACAATTTCCGGAACCCAGGTCGAACTGACCGACGCAGAGGCACCCCGGTATTTCCCGGTGCCGAAGGGGCTGTATATGAATGCAGACGCAGACGATGCAGAAGAGGGCAGACAGGACCGCAATGATGTGGACAAGGATCACTATGGTCTGGTATCTCTGAGCGAGAGTATCAAGGAAAACAGTCCTCATGTTGCGTTTACCACTGCGCCGAATGATACATCAATTGCAAACTCTGTACACAACAACCATTTCGCAAGCGTGATCCTGCGCAGCGATGACTTTAAGTATGCGGTTTCCGGAGAAGTCTCCAGAGTGGGCTTTTATCTGGATCCGCAGCTGCCGTGGCTGGGCATTGATATTGATGCCAAGTATTTCAGCGGCGCTGCAAAGACAGCATACAAGTGGGATTCCAATACCAGCGGTATCAGCAGCAGTACTGGCAAGATGCTGAAGTATACGATTACGTATAAGAATCTCAGCCAGGAGCTGTTGGAAACAACTACGTATAACCGAAAGGGTGCGGAATCCGATAAGCTGTCGGAACCGACGGTTTCTCTGGCACTGCCGTACCTGGAGTCTCTCTCTGCGGATAATTTCCAGTATGTGAACTATCAGGATGATTCCAATGGCAGCATTGACGGCTATTTCGTCGGCGATCACTATACCAGCACTGCGGAAAAGAACAGCGACAACCAAGTGGTAACGCCAGCAAAGAATCTGGATGATGTGACGCCGCAGTGGACATGGCATATTGAAAATGAAAAGGAAGAATTTGTTTCTCTGAAAGAAGCCGGTGATGTTTCACTGGCTGATGTAGATGTAGAGACAAAAACCTATGCAGACGTAAAACAAACCGATGTTTCCATGGATGAGGAAAAGAATCCCAACCCCTACTTTGTGACAAAACCGATCTCCACCAACGTACTGAACCGGAAGATCGTCAACTTCAAGTTCTCCGGAACACTGGAGCCGGGTCAGCGCATTGTAGTAGAACTGATGGTGCCGCTGGATATCAGCAACAACAACATCGTGTCTACGGAACTGATGCAGGCAAAGGCATACGGATTCAAGAACGGTTCATTCCGGCCGTATATTCCGGACGACCAGGGCAAGACACAGAAAATGGTTGCTTACGAAGTAGACAGCCATGATGTCAACGACAACGGCAGCAGCGGTGATATGACACTGACGATCACATCACAGGCGATTGCTCTGCTTGCCATTGATAATGTCACACAAATGAAAACATCGACTTCTGATCTGGATTCCGTGAAAGCGGATGTTCCGGTTCGTGTACAGGAAGGCGGCAACTATTCGTACTCTGCCTCTATGCAGAATGCCTCGACCAGCAATGCAGAATATACAACGCTGCTGTTCTATGATGTGCTGCCTTATGAAAACGACACCAAAGCAACCGATGACACCGAGCGTAAATCCAAGTGGAACGGCTATCTGATTCCGGAGTCTGTCCAGCTGAAAAGGACCTCGTCCGGCGGTACGTCATCCTCTAAGGTTGACCCGTCAGAATATACAGTCTGGGTCGGACCGATTACCAAGAAGAACGGCAGCTATGAACTACAGGATGTTGATGCACTCCCGAAACCAGCAGACGGTTTGGATAGTACGCAGAGAAATGAATTTTATCGTAACCTGTATCAAAACATAAACAAAAAGGAGTCGTATTTTGTCAAGCTGTCGGATCTGATGAGCGACCATGAAAACGGCAAGATCTCTGATGCAGAGTATGACAAGCTGGTGCGTGGCATTCGTGCAATCTGGGCGCAGATGAATAATGCGGATACCATGCTGAGCAAGCAGAGTCGTATGGAACTCTACTATGAGATGCACGCACCGCTGAATCTGCCCAAATATGTGGGTACGCCGACAGTAGATGATGAAAACGAAAATGCGTTGTCCACCGAAACGATCAAAAAGAAAGTGGAGGGTGTAACTCAGTGGAACACCTTTGCTTCCGGTTACAGCTCTCCGACATCTGCCGACAAGAGTTACCATGTATTTGAAAACAAACAGGCTGGCGCTTATATTTCCGCACCCAGCGGAAAGGGCTATATCGGCAGCTATGTCTGGAGCGACTTCAATTATGATGGTCAGTGCAACGAGGCGGAATATGAGATGTCTGCCAACGGACGGCTGCTGCCTACCGGAAAGTGGACAACGGATATTGACTTCGACGGAAAGCCGGACGATCCGGGTATCAACGGCGTAAAGGTAGAGCTGCTGACCAAGAAGGGCTACTCTGTCAACGTCAACGGTGAGGCAGTGATTGCCGATCTGGACCCCGACAGCAACCCGAATCCGGAAAAGGTTCGTTATATTGTCATTGACGAGGAGACCGGTCAGCCAAAGACCATTGTAGAAAACAACACCAATTCCTATCAGTATACGTTTGAAGGTCCGGTTGTTTATACCACCGAAAGCGACTATTACGGCAACCAGGGCTACTTCATCCTGTCGAATCTGACACCGGGTGATTACCGGCTGCGGTACACGCTGCCGAAGGGATACGACCAGTATTCGGTTACCACACGGGAACTTGGCGAGTCAAAGACAAGGCTCAAGGTTTACCGTGACGGAAAGGTCATCTATAATGGTATGAGTCATGCTGAAGATGATGCAGTAATTTCCAATACCAACAGCGTTGAAAATATCGAATCGTCTGTGAATCAGCTTGTCGTACAGACTGCACTGATTCACGTTGATGCGGTGGAAGAAGATCCGGCAAAGCACCAGGCTTATGACACTGCCATGACATCCTATATGCTGGGTGTCTCCAGAGGTTATACCTACGGCGGCTGGGCATGGGTCGATGAAACAGACAACAACGGCACCATCGAAAGCGACGGCATCATGCAGGAAACCGAAAAGAAACTGGAAGATGTGACGGTGGAAATGCACGAGGTCGATGCAGACGGCAATATCGCATCGAAAGCTGCGGTAGACGGTGATGGCAATCCGGCAATTTTCCACACTGGGGATGACGGCTATTATCAGTTCCGTCTCTATCCGAACAAGAACTATGTGGCAATTGCAAAGTATGAGGGCAGTGAATCTACCCCGTATAAGCCTTCTCCGTTTGTGCTGCACAACGATCCGCTGGAGGCTGCGGATGACAACGATCTGACCAAGGCAGTGAACAACTTCCGCACACGGCCGTTCCAGACCGGTGTGCCTTATGACGCAAACCAGCAGCCGCTGTTTGAAAATGACGGACAGACCTTCCAGATCAACAAGAGCATTTCTCTGGGATTCGTGGACGGCTCCCGTGGATTTATCGGACAGTGGATCTGGGACGATGAAAACTACAACGGCATCCGGGATACTTTTGAAAAGGGTATCGAGGGTGTGACCGTGACCTTGAAACCGTTCTATTACGACAGCGCTACTGGAAAATGGGTAGCGATTACCGGTGAAGACCGGGATATCAAAACCTCGGAATCCGGTTCCTATGTATTCCAGAATGTTTCGACTTATTACAAGAAGGACGGAAAGACGTACCTGGCTGGCTATCGGCTGTATGTCGATCCGGAGAAGAACGCTGATCTGTACAAAAAGTATGCGATCACCAAGTATAAGCAGTATCCGAGCAGCCGCTCTGCGGAAAACAGTGACCTGCAATATACCGGCGATATGCAGTACTATCTCATTGGCGATGACTGGTTCGAGTATGACGCAAACGGCACTGTCACAGCAACGCACCACAACTATGACACAGAAGATAATATCATTATCATTGCCGGCGAGACGACAAACCAGAACACCAATGTCATTGACTATAAGGAAACCCATTACGATACCGGCGAAGCACAGCGTCTGCTGGATTACAGCGGCGGCTTTACGGAAATTCAGACTTCTGAAGTAACCGGTTATCTGTGGGAGGACAACGGTAAAAATGCAGCCGGGGAATACAAGGAGGCATTTGACTATGACGGTATCCGCAACACGGTGACCGCAGAGGATGGCACGACCCAATTCTACGAAAAGGGAATTGCCGGAGCGACTGTTCAGCTGGAACAGTATGTGCTGCAAAACGGCAGCTATCAGCTGGTTCACACCTACCAGGTAAAAACCGATGCAGACGGCAAGTACACATTCTCTGATGTTTCCACATATGCGGAAATCAATGGGGAAAAGGTGCTGGCACACTATCGTCTGAAACTGCTGTCGCTGCCCAGCGGTATGGAAAACTATGCCGTTACCCGCTATCGGCAGAACGGCGATGCGGAAACCCAGGTGGTGGACAGCCACTTGATCTCGCAGAACGAGCAGCACGGCGCAGGCTACACCGATTATGACATTGCGTCTTATCTGACCTCTCCGGCGGACGGTGACTATTTCATCACCGCAAAGAAGTCTCAGCCGGAGACAGCGCCGGGCATTGACGGAAAAACCTATTTTGAACCGTACATTCTCTATGATGATGCGGCAGCGAACAACGGAAATCATGATTATGCCTACGATTACATCAAGGCAAAGGATTATGACGGCTATGACGGCGGTCTGAAAGCATTTGAAACTGCCTCTGTCAGCGGCGTGGTCTGGGAGGATACCAACTATAATGGTGTCCAGGACGACGATGAAGCAGCATACTATGACAGCGAAAATCCGGCAGTCGTACACTTGCAGCAGTATTTCTATCGCAATGACGAATGGGTGCCGGAAAGTGCAGCATTTCGGATACACGAAACCAAGACAGACGGCAAGTACACGTTCAGTAATCTCCCCACCTATGTGGAAAAGGACGGCGTAAGGTATCTGGCAGGTTATCAGGTGATTTTGAAAAAATTGCCGGATGATTATGCGGCAACGAAGTACTGGAGCAATGCAGACCCGTCAAAGGTTTACAGCAAGCTGTATGTGACCGATGCCGACGATGGCACCGAGGACAGTCAGCGGACAGGTGACCTGCCGATCACTGTGCTGAAGGGCAATCACGAAATGCTAATTCTGGCACAGGAGGCAAAGGCAGGCACACAGTCCAACAGTACAGAACCGTATATCGATTACAACTGGGCATATGTCTGCGGCACGAACATCAAAAACATCGACACCCCGAACACCGCACAGCAGAAGTACTACGATCTGGTGAAGGCAAGAGATTATGCTGATCTGAATGCCGGTCTGAAAGAGCGTGGCGTTGCAACGGTAAAGGGTACGATCTGGGAAGATACGGACTACAACGGTATCCTGGACAATGGCGAAAAGGGCAAGAGCGGCGTTTCTGTCACTCTGGAACAGTATCGCTATGATGTCGATGCAAAGCAGTTTGTCAAGATGGGTGCAGACGAAACAGTCACAACTGACAAGGATGGCGTATATCAATTTACCAAGGTGCCGACGCACTTTGTGATCGGCGGCGTAGACCAGCTGGCATATTACCGCATTCGTGCGGATGTGCCGGAGGGCTATGCGGTGACACGGTATCGCCAGGCAACCAGTGACGCAGAAACAGACAGCGACTGGATCGCAGTGACCAACTATCTGACTGCACCGGGCAACGGGGACTACTTCCTGACGGCACAGCCGTCACAGGGCAATGCTCCCTATGATCTGACTGATGCTGTCACAAACAAGGAATACGATTCCATTTTGAATGCGGACGTGATCGACGTTTACAACGGTGGTCTGAAAGCGTTCGAGACCGGAAAGATTCAAGGCACTGTCTGGTTCGACAAGGACTACAGCGGCTTGCAGGAAACCGGTGAATCGGCAATGCCGACACAGCAGACCGTATATCTCGACCAGTATTATCTGGACGATGCCAGACAGTGGGAGTTTGTCAAGACAGGTTCCGTTCAGACAGATGCAGCCACAGGTAAATATCAGTTCTCTGACCAGCCGACCTTTGTGACGGTTGACGGAAAGATGTATCTGGCAGGCTACCGTCTGCGGTTGAATGCCGTGCCGGATGGCTATGCGGTGACCAAGTACCAGGTGCTGGATTCCACAGGAAACTGCATCAACAGTGACCTGCTGGCAGCATCTCAGGAAACGAATGCAGGTAAGACGGTAGACTTCAACAAGCCGGACGAGTATATCCTGCTGGCAAAGCAGGCGGCGCATGGCGTTGGCAGCATTGAATCGGGACTCCACAGTTACTATGTACGGAAGTACAACAATGTCGATTATGATATTGTCACTGCGGTGGATTCCGACGGCGTATACAACGGCGGACTGAAAGCGATTCAGACTGCGGCAATGGACGGACGAATCTGGAATGACCTCAATTATGACGGCACGATGGATTTGACCGAAAGCGGCTGCAGCAATCTCAACTTGACACTGTACCAATATTATTGGGACGGAACGACATGGAAAAAGACACAATTTAAGAAACAGGCGACGACAAACAGCAACGGTCAGTATCACTTTGACGGCATCCCAACTTATGCGGAAGTCGGCGGCAAGCGGTATTTGGCTGGGTATCAGCTGCATCTGGATGCACTGCCGGACGGCAATGCGGTTACCGTATTCGCCAACGACAACAAGCTGCACTGGGACAACGGCGAACTTACTTTGATGGGCGAGCAGGAGTATCTGATCGTTGCAGCAGAGGCAAAGTCGTTTACCGGAGAGTATACCGGAAGTACGCCGCAGTACAACGAGTACTATGACCGCACTTACCGTGCAGTTCCAGGTACAGATACGATCTATGACATCACGGAAAACCGTGACAGCAAGAACGAGTACCATGGCGGTATCCGGGCATTCCAGAACGCATCCGTCAGCGGACGAATCTGGAACGATGCGGATTATGACGGCGATATGACATCTGGTGAAACCGGCATGGAAGGCTTGTCGATGACGCTGGAACAGTATTACTGGGACGGCACATCATGGACACCGACCGCACGGCCGAATTACACCGCAACCGTAAAAACCGACAGCAACGGGGAATACCAGTTTGATGATGTTCCCACATTTGTGGAGGTCGACGGCAAACGCTATCTGGCTGGCTATCGGCTGAAACTGGACGCACTGCCGAAGGACGCTGACGGCAAGATCACCTATGGCATTACCAAGGCAGGCGGTGACAGCAAGTTCCAAAGACTTGAAAACCCGTATCAGAGCGAGAACCTCTATCTGACAGCACCGGATGAATACTTGATTCTGGCAGCAGCTGCACAGCCAAAAACAGATGCAGAATACCGAAAGACCTACAACGGCAGCGACTATGACATTGCGGATGCTGCAGACCAGGCAAACTGGAACGGCGGTTTGAAACAGGTCGAAAAGGCGCAGATCGTTGGACGTGTCTGGGACGATGCGAATTACAACGGCTTGCAGGATAACGGCGAGGGAAACATTTCCGGCGTAGAAATTACGCTGGAGCAGTATTACCGTGATGCCAACGGCAACTATCAGCCTACCGGCAACCCCTCCCAGAAGGAGTCTGATGCCAACGGCGAGTATCGGTTTGACAATGTGGATACGTTCTGTAATGCAAACGGCGAAACCTACCTCTGCTATTATCAGCTGAAGATGACAAGCGAAGTGCCGGACAATTACACCATTACCTGGTATCAGCAGGGCGATGATCCCGCAAGGGACAGCGACCTGGATGCAGAGAGCCGTTATCTGACGGCAGGCACTTATTTTGCTTGTGCGGCTGCGGATACGGACAATACGGATTATGCCGTAGACGGCAGAGACATTCTCCGAAAGGAAGATGTTTTCGGTTATGATGCCGGCTTTACAAGCCTAGCAGCCGGGGATATCTCCGGACGGATCTGGATCGACCATGATTACAACGGCATCCAGGATAAGTCGGATGATGATGCCAATACCGCAGAGGACAAGGCGGCAATTGAAAATGTTACCGTCAAGGCAATACAGTATTATTATGACGGCAGCCAGTGGCAGCCGAACGGCACGGCGTATACAGCCAGCACAAGCACAGATGCAGACGGCAAATACACACTGGCGAATCTGCCCACCTGGGTGAGAATCAACAATATGGATTTTGCCGCAGGCTATCAGCTCTGTCTGGAAAATCTCCGCGGCAACTATCTGGCGACACAGTATCGTGTGGGAACTGACCGCACCAAGGACAGCGACCTCAGACTGGACAGCGCATATCTGACAAGCACAAACGAATTTATTGTACCGGCGGCAGATGCGTACAGCGATGCCGACGGAAACCAGAACCGTGCATCTCTACGGGAAGTGCCGGATGCAAACGGTACGATGTACCAGGTAGACCTGGCCCGCAGCAAGAATACCGGACATTATGATGCCGGACTCAAGCAGCAGGACAAGGGTGTTATCCGTGGCACGATCTGGGACGACAAGAACTATGACGGCTTGTACAATCTGGACGAAGTGCCGGTGGCAACATCGGTTCGTGTGATACTGAAACGTGACATCTATGAGAATGGAAAATGGGTGCCGGATGATACATTCGGCGAAGTTTCCAAGATCGTGGACAACGGTTCGTATCAGTTTGACGGTCTGGATGTTCATGTGCCGGGAGATCTGTCTGACGGCAGCGCTGCGGACAACAAGGACCGCATCTATGGTTACTATATCGAACTGGATCTGGCAACTGTGCCGGATACCTATGCGGTGACCAAGCAGTACGCAAAACCGGATCGGGATCAGCTGAACAGTTTCCTGGATCCTGAGGACGGCAGTCTGATGGCAGAGGACGAATCACATATTATTCTGGCAGCTAAGGCAACAGAAGGCGTGACGGAACATACTGTCACCATCGGCGATGTAACATATGCGCCGGCGGATCTGTCGAAATCCATCGCATCGCATAACGGCGGTTTGACGAAGATCGAAAACGCATCCATTGACGGCTACATCTGGAACGATGCCAATTACAACGGCATCCAGGATGCGGACGAAGTGGGTATCGCAACGGCAACCGTCAAGCTGACCCGGAAGTATTACGACGACGCTGACAAGCAGTGGAAACCGGACGATAGTTTTGCACTTGTGGCAGACGGTACACCGGTGGCAACGGGTACACCAGTCGCAACGGCAACGCCGGTAGCAACAGGTACACCAGTGGCAACCGGAACACCGACTGCAACAGTATCCGGTGACGGACACTATCGTTTCGACAATCTGCCCACATTTGTGGAGATCGGCGGCAAGCGCTATCTGGCAGGTTATCAGTTGAGTCTGAATGAAATGCCGGAGGGTTATGCTGCAACGAAATTCCGAATGGGAAATGACATCACGAAGGACAGCGATTTGTATGTGCAGACTGCAACAGGCATCAGCACACTGAACCTGTACAAGGATGCAGACGAGGTAATCATTCTGGCGGAGGCATCCAGCGGCAATGCGTATTACGACAGAACCGTTGGCGGCACAGCCTATGACATCGTCAAGGCGAAGAGCAATACAGATCACGCCGGCGGCTTAACGCCAATCGAGACCGCAGCCATTGACAGCTACATCTGGAACGATGCCAACTACAACGGCATCCAGGATGCGGACGAAGTGGGCGTGGCAACGGCAACAGTTAAGCTGACCCGGAAGTATTACGACGATGCTGACAAGCAGTGGAAACCGGACGATAGTTTTGCGCTTGTGGCAGACGGCACGCCGGTGGCAACAGGAACGCCAGTTGCAACGGCAACGCCGGTAGCAACGGGTACGCCGGTAGCAACAGGTACACCGGTAGCAACCGGAACGCCGACTGCAACGGTATCCAGTGATGGACACTATCGTTTCGACAATCTACCCACATTTGTGGAAATCGGCGGTAAGCGCTATCTGGCAGGCTATCAGCTGAGTCTGAATGAAATGCCGGAGGGCTATGCTGCAACGAAGTGCCGTGTCGGAAATGATGTCACAACGGACAGTGACCTGTTCGCTGATACGCTGAATCTGTATGAGAATGCAGACGAGGTAATCATACTGGCACAGACGTCCAGCGGCAACACGTATTATGACAGAACCGTGGGCGACAAGACATACGACATTGTAAAGGCAAAGGACAACACGGACTATGACGGCGGCTTAACGCCCATCGAAACTGCATCCATTGACAGCTACATCTGGAATGATGCCAACTACAACGGCATCCAGGATGCGGACGAAGTGGGTGTGGCAACGGCATCGGTCAAGCTGACCCGGAGCTACTATGACACGCACGACACCACCTGGAAACTGGATGAGGATTTTGTGCTTGTGGCAACGGGTACACCGGTAGCAACGGCAACGCCTGTTGCAGCCGGAACGCCGACTGCAAGCGCATCCAATGGTCACTATCGCTTTGAAAATCTGCCGACCTTTATAGAAAAGGACGGTCAGAGATATCTGGTTGGCTATCAGATGCAGCTTTGCGAAATGCCGGAGGGCTACGCAGCAACGAAGTACCATGCGGCGGCAGACAGCAATAAGGACAGCGATCTGATCGCAGGCACGCTGGATCTCCAGGAGCCGGACAACTTCTTGATCCTGGCGAGCGCATTCAGCGGAAACACACCGTATTGCTATCAGGTACGTGGCGTGGATTATGACATTGTCAAGGCGGCAAATATCACCGGCTATGACGGCGGTATTGTACAGAAGGATTCCGGTGCGTCCATCTCCGGCATTGTCTGGGATGATGCAGACCGGGATCATGAGATCGGCGACGGCGAGTCCGGTATCGCCAATGTAAAGATCATCCTTCAGCAGTATTATTACCGCAATGGAAAGTGGGAACTGCTGCCCGATGCGAAACAGACTGCCTATACCAACGCAGACGGAGCGTATCGTTTTGACGATCTGCCTTTGTCTGTGACGGTAGACGGCGTCACATATCTGGCAGGCTATCGCCTGTGGATCGACAGCATCCCAGCAGGGTATAACGCTGAGGAATATATCAAGGCGAATAATGAAAAATTATCGTCCGGTCGTTTGGAAATCAAGACAGATAACCGCACACTGAATGGCTGCATTGTTCTGGGAATACCGGAAGAAAAGGATATCACGTCCGGAACTTGTCTGGATGGGTTTAACACCGCCAAGGGCGAAGATGTGGTATCTCTGAACGTATATCTGAATCGTGATCCGGAAGAGACTACGACAACAACAACAGTCACCGGTACGGTTACAACGACAACGGAGACAGCCGCAGGCTCGGCAGAGTCTACGACACAGACCAGTACAGCGGCATCTGCGGAAACCACTTCTGCAACAGGCGGTACAGCACAAACCAGTACAACAACGGTGCGTGTGACAGCCGGCACAACGGAAACGCAGACGGCTGAAACCACCACCACACATACCACATCGGCAGCACATACGACGGTAACCACGACACACACAGCAGGCAATACCACAACATCAAAACAGACCACACATATCACAGCACAGATAACCACAACAACGGCGAAAGCTACGGCATCGCCGGCAACACACACCGGAACACAGACGACTACCGCAACGACACATACCACAAGTCGCAGAACGACGACCAGCACGACCAGGGCAACCGGTACGGAGACTTCTCAGACAAAGGGAACGACACGCACCACATTGACCATACCGACTGCTGTTATCACTACGACAACGACTACCACCACAGCAACACACCGCACCACTTCTTCCGCAGCATCGCAGACAACGGCAACGGTTACGCTTTCCAGCGCAGGCCCGACCAACACAACGACTACCACACATACCACAAGCCAGACCACACAAACGACCTCCAAACACACGGTGCAGACAACGACATCCCGTCAGAACGGCACCACATCTTCTGCGACTTTGACAGAAACCAGCCGCACGACTTCTACAACAGTCACTGCGACGGAAACGACCAGTTCAAAGCCGGCAGGCAGCAGTGTTTCAAGCGCAACACACACCACACAGCACAGCACACAGACAACGACAAACACCACGACAACAGAAAATACCACTTGTGAGACATCGGATACTTCTACTAGCATCCGACAGACCACATCCCGGAAGAATCATGTGATCGTGGATACCACAACGACCACGACCATTACCACAGACAGAGATCATGCAGCAGACAACAGCACGCAGACGACGACAACGGCTGCCAACGATGTTTCTGCACAGACATCTGTCAAGAAACGAATTCCGCTGCCGCAGCGGCAGAACATTCCGGGAACGCCAAAGACAGGAGAAAGCACACTGCATATCACCATTTTGATTGCAGCCTGCGGATTCTCGCTGCTGCTGGCGATCATGACAAAGCGGCGTAAAAAGTAACTGCGCTTTCGGATTGATCCGGAACGCACGGCAAAGGAGCTGCATCGACTTCGGGAAACCGGAGCGGTGCGGCTCTTTTTGCATCTTACCGCTGGAAATCGACCACTTGCATTTTAGGGCTTGTTATTCGTTCAGAAAAAAGGTATAATCAAGATAACAGATTCCGAAGAACAGAAAGGACAGTGATGGATATGGAAAAATGTATTGAGATTCAAAATCTGCAAAAGAGTTTCGGCGCAATCCATGCCGTAAACAACTTATCGCTGCAAGTGGAGACAGGACAGCTTTTTGCATTCTTAGGTGTCAACGGCGCCGGAAAAAGCACTACAATCTCCATGATATGCGGTCAGCTCCGGCAGGACGCCGGTCAGATCTATGTGAACGGCAGGAATACGCTGAAAAACATGAACGCCATCAAACAGGATATCGGCGTGGTGTTTCAGAACTCCGTCCTGGACAGACAGCTTTCTGTGCAGGACAACTTGAAAAACCGTGCGGCGCTGTACGGCATCACCGGGAAGGCATTTCAAAAGCGTCTGTTTGAACTGGATGACCTACTGGAGCTGCGGCCGCTTTTGAAGCAGAGTGTGGGAAAGCTTTCCGGCGGACAGCGGCGGCGCATTGACATCGCCCGTGCCATCTTTCACCGTCCTCAGCTGCTGATTCTGGACGAACCAACCACGGGACTGGACCCGCAGACACGGCAGACGGTCTGGAATGTCATTTCCGTCCTGCAAAAGAAAAAGCACATGACCGTTTTTCTGACGACCCACTATATGGAAGAGGCTGCCGGTGCAGACCGCATTGTGATTCTGGATGAGGGAAAGATCGCAGCGGAGGGAACGCCGCTGGAGCTGAAAAACCGCTATACCGGGGATTATATCACGCTGTACCATGCAAAGGAATCCGCAGTGGCGTCTTTGCAGATGCCCTATGAGACATACGGCGAGGCGTTCCGCATATCTGTGCCGGACACCCGGACGGCAACAAAACTCATCGTACAGCATCCGGAATTGTTCCAGGATTATGAGATCATGAAAGGCAGAATGGATGATGTATTCCTGGCTGTGACAGGAAAGACGACAGGAGGTGCTGATTATGCTGAAAGCCATGGTATTGCGTAACATCAAGCTGTATTTCAAGGACAAGGGAATGTTTTTCACTTCGCTTATCACGCCGGCAATTCTGCTGGTGCTGTATGCGACTTTTCTGGGGAGTGTTTACCGGGATTCGTTTACCGCAAATCTTCCGGACGGCTTTTCGCTTTCTCAAAAGCTGATCGACGGCGCTGTCGGGGCGCAGCTCATTTCTTCCATTTTTGCGGTCAGCTGCGTTACTGTGCCGTTCTGTTCCAATATGCTGATGGTACAGGACAAGATCACCGGCGCCCGGAAGGATCTGACCATTTCGCCGGTAAGCAGTGCGGTCTTGTCCGGCAGCTATTTCCTGGGTGCGGCGATCTCTTCGCTGCTGGTATGCTTTGCGGCGCTGGCGCTGTGTCTGGGATATGTGCGGACGATCGGCTGGTTCTTTTCCGGAAAGGATATCCTGCTGCTCAGTGCGGACATTGTGCTGCTGGTGCTTTTCGGCACAGCGCTTTCGTCGCTGATCCACTTTTTCCTCAGCACCCAGGGACAGATATCCGCAGTGGGAACACTGGTCAGCGCCGGCTACGGCTTTCTCTGCGGTGCATATATGCCCATTTCCAGTTATGGTAGCGGACTGCAAAAGGTGCTGTCCTTTCTGCCCAGCACGTATATGACAGCGCTGGTGCGGAATCACACCATGCGTGGCGTTCTGGCGCAGATGGAGACAGACGGTGTTCCGAAAGCGCTTGTGGATGCCATTCGGGAGTCGCTGGACTGTACCGTAAAATTTGCCGGGAAAACGGTGACCGTCCCTGCCATGTATGCGTATATCGGCGGCGCAGTTCTGGTGCTGCTGGGCGCATATCTTGCCGTGCATTATCTGGCAGAAAGGAAACGAGTCCATTCATGAAAGTGACCATTGAAAACCTGCCGCCGGGAGAAGAGGCGGAGATCATCATACGTGCCAACACACTGTCTCAGCGTGTGATGAACCTGCTCCATGCACTGCAAATGGAGAACGAAAAACTGATGCTGTATCACGAGGATGGCAGCATGAGCGTGCTGCATCCGGACAGTGTGTACTATTTTGAGTCCGTGGATAACAAGGTATTTGCATATGGAAAATCGGAGGTGTCGGAATTGAAACAGAAGCTTTATAAACTGGAACAGCGGTTTGCCGGGACGGATTTTATCCGAATCTCGAAGTCGATGATTTTGAACCTGGCAAAAGTGGAACGGTTTGCGCCGTCATTCAGCGGACGTTTCGAGGCAATCCTGCAAAACGGCGAAAAAGTTATGATTTCACGGCAGTATGTTCCTGCTCTGAAAAAACAGCTTGGACTGTGAGGTGCGGCGATGAAGAACCGATTCAAGCGTTTTCTTTCCGTGACGACAGCGGCTGTGACTGGTACGCTGATCGCCTGCATCTTTTGGTATGGAATCTACTGTCTGACGGGGCAGCGGCAACTCTGGCACTCCTGGATCCCGTATGCAGTATTGCCGGAGATCTTGTCCATTGGTGTGCTGGCAGGCGGCATTACGGAGCTGGTCCTGCCCCATAAGGACGTGAGCAACCGGGAGGGGATGATACGGCTGACCATTCACTATGTGCTGGTTACGGTATCTGTACTGGTGTGCGGATATTTTTACGGTTGGTACACTCCGAATTTTTTTGGCGTTCTGGGAATGTGTCTGACCAGTGCAGCGGTTTATTTTTTCACGTCTGCGCTGAACTATCAGGTATTCAAAAAGACGGCAAATGAAATGAATCAGAAACTCAAGGAATATCATGAAAAAAAGGCTGACTTGCCAGGCATTCTTTTGGAGGAAAGCAAAGATGAAAAAGACGAATAAAAAGTTTTGGCTGGCTGCGTTGCTGACAGCAGCTGTGCTGACGGGTGTTTCCGGCTGCGGCGAGATCACAACACCCTCGTCCAGTCTGACGGAGCGCAGCACAGAGACGACCGCAGAACAGACCCAGGCAGAAACAACGGCTGCCCCGGAAGAGACGGCAGAGACCACCGATACAAAGACAACGGCTGCGGAGACGCTGCCGGCACAGGAAAGCAGTGAGACCACGGCAGCGGAGACCACAGCCGTCTCACAGAGCGCCGGGGACACATCTGCCTATGAAGAAACGGCAGAACGCCTGTTCGGCGCACTGGATTATATCGACCAGATCGGCGCCGGCAATCTGCCGAAGGACGAAAGTGATACCATTCGTTCGACCGGGTCGGGCGCTGTTTATGAGAAGGTGGCAAAAACCCAGTTTTCCAGTACAGCAGATCTGAAAGCCTACATGGAATCCAGCTTGACCCAGAAGATGATCGACAGCCGCTATGCAGCGATTCTCGGTACAGACCAGCCGCTGTACATTGACGCAAACGGCAGTCTGTACGGCAGGCAGTTTGCCACCAGCGGCGGATTCTCCTGGACTTCCGGAAAAGCAGAGGTCTCGGATCTCTCAGATAGCGCATTCACTGCATCCATGCAGTATGACGACTTTGGCGCATCTGCAACGCTGACGGCGCAGATCGTTTTGGAAAACGGACAGTGGAAAATTGATTCGATTCAGCAGACAAACTGAAAAGAGGAACAGCAATGAAAAAATGGTTTGCAGAAGAATTTGCATTTACCATAACGGTGACCGGATTCCTTCAGAGTGAACAGACGGAAAATTACTGTCGAAACGGGGAAGAGATCGGAGATCGCTACTGCTGTACCTATGGTTGTTCGGTGAATACAGATGGCTATGGGATATGCAGCAAGGTCATGCTACTGTTGTATCCGCTGATGGATGCAGTGCGCAGCGGCGGCGATTTGAGAAATCTTGGCGGCGACGGAAAATACAGCAAGACTGTGGTTTGTCCCGATGGCTGTGTGATATTCCGTCTGACAGCAGAACCGCTGGGAAACCCGAATTTTTATCAGACAATAAAATCATAATCCAAAAAAAGCACTGCGGAACAAAACCGTTCCGCAGTGCTTTTTGCGTTGTGTCTAAAATGTAAACTTTTGCGTTTGGGTATTGACTTGGAGCTGACTCCAGGTGCTATAATATGCTTGCAGGAGGTGAGAGAAAGCATGACCATCAAGGAAGTCAGTGAAACCTATCACATTTCGCAGGACACGCTGCGCTATTATGAGCGTGTTGGCATGATCCCCAGAGTGACCCGGACGCCCAGCGGCAACCGGGACTACCAGCCGGATGATCTGGGCTGGGTGGAGCTTGCCATTTGTATGCGGAATGCCGGTCTGCCGGTGGAGGTGATGATCGAATACGTCAAGCTTTGCCAGGAAGGTGACAATACCATTCCGGCACGGCTTCAGCTGCTGCTGGATCAGCGGGATGCTCTGCTGGATCAAAAGGCACAGATCGACGTCACGCTGGAACGGCTGAATTATAAGATCAGCCGCTATGAAGAGGCAGTAAAAACCGGAAAACTCACCTGGGACAAATGTTCCCCGAAGAATGAAAACGATTAGGAGGAAAACCATGTATCTGGAAAAAATCAATGCACCGGAAGATGTGAAGAAACTGAATCAAGACGAGATGAATGCGCTGGCGGCTGAAATGCGCCAGGCTTTGATGTTCCGTCTGAGCAAGCACGGCGGTCACTTCGGGCCGAACTTCGGCATGGTGGAGACGACCATCGCACTGCACTATGTGTTTGATTCCCCGAAGGATAAGATCGTTTTTGACGTTTCCCACCAGAGCTATCCCCACAAGATGCTGACCGGCAGAAAAGACGCATATCTCTATGAGGAACATTTCGACGATATTTCCGGCTATACCGATCCGCATGAGAGCAAGCACGATTTCTTTACCGTGGGTCATACTTCCACCTCTGTCAGCCTTGCCAGCGGTCTGGCAAAGGGACGTGATCTGAACGGCGAAAGCGGCAATGTGATCGCTGTGATCGGTGACGGCTCACTCAGCGGTGGCGAGGCGCTGGAGGGTCTGGACTTTGCCGGCGAGATGGACACCAACTTTATCATTGTGGTCAATGACAACGATATGTCCATCGCAGAGAACCACGGCGGTCTGTACAAGAATCTGAAACTCCTCCGGGATACAGACGGCAAGGCAGAGTGCAACCTGTTCCGGGCAATGGGACTGGACTATGTTTTTGTGAAAGGCGGCAACGATATCCCGTCTCTGATCGCTGCATTCCGCCAGGTCAAGGACAGCACAAAGCCGGTAGTGGTACACATCGTGACACAGAAGGGCAAGGGTTATGAACTGGCAGAACAGCACAAGGAGCAGTGGCACTGGTGTATGCCGTTTGATCCGGCTACCGGAAAGACTACGGTTTCGTTCGGCGGTGACGGCGATTTCGGCAGCTTTACCTGTGAGTACCTGCAAAAGAAGATGGCAGAGGACAAGCGTGTCTGTGCCATTACTTCTGCTACGCCTACCGTATTCGGATTTACGGAAGATATCCGGAAAAAGGCAGGCAAACAGTTCATTGATGTAGGCATTGCAGAAGAGCAGGCTGCCGCTATGGCATCCGGTATTGCGAAAAACGGCGGAAAGCCGTTCTGGGGCGTATACAGTTCTTTCTTACAGCGCACCTATGACCAACTGTCCCAGGATGTCTGCATCAATCAAAGCGCTGTGACGATCTCCGTTTTTGCAGCCTCTGTCTTTGGCATGAATGATGTGACACATCTGGGCATCTACGATATTCCCATGATCTCCAACATCCCGAACCTGGTTTATCTGGCGCCGGTAACGGTGGAGGATTATCAGGCAATGCTGGATTGGGCGCTGGATCAGAACGAACATCCGGTTGCGATCCGTGTGCCGGCACAGTATGTTTCGGACGGCAAGGCAGTGACAAAGGACTTCGGAGAACTGAACCGCTATGAAGTGACACAGCAGGGAAGCGGCGTGGCAATTCTGGCGCTGGGTTCGTTCTATCACCTGGGTGTGGCAGCAGCCGAGAAGATCCGGGAAAAGACCGGTACTGCACCGACTGTTATCAACCCGTATTATATCACCGGACAGGACACCGCACTGCTGGAACAGCTGAAAGCAGATCACAAGGTTGTGATTACGCTGGAGGACGGCATTCTGGACGGCGGATTCGGTGAGAAGATCGCCCGGTTTTACGGCGACTCTGCCGTAAAGACAAAGTGCTTTGGTCTGAAAAAAGAATTCCTCGATCGTTATAATGTACAGGAAGTTCTGAAAGAGAATCATCTGACAGCAGAACAGATCGCAGATGATGTATCTGAGATGCTGTAAGCACTGTATTGAAAAGAATCACAAAGCAGATTTCGTGCGGAAATCCCTCATGGAATCTGCTTTTTTGTTTTTGTCCTGGGGTATGAAATGCAGAAAAAGCGGTTCTTCTCTGAAATTCACTCTATATTTACAAAAAATAAACATAAAAAGTGATTTCGGCTATTGACAGACCTCTGTTTTTCTGCTATAATAATAAAGCTGAATGCGACACATGAAAAACATGAAGAGCGAGTGTGCTGGAATTGGCAGACAGGCACGTTTGAGGGGCGTGTGCTTCGGCGTACGGGTTCAAGTCCCGTCACTCGCACCACTTCCTCAAATCGCAGGAAGCAGAATAACTGGACAGGTGGTTGAGCTGGTCTAAGGCGCACGACTGGAACTCGTGTATACGTTAATAGCGTATCGAGGGTTCGAATCCCTCCCTGTCCGCCAAACTTGCAGTCTTATTTGT
>ERZ831634.873-NODE-873-length-35389-cov-23.777014_pt1 | contig 35389 bp, 26 predicted proteins | sample MGYA00519953_ERZ831634 | MGnify/ENA primary metagenome ERZ831634 (study PRJEB31850, sample SAMEA3708718) | human gut metagenome | biome: human gut; feature: human-associated habitat; material: faeces | place: China | collected 2014 ... | reverse complement strand
GTTTTTATTATACTTTGATTGTTTTTTATGTGTCAAGTTTTATTATACAGGATTATTATTTGATATCAGCAAATTCTAGGCAAAAGCTCTCCGCCCGGCTGAGGAAGGAGGGTCTGAGAGCCTATCTCAGTTTTCATTACCACTCTGCCTGCGTTATCTTCGGTGACTTCACCTATGATTGCGGCGTTCTCTGAGTTTTTGCACTTTCTAAGGGCAGAAACAATATCCTCCGCTTTGTCCTTTGGTGCGAATATAACAAGTCTGCCCTCGCAGGCAAGATACAATGGTTCTAAGCCCAGCATACCGCACACGCCTTTCACCTCGTCTGCCACCGGTATTTTCTCAGCGTCAAGGGTTATTCCCACACCGCTTTGACCTGCTATCTCGTAAAGAACAGTGCCTACACCGCCTCTTGTTGCGTCACGGATAACGTGGATATCGTTTGTAACGTCGAACATTGCTTTTACGTTTGCCCAGAGGGGTGCACAATCGCTTGTTACGTCTGCCTCTATGCCGAACTCGTCACGAGCCAAAAGTATGGTACAGCCGTGTCTGCCGATATCACCTGACACTATAACTGCGTCGCCTGCTTTGGCAAGCTTGCCTGAGGTGTTGGCGTTGTCCATTATCCTGCCTATGCCTGTAGTGGTAATGAAAACGCCGTCTACCTGACCTTTTCCTGCCACCTTTGTGTCACCTGCACATATCTCGACACCTGCTTCCTTGGCGGTCTTTGCCATGGCGGCGGCTATCTCCTCAAGCTTATCCATTGGAAAGCCCTCCTCGATAACGAAAGCACAGGAAAGATACAAAGGCTTTGCGCCCATGCAGGAAAGGTCGTTCACAGTGCCGCAAATACTTAGCTTGCCGATATTTCCTCCTGCAAATTCGTATGGAGAAACTATAAAGCCGTCGGTGGTGAATGCTATCTTGCCCTTTTCCATGGAAAGCACGGCGGCATCGTCGGCGGTCAGGTCAGGGTTAGCGAAATGCTCCTTAAAAACACGGTCGATAAGCTCGGAAGTCTGCTTTCCTCCTGCGCCGTGAGCAAGGGTAACAAATTTGTCTGTCATAATTATTCCTCTTTTCGGATAGTTTATTTTACAAATTGCCATACTGATAATATGCCGAGCAAGCGCCCTCATTTGACACCATGCACGCACCTATAGGGTGTAGCGGTGTGCAGACCTTGCCAAAAACTTTACAGTTTGAGGGCTTGCACTTGCCCTGCAAAACATCTCCACAGCGGCAGGCTGGGTTTGGCTTGCCTGTTATTTTCGGCAGGGCGAATTTTTTTCGTGCGTCAAAGTCGGCATATTCGTCACGGAGTATCATGCCTGACATTGGGATGATACCAAGTCCACGCCACTCGCTGTCGCAGGGGGTCATGACCTTTTCCATAAGCTTTATGGCGGCAGGGTTGCCCTCAGGTTTTACCACTCTCGGATAGCAGTTTCTGAAAAACGGCTCGCCACGCTGAGAAAGCTCTATGGTAACAGCAAGAGCCGTAAGAAGTTCAGCGGCCGTGAAGCCCGTAACAACGCCTGAAACGCCCTTTTTCACAAGCTCCTCGCACACGGCTGTGCCTGTGATAGCGTTGACGTGACCGGGATACAAAAATGCGTCTGCGCTTCCCTCCAAAGCCTTATAAGCGTTTGGCATGGTCTTGTTCGCACCAAGAATAGAGAAGTTTTCAAGCCCCAGCTTTTTCGCTTTTTCTACTGCAAGACAAGCTGAGGGGGTGGTAGTTTCAAAGCCAACGGCTAGGAACACCACCTGCTCATCTCTATGGCTTTCGGCATATGAAACTGCGTCAAGGGGCGAATAGACTGTCTTTATTACAGCACCCTTTGACCTTGCTCCTGCAAGACTCATTTCTGTACCGGGTACTCTTATAAGGTCGCCGAAAGTGCATATCACCGCACCTTTTTCAAGGGCGAGCATACAAGCCTCGTCGATAAAGCCAATGGGGGTAACGCACACAGGACAGCCAGGACCTGAGATAAGCTCAACGCTCTCAGGAAGGAGCTTTCTTATGCCAAGCCTGAAAATCTCGTGGGTGTGAGTACCGCAGACCTCCATTATGCGAAGCTTTTTGCCGTCATCACGTTTGTAGGAGCTTATTATCTCCTTTGCATTTTCTATAGTGTTCATTGGATACTCTCCATTATTTCGTCAGTTTCTTCGCTATCGTCAGAGGTTATCTTTGCGATAGCCACCCCTGCGTGTACCATGACATAATCCCCTACCTCGAGATCGTCGATAAGGTCAGCAGATACCTCTCTTTTTGCACCGCTTGCGTCAATAACGGCAGTGCCCTCGTTTACACTTACTACCTTTGCAGATAAACCTACACACATATCAATACCTCCAAAAAAATTTAATCTATATCACAAAATCAGAAATGAGATACACAGGCGACCCAAGGTCGCCCCAGCTTATTGAAAAAGTTCGACAAAAGCGGGACGTCGAGGGCGCCGTCCCCTACAATTGGCGTAAATACGCTGTTTATATGTAGGGGCGAACAGCGTTCGCCTGTTATTTTGGTATTTTTCAACAGTCTCAGGCGACCCAAGGTCGTCCCTACAGAATAAGAAAATCATCGCCGCTAGGCGATACCTTAATTCCTCATTCCTCACTCCTCATTCCTCATTCAGATAAAACGCTTGTCCCAAAGCTATACCACCGTCATTGGCAGGCACAAGACTGTGGATAAGCACTCTAAGCCCCATTTTTTCAAGGCGGCACTTAACCATTTTAAGCAGAAGCTTGTTCTGAAAAACTCCCCCGCTCAAGGCACAGACCTTTACGCCTGTTCTCTCACTTATGGTCCTGCACGCCTGTGCGGTCATATCCGCAAGAAGTGAATGGAACTCATAGGCAAGGCGGTTTTTATCCTCGCCATTTTGCATACATTGGCAAAGACGCTTGATAAGAGCCTGAGTGCAGAGCATTATCCTGCCCTCTTTTTCGGCAGTGAGCTTTTCCATAGGCTCGTAAATGCCGAAAGGATCACGGCTGAATTTTTCTGCTGCAAACTGCAACGCCATGGAAGCTTCGCCCTCAAAGGTTGAAGAACGCCTTATGCCAAGCACCGCTGAAGCGGCGTCAAAAAGCCGTCCTGCACTTGTGGAGCTTACTGCGTTTACTTTTTTCTCTGCCATTATGGACAGAAGCTTGTACTCTTTCGTTGTACAAATACCAAGCTTTTCACAGATCTCTCCGCCCCTTTCCCCATAGGCTGAGCCTGCTATCATTGAGGCAATACGCCAGCCCTCTTTAGAGGAAAGATCGCCGCCCACCTGCATGAAGGGCTTTATGCTTCCCATACGCTCAAAGCCTGTGCGGTCGCAGAGAAGTATCTCTCCTCCCCATATGGTGCCGTCTGTGCCAAAGCCTGTGCCGTCATATGATACGCCTATGACCTTTTCACTATAGTCGTTTTCTGCCATGCAGGATAGGATATGAGCATAGTGGTGCTGGACTTTTTTCAGAGGCAGGTCAAGCCCCTCGGCAAATGCAACTGTATTGTATTTAGGGTGCATATCGCAGACTACGTTTTGCGGTGTTGCTTCCAGAAGTTCGCACATACGCTTTACTGACTCCTCAAGCGCCTTTACAGTGCGGATATCAGCCATATCCCCCACATAGGAAGAGAGATAATAAAGGCTTCCCTTTCTGATACAGAACGTATTTTTAAGTTCACCGCCTATGGCAAGGGTCTGACCTTTATCACTGCATGATGTCATAACAGGCAATGGTGCATATCCTCTTGAACGCCTTATTATGTAAGGCTTGCCCTCAAATGTGTCCATGACAGTATCGTCTGAGCGTATCAAGATACGTCTGTTGTGGGATAATATCAGGTCGCAGAAGCCTGAAATCTCGCTGAGTGCGTCCTCGTCGCTTCGACAAATAGGTGCGCCACGGACGTTTCCGCTGGTCATAACAAGGCTGTCGGTCATTTCCACACCGTCATCGTAATCAAAAAGAAGCAGGTGCAAAGGGGCATAGGGAAGCATTACTCCCACTGTAGGATTATCGGGTGCAACGCTTTCGCAAAGGCTTCCACTAGTTTTTTTATCAAGAAGCACGATAGGCTTTTGCCAGCCTGTGAGAAGCTTTTCCTGCACTTCGCCAAAATCGCACTCACGCCTTGCGGCAGAAATATCCTTCAGCATAACGGCAAGTGGCTTTGCAGGGCGGTTTTTAAGCTCTCTGAGCCTTTTTACTGCGCTCTCGTTTTTTGCGTCACAGCAAAGGTGAAAACCGCCTATGCCTTTGACAGCGATTATCTTCCCTGCCATGACGGCTTCTCTTGTGGCGGTGATAGCCTCAGCGCCTTTCTTTTCACTGCCTATGATATAGACCTCCGGACCGCATTTGTTACAGCACACAGGCTGGGCGTCATAACGCCTTGTGGCAGGGTCGGTGTACTCCTCCTCGCAGTCTTTGCACATTGGAAAGTCAGCCATTGTGGTGCGAACTCTGTCATAGGGCATAGAGTCCATAATAGTGAGCCTTGGGCCGCACTGGGTGCAGTTTATAAAAGGGTGGAGATATCTTCTGTTCGTTTTATCAAAAAGCTCTCCCTTGCATTTTTCGCACACAGCGATGTCAGGGGATACGAAAATATCACCTTTTTCTTTTTCGCTGTCGATTATCTCAAAGCTGTCAAATGGTGGCTCGTCCAAATGGGCGGAAATTATCTCCATTATCACCGAACGCTCAGGGGGACGGCTTTCAAGGGCTTTTTTCAGCTCGTCCACAGCCTTTTCACTGCCCTGTGCGTGTATCTCAACATAAGAGCCTTTGTTTGCCACAGTGCCGCAAAGTCCAAGGTCTGACGCTTCACGGCTAACAAAAGGTCGGAAGCCCACGCCCTGAACGATACCATAAACACGAATCATCTCAGTTTTCATCAGATAAGCTCCCTGACGGTATCCTTTATCTCGTCCTCTGCTTCACTGCTGAGAACGTCTATAAGCACGTCCTCAAACTCCTCACCGTCCTGACCCTCATCTATGGCAGCATTTCTGAGCCTGCCTAACATTCTCACAGTATGCACTGTAGGTCTGCGACGAACGGAGTCCATGAGAATGTTCTCGTAACCTCTGCCGTAAAACTGCTCCATATATCTCACCACGGCACTTGTCATGCTGATATCAGCCATGGGGTGTCTTTCGAGAAATCTAAGCAAAGGCAAAACTGCGTTTATGCCCTCGCCGCTTTCGTCAAGCTCCTCCATGCAGTTTTCGGCTTCATATTCAAACTCCTCTGAGCCGAGATATTCTTCAAGACGCTCTATAATTTCTTCTGTCATATCTTTTCACTCTCTCCCTGCAAAAGTCTGCCTGAAAGTCCGAAATGCGGAAAGTCTATAAACTCGCCGCTGAAATTTTTCATAACACGTCTGAGGGTCTTGTCTGCGATAACAACGTCATAGTTATCACCAACATTGTCGCAAAGGTCGCTTTCGTCTGCAAGGAAAAAATCACTCTGCTGTAAAAGCTCTTTTTTCTGCATAAAAAACGTTGCCGATGTGCAATGACACTTGCCGCTTTTTTCTGTGATAAGCTTTCTCACAGCGTCAGCCGCTGTTTGGTTATGTATCACAAGGACGTTTTTATCCGCAAAGTTATCAGCTTTTTGCACTATCTCCTCAGGCAGACAGCTTCGTGGATATTCTATCTCATAAGGCGTGCCGAACTTTTCTTTGAGATACTCCGCCGCCTTTATTGCCGCCGCTGAACAGACTATGTTCATCTCTGCCGCAGCCGCATTTTTCACATCATCAAGGGTGCTTCCCATGCCGTAGCATATAACATTCTCCCAACCCTTTGCCTTATATTCCGCAACTATCCTCTCGGGGCTTATGATACTAAGCTCCAAAGGCGTTGCACCTATAATGCCAAGCCTGCCTTTCTGAACAGGCTTGCTCTCAGTGGCAAAGGTCTTGAAAAGCTCTATCCACACCGGCTCTGAGCCACTGTCATAATAGTTCGTGCCTGTACACTCGGCTGTTATGCAAGGAAGTCCTGTTTTCTTCTCTGCCATTCGTTTCAGCGCTCTCATATCTGTTGCGATGACAGCAGGCACAGGTGTGCCTATTATGGCGGTAAAGGCTGGTCTTATCTGCCCGCAGGCTTTGGAGAGCTTTTCGATAAGCCTGTCGTCACGTCCTAAAATTGCGTCCATATCACGAAGCCCTGCGCTGAAAACTGCGCTCTTTTTGGTAAACCACCTTGGCTCGTCAAAGCCACAGACGTTGCCTGCACAGCCGCCTGCGTCGCATATTACCATTAGCCCTCCAAGCTCGTAAAGCACTGCCGACGCACCTGATTGGTCAGGGGCAAAGGGTGACAAAAGCTTCAAAAGATTTTTCATTTATCCTCCGCTCCTTTCCCGTCAAGTGCCTTTTCAAGGTCGCAAAACAGCTTTTTTACACCTGCATAACCGAAAGGCTGTATCTCGTCATTGAAGTCTGCTCCTGCTATGTCAGAGTGATAATAGGCACAGTCCTTGCCGATATAAACGTTCACACTCTCGTCAGGCTCATAAAAGAGCATTGTTGGTGAGAGATTTGAATATATCTTCGTTTCAGGGGAAAGCTGTGCTATCTTTTTCACAAAGCCGAAATTTCGCTCTCCCACAGTTCCGAATATCTCCGCCACCTTGAAGCCGTATCTTATAAGCGCAAGTGCCATTTCTATAGGGTCGCAGTTTGAAAACTCGCCCACTGCAAAGCACAGCCCTTTATGCTTTTCTCTGAAATCATCTATAAGAGCCATGGTCTGCTCATAATACTCTTTATCGCAAAGCTCCGCTCCTATCGCCTGACCCAGCAGACGATACTGCGTAGATATCTTGTCAGCCTGAAAAACTCTCGCAAGCTCTATAAAAGGTATGTTAAGCTCCTGCTCCATTTGCTGGGCGGCATATCTTGCTTCCGCATTTAGTACAAGAGAAAAATTTGCCTGCGACATTTTTTCATATTCCTCGAAGGTATCGCATCTTGAAAGCTCCCTTATGGTCTTTACGCCTGCACTTTTCAACAGGCTGTAAAGCTCGCAATCCTCCTGCAAGGGTGAGAAATAACCGAGGATATTCACCTCGTCAGACTTTCTCTTGCGAGGTTTCAAAAGGGAATACACCGATTTTCGCACTGAAGCCATAGGGGGCAGACGCTTTTCCCTTGTAAGGGCATACATATAGCATGGCACAACAGGCACGCCTGCTCGGTCGCTGGATTTTCTGCACACTCTGTCCATATCAGTGCCCAGCAGAGCGTCAACGCAGGTTATACATATCATCACCGCCGAGGGAGTGTAATCAAGGCTTTGACATACCTCCTCTACGGCTTTCGGTATCTTTGTAAGGTGCCTGCCTGTGACGATATCGGTATCGTCAAGAAGCAGATAGAAAAATCTGTCGCCGTAGCCGCTTTCCGCACTGAGCATAGTGGTGTTTCGTCCACAGCAGGCAGGAGCCACAAGAAGCATAACCGAATTTGGCACTGCAAGTCCTGCTCTTTTTACACCAAAGCCCTGCGCTCCCGGTGAATTGAACGCCAATGTTGCAGGAGAGCTGTAGATAAGGTGCTTTGCCGAAAGAAGCTCGTCAGGGATATTATCCTTTCCCTTTTGGGCAAGCTCCGCCGCTGTTATGTAAAACGCTTTAGTCATCGTTGTCCTCCTGCATAAGAGTCCGGGCAAGCTTCAAAAAGCATTTTGCCGCCTGACAATCAGGCTCGCCCTCTATGACGGTCATGCCCTTATCCTCACATCTGATGATATCGTCGCTTCTTGGTATATCCGCAACGATATCAAGCCCTGCGCTTTCTGCAAAGGCTCTGACCTTTTCTTCCTCGCCCTCAACGTTTCGCCTGTTCATGACGATACCACGGACTTTTGCATAGCTTCTGTCGGCAAAGTTTTTCACCGCACTGTTTATATTATTTGCGGCATACAATGCCATTTTCTCGCCTGAGGTGACGATAAGCACCTTTGAAGCGTAGCCCTCTCTGATAGGTGCGGCGAAACCTCCGCACACAACGTCTCCGAGAACGTCATAAAGCACAACGTCAGGCTTATATTTTTCAAAAAGCTTTAAGTCTTCAAGCAGGCTGAACGTGGTGATTATACCTCTGCCTGCACAGCCAAGTCCGGGGGTAGGACCGCCTGTTTCTATACAAAGCACTCCGCCATAGCCCTCTTTTGATATCTCCTCTATGCTCTCAGGCTCGTCATCATGCTCTCTGAGATAATTCATCACAGGCATAACAGGCTCGCCCCCAAGAAGATTTATGGTGGAGTCAGCCTTTGGGTCACAGCCTATTTGTATAACTCTTTTCCCAAGACTTGCAAATGCGGCGGCAAGGTTTCCCGTAACTGTGGATTTTCCTATTCCGCCCTTTCCGTAAACGGCTATTTTTATCATAAAAGTATCCGTGCGAAAGCACGTTCCTCCTTTTTATAGGTTAAGTATTTTGCTTACATCTTTATCTATCAGATCGGGGATATCTTTAAGAAAACATCTTCCCGAAAAAGCAACGTGCGGCAGTGAAATAAAGCTTGCCTCTTTACATATGGGTCTGAAAAGCGGGTCTGCTATGACGGTCTTATGCTGTGAAAAAAGCTTTTCAAGCTCTGCTTCTTCCTCGCAGAAAATGTCCGTCCCTGACAGCACATCACTGTTTCTTATGCCAACTGTCGCCACAGCTTTTGCGCCAAGTTCAGCCCCTAGGGAAGAAGCAAAAACGCTTTCCCCTGCAACTATCATATGAGCATTCTCTACAGCTTTTTCACCGCAGGAATTTATACAAACGCCCTCTGACACTGCTCTTTTCAGGTCAGCGGAAAGCTTTTTGGAAAAGCTTTTCCCCACAGGCACGCCCACAACATATGGCACTCCATAGGTATCAAAAAGATACTTTGCCGCAGCTATCCCGTCTGAGGATATAACAAGGCTTACAGCCGCCTGTGGTGCGGTAGAGATCTCATCAAGACTGCTGTCCATAGCAAAACAGCTTTGCACTGAAAAGCTGTTATCCAAAAGCCACTTTTTTATGGAGCTTACGCTGGTGTTCACTGAAAAGTCAAGAGGCGTTGCACCAATAATATTCACTGAATTTGCCTGCTTTTCTTTTCCCTCACGGCAGAAAAGCTTTGCAATATTAAGGAAAGCTCCCTCTGCTCCTTGAAGATAGGAATGAGTGCCGTTGGTATCAACGAAAAATGTGGTCAGACTCGTTTCACGCTCTATCTCCTCAGCGGCTGAACTGTAGTCAAAGCCTGTCATTGCAGGCATTGGTGAACCGCAAATGGCTATGAATTTGGGTGAAAGCTCACCTGCCGCTTTTGCCACATCACGAATGAACTTGCCGTCATTGCCCATAACGGCGTCCGCTTCTGTTAGTGCAGAAATATATATCATGCTTTTGCGGTCATACCAACGAGGTTCATCGTGTGTGGCATAGGTGGAGTTACAGCCCGAAGCGTCATGGACGACGGTCATTCCGCCAAGTTCATAAAGCGCCGAGCATACTCCCGAAGTATCCGCCGCATATATGGATATCACTTTTGCATTCATAGACAGCTTTCACACCCCCAGCCCTTGTGTTGTATCACCTTACGTCTGTCCTTTTTGTTTACTGCTCCCTCAGCCATAAGCTCTGCAAGCCTTTTTATGCCCTCGAAGCCGTATCCCCCGCCCCCTGCGACTATATCAACAAAGTTATCGGTCTGGCAGAAAAACGCTGCTTTCTGACCTACTGCAAGATATTTTTCTTTACACTGTGAAAACTCCATTTTCACATTCACAGTAGGGAGAATTTCAAGGTCGTGGCAATGGGCTTTCAGCCACTCAAAATCTGCCCTTTCCTCCTCTGAAAAGCTGTCGGCGTAGCAACGCTTCACATTGAAGCCTTTCTCTGCAAGAAGTCTGCAAAAGCCAAGGGGTCTTGGCAGAGCGGTATAATCCACGGCTATAGGCATATTTTCCACTATCTCAAGGGCATTTGCAAGAGCCTTGTCGGCGGCTTCTCTGTCATCAGAAAAGTCAGGCATTTTCACACCAAGCTGGGTGCAAAGCCTGCTGTAATTTTTCTCTATCTCATCATAGCCATAGCACAAGGGCAGATACAAATGCTTTGTGCCAAGTCGCTTTTCAAGCTCCTCTCCTGACGGCTTTGCCGTGGGGATATAGGTGATATTCAAAGAGCTTTCCGCCATGGAGAGATACTCCTCATAGGTCTTGCACTTTGTTATGTCAAGAAGCTCAAAGCCTGCTGAGTTTATTATTTTTACAAGCTCGGAGGCTTCGTCCGTGGCTCTGTCACAGCCTATTATTGCCGCCGTTTTAGGCTTCTTTTCGCACTTTTCAAGTGGCTCGTAAAGCTGTTTTCTCATAAGGCTGTCAGGAGAGATAGACTTTCTCATGGTGGGCGTCATGTAGCAATCTATAAAATGCACCTGCGGAAACAATGCCGAAAGTTCGTCTATTATCATTTTGTAGTCACAGCCTGCAAAAAGGTGGACGCAGCTTAGAAAAATCAAAACGCATTTTGGCTTTTCCTCAAGCCTGTTTATTATATCCCTCACTCCGTCGATAACGTCCTGCTCCATTGTGCCGTCATACAGATCCTGCTCAGAAACAGTCACCCATGACATTCTGTCCATGGCATTCATCTCTGCCGCAGTGAGGATAACGCCCCTTAAACAGCCCTGTGCGCAGACAAATATCTGCCGTGACTCAGGGATAAGCATACCGGTATGGACGATATTCCACACACCCCTTGTGGGGGGATTATATTCAAGACCGCTTTCAAAAGGCGCAGGAAAAGCCGCCTTCGTTATATTTATGCCGCTCTCTTTTATCATTTTTCTTCTCCCATACCGCAAAGCTCGGCTATCTTATCCGCCAATGCTCTATACTGCTCTGCCGCAGTGCTGTCAGGAAAAGCTTCCATGACAGTTTTGCGCATATCCTCAGCTTCGCTCACAATGTCGCTTCGGTCTATCTCTGCTATCACAGAGCTGTGAAAATCAGCCGCAAGCTCTGCCGCTTTTTCCTCCTCGTTTTTTACGTTGCGTTTATTGAGGATAAAGCCGCCAAGTGAAGCATATCCACGGCTTTTGAAATTTTCCACCGCCATTGCGATGTTTGCGGCGGCATATACAGACATACTCTCACCTGATGTGATGATAAACACCTTATCTGCATAGCCCTTTCGCATTGGCATTGAAAAACCTCCGCACACCACGTCTCCGAGAACGTCATAGATAACAACGTCAGGCTGGTATTTTTCATATGCGCCCTTTTTTTCAAGCTCCTCCAAAGCGGCGATTATACCTCTGCCTGCACAGCCAAGCCCCGGCACCGGTCCGCCTGCTTCAACGCACACAACACCATTATAACCTACCCTTACCATATCTTCAAGGTCAAAGCTTTCGCCTTTTCGCACAAGGTCAAGAACGGTGGGTATCCTCTCTCCCCCATGAAGAAATATGGTGGAGTCAGCCTTTGGGTCACAGCCTATCTGCATGACTTTCAGACCTTTTTGTGCAAGTGCAATACTGACGTTTGATGCCGCCGTTGACTTTCCTATTCCGCCTTTTCCGTAAAAAGCAAGCTTTATCATTATCTGTGATCTCCTCTTGATATCTTTATTTTATAGCCTATGGACTCCATTCGTCTTTCAAGGCAAGCCCTGCACTGTGCAGACTCGTCACCTGTGCATATCTTGTTGTCATAGAGCATATATTTTTTTCTCACTGCCACAGGGGACAGATTCGGCATTATAACGTTCGCACCTGACAGCACCCCTTGTTCTCTCCCTTTGGGGTTTATAGTACCAAGGGCTGTGGTGGCAGGCAAAAGAACGTCGGGGAACATTATCCTGCAAATGCTCAGCAGAAAGAGAGTAAGCTCATATGAGCCTTGTGGACAGCTTCTGAAAGGCGTGTCCTTATGTGGGAGAAAAGGTCCAATGCCTATCATTTCGGGCTTGAAATCGCACATAAACTCCATATCCTCAGCAAGGCACTCCACCGTCTGATACGGCGAGCCTATCATCATTCCACAGCCTGTCTGATAGCCTATCTCTTTTAGATCTGAAAGACACTCCATTCGGTTTTTCCAAGACATTTCGGCTGGGTGGAGCTTTTTGTAATGCTCCTCGTCGGCAGTTTCGTGCCTGAGAAGATATCTGTCCGCACCTGCATTGAAAAAGGCTTCATAGTCCTCACGGCTTTTCTCACCTAGGGACAATGTCACCGCACAATCGGGGTGGCGCTTTTTTATCTCGCTGACGATACCACAGAGCATTTCTCTGTCATAGAAAGCGTCCTCACCGCTTTGAAGCACAAAGGTACGGAAACCATAGCCGTAGCCCTCGTCACAGCACTGCAGGATCTCCTCAGCGGTGAGCCTGTATCTGCTCACGTTGCCGTTTGAACGCCTTATGCCACAGTAAAAGCAATCGTTTTTGCAGATGTTTGAAAACTCCACTATGCCCCTTATGTAGATATCCTTGCCGAACATTTTCTGCGAAATGCCCCTTGCAAGCTCTGCGGCATAGGCTCTGTCGCCCTCGTCATATTCTTTTATAAGCTTCACCCACTCTCCATGGGAAAGCTTTTTCTCGCAGTTTAGTTTATCAATAAGTTCTCTGACCGCCATTGTGATCTTCAAGCTCCTTTACAAGATGCGGAAACACTTCTATGCTACGTTTGAGAATACCTTTCATATAGGCAATTGCAATGCCATAATTTGTGAACGGCACGTCTGCGTCACAAGCGCACTTCATTCTGTAAGTAAGCTCTTTTGAGCCGAGCATACAGCCGCCACAGTGTATGCAAAGCGCAAAGTCTGAAAGCTCCTCCGAAAAGCCGTGACCTGATGACAGCACTATCTCAAGATTCTTGCCTGTGTATTCTTTCAGCCAGTTCGGAAGCTTCACAGAGCCTATATCACCGCACTGTCTGTGATGTGTACAGCCCTCTGAAATAAGCACCTTGTCACCGTCTTTAAGATCGTCCATAGCTTTCACACCCTTTACTGCGGCGTCAAGAAAGCCCTTATATCTAGCCATAAGGATAGAAAACGAGGTGAGAGGGATATCCTCGGGAGTATCCTTTGAAACTCTTGCGAAAGCCTGACTATCCGTTATAACAAGTGCAGGCTTCTCTATCCTGCCAAGCACTCCTGAAAGCTCAGTTTCTCTTACCACCACTGCGCAGGCGTTTGCTTCAAGAACATCTCTTATGGCCTGCTGTTGTGGCAGGATAAGCCTGCCCTTTGGTGCGGCGCTGTCGATAGGAGTGACAAGCACCACCATATCGTCTGGCTTTATAAGGTCGCCCACAAGCTTCATTGTCATGGTGTCTGTTTCAGTGAGCTTTGCAACAGCGTTTTTAAGCTCCTCTATGCCCGTTTTCTCTTTTGCGCTGACGTACACTGCACCCTCATCTTTTGGGATATCAGTGAGCAGGTCGGCTTTGTTTTTGGCTATAATAAATGGTATGTTTTTCTCTTTGAATATTGAGATAAGCTGTTTTTCGCAGTCGCCAAGGGGCAAGGTGCAATCGGTAACAAGAACTGCGCAGTCTGTTCTGTTTAGTATCTGCTTAGTTTTCTTCACACGAAGCTCTCCAAGCTCGCCCTCGTCGTCAAAGCCTGGGGTATCTATTATCATAACAGGGCCAAGGTGCAAAAGCTCCATTGCCTTTGTAACAGGGTCGGTGGTAGTGCCTTTCGTATCGGATACCACTGCAAGATCCTGATTTGTTACTGCATTCACAACGCTTGATTTTCCTGCGTTTCGTCTGCCGAAAAAACCTATATGTATACGTTCTCCGCTTGGTGCGTCATTAAGTCCCATTGCAAAAGCTCCTCTCAAAAAAAAATAAGCCATACCCCTGAGGATACAGCTTTGATAACAAAAAAGGCTATGCTTGCTCATAAAAAACCTAATCCACGGGCGAACGCTGTTCGCCCCTACATGAGTAGAGATAGGGCTTTCTATCTGCTTTTTACTTTTTCTGCTTGATGTGTATTCTTTCGCCTTAAAGGAGAAAACTCGTTTTCGGCGTCAGGGTCACAAATATTTATTAGATTTTTACTGTGGCGAATAAAGGGTCTTGGCGGTCACTCCCTCAAGCCTGCCTATCTTGCCTGCAAGAGAATTTATAACGTCCTGCGGAGCGTCAACTGCCACGCTTATTATGTTCATGCCACGTTCTCGGTATGGCAGACCCATTCGTCCTATTATATACTCGGCATGCTCATGAAGAATTGCGTTTATCTCCTGCTCAGAGCCGTTATCGTGTGCGATTATTGCAAGTATTGCCACACGGGTATCCATAAAACACCCCCGTAATGTAAAAGTGTACTTTATCTTACTTTATGATAGCACGATTTGTTGGCGTTGTCAATTGGAAGTTATCTATTTGAATAAAATTTTTAGATAACATTTGACTAAAATATACGACATATACTATTGACAAGTAGAGTTAGCCATGGTAAACTTATTTTGTGGAGTTCTTTTAGATAAAACATAAGAATAAAATATAGCTATGGAGGAAAAGACAATGACTCTTGATAAGCTTAAAACAGGTGAGTCTGCCGTGATAAAAGCGGTAGGTGGCGAGGGTGCGCTTAGGCTGCGTTTTCTCGACATGGGACTTATACCAAAAACAAAGGTGAAAATGCTAAAGCGTGCGCCAATGGGCGACCCTCTTGATATCGTGCTTAGAGGCTACGAGCTGACGCTCAGGATAGAGGACGCAAAAAACATAGAGATAGAAAAAACAGAGGAGAATGACCATATATGAGATTTGCCCTTGCAGGAAATCAGAACTGCGGAAAGACCACGCTTTTTAACGCCCTTACAGGGTCTAATCAGCACGTTGGAAACTTTCCCGGTGTAACAGTCGAGCAGAAGGTCGGTGACATAAAGGGGCAGAAAAACTGCACTGTGGTGGATCTGCCGGGAATATACTCACTGCGTCCTTACACGCAGGAAGAGATCGTCACCCGTGACTACATAATAAATGAAAAGCCTGACGGCATCATAAACATTGTTGACGCCACCAATATAGAACGAAATCTGTATCTCACTTTACAGCTTCTTGAACTGCGTGTGCCAATGGTGCTTGCCTTAAACATGATGGACGAGGTAAGAGCCAACGGTGGAACGATAGACGTAAAAATGATGAGCGACGCACTTGGCATACCTGTTATACCGGTAAGTGCGGCAAAGGGCGAGGGTATCTCAGACCTTATCGACAAGGCTGTGGAGACCGCACGAAACAAGACAAAGCCTGTTGTCACAGACTTTTGCTCAGACGATTCCGCTGTGCACAGATGTATACACGCAGTTGTGCATCTTATCATGGATCACGCAAACCGTGCAGGCATACCGCCGAGATTTTGTGCTTCAAAGCTTATTGAGGGTGATAAGAATATCGAGGATCAGCTTGAGCTTAATCAAAACGAGCTGGAGCTTCTCGAACACTGCATAGTGGAAATGGAGGACGAATCAAAGCTTGACAGAAATGCGGCGCTTGCAGATATGCGATACGACTTTATCGAGAAAGTCGTTGCCATAAGCGTTGTGAAATGCCACGAGAGCCGAGAACACAAGCGGAGCGTAAAAATAGACCGCATTTTAACGGGAAAATACACTGCACTGCCTGTATTTTTCGGGATAATGTTTCTTGTATTTTTCCTCACATTCAATGTTATCGGCTCGACCCTTTCCGATTGGCTTTCCCTTGGTATAGACAAGCTTACCGACCTAGCAGACAAAGGGCTTACAGCCTACGGCATAAACCCTGTTGTACACAGCCTTATAATAGACGGAGTTTTTGCAGGCGTTGGAAGCGTTCTAAGCTTTCTGCCTATAATAGTGACGCTGTTCTTTTTCCTTTCCATACTGGAGGACACGGGCTACATGGCACGAGTGGCATTCGTAATGGACAAGCTTCTTAGAAAGATCGGTCTTTCGGGACGAAGCTTTGTGCCTATGCTCATAGGCTTCGGCTGTTCAGTGCCTGCCATAATGGCAACGAGGACGCTTGTATCAGACCGTGACAGAAAAATGACAATACTTCTTACCCCTTACATGAGCTGTTCGGCAAAGATACCTATTTACGCAGTTTTCTGTGCAGCATTTTTCAAGAAATATCAGGCGCTTGTGATGATAGGCTTATACATAACAGGCATAGTGCTTGGGATAATAGTTGCACTGATACTGAAAAATACAGCTTTCCGTGGCAAGCCTGTGCCGTTTGTAATGGAGCTTCCAAACTATCGTCTTCCTTCGGCAAAAAGCGTAGGACTTCTTCTTTGGGACAAGGCAAAGGACTTTATACAAAGAGCTTTCACAGTTATATTCTTTGCGACTATCATAATATGGTTTCTTGAAACCTTTGACGCAAAGCTCAACGTTGTAAAAGACTCCTCCGACAGCCTGCTCGCCCTTATCGGTCAGGCTATATCGCCAATATTCAAGCCTTTGGGCTTTGCAGATTGGAGAGTGACCACCTCGCTTATATCAGGCTTCACTGCAAAAGAGGCGGTAGTAAGCACAATGGCGGTACTGATGAACACAAGCACTGCAAACCTTGGCACTGCTCTTTCGGGAGCATTCTCCACCCTTTCCGCACTGAGCTTTCTCGTATTCACCCTGCTTTACACCCCATGTGTTGCGGCGGTGGCGACCATAAAGAGAGAACTTGATTCAAGGATACAGACAGTAGGCGTTGTGATAATGCAGTGCATGGTGGCATGGCTTTGCGGCTGTGCGGTATATCAGATAGGAGCATTATTATGAATACAGCCGACTGGATAGTGGTGATACTTCTGCTTTTATGGGCAGTGGCGGCGGCAATAAGTATATCAAAGCAAAAGAAAAAAGGTAAATGCTGTGGCTGTTGCTCACACTGTCACAGCAGATGCGGCAAAAAATAAGGCATAAAAGTAGCGGAGAACTGCAAATAAAATGCGTTCTCCGCCATTTTATTAATATATAAGCAACACTAAGAAAATCAAAAATTTACAATACATCTGGCTTTTTTCGTTAATACACCTGACAAATAAGCAAAAATGTGATATAATATAGCTTAGGGCGAAGTAATCTACCCTGTTTTTTTGAGATATGGTTAGTTCAATCTAACTTTATAAAGAAAACCAGCTTAGAAAGGTCGGTATTATGAAGAAACAATTTTTTAGCAATGAGAAAGACGGTTTTTATGGTACATATTATGAAAACCCAAAGGGTGCAAACTGCGCAATGATAGGTCTGTTCGGCGACGATCCTAATGACTTTATGGCAAAGTGCGGAGCAAAATGGCTTCACAAAAATGGCGTGAACGTTATGTGTATGTCACCTGACGTGAAGAACTACGGCCATGTGAACTTCCCGCTTGAAAGGATAGAGACCGCTATAAAGTGGCTCAAAAGCCATGGAAACAAGAAAATAGGCATAATGGGTATGAGTACGGCAGGAATGGATTCCCTTGTGGCAGCTTCATATTTCCCTGACATAACACTCACTTTCGGTCTTACGCCAAGCGACTTTGTATGGCAGGGCTTTGAACAGGGCGAAAAAGACGGCTGCAAGGAATGGCCTATCCCTGACGCTTCCACACTTTCATGGCAGAGCAAGCCGCTTGCCTATATGCCGTTCGTTTATGCCCACCCTGAATACTATCACAAAATAGAAGAAGAAACCAAAGGCTCGGGAGATATAACACGAAGCACGCACCTTTTTATCGACTCTGAAAAGGCAAGAGAACATACAGAGGAAGAAATGATAAAGGTTGAGAACATCAATGGCAAGCTTATAATGGTGGGTGCTGATGACGACAGCTTCTGGGAGGCAGGAAAATACGTTCGCCGCATGGATAAGCGCTTGAAAGAACGCCCTCACGAGTGCGATTACGAAGCCCTGACTTACGAGCATGGAACGCACTTTGTGCTTCCTGAGACAATGCTCAGAAAAGCACTTCCTGTGGGACTTAAATTCGTAATGAAATTTATTTTCAAGGCTGCAAAGGACTATCCTAAGGAGTGCGAGCAGACAAGAAAGGATATCGACAGACGACTTTCTGCGGCTTTAAAACAGTGGGTAGCTGAATAAAAAAAGCCCATAAAATACGCTATTTTGTGTAGGAGCGACCTCTGTTCGCCCCTTGCTCGATATGTTTTACGATAAACAAAGACCGACTTCCAGCGAAAAAAGCTGAAAGTCGGTCTGTTATTTTTTGCAACAGAATAAATGCTTTCAAAAAGAAGATTTTTGTGAATTTTGTGAGTTTTCTATTGACATTAGAGTGCGGATATGGTAACATTAACGGTGTGTGAATATTTTCTAATAGCAGTCACATATCAAAGCAAAAAAGCAATTATTTTATATAGATAGTGGTGGGTCATCGGGGCCCTGACGAAGGAGCAAGCTATGTTTACAAGCGATACAGCGAAATATAAAATAATAGGTATCTGCACTTCATGCGTACAATCTGACTATGTGAGAGATATAGTATCTTCCATAAGCCGAAAGGGTGTAAAAGAGGGCTACAAGGTGCTTCTTTTCAACACCTTTTGCGACCTTTATCACAACAGCTCCTACAACCATGGTGAAGCAAGCATTTTTGATCTTATAAATTATGACATTCTTGACGTACTTATAATAATGCCAGAGGCAATAAAAAGAGACAGCATTTCCAACGAGATAAGCAAGCGTGCCCATGAACACGGTGTTCCTGTCATATGCGTTGACAGTACAATGGATAATTGCTGCAGTGTGACATTCAATTACTCTAACGTTTTTGAAAAGATAGTTCGCCATGTGATCGAATTTCACGGCTGCAGAAGAGTTAATTTCATTGCTGGCGTAAAGGGCAATGCTTTCTCAGAAGAGCGTATAGAAGCATACAAAAAGGTGCTTGCAGAAAACGGCATAGAATTTGAGCCTGAGCGTCTTGGCTATGGTGACTTCTGGGATATGCCAACAAAAGGAGTATTGCAGAAATTTTTGGAAAGCGATTTGGAATTTCCGCAGGCGATAATATGTGCAAACGACGCTATGGCGATAACAGCTTGCAGCATACTGAGAGAACGCGGCATAAAAGTGCCTGAAGACGTTATTGTAACGGGCTTTGACGGCATCGAGCTTGAACAGTATAACAGCCCTCGTCTTACAACGGCGGCTGTAGATAATGATGTGCTTGGCGAAAAGATAATAAACGCCATAGACCATATGATGAACGGAGTTCCTCTTCCTGAAAAAATAGAGGTCAACTACACCATGAGGATATCCCAGTCTTGCGGCTGTAAGAAAATAGACCCGAGAGAAGTAGGCGACAAGATCCTTGAGCTTTACCACAGAATGAACAATTCTGATGGTCACGAACAGCATATGTTCTCTTATCTTGCAAAAACAGTGGAATGTCACACCGTAGAAGAAATGGCAAAGGTAATGGCACGTTCGGGAGATTATTATAGCTGGGTATGCACAAACTCTGATTTTCTGTCAAACACGAGGCAGAGAGAACGCTTTAATAACAGCTTTACAAAGCAGATGAGAGTTTTCATGCAGACTTTTGACAACAAATACAAGACCGGTGAAGTATTTGACACCAAGGATCTTTTGCCTGATATGGAGCAAGTCCTTGGACGCCATAACTGCTTAATGTTCTCACCGCTCCATTTTCAGGACGAGGTCATAGGATATGCGGCAAATTCATATAGTCCTATATATTTTCTTTTCCAGAACACAAGACGTTTTATAAACAACACCAATCAGATAATGGAGAGCTTTAAAAACCGCCAGCGGCTTGAAAGGGCAAATGCAGAGCTTGCAAGGATACATATGCTTGACCCCATGACGGGGATATATAATCGCAGGGGCTTTTACAAGAACGTTAGAAAGCTTATTTCAAAGGCTGAGAAACAGGGCGTAGGCGTATGGGTTTTCTCCATTGACATGGACAACCTTAAAAAGATAAATGACCTCTATGGTCACAATGAGGGTGACAAGGCGATAAAGGCAGTTGCGTCGCTGATGACAAAATGCACTGCAGAAGGTGGGATATGCTCACGCTTCGGCGGTGATGAATTTGTGGCTGTTATCGCTGAAACAGACGGTGCAGACAGCTTTTACGAAAAGATATCCCGCAGCATTGCAGAATACAATCGCAGAAGCAAGTCGCCATATGATGTGTCGATAAGCTGTGGCTACAAGGTGGGAAAGCCGAAAACATTGAAAGAGATCGACGATCTTATGAAAGCGTCAGATCGCGAGATGTACACGCAAAAGCGTAAACATCATAGTCGGCGGGACTAACAGACATAACAAGAGGGCGGATAGTTTGAAAACTTCCGCCCTTGTTTTTATGCTATTTGAGTATGCCAACTCCCTCAAGAAAGATCTTCAGCCCGATCAAAACGAGTATAATGCCGCCTGCTGTTTCTGCCTTGCTCTTATATTTTGAGCCGAACTTGTTGCTATGGCGAGTCAACTTTTTTTGTCAAATAAACATTTGACAAAATTGCAAAACTGTGATATAATAACGATTGTAATGTGTTTCCGTAGCTCAGCTGGATAGAGCGACCGCCTCCTAAGCGGTAGGTCGGGTGTTCGAATCACCTCGGGAACGCCATAATGTGGAGACAAAAAAGATGTCTCCTGCGAAAAGCCCGAATATATCGGGCTTTTTTGCTACCCAAAGGTAAACAAAAACGAATGAAGGCGAAATGGGGTCTGGTTATGACCGAACAGAAAAAGAATACTATCATAACAAGCGGCATCGCTGTACTTGCCGTGATACTGGCATATTGCTTCCGAATTGTGGGCAGGGGCAGCTTCTACCCGATGCTGTTTTCCTATCTGCGCAGCTTTATCTATATCGGTCTGTTCGCCGCCTGGGGGCTCTCCGTCCGTCAGCGGATCGTGCAAAAGCAGGTGTGCAGGTTTATGACGGTCACCGCAGTACTGCTCATCATATGGATGGTAGTCCGTTCGGCAAAGTATTTTATATTCTGGCAGCCGGATGCCGTCCGTTACCTGTGGTATCTGTTCTATCTGCCCATGCTGTTTGTGCCTATGCTGGCGCTGCTGATCGCCATGTCATTGGGAAAGCCGGACGAATACAAATTCCCCAAGGGAATGTCGATTCTGTGGATCATCCCCGGCACATTGCTTCTGCTCGTGCTCACAAATGACCTGCACCAATTCGTATTTACCTTTCCGAAGGACGCCGCAGTGTGGACAGACAAAAACAACGGCTACTCGATAGGCTACTTCATTATTGTAGGCTGGCAGGTGCTGTGTGCCTTTGCCGCACTCGTAATTATGTTTTTCAAATGCCGTGTGCAAAAAGGAAGGCTCCACTTTCTGCCCATTGTTCCTATGCTGCTGACGATCGTTTACAGCGTGCTTTACTATGCGGGTGCGGATTGGCTGCTCCACTTGTTCGGCGATATTGCCGCATTCCAAAGTGTGATGTATATTCTGACCTTTGAGCTTTGCATCGCCTGTGGATATATACATTCAAACAGCCGTTATGTGGACTTGTTTGCCTCCTCTGTCGGCACATCGGCAGAGATCACCGACAAGGACTTTACCGTTCGGTATGCAGCTGTAAACACTGCACCTATCTCAAAGGAAGCGATGAAAAAAGCCGAGCAAAGCCCGGTCACGATGGGCGGCTTGACCGTTCACACCATGCCCATTGATGGCGGCTATGCCGTATGGACAGAGGATGTGTCGGCTTTGCGTGACATCAAAGAGGACTCCGAGCTTCTTGCAGACGAGCTTGCCGACAGGAACGAAATACTCCGTTATGAATACAAGCGTGAAGCCAAGCGCCGCAAGGTGGAGGAGCAAAACCGCCTGTATGATCTCCTACGTTCCGCTACGCAGACGCAGATCGACCGCATTGCAGAGCTCACTAAGGAATACCGCCGAATCTCAAGCACCGATCCCGACAGTGCCAAAACGCTCCTTGCCGAGATCGCCGTGCTGTGCAGCTATATTAAACGCCGCAAGCATCTGACGCTCCTTACCGACCGAGATATTAAAATAGCGGAAACGGAACTCCACCGTGCCTTCAATGAGTCCCTCCAAACGCTGAAGCTGTTGGGCGTCCGCAGCTCGCTCTATGTGGACGAATCTCTTTCCATGCTCTCCGGCAAAACGGCGACTGCTGTATTTGATTTTTATGAATCGGTTATTGAAGCCGACATTTTGAATTTAACAGGCATACAGGTAAGCCTCATAAAGGCAAACGGCTTGCGCTTGTCACTGAATGTGTGCTGCAAAGCCGACCTTTCCGCTTTGGTAAGCGGAGACAGTATCCGCTGTGAAAAAGAGGATGACGAGGAATACCAGCACCTTGTATTTGAAGCGAAAGAAGGTGACAGGAAATGAGTGCATTTTCTTCCCTTTCTGAATTTTGGCAGACCATGCTGCCGTTTATCATGCTTGTGGAGATCGTCCTTGAGATCGGGCTGTTTATGTATCAGCTTCTTCGCAGCAATAAGCCGGTGCGCAGCCTGCTGAGTCTGGCAGTTATGGCGGTGATGATCCCGCTGCTATTCTCCGTTTCTCAGGCAGATCCCGATAATATCGGGGACGCATTTCTGCTGGACGCACCGTGGCTGATATTTGCCGCTGCCATTTTCCTTGCGGCAGTTCACTTTGCCATTGCTCTGCCGCGGGAATACCGCCGTAAAAAGAACGAGCTCTCGCCGTTCTCCATTAAGGAAGCAACCGATAAGCTGCCTATGGGCATCTGCTTTGCCGACCCGAACGGCAGGATCATCCTGTGCAACAACCGTATGCGCAGGCTCTCATTTGCCCTTTGCGGCCACGAGCTGCAAATCAAAAGCGATATGGAAAATGCCCTGAGCGCGCCGGACAGATCCGTGACCGTCAAGAATGATTGCTACATCCTGCCCGACAAGACCGTCTGGCAGTTTCGCACACAAAATATCACCGTGGACAGCGATGACCGCTGGCAGCAGATAACGGCGCACAATGTAACCGAGCTGTATAACGGCTACCAAAAGCAAGAGGAAATAAATGAAGAACTGGCAGAAGTCAATCGAAAGCTCAGGAAGATGTACGCTCGCATGGAGAACGATGTCAAAGAGAAGGAAAGCCTTGACCTAAAGGTCTATATTCACGATACCATCGGGCGAAGCCTCCTGACCATCCGTGACATCATAGACAGCGGAGAGGATACCGAGCGAAAGCTTGAGGCGCTGCAAAATGCCATCGGTATGCTGGCAAGCAACCGTGTCACCTCTGTCAGCACAATGGACGAGGTAAAAAGAACCGCACAGCAGCTTGGCGTGGCTGTAAAAATCGACGGCTACCTGCCCCGTGATACCGCAGCCGAGGAGCTGACCGTTGCTGCCGCCAAGGAGTGCGTGACCAACTGCATCAAGCACGCAGACGGGAATGAGGTATATATCCGCATTGCCCAGCGCGGCGAACGCTATGATGTTACCATAACCAACAACGGCAAAATACCCACAGAGCCGATAAAGGAAGGCAGCGGCCTGTCAACGCTTCGCCGCAGTATTGAAAGCTCCGGCGGTGAAATGCATATTTCGCACAATCCACGCTTTGCTCTTCTTATTATGATTCCCGCAAAGGAGATCAGCCTATGATAAACACCATACTTGTAGAGGATGATCTATACATCCAAAAGCACTTTGTCGATCGTCTTGCGGCAGACGGCGAGTTTCATCTTGTCGGCGTTTTCCGTGACGCCTTTGAAGCGGAAAAGCACTGCGACGCCACCGTAAAGCTCGTCCTTATGGATGTGCAGACTCAGCATAAGCATTCCGGTCTTGCCGCCGCAGAGCGCATCAAAAAGGCTTTTCCGCAAATCAAAATCGTTGTGGCTACCTCGCTTGTCGATCCCGAAGTTTTGCAAAGAGCCAAAATGGGTGCTGCCGACAGCCTGTGGTATAAGGACCACGGAACAGAGGAGCTGATGAGCGTGGTAAAGCGCACTCTGGCAGGCGAAAAGGCATTCCCCGATACCGCTCCGGCCATTGAAATGGAGGGTACGATGTCCGATGTCTTCTCGCCCCGACAGTTAGACATCCTACGCCTTTATATAAAGGGCTTTACCTATCAGGAAATTGCCGATAAGCTGGGCATCTCCAAAAACGGCGTTCGCTGGAACCTGGACGATATGGTGGAAAAGAGCGGCTTTGAAAGCAGAGAAGCGCTGGTTGCAACCGCCATTGAAAACAAGCTCATGGTGATCACCCTAAAAGACGAATAAGCAAAACTGAACCCCTTGGCTGTACGGTCAAGGGGTTTTTCGCGCCCAAAAGGCAAAATTTTTTTGAAAAAAATCGAGATCTTTCTTCTGTTACTGGCACAAGTGCCAGTGACAAACGCCAAAAAATCAGTATAATAGATAATGTAAGATTAGGATTGTGCTTTTAGAAGGTGGTGATGAATGATGAAAAAAATCGTTCTGGACATTCAAAGCGATATCCATGCGCACACCATGGAGCGAATGCTGATGCAAAAATTGGACGATTGCCAAGTTGTGATTTCCGAGTCGCCGGACGCAACCGCCGAGTGGTGCAAAACGCATCGACCGGATGTGCTTTTAATGGAGGTCAAGGCGTATTCGCCATGGATGTTCAAAGAACGAATGGCGATCCGTGACAAGGTAAAACGGAACACGGAAAGCTGTCGTGTCATTCTCTTTGTGGATGATGATACAGATGAAGAGTTGACCGAAAAGGTACGGCAGGCAAAGCGCGAGGGTCTGATAGACGCTTTTCTCTTCGGTTCGGTATCCGAAAACTACTTTGCTTCGGTCATCGACAGTGTTTAAATCAGGCAACACAAAAAGCATAAAAATCTTCAAAATAATTATGAGGGAGGAATAATAGTATGACAAAAACGAACAAACGAAGGCGCGTCGCCAGCGTCCTGTTGGCGCTTGTGATGCTGTTCTCACTGATGCCGAGTCTGGAGTTTCCCGCCCATGCCTTTTGGGAGGACTACGACCAAGGCACAGATTGTATCTACTGCGACCACTACCACTGGGGTGAGAATATGTGCGACGGTTGTGGGTTCTGCACTGTTGACTGCAACTCCGACTGCTTCGCTGAATTCCACTGCAACGATTGTGGTGAGTGTCTGTTCAATACAACCTATTGGTGCGATCAATGCTACAAGTGCGCCGACTGCATGGAGGAAACGCACTGCTCCACCTGCGGCAAATGCTACATCGGCGAAGATGACCAGCTGTGCGGCGAATGCCATAAGGGTCCATGCTGCTCCATAACCATCTGCGACTCCTGCGGATTCTGCGATGACTGTGCAAACGATGACAGCGACCCGATGCACTGCTCACTGTGTAACGCCTGCTTCGGTTCGGTGGACGAGTGCGTGGACGACGATGATACCGGCGTCATCCACTGCATCGATTGCCACACGGCCTGCGAGCAGTGCGAGGAATGCCTGCTGAACCAGGAGTCCTGCGAGGAATGCGGCCTGTGCCTTGAGTGCTGCCGAGATAACTCCGAGGGCGGCGGCTGCCCAGACGGCGAGACCTGCGTGGAAAGCCCCGAGTGGGACGAGCACATCTGTCAGGGCTGTGACGGCTGGGTCACAGATAAGGAGGACGAGGACGAGTTCTGCGAAACCTGCGAGATGTGCAAGGAGTGCTGCGAGGGCAACTCCGACTGCTCCGAGGGAATGTGCGCAATGGACACGGACTATGCGGATCACTTCTGCGAAGACTGCGGCCTGTGCTTCCACGACAGCGATCCCTGCGAGGACGGCTGCGATCAGCGCTGCAAGGACTGTTGCCGAGATGCCGTGAGCGCTATGGGCTGCGATCATGACGACTGGTGCTTCAGCGACTCTGATTTTGAGGATCATTTGAAGACGGAGCATGCCGGCGCCGGACATACCCACATAGCCTCCGCCACCTGGGCGGCTGACGGAACGCAGCACTGGCACCCCTGCCGCTATTGTGACGATAAAAAGCTGAATGCCGCCAACCATGAATTTGACGCCAAGGGCGTGTGCAAGGTCTGCGGCTACATCAGCGGCAGCTCCATCGTCATCAACCGCCAGCCGAGGGGCGTCAAGTGTAAGACCTCTATCTACAGCAGCGGCGATTATGACGAAGAGCCGGAAAACGACCTGCTGTACAGCGAACATAACTGGGTCACCTTCTCTGTCTCGGCAAAGAGCCTGAAAGGCGACGAGCTGACCTATCAGTGGTATCAGAAGAATAATGCGAATCCCACGGCGGCGCCCTACAAGCTGCCGGAGAAAGATTACTATGTGGACGTGAACACCCCAACGCTGAGGCTGTCGGTTTCCGCCGAGGCCTGCATGGATGACTACTCCTACTACTGCGTCATCGGCAGAAAGGGCGACCCTTCGGACACCATGAAAACGGCGGAGGCAAAGCTGACTGCCACCCATGCCTACAGCCACAAGCAGGCGGGTGTGCGTGTGCCCACGGAAGACAGCGAGAGAACGCCGAAATACAATGTCACTTGGGTCGATAAGCATGGGGTTACCCATGACGGTGTCGTGGGCGGCGACCCGAAATGCGACGGCCACAAGCTCCCGTGCCTGTTTGAAGCAGGCTATTACGAACCGCATTATATGACCACCGGCTCCAAGGAGCGCATCTTCCCGCATACCTTTGTGCTTGACATTAGCTATGACGCAGTGGGCGGCGGCAGAGTCGATGTGCTCAGATGTTCCGTCTGCGACTATATCGTTCCTGTGAAGAGCCATGTCCATGATTACGGCTGGAACTGGGACTGCACCGGCTTCGGCAGTATCTATGAGTATACCTTCAACATCGGCGGCTCGACCAAGACGGTGGAGCAGCTCATCCTTGAATCCGGCTATGCCCACCCCGAAAAGTGCAAGGTTCCCGGCTGCGAAGAGTTCATCATGGTTCCCCATAGCTGGGGCCGCTGGAATGTGGTCAAAAACCCTGATACCGAGGGCGATAAAGGCGGCATGGAGGCTGAATGCAGCGTCTGCGAATACAAAAAGACGAAAGAAATTGACGGCGATTGGACAAAGGACACCGCCCTTGTAACGGTGAAAAACGGTCGGGCAACCCGTATGATCGTCAAGCCCGGCGACAAGATCAGGCTTTATCCCGAGGAGAGAACCGGTCAGAAAGCCATCGGCTGGAAGGTGGAGTATCTCCGCGAATACAATGAGTGTGACTTCATCAGCGGTACGGGATTACCTGTTTCTAAAAATTGGAGCGCCAACGAGGCGAAGACCCTGTTCAAGCTGGTGACCAACGGCTCCGCCCTTGAGTGGGGCTGCACGATCCCAGAGTTCAGCGCCATGGGTGCCCCCGGCGGCGGCAGTTTCTTCTTTGAGCCTGTCTATGCAAGCTGTGACCACAGCGGAGGCACAACGCTGCTCAACGCGAAGGAGCAGGTCTGCGACCGTAAGGGCTATACCGGCGACACCGCCTGTGCAGACTGCGGCCATGTCATCAGTGCCGGTTCGGATATCTACCCACCTGCAAACGCCGGTCATACCGGTCCACTGCAGCCGCTGTACTACTACGGCACGGCCAACTCAGCCACCACAGACGCGAACCATGGCGGCAAACGCTATAACGCCAAATCGGGCGACTGTCGGCACCGCGCCTATGAGGGCGACTACCGCTGCACGGCTTGCGGCGGCACCGTAAAGGGCGAGACCGGCGACTTCAGGCATAGCGGTCCCCTTGAACTGCGGGATGTAAGAACGGCGACCTGTACAGAGAGGGGCTATTCCGGCAACCAGTACTGCACATCGTGCGACAGGATCGCGCAGAAGGGCGTCTCAACCCCGTCCCTCCACGAAATTGCCGATAACTACAAGCTGATCAATGAGGTTAAGCCAGGATGCACCACCTCAGGCTATAGCGGCGACCAGCAGTGCACAGCCGGCTGCGGACAGATTATCCGCTACGGTCATGTCATTAATAAGCTCAGCCACGACTGGGACGGCGGCAAACCCGCAAAACAGGGCAAGAGCGAAGGAATTCTCTACACCTGCCAGCGTGCCGACTGCGGCGAGACAAGGTTCGTAAAGAACTCCGCCGCGACCAAGTTCACGGTCACGGTCATCAAGGGCACAGCCTCCGTTGCCGCAGGAACACTCATCACAGACAAGATCGCGCAGAACACCGTTGTGACCGTTACGGCGGACGCACCGGAAGCAGGCAAGGTCTTTGACAAGTGGGTCGTGCTGGAGGGCAATGTCACTCTGGCAGACGCCACCAAGGCGACTACCACCTTCACCATGCCCGGCAATGATGTGAAGCTCGAGGCCACCTATAAGGATGCGCCTCCAAGCCATACCCACAGCTACGGCACAGAGTGGAAGTATGACGACACCGATCACTGGCATGAATGCGAGTGCGGCGATAAGGCCAATATTGCGGCTCACAGTGCCAGCGAGTGGATCGTTGACACGGCAGCTACCGAAACCGCCGACGGCGCTAAGCATAAGGAATGCACCGTCTGCAAGAAGGTTCTTGAAACCGCACCGATCCCCGCAACAGGCAGCAATCATACCCACAGCTACGGTACAGAGTGGAAGTATGACAGCACCAACCACTGGCATGAGTGCGAGTGCGGCGACAAGGCCGACACGGCAGCACACAGCTTCCAGTGGGTGATCGACAAGGCCGCTACCAAGGAGTCCACCGGCATCAAGCACGAGGAATGCACCGTTTGCGGCGCCAAGCGCAGCGAGAATACGGTCATCGACAAGCTCCCCGACGGCGGCAATACCGACAATACAGGCAGCAGTGATAATAACACCAATAAGCCGGGAAATGACGACTCCACCAAGTGTCCTCAGACCGGTGACAGCAGCAACCACATCGGTTGGTTGGCTGCTCTGTACGTCAGCGGCGGCGTTCTGACTCTGCTGGGCGTAAGCGGCAAAAAGAGAAAGAAATCCGAGGTTAAATAAGCCGACGCTTCCGAAATCGAAATAGCCTAAACACAATAGGCGGTGACGGATCATTCCGCCACCGCCTATTTTCCTGAGAGCGGGCTTGGCAGCAAGTCCCTTTCCGAAAGGCGGCAAGCGACACCCACATTCTGACCATGTATCCCCAGCCGAACGGGGACGGCAATCTCCGACACTCTTTCTTTATGCCTTCGACAAAAATCAGAGCAAAGCTCAAAAACCTTTTAGGAAATTAAAAAACTTGGTTTTAGCCCCCTCAACTTTTCGGCATGGAAAGTGAGGGGGCTTTCTCTATAGCCTCCGCCCGTTCTTTGAAAACCGAATAGTACAGCGCATCCTTTTGTAGGGCGTAATTTTTTTACCTAAAAGCAAATTTACTCACTGTCAAAAGCTTGAACTCACTACAAATAAAAAAATGGTAACACCAGCAGGAAGTTATTTTCCTGCTAATGTTACCTCATTTACAAGTATCACAAGATTTAAAGGGGAAATGATAAAGACTTTGTAATGCTTATCGTAATTCTTGTAGCTTTACGCTTAATTCTTGTAAATGTTTTTTGGCTCTTTAGCTTGATAGCCACCATACATTGATGCACATCCGCAGGCAGCTATACCCATTCTCTTAGTTGCTCTGGCAATAAGGCTGGCAAGCAATTTCTTAAATGATCTCATTCTTATCACACCTCTTTTCTTTGATCTTCGCTGATATTATTAAAACTGCAATTAATAGATTTGTTAACAGGATCATAGATCCAACCGTCTGATATCTATTGATAATCGCCCCGCCAAACAGATCAAGCAACAGAAAAACTATCATTCCCATCGCTTTGAACTTTGGCTTTTTTTCTTTTTCTATAGGCTTATTTTTGTTCTCCACAGGGCAGAATACAAAAGCTATTATCTCTTCAAACACAACCAAGGCAACTATCACCCATATATTTATATATCCGCATACCTTGTCATTAAGAAAAGCTGTAGCAATAAATGTCGAACACATCAGCAGATTGCATCTGAAATATGTATCTGCATGATACCCTCCGGTAATAACCCTGACAGCAATAAACACTGCCAAATATATTACGCTTTCCAGCAAATGCCCTGTCAATGCTCCCATAAGCAATACAAGCACAATGTTTAACATTGATGAGATAGTTATTTCTATGCCATACCGATAAAAATCCTGTACCTCATCTGCTTTGCCGATAGCTTCCTGCTCGGTCAAAAAATTAAGTATACCCGATACAACAAGATCCATAAACTACCGCCTCGCTTTTGTCTTACCCTAATTTGAATTTTACTAGAATAACAGCAATATGTCAAGCTTTTTGGAATGAGTTGCAGGTTTTTGTCACGAAATGCAGCAACGACCCCGAACAATTAGTTCAGGACCGTTGTATCTGCCATCAATGTTACCTGACAGCAAAACATTCCCTCCGACTCATAGAAATCGCATCTGCCATTATATTTTCTTGCTATCTCTCTGATTATTGAGGTCCCCAGACCATGCTGTTTTTTATCAGCCTTTGTGGTCGTAAGCCTTGGATTACTATCCATAACAGAATGATCTATTGAATTTTTTATTAAAAACGTATATGTATCCGTTTCTCGGTCGATCTTCAGATACAGAAATTTATTTGCGTCGTCGGCTATTTCCTTGCATGCCGTTATAGCATTCTCCAACGTGTTGCTCAACAGGTCGCAAAGGTCAGTTCCCTTTATTCCCTCAAAATCTGAAACTGTTATACATGATATTTTTATCCCCAAGGAAGAAGCCATCGTAAGCTTTGCGTTAACGATAGCATTTACAATATTATTTTTCGTTTTAACATAGGACTCCGACTTCTCGATAAGGTCAAAGCTTTCTGAGATAAATTTTCTCGTTTCATCTATTTTTTGTACTTTCAACAGTTCATTGACCGTTTCATATTTGTCTTTTATATCATGCCTTAGTTTTCTCATGGCGTCATATTGCGACTCGGCGTTTCCGATAAACTGCTCAAGATACTGCTCTCTTAGTTTGACTATCTCCATTTTCTTGAGCTTCCGATTCTTTTTTATCAAAGAATTTATTATCCAGAATATAAGTATATTAAGGACAAAGACAAGCATATATGACAGATTTATATACAGCCTATGGCCATCGTCTGCCGAAAGGGACAGTTCATGTATTACCATAACGAGAGAAAACGAAATAATAAGCACTGCAATTATTGTCACCCAATCTGAAGCCGTATAATCATCTGTGTGTTTAAAGGCCATCAGTATTAATCTAAATACAATTAATATAGAGATCTGGATCATTATAAGCGTCACAAATCTCAGCAAGCTTTGTTCGACCACAAGCTCCCTGAGGGATATTTTAAAAAATGACGATACAACATTTAGTTCCAATGACGTTATCAACAAGATCGCAACCTGCGAGAGGGATATGGAAAGAAATTTCTTTACAGCATTGTCACTAAAAAAGCAAAACGCGAAAACAAGCAGACTTGCCCAGTACAAAGCACTTCCAAAGCCCTCAAATACAGTGAAATAATTAAAAGCAGTGACCAGACAGCCTTCACAAACGACAAATATAACAGCCCATATCTTAGCCCTTTCATGAGATCTTGGCGTAAGAAATTTATATATAAACCATGTTTCCAGACCGCCCTGATAAAAGTTTATCAAGATCTCAAATATCGTCCACAATGTAATAGTCATCACTTTCTCCTCAGATATTCAGTCAAAGCGTCGTCAACTGCATTCTTATATCCTCGGCTCATGGGAAGCTCTGAACCGCTTTTGAAGATCACTGTTTCATTTGAACGGCTTATGTTAAAAACATATTTCAGATTGACGATATATTTTTTATGCACCCGTATAAAATCAAATTTACGATAAGCTTCTTCTATCTCGCCAATGCTATCTCTGACTGCAATAGTATCCTTATTATTTGCAAAATGATATATGATGCTGTGGCTATTGCTCTCTATATAAGTTACATCCCGAAGCTTTACAGAGATTCTTCCCTGCTCCCTATTCTCCAAAACCACTGTCTTTTCCTGCTTCAGTGCGTCCGTCAACTGTCCTGCTACCATATGGAGCCTATCCTTCATAACATCAGCGTCAGGATCTTTGCATATAAAATTCAGCGGTCTGAAATTAAAGCTGTCATAAACCAGCTCCTGATGACTTGTCACAAAGATCACGAAGCAATTACCATTCTGACCTAGCTGCCGTGCGACTTCAAAACCTGTCATTTCAGGCATATCAAGGTCAAGAAATATAGCCGAAAAAGGCTTTTTGCCATGGCAGTAAAAAAAGCTCTCAGCTTTGGTAAACGTTTCTATTTCAGCCTTGACCGACCTTGATTCAAGTTCATTTGCCAGCATAGATTTAAAAAACTGAAGAAATACAGCATTATCATCACAAACTGCGATCCGCATTTTTTCACGTCCTTTTATAACATAGTCTATGTACGATTTTATATTACCATAATTATACCGTAAGGTCAAGCCATAAGGCGTTTCACAGCTCCCTGCGTCAAGACCACACCTGGCGGCAAACAAAAAAAGGGCTGTTCTAACAGCCCTTCAGTCTGCCGCAAAAGTGTAAGACCAACGTCCCACTTATTTAGGACTTTTCCAACTTATTTCGTTTCGGATCTCTACCCCTTAGGCTTTTTCATAGTAAGCGAAATACGCTTTTTCTTCAGATCAACGTTAATTACCCAAACCTTAACTACCTCTCCGACCTTTACGACCTCAAGAGGGTGCTTTATATATCTGTCGCACATCTGAGAAATGTGTACAAGTCCGTCCTCATGAACGCCGATATCAACGAACGCTCCGAAGTCTATAACGTTTCTCACTGTGCCCATAAGCTCCATGCCCGGCTTCAAGTCTTTAAGCTCCATGATGTCGCCACTTCTCATAAGCGGTGGTGGCAGCTCGTCACGAGGGTCACGACCCGGCTTTTCAAGCTCCCCTACTATGTCCTTTAACGTCGGAGCACCAATGCCGATATCTGTGGCAAGCTTCTTCATGCCCATTGCATTGACTTTCTCAGCTATCTGCTTTACGTCGCCCATGTCCGCAAGGCTCAGCCCGCACCTGTCAATAAGCGCCTGCGCTGCCTTATATGACTCAGGGTGAACAGCGGTGTTATCCAGCGGATTTTTTCCGCCACGCACTCTCAAAAAGCCTGCGCACTGCTCAAAAGCCTTTGCGCCAAGCTTCGGAACTTTCATAAGCTGCTTTCTTTCGGTGAAAGCTCCGTTTTCCTCACGGTAGGAAACAATATTCTTTGCAACTGTCATATTTATGCCCGATATGTATGACAACAATGAGTATGAAGCCGTATTAAGGTCAACGCCTACTGAGTTTACGCAATCCTCAACAACGCCCTTTAAAGCCTCGTCCATTCTCGCCTTTGGCATATCGTGCTGATACTGTCCAACACCTATTGCCTTTGGGTCTATCTTTACAAGCTCTGCAAGAGGGTCCTGCAAACGGCGTGCTATTGATACTGCTGAACGCAGTGAAACGTCATACTCAGGAAACTCCTCAGCCGCAAGCTTGGAAGCGGAGTAAACGGAAGCGCCTGCCTCAGACACCACCATGTAAGAAACTTTCTGCGGAATTTCTTTGATAAGCTCGGCTGTGAACTGCTCCGTTTCTCTTGAAGCAGTGCCATTGCCTATGGAGATAGTCGTAACACCATATTTCTTTATAAAGCCCATCAGAATACGCTTAGCACGCTCTGTATCCTTCTTTGGCGGAGTAATGTAGATTATCGCAGTGTCAAGCACCTTGCCCGTAGCGTCCACTACAGCGGTCTTACAGCCGTGAGCATATCCCGGGTCAAGACCAAGGGTAACAGTGTCTTTAACAGGCGGCTGCATAAGAAGCTGTCTGAGATTTGAAGAGAACACCTTTATTGCCCCCTCCTGAGCATTTGCCGAAAGCTCCGCCCTTATCTCACGCTCTATGGACGGATAAATAAGTCTTTTATAGCCGTCCTCACAAGCAGCCGTAACAAGCTGTCCGCACTCTGACTTGTTTTTCACATATCTTGACACGCAGGCTCTCTCCCCTGCGCCCTCTGGGACATTCACAGATACTTTCAGAACGCCCTCTTTTTCGCCTCTATCCAAAGCCAAAACTCTGTGACCTGCTATCTTCCCAACAGTCTCGGCATAGTCGTAATAATTCTCATACACTGACTCGGTATTCTCGTCAGACGCCTTCGAGCTTATAACGCCTATCTGCGAAAACAGCGTTCTTATGTACTTTCTAAGGTCAGCGTCGTCAGAGATATCCTCTGCGATTATGTCCATTGCACCCTGCAAAGCTTCGTCCGCGGATTTTACGCCCTTGTCCTCGTTGATAAATTTTGACCCCTCGACCTGCGGGTCGCATTTCTTATCCTGAGTCAAGATAAGTTCAGCCAGTGGTTCAAGTCCCTTTTCTCTTGCCACCGAAGCCCTTGTTTTACGCTTCGGCTTGAAAGGTCTGTAGATATCCTCCACCTCCACAAGGGTCTTTGCATTTTCGATAGCAGACATTATCTCGTCTGTCATTTTCTCCTGCTCAGTGATAGAAGAGATTATCTCGCCTTTACGTTTTTCGAGATTTCTCAGGTAAGTGAGCCTGTCAGCGATCTCTCTAAGCACCTGATCGTCCAACGAGCCTGTAAGCTCTTTTCTGTATCGTGCAATAAACGGTATAGTTTTATCGTCATCAAGGAGTGCAACAGTGTTGTCTATCTGCTCCTGTCTGAGCTTAAATTCTTCCGCAAGGGTCTTGTTAATGTCCATGTTTTTACCAATCCTTTTTATTACTTTTTGCGTATTATCACATATAATATTATAGCACATTTTTGATAAAAACGCAACGAAAATGCGGTCGAAAACCGTAACAAAGATATTATATAATACATATAGGATCAATCAGAAAATTAATAAAAGCAGACAAAAATGCACTTGAAAAAAGGGCATAGATATGATATCATAGAAGAATAAAACAGTATTCAGGAGTGTTTATATGCTAAATCAGTTTTCAAGAACCGAGCTTTTATTCGGCAAAGAAGCAATGGAAAAGCTCAGCAACAGCAGGGTTGCGATTTTCGGCATAGGCGGTGTAGGCGGATATGCAGTTGAAGCCCTTGCACGAAGCGGTGTAGGCGAGCTTGACCTTATAGATGATGACAAAGTGTGTCTGACCAACATCAATCGTCAGATAATTGCCACAAGAAAAACAGTAGGAAAATACAAGGTAGACGTGGCGGAGGAGCGTGTTCACGACATCTGCCCTGACATAAAGGTAAACACATACAAGTGTTTTTATATGCCTGACACAGCGGATCAGTTTGATTTTACTCAGTATGATTACATTATCG
>ERZ831634.866-NODE-866-length-35580-cov-6.079268_pt1 | contig 35580 bp, 26 predicted proteins | sample MGYA00519953_ERZ831634 | MGnify/ENA primary metagenome ERZ831634 (study PRJEB31850, sample SAMEA3708718) | human gut metagenome | biome: human gut; feature: human-associated habitat; material: faeces | place: China | collected 2014 ... | reverse complement strand
CTACCGGGATGCTGGCGGCGCTGGTGTTGCCGTGGCGGTCCATGTTCTTGTAGAACTTTGCCGGGTCGGCCTTCAGCGCCCGCACGCAGTGGTCGATGATGCGGCTGTTGGCCTGATGGCAGACCACCCACTCAAGATCATCGAGGGTCAGCTGTGTTTCATCCAGCACAGTGTGCAGGCACTTGGGCAGGGCATCCACTGCAAAGCGGAATACGGCCTTGCCGTCCATGGTGATGGGCGCAGAACCTGTGCGGTTCGGCCCGCCCGCATGGAGAACATCGCTGCCGCGCGCGCCCAGCGTCAGAGCAAAGGGAGTGTCCGACAGCTGAAAAATGGCAGCACCGGCTCCATCCCCAAACAGTACACAGGTGGAGCGGTCGGCGGGGTCCATCAGGCGGGAAAGGGCTTCGCACCCAATGACGAGGGCATACTGTCCACCCAAAGTTGTCAGCAGTCCCCGCGCCACGGCTATGCCGTAGAGGAAGCCGGAACAGGCCGCGTTGACATCCAGCGCAGGCCGGTCCTCGGGAAGGCCCAGCGCCGCCTGCACCTGACAGGCTACACTGGGGGTCGCGTCTGGGGCGGACAGGGTGGCACAGATGCAGCACCCGATCTGCGCAGGGGCAAGGCCGCTGCGGGCCAAAGCCTGCTTTGCGGCGGAAATGGCCAGCGTGGCGGCAGATTCATCCTCCGTGCACCAGTGCCGGGTGCGGATGCCGGTGCGGCTGGTGATCCACTCGTCGCTGGTATCCACCATGCGGCTCAGATCTTCGTTGGTGACCGTTCGGCCGGGGATGGCCCCGCCGGTGGCGATCAGCTGTAAACCACTCATGCGTTCCTCGTTTCTCCGATCTGGCGGTATTTTTTATAGCGCTGGTCGGCCAGCTGGCGGCCGCTCATGCGGCACAGCTCTTTCAGGTGCACCCGCAAAGCAACATCCAACTGTTCAAACAAGGCTGCGTGGCTGCGCTGTGCGCCGCCCAACGGTTCCGGGATCACCTGCTCCACGATGCCATCGCTGTACAGATCCTGCGCGGTCAGCTTCATCATCTCGCAGGCTTCGCCGCTGCGGGAAGCATCCTTCCACAGAATGCTGGCAAAGCCCTCGGGGCTGAGCACCGAGTAAACGGCATTTTCCAGCATGAGGATGTGGTTTGCCACACCCAGTGCCAGCGCACCGCCGGAAGAGCCTTCGCCGGTGACAACGGCAATGACCGGCACGGTCAGGCCGCTCATTTCCATCAGGTTGCGTGCAATGGCTTCGCCCTGACCGCGCTCCTCGGCATCCTTGCCGGGGTAAGCGCCCGGCGTGTCAATGAAGGTGATGATGGGCCGGCCAAACTTTTCGGCCTGCTTCATCAGGCGCAGGGCCTTGCGGTAGCCCTCCGGCCCCGGCATACCAAAGTTACAGGCCAGATTTTCTTCCAGTGTACTGCCCTTGCGGTGGCCGATGACCGTCACCGGCAATCCGTGAAAACGGGCGATGCCGCCCAGAATGGCAGGGTCTTCCTTGCACTGACGGTCGCCGCGCTGCTCAAAGAAGTCGGTGAACAGGGCAGAAACAGTCTCATCAATGTGGGGGCGCTCCGGGTGCCGGGCCAGAAACACCCGATCCTCGGCGGTCAGCGGGCCGCAGGTGCGCAGGATCTCGTCCTCTTCCACAGCCAGCTCTGCCAGCTCGGAGGCATGGGCCGTGATGGCATCCATCTCGTTGCCGCTGCCTTTCAGCGCGGCGATCTGGGCATCCAGCGGAGCCAGCTGCTCTAAAATTTCCTTGATCATTCGTGTTTTCCTCCTGCATGGAGCTGCAAGACCTGGATCAGGGTATCCCGCAGCTGGCTGCGGGGCACCACCTGATCCACAAAGCCGTGCTCCATCTGGAACTCGCTGCGCTGGAATCCGGCAGGCAGCTTTTCGCCAATGGTCTGCTCAATGACCCGCGGACCTGCAAAGCCGATCAGCGCGCCAGGCTCTGCCAGCATGATGTCGCCAAGGCTTGCAAAGCTGGCCGTCACACCGCCGGTGGTGGGGTGGGTGAGCACGCTGATGTACAACCCGCCCTTTGCCGAAAAGCGCTGGATGGCGGCACTGGTCTTTGCCATCTGCATCAGGCTGAAAATGCCCTCCTGCATCCGCGCGCCGCCGCTGGCCGAAAAAATAACCAGCGGCAGGTGCTTTGCGGCGGCGTACTCGATGGCGCGGGTGATCTTGTCGCCCACGGCAGTGCTCATGCTGCCCATGAAAAAGCGGCTGTCCAGCACGGCAGCCACGCAGGCCACCCCGCCGATGCGGCCGGTGGCCGTTACAGCGGCTTCGCGCAGGCCGGTCTTGTTCTGGGCGGCGGCAAGCTTTTCACGGTAGCCCGGAAAATGCAGCACATCCTGCGGAGCAAGGTCGGCATCCAGTTCCCGGAAGCTGCCGTGGTCCAGCACCAGACTGAGCCGGTAGTACCCGCCAATGGGCATGTGGTAGCCGCAGTTGGGGCAGACGTAAAGGCTTCTTGCCCACAGGGTGCGTGCGGCGCGGCGGCCGCACTGCTTGCACTCCACAAACTGCTGCTCGTGCCAGACGGCACCGGCATCCCGCTTGGCCTTCAGCTGGAAGGTGCGCTCCCGCATTCGGCCGGGGAAAAGATCTCGGATATCGTTCATTGCTTTTTGCCTCAGATATGTGCAGTGATGTAGTTGTAGATATCGCCCACGGTCTTGAGCTTTGCCAGCTCTTCGTCCGGGATGGACACGCCGCAGGCATCTTCCAGAGCCATGTTCAGCTCCACGGCATCCAGACTGTCGGCCTCCAGATCCTCGGTCAGGCTGGCCTCCATGGTCACCTTGTCCTCGTCGCAGTTCAGGGTATCGACAACGATCTTCTTCATTTCTTCAAACGTCATGGTAGTAGTCTCCTTTGATTTGTTTCGAATATCTAAATTTTTTGAAGTTTCTTGCGAACACGACCATTATAGCCGAATCGTTGGATAAGTCAAGAATAATAGTTAAAATATTTTATCTTTTACAATTCTGACACAGTTTTCTTCCTTTTATATATTGTCCTCTTTTACGCCGGTGTGCAGTGTGGTATACTTGACCCAGCAGTCTGAGAACAGTGTTTCCCTGTGAGGGAAAGGAGCCTTCCGATGATTACGATTTCAGAGCGCAGAGAGCATGAATCTGCAAAAAGTTTTGTTCTGCGGGTATTGATCGATAATATTATCAATACCCGTCTGGAGCCGGGTGAAAAACTGAACGAGCCGGAATTGTGCGAACAGCTGGGGGTGAGCCGCACCCCCTTCCGGGAAGCAGAGCTGGAGCTGGCGCAGCGACGGCTCATTGAGATCCGGCCCAAGATCGGCACCTATGTTTCTCTCATCGATGCAGAGCTGGTGGAAGAAGTACGCCATCTGCGTGCTGTGCTGGAAGCAGAGATCGCCCGCATGGCGTGCGAAAAGCTGACCCCGGCGGATATCGACCAGCTGTGGGAGAACGTGGCGCTCTGGCGCATGTACATTGAGCGTGCACAGGAAGAAAAGATCTTTGAGCTGGACAAGGGGTTCCACCGGCTGCTTTATGTGCAGTGCGGCTGCCCGTACTGGTACGATCTGGTGGAAAATCTGGCTCCGCATTTTGACCGCACCACCATCCTCAGCTTCCGCTGCAGGCCCGCAAAAACGATCTACGAAGATCACGTCAGCCTGCTGAAAGCCATTGAACAGAAGGATGCGGCGGCAGCACACCGCATTGCCGGGCAGCATATGCAGCGCTACACGGAGAACCTTTTTGCGATCCGGGAAGCATTCCCACACTATTTCAAAGCCTGAAACAACCGTATCACGTTCAGAAATGCCGTATCTATGCCAAAAGATGCGGCATTTTTTTGTGCAGTTTTTTGCCGGAAACGGCTTGACAGAGATTATGAAATGTTATATATTTTAGTCAATGAAATATATAACGTAAAAGCCGGATCTCCAAATCAGAAAGAAAGGTGGATACCATGAAAAAACAATACGATGTGGTCATCATCGGTGCGGGTGTCGTGGGCAGCGCCATTGCACGCGAACTTTCACGCTACAAATTGAGCATTGCAGTGCTGGAAAAAAATCTGGATGTTTGCAACGAGACCAGCGGCCGCAACTCCGCGGTGGTGCACGGCGGCTTTGCCAACCCCATTGGCAGCCTGAAAGCGAAGTGCTGCGTGGAAGGCAACCGCATCATGGATCAGCTGGCCGAAGAGCTGAACTTCCCGTTCAAGCGTTGCGGCAAGGTGCTGGTGGGCAACACCCCCGAGGACATGGAGCAGCTGGAGCGCACCATGAAGCAGGGCGCTGTCAACGGCTGCACCGGCCTTGAGATGATCGACGAGGCAAAGCTGCACGAGCTGGTGCCAGCCGTGGTGGGCAAGTTTGCCATGTGGTCCAAAAACAGCGGCATCATGGACCCGTTCCTGTACACGGTGGCTCTGGCCGAGAACGCACACGCCAACAGCGTGGACTTCTTCTTTGACCACAAGGTAGAGGCTATCACCCGGGAAAATGAGCTGTACTACCTGCATACTGCCCATGGCGATTTCTGCACCCGCTGGGTGGTCAACGCCGCTGGTCTGGGCGCAAAGCAGATCTCCGACCTGCTGGGCCTGACCGGCTACCGTGTCATCGGCTCCCGCAGCAACTACATCATCCTGCACAAGCGCATGGGCAAGCTGCTGCCCATGCCGGTGTACCCGGTGCCCAGCAACACCTATATGGGCATCCACATCACCCCCACCGTGGACGGCAACGTGACTGTTGGCCCGGACGCGGAGAACACCGATGTGCTGGACGACTACAGCGTGCCGCAGGCCAACATGGACAGTCTGGCCGTGGAGGGCGCAAAGCTGTGGCCCCACATCTTTAAAAAGGATCAGATCCGCACCTTCGCCGGCATCCAGCCCAAGTGGGTGGATGAAAACGGTGCCATTCAGGACTGGAAGGTGGAGATCCGGGACGACGTGGCACCCAATGCCGTCAACCTCGTGGGCATTGAATCCCCGGGCCTGACCGGCAGCGTGCCGCTGGCCCGCTACGTCATCGGCCTGATGCAGGAGCGCGAAAAGTTTGAGGAAAACCCAGACTTTGACCCGCACCACAAGGGTATCGTCAAGTTTGCCGAGTGCACGCCGGAACAGCAGGCAGAGCTCATCGCGCAGGACCCCGATTACGGCGAGATGATTTGCAGCTGTGAGGAAGTGACCAAGGCCGAGATTCTGCAGGCCATCCATAACCCGCTGGGCGTTTCCACCATGACCGGCATCAAGTACCGCACCCGCGCCATGATGGGCGGCTGTCAGGGCGGCTTCTGCCAGATGAAGATCGAACACTTCATTGAGCAGGAGCTGGGCATCGAGCCGGAGAATGTGCGTTACAGCCGTCAGGGGTCATGGGTACTCACCGGCAATATGCGGAAGGAGGAGAACTGAGCGATGGAACAGAAAGACGTTGTGATTATCGGCGGCGGCCCTGCAGGTCTTGCCGCAGCGGTGGAGCTGCACAAGCAGGGCATCCGCAACATGATCATTCTGGAGCGCGAGGCGATACTGGGCGGCATCCTGCGCCAGTGCATCCATGACGGTTTCGGTCTGGGCCGCTTCGGCGAGAGCCTGTCCGGCCCGGAATATGCACAGGCGTTCATTGATGAAGTGAACAAGCGTGAGATCCCTTACGAGACCAGCGCCACGGTGCTGAGCCTGACGGAGGATCGTGTCGTCACCGCCTCCACCCGCAGCGGCCTGCGCCAGTATCAGGCAAAAGCTGTGGTGCTTGCCATGGGCTGCAAGGAGCGCAGCCGCGGCGCACTGGGCATTCCCGGCGAGCGTCCGGCGGGCGTGTTCACCGCAGGCACCGCGCAGGCTTACATGAACCTCTACAACCGGATGCCCGGCAAGGAGGTCGTCATCCTCGGCTCCGGCGATATCGGCATGATCATGGCACGCCGCATGACGCTGGAAGGCGCTCATGTGCAGGCAGTGTTCGAGCTGATGCCTTACCCCTCCGGCCTGCCGCGCAACATCGTGCAGTGTCTGGATGACTACAATATCCCGCTCTATCTCAGCCACACCGTCACCGAGATCCATGGCCGTGACCGTCTGACCGGCGTGACCATCTCCGAGGTGGACGCGAACCGTCGGCCCATCCCCGGCACCGAGAAGGAGTACAAGTGTGATACGCTGATCCTCTCCGTGGGCCTGATCCCGGAGAACAAGCTGCTGGAGGATGCCGGCATCGCCATTGACCCCCACACCAACGGCGCTGTGGTGGACGAGAACCTGCAGACCAACGTGCCCGGCGTGTTCTCAGCCGGCAATGTGCTGCATGTGCATGATTTGGTGGACTTTGTTTCCATGGAGTCCGAGGCACTGGCACGCCACGCTGCCGCCTACGTTGAGGGCAAGGGCATCGACCCCTGCACGCTGGACGTGAAGTGCGGCGAGGGCGTGGGCCACACCATTCCGCAGAAGGTCAGCGGCAAGAACGACTTTAGCCTGTCGCTGCGCGTGCGGAACCACTACCGTGACTGCCGCATCGTGGTGCGCCAGAACGGTGTGGAAGTTGCTGCCAAGAAGATGAAGAAAGCCATTCCTGCGGAGATGATCCAGTTCAAGGTCTCTGCTGCCAAGCTGCAGGAAACGGGCGCACTGGAGGTGTCGGTGGAATGAAAAAGCAATTTACCTGTATCGTCTGCCCCAACGGCTGCGAGATCGAAGCCGAAGTTGAAAATGGTCAGGTGATCTCGGTCACCGGTCACACCTGCCCTCGCGGCGAACAGTATGTCCGTCAGGAGCTGACTGCGCCCCGCCGCACCATCGCCAGCTCAGTGCTGGTTAAGGGCGGCGAGCTGCCCGTTACCAGCGTCCGCCTGACCAAGGCCGTCCCCAAGGATATGATCTTCCCGGTGATGGACGAGATCCGCAAGGTGGTGCTGACCGCCCCCGTTAAGGCGGGCACCATCGTGCTGCACAACGTCTGCGGGCTGGACAGTGACGTGATGGTCACCAAGAATGTGGATGCCTGCTGACCGGCTGAAATAAAGAAATACGGAAAAACAGTCCTGATCGTCTGCCTGCTTTTACAGCGGACACGGTCAGGGCTGTTTTGATGCTATAAACCTGTTGACATGATGTGGAAATGGACTTATATCGGCCTCAACGTGGGAAAGGACTGCGGCAAACGCCAAAAGCGGGCAATGCCGCAGCACATGGCTGGTCTGTACAGGCGCAGCCCATGCACTGGGTGTGGAGCCTGCCAGCATTGCAAAAATACGGGCACAAAAAGAACTGTTTGCATTTTGGAAACGAGATGCTATACTATTGATTGTACATACAACGATGTAGATACAACTTCCTGCAATGAAGCCCGGAGGAGCCTATGGATATTACGGAACGAAAAATCACAAAGATCGCACGCGAAGCGGAAAAACTGGTCCTGCTCACGATGCGGGAGGAAGGGGTCGGCACAGCAGAGATCGACCTGATCCATGCAGTGCGGCATCACCCCGGCTGCACGCAGGCGCAGCTGGCGGAACTGCTGCACGCAGATAAGGCTGCCATTGCGCGGCGGACAAAAAATCTGGAAGCAAAGGGTCTTCTGATCCGCAGAGATGCCCCCAGCGACCGGCGCAGCCAGCTGCTGTACCCCACCAAAAAGGCGGAAAGCCTGAGATCCTCCAAGGCAGAGATCGAAGCGGCCTTTTACGAATACCTGACCAATGTGCTCACCGCCGAGGAAGCCGCTGCCTTTGCCGCTGCGCTGAACAAGCTGTACACAGCATCCAAGACCGAGAGCCGCGCGGGCTTCCCGCATTTCCGGAAAGCTGCAGGAGGTGAGGCTGCTCATGAAAAAGGATAAAACGTTCCGCCCGGACAGGGTGCTCTTCTATTTCAAAGCAGAGTGGCTTCCGCTGGCCTTTGTCACGCTGTCGGGCCTTGTGTATAACATCGGCCTGCTGGCAACGCCTTGGTTCGAGGGCCGGCTGGCCCAGTGCCTTGCCGACATTCTGGGCGGCAGCGAGACGGCGGCAAAAATGGCCATGCTGGTGCTGGCCTATATCGTGGTCACGCTGGCGGTGCAGGCGGCGCGCTTTATCAAGCGCTTTTATGTCCGCCGCTTTGCCAACAACATCAACCGCCGGATGAAGGGCATCCTGTATGCCAATCTGGTGCGGCAGAGCCGGGCGGCGCTGGAAAAAGAAGGCGCCGGTGAACTGATGACCAAGGCCATCTCGGATGTGGACGACTGCGTAGAGGGGATGCGCAAGTTCACCACCGAGATCTTTGATACCGGCGTGGCGCTGGTGGGCTATGCTGTGATGCTGCTGGTGTACGACTGGCGGCTGGCGCTGCTCAGCCTGCTGTTCACGCCGTTTTCCTACATGTGCGCGGCATGGATGAAAAAGCCGGTGCAGCGCGCCGGTGCGGCGTACAAAAAGGCGGCAAGTGCGCTGAGCGCTGCCACCCTCGACCGCGCCCGGAATGCTGTGACCTACCGCATTTACGGCTGTGAGGATGCCCGCGTAGAAAAGTACGAGGAAGCCCTGAACACCTACGAAAAAACAGCAGTGCGCAACAATGTGTGGCAGTCCGCTCTGCCGCCGCTGTATCTGGCAGCGTCTGAGGCAGGCGTGCTGTTTATTTTGTGGTTCGGCGCTAAAAATGTGCTCGGCTCCGGCTGGAGCACATGGGACATTGCGGCGTTCACCACCTTCCTTTCCTGCTTCACGAAAATGGTGGTCAAATCCTCCAAGGTGGCAAAGCTGTTCAACTCGGTGCAGAAAGCCGAGGTCTCGTGGAAGCGCATCAAGCCGCTGATGAAGCAGCCGGAACAGCTGGAGGCATTGAATATCCCGGCGGCGCAGGACGTGACGTTGGAAAACCTCTCCTTTTCCTATGGAGAAGGACCCATCTTTTCCGGCCTGAGCCTGACGGCGCACCCCGGCGATATCATTGGCATCACCGGCCCGGTGGCCTGCGGCAAATCCACCTTCGGCAGGGTGTTCCTGTGCGAAGCACCCTACGGCGGCTCGGCAAAATTTGGCAAAACGGAATTTGCTGCCCTGACCCCGCGGCAGATCTCCGCCACCGTTGGTTACTTGGGCCATGATCCGGAGCTGAGCGCCGATACAGTGCAGAACAATGTTCTCTGCGGCAGTGAACAGGATGCCATGCCGTGGCTTGCTGCCGCCGCGTTGGACGGCGAAGTGCTGGCCATGGAAAACGGTGTGGATACCGTCATCGGCCCCAGCGGTACCCGCCTTTCCGGCGGTCAGGCCCAGCGCTTGGCACTGGCAAGAACGCTGGCCCACCCGCGCCCGGTGCTGATCCTGGACGACCCGTTCTCTGCGCTGGACCGCCATACCGAGGATACCGTGTTTGCCGATTTGCAGAGCGATGCAAAGGATAAGGTGGTCTTCCTCATCTCGCACCGGCTGTACCACTTCCCGCAGATGCAGAAGGTGATCTTTATGGACGGCGGTAAAACCACCGTTGGTACCCATGCCCAGCTGATGGAAACGGTTCCGCTGTACCGCCAGCTGTACGAGAGCCAGACGGTGCAGAAAGAAGGCGATCTGGATGAAGAGTAAAAAGGATAACGGCGTATTTGAAGCCATCCGCATGGCCGCCATGTCGCATCATCTGCTCACGGCGGGCACCATCCTGTGCGTGGCGGCATCGGTGGTGGCATCACTGCTGCCGCCGCTGCTGCTGGCCGGTATCATTGATCGGCTCACCGCAGGCATCCCGCTCACCTTTGCAGCAGTGCTGCTTTACTTTGGCAGTCTGGCGCTGGAAGGGGGGCTTTCCTCCGCGCAGGAAAGCCTGCTGGTGCTCTTTGGCCAAAAAATGACCCACGCGCTGCGGTCGGAAATGTCCCGGAAGCTTACCCGGCTGCCCGCAAGCACGCTGGCAGGCCAGAACCCCGGTGAGGTGGCGGCACGCTTTTCCGGCGATGTGGACACGGTGGAAGCGCTGTTCACCTCCGGCATCATCAGCATGGCGGCAGATGCCTGCCGCATCATTTCCATCATGGCGGTCATCGCGGTAAAAAACACCGGCATTGCGCTGGTGCTGCTGCTGGTGCTGCCGCTGTTTGCGGTGTTCACCCGCCATGTGCAAAAGCGGATGTTGGCCGCACAACTGGATAACCGCCGTGCCGTTGCGGCTGTCGCCGGTCAGGTGCCGGAGACGCTGCACAACATCCGCACCATCCGGGCGCTGGGGCTGGAAAGCTATAGGGAACGCCGCTATGACCGCTGCATCGGCGAGAGCTACGCCGCTATGGAGCGCACCAATTTTTACGATGCCATCTATTCGCCGGTGGTGCTGGCGCTGAACGCGGTGGTGGCAGGCATCGTGATGCTGCTTTCCGCTTCCGGCAATGCCATGGTGCTTACATTCTTTGGGATGTCGGTGGGTACCTCGGTGGCGATCATCAACTACATTTCCCGCATTTTTGCTCCCATTGAAAGCCTTGGCATGGAGATCCAGACCATCCAGTCGGCCATGGCGGGTGTCAAGCGCATCGATGCCTTTCTCGCTCAGCCGGAGCGCACGATCCCTGCCGAGCGCCGGACCGCTGCGCGCGGGGATGTGGAGCTTGCGCATGTGACCTTCGGCTATGGCGAAAAGCCCGTCCTGAGTGATTTCTCCATGACGGTAAAGCAGGGCGGGCAGGTCACGCTGGTGGGTCGCACCGGTGCAGGCAAGAGCACGGTGTTCAAGCTTCTGCTGGGCCTGTACCAGCCGCAGGCGGGCACTGTTACCATTGGCGGCGTGGATGTGGCACGCATCACCGACCGCGAGCGCCGCACCTGCATCGGCTGCGTGGAGCAGCATTTCTCCCGTGTGCCGGGCACCGTGCTGGAGCAGATCACGCTGGGCGATCCGCAGATCACTGCAGAGATGGCATGGAATGCGGCAAAGCTTGCGGGCATTGACGAAGCCATTCAGGCCCTGCCGGAAGGCTGCGACACCGTTTGCAGCGATGGCATGTTCTCGCAGGGCGAGTGGCAGCTGCTGTCTATTGCCCGCGCTGCGGCGGCGGACCCGGCTGTGCTTTTGCTGGACGAGGTCACGGCAAATCTGGACGCTGAAACGGAAGCCCGTGTGCTGGAAGCACTGCGCCGCGCCTCTGCAGGCCGCACGGTGCTCTCAGTCTCCCACCGCATTTACGAAAACCTGGGCGGCAGAACGGTGAAGATCGAGCCGCAGAGCATGTGAACCGAAACATTTTTCGCAATGCACGAAAAACGTTTCATCTCTTGACAGAACAGGCGCTGTGCTGTAAAGCAAGGCGCGAAAGCTGGGCAAAGCTCGTCTCGTTCTTTCAGGAGTGGTAAGGAAGATCAAAAATCTGTTTTTTCATGTCAGACATGAAGATACTTCTTGTTCTTTCGCAGAGAAAGGAATATAATGAGAAAGATAAGATCACCAGCATGCACATGATAAAACTTGGAGTGCGCTCAAGGTCAAGAGGAAGATGATTTCTTTCCCGGCAGGACTGTGCTATACTGGCAAAAAGATCTTCGGGTGCAGCGCAAAAGTTGCTGCAGGGAAGCTGAAACTTACAGAAATGAGGAACACACACGGCAATGGCACAGCACGAACGCGGCACGGCATATTATCATCTTCCGGGACTGTTTGAATTTTATGAACTGTACCGTGTGTTTCTGCCGCTGTTCCGTGAACACAGGGAATATTTTTACGACTGGTGCGAGATCGGTTCGGTCTACGGTGCACCGGCCGACTGCATCTGGGGCGGGGGCCGCACTGGCTTTGGCGATGCACAGCCGCACCGGGTGCTTGCACTGATGCAGGAATATGGCATATCGGCCCGGCTCACCTTCAGCAATTCGCTGCTCCGGAAAGAGCACCTTGCAGACCGGAAATGCAATGCCCTCTGTGCGCTGTTTGAAAAAGAAAACCGTGTGCAGAATGGTGTCATCGTCCATTCGGACCTGCTGCTGGACTACCTGAAAAGGCAGTATCCGGGCCTTTATTTCGTGTCCTCCACAACAAAAGTCCTTACAGATTTTCAGCAGCTCCGCAGAGAGACGGAACGGGAAGAATTCCGCTATGTTGTGCCGGATTTCCGCCTGAACAAGTCGTTTGCAGAGCTGGATACCCTGCCGCAGGATCAGAAGGACAAGGTGGAATTTCTGTGCAACGAATGCTGCTGGTACGGCTGCCGGGACAGAAAGCACTGCTACGAGAATGTCAGCCGCAAAAATCTGGGCGAGGACTGCCCGGACCACCGCTGCACAGCGCCGGGCGCACAGCAGGGCTATCGTTTTTCAAAGGCAATGGAAAACCCCGGCTTCATCGGGGCCGGGGATATCCGCAAAATTTATCTGCCCGGCGGCTTTTCCAACTTCAAGATCGAGGGGCGGGGACTGGGCAGCGCGTTGATACTGGAATTTCTGCTTTACTACATGACAAAGCCTGAGTATCAGCTGCGCGTCCGGGAAGAAATTTATCTGGACAACATGCTGGATCTGTTCTGATGGCCCTGAGCCGCGTTCATATTTGCTTCCGTGATGCATCCTGCCGCCTTCGGGCGGCTTTTGTTTTAGGATGTACTGATTGACACCCTCAAAAGCATCCTGCAGGGAGGTGCGGCCTGCATTGGAAAATGCAGAACAAAGGGGTTTGGGGCAATCCCCCCCAACAAGCTTTTTGCAACGCAAAAGTCGCCGTTGTATATGCGACGGCATTGCGTAAGCTGTGTTCCGTTTACGGCGCGGTCTTTCGTTTTGTTTGCAGATTCAGATGAATCGCAACGATTCTTAACAAGAACCGTATCGTTTTGCCAAGGAAAGTTGGTCGCAAAGAAAAAGACTTTGTGCTATACTGTGTTAAAAATCATTGCAAAGGTGGGAATGTCATGACCCCTGCAAGAAAGCTGTATAGTCTCAGCCGGAAGGCAGAGTTCATCAGCATCTACTGCCCGGTGGTTCAGAGCAGGACCTACATGATCGCTACCGTGTTCTGGAACAAAACGGCATAAGATAACAAGACATCAAGACATCCCCCTGTTTGCCCCGGGCACACTCCCCCTGTGTCCGGGGCTTTATAGAAAGGAGCACCCCCATGAAAGAGATGAACCGACGCGAATTCCTCACCCTTACCGGCGCAGCCGTTGTAGCGCTCTCGCTGGCAGGCTGCGTCGGTGCCCCCAGCGCACCGACGCTCCCCGATGACATCAGAGTCCAGCAGGCACTGGACGCCCTCAATAAGTTCCGCAGGGACAATGGTCTGACGGAGCTGGTCTATGAGAAGGAGCTGGAAGAACTTACCGACCTTCTCATCAGCCCCTTTGTAAAGGAGGGGACGCCGGTCGTTGACAGAACAAAGTTCAGCTCCTATGTAGATGTAAAGAAAGATGAAATCAAACAGGCGCTGTCTAACAAGGGGTATCCCATCTATGAGACCTATTTTACTGCGGGCCTTGGACCGGAAGGAACGGACAAATTGAAGACCTTGAAATACCCCACCGACGAGGTGCAGAAACAGAACTGGCTGACTTATATGTCGGGAGGCATCAACATGGCGGTAAAAAACCTACGCTGCTTTGCCATGTCGGTGCGCAGCATCGGCGGTGAGGATTACTACATCGCACTGGTGGTGGGCGAAAAGTTCCCCCATTGATCTTTGGAAATTTCCCGGCCCCGGGCACTGCCCATCCTCCTGTGTGCCCGGGGCTTTGTAAGTGAAAGGAGACAGCCATGAAACACAAATGTTTTGCTGCTGTGGTTCTGGCTGCGGCGCTGCTGCTGACCGGCTGCGGCGGCGCAGCTGCTCCCGCTGCCCCCGCAGGCTCCGGCGCAGCTTCCCAAAGCGCCGCAGGCACGGCAGTGCAGACAGCGCAAAAGGAGCGCATCACCGACCAGTGGAGCCTTGAAAAGACGGTGCGGGGCGAGATGATCGGCGTGATGAAGCTGAGCATCCATGTGCCGCAGCTTGTGTGCGACAGCCCGGACGCCGCTGCTCTCAACGAGGAACTTGCTGCCATGTATGCGGCAGAATACATGGATTATGAAAGCGATCCGGACGCTGAGGTGCCGCAGGGCGAAGAGTGCTCACAGACCGAGATCAACTGGGACGCCTACTGGTACGGCGACTGCGTCAGTCTGGTGATGCGCAGCCACGATTACGACGACGCCCCGTGGTATTACAGCGGGTGGTGCTTCGATTTTGCCACCGGCAGGCAGATCACCACAGCCGAGATGCTGCAGCACATGGGTCTGGACCCGGACGAAGTACAGGCGCAGGTGCAGCGGCAGGCCATGCAGACCTTTGACCGGGAGATGGCGCAGGGCGCGTATTACGAGGGCCTGCGCAGCGGCGGGAACCTGTCGGAAATGCGGATGGGCACGCTGGAATACAATGAACTGGAAAACCTGTGTCTGCTTTTGCCGGAGCAGGACCGGCTGGTGCTCCGGGGCAAGTACTGCTCCGAGACCGACTGGGGCTGGCAGCAGCTGGATGTGGAGATCCCGCTGACCTCCGCCGCCCCCGCCGATACCCCGGTGCTGACCGATACCTACGACGGTGTGCAGGTGCAGCTGAAGGGAACGCAGAGCACCATCACCCTGAGCCCTGCACCAAAGACCAATCAGTGGGGCGACATTGGCATCCGGGTGGAACAGACGCGCACCTACCCCATCCTTGGCGCTTACAATGAATATGTGGATGTGTGCATCGGGGAGCAGGAGGACGGCTTCTTCCGCCCGGTGGTCTATCTGCTGACCAAAGACGGCGTGGTGGAGTACGTGGACGTGCTGCGCTGCCTCATGTTCGGGGATGCCATGATCTGTCAGGACCCCATCTACTTTGCCAACAACGGTGTGGCGCTGGAACTCTGCGGCAGCGAGGTGAACCTGCGCCGGAAGGACGGCTCTGTGCTGGAGCTGGCTCCCCTGTCGGCAGAGTGGAGCGCGCAGGAGATCCCCTATTCCGTCACCGGCTCCTACAACTACACCTCTGAAACCGGCTGGAACTGGCTGAATCTGGGCAGCGATGGCAGCGTTCAGCTGGGCGTGCAGGACAACAGCCGTATCTATCAGGGCGACGCCGCGTATCTGGGCGTGGTGCCGGAGGGCGTGGTGCTGGGCATCTCTGCCGACGAGGAGCTCGAATTTGTGGCGGCGTTCAAGAACGACCTGTACAACGAGAACCTGACCCTGACCATGATCGCCGGGCAAAACCCCTTTGCCGAGGGGGAGACCCAGCTGCAGATGACTCGCAGCTACGGCTGAGAACACAGGAGAACGACCATGAAACACAAACGCCTTGCCGCCGCGGTGCTGGCGGTGGCGGTGGTGCTGGCTGGGTGCGGAAGCGCATCGGACGGTGCCGCACCCGCAGGCTCCGGTGCAGCTGCCCAAAGCGCCGCAGACACGGCGGTGCAGACGGCACAAAATGACCGCATCACCGAGCAGTTCACGCTGGAAAAGACCATCCGGGACGATTACAACATCACCCAGAAGCTGACCATCCATGTGCCGCAGCTGGTGTGCGACGGCCCGGACGCTGCTTATCTCAACGATGAGCTTGCCGCCATGTATGCGGCAGACTTCCGACAGTACGAGGACAGCCCGGAAATCGAGCCCCAGCAGGACGAGTGGTGCCCGGAAACCTACATCAACTGGGATGCCTACTGGTACGGCGACTGCGTGAGCCTTGTGATGTTCCGCTACGACGGCGGCTCCGACCCGGGGTATTCCCGCGGGTGGTGCTTCGATTTTGCCACCGGCCAGCAGGTCTCCATGGCCGAAATGCTGCAGCGTATGGGTCTGGACCCGGACGCTGTGCAGCAGCAGATGCTGCGCGAGGCCATGCAGACCTTTGACCGGGACATGGCGCAGGGCGGCTACTACGAGGGCCTGCGCAGCGGCGGCAATCTGGCAAGCATGCGGATGAACACGCTGGAAAACAACCAGCTGGATGACCTGTGCCTGCTGCTGCCGGAACAAAACCGGCTGGTGCTCCGGGGCGGGTGCAGCTCCACCGCCGGGTGGGGCTGGCGGCAGCTGGATGTGGAAATCCCGCTGCAGGCTGCTGACCCGCAGCCGCAGACGGTGCTGACCGATACCTACAGCAGCGCTTCGGTGCAGCTGGAAGGAACACAGGGCACCATCACCCTGCGCCGCACGCCGGAGACCGCCGCATGGGCCGCGGATTACGGCATCCGGCTGGAACAGGACCGCACCTACCCCATCCTTGGTATCTATAATGAGTATATCGACCTGTGCATCGGAGAACTGGGCGCATCCTTCCACCCGGTGGTCTATCTGCTGACCAAGGACGGCGTGGTGGAGTACGTAGATGTGCTGCACTGCCTCATGTTCGGCAGCGCTCTGGTCTGTCAGGACCCCATCTATATTGCAAATCAGGGCGTGGCGCTGGAGCGCAGCGGCAGAGAGGTGAACCTGCGCCGGGAGGATGGCTCTGTGCTGGAGCTTGCTCCCCTGACGGCAGAGTGGAACGCGCAGGAGATCCCCTCGGAGGCTGTCGGTGCCTTCAACGATATGTCTGACGACCAGTTTGACTGGATGGACGTGGAAAGCAGCGGTTCCGTCCAGATGGGCGTGCAGGACAACAGCGTTTTCTATCAGGGCTATGCCGACTATCTGGGCGTGGTGCCGGAGGGCATGGTGCTGGGCGTCTCTACCAACGAGACGGCAGACGGGATGCCGGGCATCACCTTTGTGGCGGCGATGAAGTACGACCTGTACAACGAGACCCTGACCTTGACCATGCTCGATGGGCAGAACCCCTTTGCCGAGGGAAAGACCCAGCTGCAGCTGATCCGCTGCCCGGATTACTGATTCCGGCACGACCATTGAGAACACAGGAGAACCACCATGAAACACAAAGCGTTCCGCTGGATACCGGCAGTTTTGCTGGCGGCGCTGCTGGCGGGCTGCGGGGCAAAGACCGCAGCCTTTGCCCGCCCGGCCAGCAGCCGGGAACTGAAATCGACCCCGCCGGATTCCATGCACGCCACCGCGGCGATCACCGAGCAGTACACCCTTGAAAAGGTGGTGCAGACAGAGAACGGCAGCACCGTCCGGCTGAACATCCATCTGCCCCGGCTGGAAAGCGACAGCGCCGACGCCGCCCGCATCAACGCCGAGATCGCCCGCTACTACGAATACGATGTGCAGGAGTACGCAGGCTGCCCGGAGGCAGCCGACCCGGAATCGTGGGACATCTGCATTGAGATGAACTGGAATGCCAGCTGGTACAGCGACTGCGTCAGCCTTGTGGTCAGCAGCTGCTACGGCAGTACGGATGCACCCTTCCACAATGGCTGGTGCTTCGACTTTGAAAGCGGAAACCAGCTCACCGCCACCCAGCTGCTGCAGCGCATGGGGGCAGACCCCGCCGCGCTGGAAGAAGCGCTGTACCGCGACGTGAAGCGCCGGGATGAGCTGGACCGGCAGACCGCCTGTGAGCGGGGGCTGCTGCCTCCCGACAGCCTGAAAGAGGGCAACACTGCATGGTGGGCCACGCTGGATGAACTGCCGCTTTCGTTTGACGAAGCGGGGAACGTTTCCTTCGTGGTCAGGCGGTCCAGCGCAGCGCAGGAGCAGTATACAGACGACAAAGTGACCATCCCGCTGGACGCGCAGCCGCTGCCGCAGGACTGGGAGTGGCAGGTGCTGGCCGAGTGGATGGCAGTCACGGCGGTGACGCAGGGTGAAAGCTATGCCCCCGCCGACCGCAACGAAAGCTTTACCCTGCGGCTGGAAAAGGCCGAGATCACCGGCACGGTGACCGTCTCCTTCATCCGGGAAACATACGTCAGCCCGCAGATCCAGTCCGCTGCCGAGACCCGCACCGGAGAGCTGAATGCCGGCGCTGTGACCGGCTGGGACGGGGAAAAAGTCAGGGCTGGAACCTGAAATGTCTCAGCGAGGACGGCAGAAGCCGCTGGACCATCTCCATGATGGAGGACGGCTCGCTGCGGATGCAGTCCACCGGCCCCAAAAAGGGCAGTGAGGTCTGGTACGTTTTTCAGCGCACCGAGGCGTGGGACGACATCGGTTTCACCGCCATCCCCCGCAGGCTGTGGGGCACTTACCGCGCCGGAGACGAGGCCGCAAAGGGCATCCGCTGGATGACCTTCCTGCCGGACGGCAGCTGCTGCATGAGCGTGGAATGGGACGGGTGGAACGGCACCCTGACCGGCACCGCCGAGGGAACACAGGGCCGCACCGAGGACGGCACCGAGCTGCACTTCACGCTGACCGATACGGACGGCAGACCGTGCGAGTTCTGGGCCATTTTGCTGAACGATGACGGCAGCCCCAGCGGCTGCAGCCTGAAATACCGCGCCGGAGAAGTGCTGTTTGACCGGGACACGCGTCCCGTTTACTGGAAAAACGACTCCCCGGATCTAACCCTTGTACCGTGACCGAAACCGAACGCAATGCGATGACAAAGCGTTGTCGCTTACACAAATAAAACATACAGGAGGAAATTACTATGGGTCTTATCAAAGCAGGTATGGGCGCACTGGGCGGAACCCTTGCAGACCAGTGGAAAGAATTTTTCTACTGCGATTCTCTGGACAAGGATGTGCTGATGGTCAAGGGCCAGAAGCGCACCTCCCGCCGCAGCTCCAACAACGGCGAGGACAATATCATCACCAACGGCAGCGGCATTGCTGTGGCAGACGGACAGTGCATGCTCATCGTGGAGCAGGGCCGCGTGGTGGAGGTGTGCGCCGAACCGGGCGAGTATACCTTCAATTCCTCCACCGAGCCCAGCGTGTTCACCGGCAACTTCGGCGACAGTCTGGCAGCCACTTTCCAAACCGTAGCCAAGCGCTTTACCTACGGCGGCGACACCGGCAAGGATCAGCGGGTGTACTACATCAACACCAAGGAGCTGGGTGAGATCCTGTACGGCACCGCAACGCCCATCCCCTTCCGCGTAGTGGTCAGCGAGGAGCGGGGCTACAAGCTCTCGGTGAACATCCGCTGCAACGGCAGCTTTACTTACCGCATCTGCGACCCGCTGCTGTTCTACACCAACGTGTGCAGCAACGTCTCCACCCAGTACGATGCCTCGGAGCTGGCTCCCCGCCTGAAGAGCGAACTGATGAACGCTTTGCAGCCGGCGCTGGCTACCCTTTCTGCCAACAAGGTGCAATATTACGAGATCCCTGCCCACACGCTGGAGATCTCCGAGGCGCTCAACGAGCAGCTGTCCAATATCTGGCGCAAAAAGCGCGGCATTGAGGTGTTCTCCTTCAACATCAACTCTCTGTCCATCCCGGAGGAGCAGCAGAAGAAGATCACAGAGTGGGAAGAAAACGCCATGACCACCGACCCCACCACCGCTGCCGCCCGTCTGGTGGGTGGTCAGATCGACGCCATGAAGACCGCCGCCGGCAACGCCGCCGGTGCCATGACCGGCTTTATGGGTATGGGCATGGCAGCCGGTGCAAACGGCATGAACGCTCAGAACCTGTTCGCCATGGGACAGCAGCCCGCCGCACCCCAGCAGCCTTCTGCCGCCGACAGCTGGAAGTGCAGCTGCGGCGCTACCGTTACCGGCAAGTTCTGCCCGGAATGCGGCAGCAAAAAGCCGGAACCGAAGCCCGCTGCTGACAGCTGGACTTGCAGCTGCGGTGCCACCGTCACCGGCAAATTCTGCCCGGAGTGCGGCAAGCCCCGCCCGGCAGCAGCAGAGGGCTGGACTTGCAGCTGCGGCGCGGTGAACAAGGGCAAATTCTGCTCCGAGTGCGGCAAGCCAAGACCAGCCGGTCCGTGGACCTGCAGCTGCGGAACGGTCAATACAGGTAAGTTTTGTTCCGAATGCGGAAAACCGAGGTCATAGGGCGTATGGAGATACAATCATATAAGTGTCCAAACTGCGGCGGCGGACTGGTGTTTGATCCGAAGACGCAGAAATTTAAATGTGAATACTGCCTCTCAGCGTTTACGGAAGAGACGTTGAAAGAGATGGAAGAGGCAGCCAGAAAGTCAGAGGAAGCTTCGAAGCCGGGTGGAATGCCGGAAGCGGAAAAGATAGAGAGCCAGAAGCAGGCGGAGTCTAAGATGGTTCTCTATACCTGCCCGAGCTGCGGCGCGGAGATTGTGGCACAGGAGACGACAGCATCCACGTACTGCTGTTACTGTCACAATCCGGTGGTTCTTTCGGGAAGTCTGGACGGTAAATACCGCCCGGACGGTCTGATTCCGTTTGAGATCGACAAGAAAAAGGCAAAAGAAATCTTTAAAAACTGGATTCAGAAGAAAAAGTATGTGCCGGATGATTTCTACTCGCCGCGTCAGATGGAGTATCTGGAAGGAATTTATTATCCATATTGGATGTATAGCTGCCAGGTATCCGGTGAGATGCAGGCGGAGGCGCTGCGGAAACGCGTGACGGTGGCGGGGGAGATCGAGTATATCGAGACGAGCCGTTACCATCTGGAGAAAAAGGCGGAGCTTCCCATCAAGGATGTGGCGCGCAACGCGTTAAAGCAGGCGGACCGCAGCCTTGCCGAGACCGTGCTTCCGTTTGATATGAAGAAGCTGCGCCCGTTTCAGGCAGGCTATTTTCTGGGATTTAGAGCGGAGCGGCGCGACCGGGAAAAGGAAGAATTTACACAGGAGATTGAGCAGGAGATCAAGCAGTATACGAGAGAATCTCTGCAAAATAGCGTCTCCGGCTACGATCATGTGGATATCCGGAACCACCGGGAGACCATCACGGGGGAAAAATGGAACTATGCCATGCTTCCAGTGTGGATGATGACCTACCCGGATCCGAAGAGCGGTCAGATGTACTATTTTGCGATGAATGGGGAAAATGGAAAGGTCTGCGGCGTCCTGCCGGTTGATTCGAAAAAACTGGTGCGCCTGTTTTTGACGATTTTCATTCCTGTGTTTGTACTTTTGCTGCTGGGAGGATACCTGATATGATAGAGAATCAAAATGCGGGAGTCACACAGAAAAAGAAGAAATATGGACGGCTGAAAGATTTTATATGCTTCTCCGTTGCAGCATTTATTTCATTTTCACAGGTCAGCCCTATATGGGCGGCGGAAGGCACGCGCGTCTTCGACGAGGCGGGACTGTTCAGCGCGGAAGAAGTGCAGGAGCTGGAGACACGGATCGATGAGGTGCGTGATTCACAGGATGCCGATCTGGCGGTACTGACAGTCGAGGACGCACAGGGAGAATCGGCGGAAAGCTATGCCGATGATTTTTACGACACCCACGGACTGGGCGTCGGGGACGATGCGAGTGGTATTCTGCTTTCGATCGATATGGACAACCGGGAGATATACGTTTCTACCACCGGGTATGCGATGAAGGTGCTGACGGATGCGCGGGTAGAGAAGGTGCTGGATGCGGCATATGACAGCGTGGCGGATGGAAACTATGCGGAAGGCGCTCTGGGGGCGATCGACAGCATCGAAAATTATCTGGAGATGGGCGTTCCGGCGGGACAATATACGCAGGTGCGCGAGGAGAAAAAACATTCCCTGGAATGGTATGAGGCGCTGTTTGCGGCGGTTGCGGCAGCGATCGTGGCGGCACTCCCGTGCTTTTCGGTGATGCGCCAGTATAAGATGCAGAAAGAACACCGCCAGTCGCTGGGTTTCCATATGGCATACCGAGCGGACAGTGCGCTGCATTTTGTCCAAAATGAGGAGCAGTTTGTAAACCGGTCGGTAGTGACCAGACGGATTCCAAAAAATCCGGGTCCGGGCGCTTCGGGCGGTTCGGCTGGAAGGACGACCATACATCAGGGCAGCAGCGGAAGGATGCACGGCGGCGGAGGCAGAAAGGTTTAATTGATACAATTTCGTGTGGAAGGCGGATGAATGATATATGACAATCCTGATGACAGGCTTATGTGAGAAAGGTGCAGACCAGATCTGGAAACAGTGTAACGATGCGATGTACGCCCAGGGAGTTACCTGGCTGGAAGAGGCGGCATATGCGGGCGATGCAGAAGCATGGTTCTTTTTAGGACACTGTTACAGCTGGGGGGACGGGGCTGTCGGGTTCAATGAGAAAAAAGCGTATGAATGTTACCTGCGGGGGGCTTCGGCGGGAAGTGCCCGGGCAGTGTTAGGAGCGCTGCGCGCCGGTCAGTATGACGAACAGATGAAGCAGTCGGCACGTTATTCCATCGAGGAAAGTTACCGTCAGGTGCGGGATGCCGCTGAGATGGGCGATGTCTATGCCGCGTGGCAGATGGGCGAGGCAGTTGAGTGGGAAGATCTGGCCGATTATATGCCGCAGACTGAGAGCGCCCGTGAGCAGTGCCTCTTCTGGTACGAACGGGCGGCGGACGGCGGCATTATCCCGGCGATGGTTAAGATGGGAAAATGCTGCCAGAATGGTACATACCGGGAAAAAGATGAAAAAGAGGCACTTCGCTGGGCGAATCAGTGCGCCGCCAGCGGGGAGGTCTGGGGACTCTTCCAGATGGGGGAACATTATCGCCAGGAAGAAGACTGGGAAGTTGCATTCCAATATGACTATGCGGCGGCAAAGCAGGGGTCTTCCCGCGCCATGCTGTATCTGGGACAGATGTACTTAAACGGACAGGGCACAGAGCGCGATATCCAGGCGGCCGTCCAGGCGCTGGAAGGAGCCGCGGCGCGGAACGAGGCGGAGAGCTTTGAAGAACTTGGAAATCTGTTCTATCAGGATGAACTGGTGGAGCGCGATGATGAAAAAGCGTTTTACTGGTATGGAAAAGCATATGCGGCAGGCATCAAAGAGGCGGCGCTTCCGTTAGCCCGCCTGTATCTGCGCCCGTCCGACGAGCAGGACACCGTCCGGGCAGAAAAACTTCTGCGGGAGGCAGCTGGGATCGAGACGGACGGACAGGCAAGTCTGGCGCTTGGAAATATCTATCGGGATGGTCTGAACGGCGAGATTGATATGAAGCAGGCGGTTTCCTGGTACGAAAAAGGCGCTTCGCAGGGAAATCCAGAGTGCATGGAGATTCTTGGATGCCTGTATTTCCAGGGCGAAGAGGGAGTAGACCGCGATTATGCAAAAGCATTTGAGTGGCTGAACCGGTGCGAAGAAGCCGGAAGCCTGCAGTCTGCATCCAAGTTAGGCTATCTCTATATGAAGGGAGAAGGCTGCACCGCCGATGAAAATAAGGCGAAGGAGCTTTTTGAGCGGGCGGCACAGACGGAATGTGACGGATATGCACTCTATGAGCTTGGATTTATCTACGAACGGAAAAATGAATCCCCGGAAGATCTCGAGCGGGCGGCACAGTGCTACCAGAAGGCGATCGAGATGGGAAATGAGAGTGCTTCACGGCGGTTTTCCCATTTTAAGAAGGGATTGTTTGGGCGCTGGAAGATCACGTATTAAGGGGGAATTTTTCTTGCGCTGTGCCATAAAGTATGATAGAATTTTTAACTAAAGTGAGCAGGGGGGTCCGTAACTTTGCGGGAGAACTGCAAAACCACACAGAACACTTACATGGCAGAAAGTTTGACTCCGGCATCCTTTGCAAAGATGGGGACGACGGGGAAAGATAAAAAGAGAGGATGAAAATCATGGCAATCAATTACAGCAGTACCCGTGGCGGTGAAAACAACGTAACGGCTTCGATGGCGATCTTAAAGGGACTGGCAGCAGACGGCGGCCTGTTCATGCCGGATCATATCCCGGCGTTAGATTGCAGCCTGGAAGAATTATCCCATAAAACATATCAGGAAGTAGCTTATGCAGTTATGAAGCAGTTCCTGACTGATTTCACAGAGGAAGAGCTGAAAACCTGTATCGAGCGCGCTTACGACAGTAAGTTTGATACGGAAGAGATTGCGCCGCTTGTCAAAGCAGACGGAGCATATTATCTGGAGCTGTTCCACGGAAGCACGATTGCCTTCAAGGATATGGCGCTCTCGATCCTGCCGCATCTGATGACCGTATCGGCGAAGAAGAACCATGCGGAGAACACGATCGTGATCCTGACCGCAACCTCCGGCGATACCGGAAAGGCAGCGATGGCTGGTTTTGCAGACGTTGAGGGAACCAGAATTATCGTATTTTACCCGAAGGACGGCGTCAGCCGTGTGCAGGAGCTGCAGATGCTGACCCAGAAGGGCGCGAACACAAGCGTTGTCGGTATTTCCGGAAACTTTGATGATGCACAGAGCGGTGTCAAGAAAATCTTTGGTGACAAAGAATTTGCCAAAGAATTAGCAGGCAGAGGCTATCAGCTCTCTTCCGCAAACTCCATCAACATCGGTCGTCTCGTACCACAGGTTGTATACTATGTATATGCGTATGCAAAATTGCTTGAAAACGGCGAGATCGAGAACGGTGAGAAGATCAATGTAACCGTTCCGACCGGAAACTTCGGCAATATCTTAGCGGCTTATTTTGCAAAACAGATGGGTGTGCCGATCGACAAGCTGATCTGCGCGTCCAATGACAATAAAGTTCTGTACGACTTCTTTAAGACAGGCGTATATGACAAGAACCGTCCATTCATCCTGACCTCTTCCCCGTCGATGGATATTCTGATTTCCAGCAACCTGGAACGTCTGATTTATCTCTCCACCGGCTGCGATGCGGAGGAGACCAAGAAACGCATGGAAGAGCTTTCGAAAGATGGCAAATATTCGGTTACCGACGAGATGCGTGCGCGCATGGCAGATTTTGTCGGCGGTTATGCTGATCAGGCGGCAAATGCAGCCGAGATCAAGCGTCTCTATGATGAGACCGGTTATATGATCGATACGCATACCGGCGTTGCATCCTGCGTATACCATAACTATGTGAAGGAGACAGGCGATACCAAGAAGACAGTTATCGCATCGACGGCAAGCCCATATAAATTCTCCCGCAGCGTCATGGAGGCAATCTTCGGCAGCGAAGAAGGCAAGGGCGAGTTCGAGCTTATCGACGAGATGGAGAAAGCATCCGGCGTGAAGATCCCGCAGGCGATCGAGGAGATCCGCAAGGCAGAGATCCGTCACAACCGCCAGTGCAAGCCGGAGGAGATGGAGAAAACCGTTTCGGAGATTTTACAGTAAAAGTTACAAAATATTAAAATAATTGCCTGTTATTTTTTTGACAGGCTAGGCAAATACTGAATTATGGTATATAATAGACTCTGGTTAGATCAAAAAGAGACAACGAGGAGGTTTGTATATGTTAGTTAGTGCGAAGGAAATGCTTCAGAAGGCAAGAGATGGCAAATATGCGGTTGGTCAGTTCAACATCAACAATCTTGAATGGACCAAAGCGATTTTACTGACGGCACAGGAGCAGAACTCACCGGTTATCTTAGGTGTTTCTGAGGGCGCAGGCAAGTATATGACTGGCTTTAAGACAGTATCTGCGATGGTAAAAGCGATGATCGAAGAGCTGAACATCACGGTTCCGGTTGCGCTGCATCTGGATCACGGCACCTACGAGGGCTGCTACAAATGTATCGATGCTGGATTTTCTTCCATCATGTTTGACGGCTCCCATTATCCGATCGCCGAGAACGTAGAGAAAACCAAAGAATTAGTCAAAGTCTGCGCGGAGAAAGGTATTTCCCTGGAGGCTGAGGTTGGTTCCATCGGCGGCGAGGAAGACGGCGTGATCGGTATGGGCGAATGTGCAGATCCGAACGAGTGCAAGGCGATTGCAGACCTCGGAGTTGATATGCTGGCAGCAGGTATCGGCAATATCCACGGCAAATATCCGGCAAACTGGCCAGGCTTAAGCTTTGAGACGCTGGCAGCCGTAAAAGAAAAAGTAGGCGATATGCCGCTGGTTCTTCACGGTGGTACCGGTATTCCGGAAGATATGATCAAGAAAGCCATTTCTTTAGGTGTAGCGAAGATTAATGTAAATACTGAGTGCCAGCTGGCATTTGCAGAGGCAACCCGCCAGTATATCGAGGCTGGTAAGGATCAGCAGGGCAAAGGATTTGACCCGCGTAAACTTCTTGCACCTGGTTTTGAGGCGATCAAAGAGACGGTTAAGACAAAGATGGAACTGTTCGGTTCTATCGGAAAAGCCTGATGAATAAGTAAGGTTCATGACCGGACTGCAGGAATGTACATTTCGCAACGCGGATATACATACCGGCGGTCCGGTCTGTTTTCATATTAATGTGAGGGATTGAATGAGCGAGATTATCAATGTACCGGAAATTTTCGGAAAAAATGTGTTTAATGACAAGGCGATGCAGGAACGCCTTCCGAAAAGTGTTTACAAAAAACTGAAGAAAACCATTGAAGACGGAGCTGAGCTGGATCCGTCCATCGCAGATGTTGTCGCACACGCGATGAAAGACTGGGCGATCGAGCGCGGTGCGACGCATTATTCCCATTGGTTCCAGCCGCTGACCGGCATCACGGCAGAAAAACATGATGCGTTTATCTCCGTACCGGATTCCAACGGACGCGTTATCATGGAGTTTTCCGGTAAAGAGCTGATTAAGGGCGAGCCGGATGCATCCTCGTTTCCGTCGGGCGGACTTCGTTCCACCTTTGAGGCACGCGGCTATACAACCTGGGATTGTACTTCCCCGGCATTTCTGCGGGAAGATACGCTGGGCGTGACACTCTACATACCGACTGCATTCTGTTCGTACCGCGGCGAAGCACTGGATAAGAAGACCCCGCTGCTGCGTTCCATGCAGGCAATCAACGAGCAGGCACTCCGGATTCTCCGCCTGTTTGGAAATACGACTTCCCACCGTGTGATTCCGTATGTGGGACCGGAGCAGGAGTATTTTCTGGTTGATAAGAACAAATATTTACAGAGAAAAGACCTGATCTACACCGGTCGTACCCTGTTTGGCGCGATGCCGCCGAAAGGGCAGGAGATGGATGATCACTATTTTGGAAGCATCCGTCCGAGAGTCGGTGCGTTCATGAAAGAGTTAAATGAGACATTGTGGCGTCTGGGGGTCAGTGCAAAGACACAGCACAACGAAGTTGCACCAGCACAGCATGAATTAGCGCCAACCTATTGTCAGGTCAATCTGGCAGTCGATCACAACCAGATGGTCATGGAGGCGATGAAGCGTGTCGCAGGACATCACGGTCTGACCTGTCTGCTGCATGAGAAACCATTTGACGGAATCAATGGTTCCGGTAAGCACAACAACTGGTCCCTGACGAGCGACGACGGCATCAACATGATGAATCCGGGCGAGACGCCGCACGAAAATGTACAGTTCCTTCTGGTTCTGGCGTGCATCATGAAAGCAGTTGACAGACACGCGGATCTGCTGCGCGAGTCCACCGCGATTCCGGGCAACGATCATCGTCTGGGTGCGGCAGAGGCGCCGCCAGCGATCATCTCTATTTTCCTGGGCGAGCAGCTGGAGGATGTTATCGATCAGCTGTGCAGCACGGGCGAAGCCGCACATTCTAAGAAAGGCGAGGTACTTCAGACGGGAGTAGCGACACTTCCGGATTTCGTCAAGGATGCAACCGACCGCAACCGTACTTCACCGTTTGCGTTTACCGGTAACAAATTCGAGTTCCGTATGGTTGGTTCTTCGGATTCTGTTTCATCCCCGAACGTCGTGCTCAACACGATCGTGGCAGAAGCGTTTAAAGAGGCTGCGGACGAATTGGAAAACAGCGATGATTTTGACAGCGCAGTCCATGATATCATCAAGCGTCTGTTTGCAGAGCACCGCCGTATCATTTTCAGCGGAAATGGTTATTCTGAGGAATGGGTTAAAGAGGCAGAGCGCCGTGGACTCCCGAACCTGAAAGCGGGTATCGATTCTGTCGAGGCAATCCGGACCGAGAAAGCGATCAAGCTCTTTGAAGAATTTGGCGTGTACACCCGGACCGAGCTGGAATCCCGCGCCGAGATTGAGTATGAGGCATATTCCAAGACCGTCAACATCGAGGCAAAGACGATGATCGACATGGCGAGCAAGCAGATCATCCCGGCGGTTGTCAAATATACGACTCAGCTTGCTTCCTCCCTGACAGCCGTCCGGACTGCCTGTGAGGAGGCCGATGTCAGTGTCCAGAAAGAACTGCTTTTAGAGACCTCTGATAAACTTTCAGAGATGAAGGTGGCATTGGCGGCACTCAAAGATATCCTGGCAAAGGCATCTGCGATCAAGGATAACAAAGAAAAAGCATTCGCCTATCTGCATGAGGTGTGCCCGGCGATGGTAGCTCTCCGTAAACCGGCAGACGAACTGGAAATGCTGGTAGATAAAGAATTATGGCCATTTCCGAGTTATGGGGATTTGGTGTTTGAGGTGTAGGCAGCTTTTAGAAGGTATGATTTTAATTAAAAAGATTTTGACCATCGATATAAGCTATGAATCGTTGGTCAAAATCTTTTTTTAACAACACTTATATATTTTGCAAATACGGTTTATTTCCGTCCAGGACCCTGCGTCTGTCCCTCCTGAATCGTATCGCCCTGATTGGAGGTAAATCCGTTAATCCGTTTATCGGACGAATTTGACGAAGAGCCTGACGAGCTGGAGTTCGATGTCGTCGGTGTAAGACGTGCCGTTGCTGTAGATGCGGCTTGGTACATTGCCGGTATCGCTGGTGGAACTGCTGCTTGTCTGGTTATTCGAAGAGCCTGACGAACTGGAAGTCCCGCCCGGCGTGGAAGTGGAGCTGCTGTAGCCGCTTCCAGGAATCGGAACGGTTGTGCCCGACGAAGAAGCATTTGACGAGCTGGAGCTGTTGGAACTTCCCGGTGCAGTAAAACTGGTCGAAGGATCGGAACTATTCGAATTGTTGGTGTTACCTGAACTGGAGGTCCCTGAATTGGAATTGTTCGAAGCCGTTCCGCTTGGCCCCGAAGTGCTGCTTGAAGAAGAACTGCCAGACGAAGTCCCTGTTCCCTGTGAAGCACTTGGGTCAAAATAGCTGTCGCTCATGCCGGAGAGACTGGACGGTGGATTCTGGCACGCACCGCTCTTGGCAAAGGTGTATTTCACCGAATCAATCGTCCGGGTTGTGTTCGAAGCCATCTTACCGTTCTCATCCAGATAATAGTAGGTGCCGGATACCTTAATCCAGCCTTTCTGACGGTGTCCGTACTCATTGAAATAGTACCAGGTGCCGTCGATCTGCTTCCAGCCGCGGCTCATATTGCCGTCTGTCTTGTCCATGTAGTAGGTGTTTCCGTTGCTGTCATTGAGCCAGCCAGTCAGCATCTTGCCATCATGGAGATAGTAGTATTCATTTTTAATAAGCTGCCAACCGGTCAGCATTTTTCCATTTTCGTCGAGATAATACCAGGTGCTGTTTACCTTCTGCCAGCCAGTCCGCATCGCCCCGTCCGTGCCGAAATAGTACCAGGTGCCGTTATCCATCTTCTGCCAGTTGGTAAACATCCGTCCATCATCGCCCAGATAATACCAGACCGTATCAAGCTGGAGCCAGCCCTTCTGCATCACACCGTACTGGTTAAAATAGTACCAGTAGTTGTTGATTTTCTGCCATTTAGTCATCATCTCGCCGCTCTGGTTGAAATAATACCAGGCGGAAGTGGATGAATCCTGACGCCATCCAGTCACCATTTTGCCGGTCGATTCATCCATATAATAATATTTCTCTCCGATATGTACCCATCCGGTATGCTTCTGACCGTCGTCGGTCATGTAGTACCAGTAGTTTCCGTCCTTCAGCCATCCAGCCGCACGGCTCTGGGAAGAAGGAAGCAGCCCCATGGCACCGATCAGGCAGGCAAGCCCAAGCAGCTTTGCATATCTTTTCCGCATCGCGTATCCCCCTTGCAATGTGATTTATCGTTATCTATGATTACAGTAGAAATTAATATCAAAGATGTTGGGGTCAAAAGGCATTTTGACCCCTCTGATACCAGATTGCTCCGCACTATATGCTCCCGCAATCTTCAAAAACATTCGTAATTCGCTCATTTTTCTTTGAAAAATGGCTACTTACTCATGTTTTTGGCGGGTCCCAAGGTCAAAAATTCTCCTGCAAGCAAGCTTGCGTCGAACTTCTGACCTTTTGACCCTGGTATCATATCAAATTACTTTATAAGTATAACATAGAAAAATGTAAAATACCTAACGGAAATATTACAATTTTAACAAGTCCTCGGAAACAATTTTTCGATAATAATTTTTCGCATACCGGTACATCACGATCGTGTAATCGCCAAATTCGCGCCCTTCCATACTCTTGAAGACCGCCCAGAGCGCCCACAGGAAACCGCCGAGCGCCGCATAGGCATACGTGACAAAGCGTTCCTCGTCTGATGGGGCGTGCTGGAGGTATTCTTCCAGAAGGTGGTCAAGCTCTTCCTGTGAATAATATGAATAAATACTGCACATCGCAATATCAATGAGCGGATCGCACATGCCTGCATACTCCCAGTCGATCAGACGCAGGGAGCCGTCCGGCAGAAACAGGAAATTGTCTGCAACCGAATCAATATGGGAGAGGCAGCAAGGACGTTTCAGTGTATCCAGCCGATCCATCAGTTCATTCATCCGGGCGCGGACCGCCGGGTAGTCCTCGAACAGCATTTCCTCATGTCCGCGGCAGATCCTTTCATAAAAATCAATCCGTTCCCGAATGCGGAACGTGTGCGGAACCGTCACGCCGGAATGATGCAGCTTCCGCAGCATCTCCATGCAGGCGGCCATCTCCTGCGGATTCTTTGCATCCGCATTCCGAGCGCCCTCATAATACTGGGCGATCTTGTAGCCGGTTTTTCCGTCAAAATACAAAATATGTTCGGTAATGCCAAGCGGTGTGACCGCCTTGTAAACAGCCTCCTCCTCTTTCCGGTTAATCAGAAATTCTGTTCCCGGACCCGGAATGCGGCAGATATAATGTTTTCCATCCAGTTCAAACAGGAACGACTGGTTTGTCATACCAGATTTGAGACAGCGGATGTTGTGTATCGCTTCCTCTTTTACATTGAAAACGTGTGCGACCAGCTGCATGGCGGCATTGTCCGAATGATTCTGATATTTCGGATCAAACAGGCGCAGTTCTTCCAGGTTTTCAAACTCATAGACCTGATCCGCCGGCTGGCAGTTCATCGAAAAATCCAGTTCTTTGATATGATCGACGACAACCTGTTCCCAGTACCATTGTTCTGTGCCAGGCTGATGATAGGCTTCCTCAATGAGCGGAATGAGCTGGTTGGAAAAATCACGCGAGAGGAACGCAGGTCCATACATGACCCAGGAATCATGCCCACCGACCTGCACCGATGTGATACGTCCCTTTTTATTAGAAGAAAGACACCATTCCGACGTTTCACCATCCATATAAACAGAAGAGTACCATGCGCCGCACTCATATTTATGGTACATATTGTTCCGAATCCAGTTGTCCGAGACAAGCAGATACATATTGCGGCCGCGGAACAGCTCGCGGGCATGGTAGATCGTAGCCAGATTATTTTTGGTGGCGTACTCCGGGATATAGAGGAGTTTGACCTGATATTTGTCGATCAGATATTCAAACTTTTCCTTTAAATAACCGACGATAATTGTGATATCCGTGATCCCCGCTTCATGGAGCTGCTTGATCTGGCGCTCAATCATCCGCTCGCCAAACACTTCCAGAAGCCCTTTTGGCGTTTCAAACGTCAGCGGCACAAACCGAGAGCCAAACCCGGCGGCGGTAATGACGGCGCCATCCACTTTAAATTGTTCGAGATACTTAAGCCCCTGTTCGGTCAGCAGATATTTCCCCGTATCCATATCCGTCATGAGAAATGCCTCCTCCAGGCAGTCCCCAAGCAATTTATTCACAGTCCCCAGGGAAAGATTCAAAATCGAAGCAAGCTCCCGCTGGGTCACATCCGGATTCTCATAGAAACTCCGGCAGATCAGTCCATAGCGATCCATATAAAACCTCCTGAATTATTAAATTCTTTTATTTTTCTCTTATATATTCACGTATTTCGTCATCATTATAGATGGATAAGAGTGAAAATAGGTTCTAGCTGTTGTGTGTTCAAAAAATAAAATTAAAAGTGATATATGAACATTATAGCATAAACACAGAGAAAGTAAACGGAAAAAGCAATGCTGCGGGGGGAAGAATAAAGACTGTTACTGGGCACGTATGCGTGAACAGTGACGAAAGGCTTGATAAGGTGGTCTGTGGGAAATAAGAAACGTAAAAAATACTGGAAATATAGGCATTTTGGCGGTTAAAACATGATTGTACAAATATAAATACAATTACGAAACTATAAAGAATTTTCGTAAAAAATCCGTAAGAAAATGCACAGATAAATGTTATGGTATTTTGGAAAAACGTGTATTATAATGTGGGTGTATCGGAGAAAGGCAGTACTTCACAGGGAAGAGAAACATAGGAAATACAGACAATATTCCACTTCAAAATAAAAAGTTGGAAATTCTGTAAAAAAACTATTGATAATTTTCCATATCCGAAGTATAATGACCTGGTAATGCAGTTAGGATTTCGAGAAAAATATTTCAAAAAGTAAAAAGGAGAGTGCATTAATTATGAGAAAGCAGACTAAATTAGTTGCAGTACTTTCTGCAGCAGCTTTACTCGCTATGGGTGCTTCCATGACTTCTTTCGCAGCTGGTTGGGAGAAAGATGACGCTGGAGTTTGGCACTACTATGACAGCGATGATGAGATGGTAACCGATGAGTGGAAGAAAGATGGCGGTAAATGGTTCCATCTTGACGAAGATGGTGAGATGGAGACAGATACATGGGTAGATGATGACTACTATGTAGCTGAAGATGGTCATATGCTGACCAACGAGTGGAAAAAGACCATGGCTGATGAGGATGAAGATGATCCGGAAGACGGCGGCGAGCATTGGTACTACTTCAACAACAAAGGTAAAAAAGTTACCGATACAGATAAGAAGATCAATGGCAAGACCTACTACTTCAACGAAGATGGTGAGATGCAGTATGGCTGGCACGAGGAAGACGGCAACGCATACTACTTAGGTACTGAGGACGAAGGTTGGAGAGCTGAGTCTCAGTGGCTGTGGCTTGAGAAATCCGGTAACAATGAGAACGATCTGGATGATGATGATGATCTGGAAGTAGTTCTTGATTGTTCTGAAGATGACAACTGTGATGATGAGGGTTGGTACTGGTTCCAGTCTTCTGGTAAAGCATATCATGACACAGGCAAGAAGAAAATCAACGGCAAATACTATATGTTCAACGAGCACGGTCAGATGCTGTACGAGTGGATTGATGGTAAGGCTGTTGAACAGGGTTCCAACGCACAGCTTGATGGTAACCTTGCTAAGGGCGAATTAGCTACAACCAGCGTAATGAGATACTACAACGAAGTTGAAGATGGTTCCAGAGGTAACGGCTGGTATCAGATCGACGGCGCTGAGGATCTGGATGCTGATGGTGATACAGACTGGTACTACATCGATGACGGTGAAGTTAAATACGCTGATGGCGGTTCCAAAGACTTCGCTACTTACGATGATGACGGAGCTGTATACGTTCAGAGAATCAAAATTGAAGGTAAATACTTCTCCTTCAACGAAAAAGGTCAGATGCAGGATGGCTTACAGTACTGCCAGGCTGACGGCGGATTCTACTACTTCGATGCCAACGGCTATCAGAAGACTGGCCGCGTAACATCTGTAGAGAACGACGATGATGATTACACATTCTACTTCAACACCAAGAATGGTAAGAATGGTCTTGGCTACAATGGTCTGAAAGATGATTATCTGTACTTCAACGGTAAGAGACTGGATGCAGATGATGACTACAGACTGTACTACTATGATGGAGATATCTATCTGACCAATACCAAGGGTAAAGTTCAGAAGACCTCCAAGAAGTATGACATCGAGAACAAGGGCATCGCTGAGGATGATGTAAAAGTAGAGATCAGCGGCAAGAAAGTTGTATCCGTTACTTTAGCTAGCGGTAAGACAATCAAAGCTGAGGATCTGATTGCTGATGCAGAAGCTCAGTTTGGTAAAGATGTTGTTACAGAGGATCAGATCGTATCTGTACCGTTCATCCAGCTGTATGATGACGATATTTATACCTACACAAATCTGGCTGGTACTAAGGCTGTTGAAGGTTGGTTAGGATTAAACAAATAATTAATCTGAATTTTATTCGATTAGTCATTTGACCTAGGATAATTGAGAAGCGGTATTTCAGGATATTTCCTGGAATGCCGCTTCTTTTTTAGTAAAAAGAGCTCCGATACCTCGAAGTGTTTCGAGATGGCGGAGTTTTTTATGTGGTCGCAATGTAAATGAAGCCTGTCTGTATGACTGCATTTGCCCTCTGTCAGTTAAAGAATAGAATATGCAAAACTCTCTGCAGTACTATCATTTTGAGTTTAAGCATATCTTCCAAGTCTTGTTTCACTGATTCTTTCATGATATGATAATAAAAACAACAAATTATCATGATGTGTGATAAACGTGCAGTTTTATTAAAAAGAGAGGGAGCCATATGGGTATATATTTAAATCCCGGAAACGCAGCTTTTTCAGAAGCGGTGCATTCTCAGATCTATGTAGATAAAACAGAGCTGATTTCTTATACCAACAGTGTGCTGGCAACAAACCAGAAAAATATCTGCGTCAGCCGCCCAAGGAGATTTGGAAAATCCATTACAGCCAATATGCTGGCTGCTTATTATAGTAAGGGATGTCAGTCTGATACTTTATTTAAAGACCGAAAAATCAGCTGTTCAAAAGATTATAAAAAATATTTAAACACTTACACAACTATATTTTTAAATATCCAGGAATTTTTAAGTCGAAGCTCTAATGTAGAAGAATTGATTCAGCGGATCCGGCGTTCACTCATGAGAGAAATTCGCCGTGAATATCCAACGATTGATTTTTATGATGAATTAGATCTGACGGAAAATATGAAGGAAATTTATGCTGAAACAAATGAGCCATTTATTATAATCATTGATGAATGGGATTGTATTTTTAGGGAATACGCAGAAGATAAAGCGGCTCAGGAACGATATCTGGATTTTCTTCGTGATTTTCTAAAGGATAAGGCACATATACATCTGGCATATATGACAGGAATATTGCCAATAAAAAAATACGGTACCCATTCTGCGCTCAATATGTTTGATGAATTCTCGATGGCAAATCCAGGTGTTCTGGCGCAATATGTCGGTTTCACAGAAAATGAGGTGCGCTGCCTCTGCTCAGATTATCAAATGGATTTGGCAGAAATCAAAGAATGGTATGATGGATATCGCTTTGAAAAAGCCTCTTCTATTTACAGTCCGCGTTCGGTTGTGGCTGCTATGACTTCTGGTATCTGCGATTCTTATTGGAACCAGACCGAAACATTTGAGGCACTGCGCGGATATATTGACATGAATTTTGATGGGCTGAAAGACGATGTTCTCAGCATGATGGCCGGAGAAATGGTACCGGTCAATACAGGTAGTTTCAGCAATGATATGACGACATTTCACAGCGAGGATGATGTCCTGACTTTGCTGATTCATCTGGGATATCTTGGATACGATTTCAGCCATAAATCAGTTTTTATTCCGAATAATGAAATCCGTGGAGAGTTTGTAAATGCGGTTTCGGTTTCTCAATGGGGAGA
>ERZ831634.849-NODE-849-length-36058-cov-3.428964_pt1 | contig 36058 bp, 19 predicted proteins | sample MGYA00519953_ERZ831634 | MGnify/ENA primary metagenome ERZ831634 (study PRJEB31850, sample SAMEA3708718) | human gut metagenome | biome: human gut; feature: human-associated habitat; material: faeces | place: China | collected 2014 ... | reverse complement strand
AAACAATACGGGGGGTATTTCACCTGCCTCGAACGCGACGGCAGCGTCTACGACACCGACAAGTTCATCTGGCTGCAAGGCCGTGAGGTGTGGCTTTTCTCGATGCTCTATAACAAGGTGGCGAAACGCCCCGAGTGGCTCGAGTGTGCTTTGCAGGGTGCGGAGTTCCTGAAGAAATACGGCCATGACGGCAATTACAACTGGTATTTCTCGCTCACGCGCGACGGCCGGCCGCTGGTCGACCCCTACAACATTTTCTCGTATACCTTCGCCACGATGGCCTTCGCGCAGCTGGCCATCGCCTCGGGCGACGCCGGGTATGCCGCCATCGCCAAAAAGACTTTCGACCGGGTGCTCGAGAAGCGTTCGAACCCCAAGGGCAAGTGGTGCAAGGCACATCCGGGGACGCGTCCGATCAAGGATTTCGCGCTGCCGATGATCCTGTGCAACCTGTCGCTCGAAATCGAGCAGCTCATCGACAAGCAACTCATCGACGAAACGATCGAAACATGCCTGCACGAGGTGATGGAGGTCTTTTACCAGAAAGACCTCGGGCTTATCGTCGAGAATGTCTCGGCGGAGGACAATTCGCTGGTCGACTCCTTCGAGGGACGCTCGGTCAACCCGGGGCATTCGCTCGAGGCGATGTGGTTCATCATGGACTTGGGCAAGCGGCTCGGTCGTCCCGAACTGATCGACAAAGCCGTGAAGATTGCGCTTTCGACCATCGAATACGGCTGGGACAAACAGTACGGCGGCATATTCTATTTCATGGATCGCCTCGGGCGTCCGCAGCAGCAGCTCGAATGGGATCAGAAACTGTGGTGGGTGCATATCGAATCCGCGATTACGATGATCAAGGCCTACCAGCTGACGGGCAACAAGGAGTGCCTCGCGTGGTTCCAGAAACTGCACGATTACATGTGGACGCACTTCAAAGATCCGAAATATCCCGAATGGTTCGGTTACCTCAACCGCCGCGGGGAGGTACTCCTCCCGCTCAAGGGCGGCAAGTGGAAGGGGTGTTTCCATGTTCCGCGCGGACTTTACCAGATATGGCAGATCCTCGAACAATGCAAATAGGCGGCTCGTTCCCGATGCCTGATAAACGATTTGCCGGCCTCAAACGGTGCCGTGATATTTAAAAGAAACGAAACAAGCATGACACGTATAGGATTCTTACTTTCGGCGGTGTTGTCCCTCGCAATCGGGCACGTACGTCCCGCACAAGCCAAAACGATACGCCGCACGGTCGACGTGCTGGTTATCGGCGGCACGACTTCGGGCACTTCGGCGGCCATCGCCGCGGCGCGTCAGGGGGCGGCCACGCTGATCGTCGAACCCACGCCCATGCTCGGGGGGATGTTCTCGGCGCAGGGTGTCCCGGCTGCCGACGGTAACCACCACCTGCCCTCGGGGCTGTGGAACGAATTTCGCGAGGCTTTGCGCGCCCATTACGGCGGGGCCGAAGCGCTTGCCACGGGCTGGGTGAGCAATACGCTCTTCGAACCCCACGTGGCGGACAGCATCTTCAGGGCGATGGCTGCGGCCGAGCCGCGGCTCGAAGTCCTGCACGGGTATGTGCTCGATAAGGTATACAAGCGCGGCAACAGCGTGACGGGCGCCCGTTTCTCGCGTGGCGGGGGCGACAGGCTCGAGGTCTCGGCACGCATTACGGTCGATGCCACCGACCTGGGCGATGCGCTGCCCATGAGCGGCACGCCCTACCGCATCGGGATGGACGCCCGTGCCGACACGGGCGAGGCGCTGGCGCCTGCCGAGGCGAACGACATCGTGCAAGACCTGACTTTCGTCGCCATCCTCAAGGATTACGGCAAGGGTGCCGACAAGACCATCCCCCGCCCCGAAGGGTACGACCCTGCGGAGTTCGCTGCGGCCTGCCAGACCGCTGCGGGGCAGCCGATTTCGGCGGAGGCGATGCTCAACTACGGCCGCCTGCCCAATGGCAAATACATGCTCAACTGGCCGGTCAACGGCAACGACGTCTACATGAATATCGTCGAGGTGCCCTATGCCCGGCGTGACGCTGCGCTGCGCCCCGCCCGCGAGAAGACCCTGCGGTTCATCTACTATATCCAGCACGAACTGGGTTTCAGCCACCTGGGGATCGCCGATGACGAGTTCGGCACCGCGGACGGACTGCCATACCTGCCTTACCACCGCGAGGGGCGGCGCCTGGACGGGGTGATCCGCATGACGCTCGATGATGTGACGGATCGTTACGGCCGCCCGTCGGCACTTTACCGTACCGGCATTTCGGTCGGCGACTATCCCGTCGACCACCACCACGATTGCCTCCCGCAGATCGGGAAGATACCCTTCCCGCCCGTGCCGTCGTTTTCGGTGCCGATGGGGGTGATGATCCCTGCCGGGACGGATAACCTGGTGGTTTCGGACAAGGCCATATCGGTTTCGAACCTTATCAACGGTTCGACACGCTTACAGCCGGTAGTCCTGCTCACGGGACAGGCCGCAGGGACATTGGCGGCCATCGCCGCCCGGGAAGGGTGTACGCCCCGCGAAGTTCCGGTGCGCAGGTTGCAGGCCGCCCTGCTGGCGCAGGATGCGTATATCGCGCCGTTGTACGACGTGAAACCCGGCGACCCCGACTTCGCGATGTTGCAGCGCATCGCAGCGACGGGCATCCTGCGTATGACGGGCGAGCCGTTCCAGTGGGCGAACCGCACGTGGTTCTATCCCGAGCGCGGGATCTCCGTCGGTGAGTTCAGCCGCGGCCTGCACGACTATGCGCCGCAGGTCGAAGTGTCCGACGACCCCGCGCCGCTTACGGCGGCGTCGGCTGCCGCCATGCTCCGCAAGGCCGGTGCTGCCATCGCTGCCGACGGTACGGAGCCCCTGACGCGGCGCGAAGCGGCGCGGATGACGGACGAAGCGCTGCATCCGTTCGACCGCGACGTCGATTTCGAAGGAAACCTGATAAAATAACGAACCATGAAGAAACTCATCCTCCTGCTGCTGGCCGCTGCCGTCGCGACGACCGCAGCCGCACAGGCGCAGCGCGATACGCTGACCTTCAACAACGACTATTATTTCTCCAAGCGCAATGTCGAGGAACTGGTGCCGGTCACCGGGCAAAACATCGTGATGCTGGGCAACAGCCTGACCGAACGCGGTTTCTGGGCGGAGTATTTCCAGGAGAAACGCGTGCTCAACCGCGGCATCGGCGGCGACTGCATATCGGGCATGATCAACCGCGTGCAGCCGATCGTCGACGGACGACCGAAGGCCATCTTCATCATGGGCGGTGCCAACGACCTGCTTTTCTCGAAGATTTCGAACGAAAAACTCCTGCAGCAATACGAACGCCTGCTGGACATCATCGCCCGGGGAACACCCCGCACGAAGGTCTATATCCAGAGCCTGCTGCCGCTCAACGAGGCGCATAACGAAGCTTTTATGAAAGGCAAGAATGCCCGTTTCGCCGAGTTCAACGCCCTGCTGCGTGCCATGGCCGAACGCCGCGGGCTGACCTTCATCGACATCTGGAGCGGTATGCAACGCAACGGGGAACTGCCCGAAGAGTACACGTTCGACGGCATCCACCTCAAGGCGGCGGGTTATGCCGTGTGGATCGAGAAAATCAGGCCATACGTCAAATAAGCTGCCCGGATGAAACGTCTGTTTTTCGCGCTGGCATTGTGCGCGGCGTCGGGGGCCTGCATGGCCGGCGGCGACATGCGCTTCTATGAAGTCCGTTCGGATAAGATCCGCTTTACCGGCCGCGCCGCCGAAAACGACGACGGCAGCCTGTCGTTCGACTGGAGCGGCTGTCATTTCACGTTCCGTTTCGACGGCAGCCGCTGCGCGATGCGTGCTGCGGATACCGGGCGTAACTACTACAACGTATTCGTCGACGGGCGCCTGTGCGGTAAGGCGACCGTTGAGGGAGCCTCGTCGTGCGTACCCCTCGCCGAAGGGCTTGCGCCGGGGCCGCACACCGTGACGGTGCAGAAACGCACCGAAGCCGAGCAGGGGCGCACGACGCTCTACGGCATCGAGGCCGACGGTGCTCTGCTCGACCTGCCGCCCGCCCCGTCGCGGCTGATCGAGTTCATCGGCGACTCGCACACGTGCGGCTACGGTACCGAGGGGAAAACCGTCTCGGAGCCTTTCACCCCCGAGACCGAGAACTGCGACCTGGCATGGGGCTGCATCGTGGCGCGCTGTTTCGATGCCGATTACGTGCTCACGGCCCATTCGGGGCAGGGGATCGTCCGTAACTGGGCCGATGAAAAGGAAACCTCCGACCTGACTATGCGCCAGCGCATTCTGCGGACGTTCGACATGACCGATTCGCCGCGGTGGGATTTCCGGGCCTACAAGCCCAATATCGTGGTGATAAAACTGGGCACGAATGATTGCAGCACGGGCATTACACCCTCCGAGGCCGCCTTCGGCAAGGCTTTTCGCGAGCTTTACGGCGCCCTGCGCGAACATTACGGCCCCGTGCCGATCCTCTATGTCGTCCCCGACGGTGCGGAGGCGTTCTATCCCTATATGCAGTCCGTCATGGCCGGCCTGGAGGACAGCGACCTGCATTGCGTCATGCATTTTACGGGCATCACCAACCAGGACGGCGACCTGGGGGCCGGGTACCATCCCAACCACCGCGGACACCGGAAGTTCGCCGCTGCGGTCATCCCCTACATCTCGACGATCATGGGGTGGGAGATGCCGATGGAGGTCATTCAATAGCTGCTGAAACGATGAAAAAACTGTTTTTTACCGCCCTTGCCCTTGCGGGTTTCCTCTGCGCTGCTGCGCAAACCCAGGACTGGGCGAACTTCGGCCGCTTCGGGCAGGCCAACTGCCAGGTGCGCAATCCGAAGGTCGTCCTCATGGGCAACTCGATCACCGAACTGTGGATCAAGACGCATCCCGACTTTTTCGCCGCCCGCGGTTATGTGAGCCGCGGCATCAGCGGGCAGACTACCTCGCAGATGCTCGTGCGCTTCCGGGCCGACGTGCTGGACTTGCACCCGCAGGTGGTCGTGATCTGCGGCGGGACGAACGACATAGCCCGGAATACCGGTTATATATCGCTCCCGCATATCCTGGGCAACCTCGTGTCGATGGTCGAGCTGGCGCGTGCCAACGGCATCGCCCCCGTGCTGTGTTCGTTGTTGCCCGCGCGTGAATTCGGCTGGCGCAAGGAGTTGGAACCCGCGCCCCTGATCATCGAGCTGAACGCCATGATCCGCGAGTACGCCCGCAGGGAGAATGTCCCCTATGTGGATTACCACGCGGCGATGTCCGAAGCGGACGGAGGCATGGTCGCGGCCTATACCTACGACGAAGTCCATCCCACGGCCGCGGGGTACGACGTGATGGAGAAGATCCTGCCGCCCGTCGTCGACGCGGTGCTGAAGAATCCCAAACGGTATCGGCGGCGTTAATAGCCGGCAGGGGCAGAATTATAAGAGGGCCGGGGAATGCTTATTTCCCCGGCCCTCTTATTCTTGCAGGCAGATCGCAGCGGCCTTCCGTTATTTAGGCCCCGTGACCTTATTCCCGGAGCAGCAATACACAGCTGCCCGGTGCGTCGGCCTTTATCTTCAGTTTGTTCCGCCCGGCGGCCGAAATGCGGATGCCGCCGTTCTGTTCGGCCGTTCCGAAATGCCGCAGGTCGAGGTATCCGGGCAGTGCCAGCGTCCTCTTGCAAGCCCGCTTGCAGTCGATGAAAACGGCCGTATGTCCCCCGGCGCTGCCTTCGTAGCACAACAAGTCGGCATCGTCGGCGATGGGCGTTTCGAACCAGGTGTAGACACCCCGCCAGCAGGTCTTGTCGCCGTTCTCCATCCGTTTGTTCCCGATGAGCTTGTGGTAGCTCTTGCCGTAGGGCGCATAGATGAAGATGTCGTCCTGCCCGTCCAGCAGCGCGTGGTCTCCCAGCCCGTCGGGCAGCAGCCAGGTCGATTGGTACCCCTGTCTGTTCTTTTCGACGTAGCGCCGGAAAAGGGGGTATTCCCGTTTGGTGAACGTCGATGCCTTCGCCGCTTCCGTCCAGTCCGTGTAGGCCCCGCCCGGGGTGAGTACGTGCGTCTCGCCTTCGAACATCGACTGCATCCCGTAATAGATGGCGATGGTCACGGGCGCGGCGTTGCAGAACCGGTGCGAGGCCGCGACCTCGATGTTGTTGCGGCGGACAGTGTATGTCACCGATTCCCGGCACAGGGTGTCGCGCAGTTCTTCGCCGCCCGCGACGTTCCGGTAAGGGCGTGTTGGGTCGAGGATTACGTTTTCGGCCTCGACCGTCACCCGATTTGCCCATAGCGTCGTGTCGCCCTCGATGCGGTTGCCGTCGGCCAGCAGGGTGTAACCCTCGCTGCGTGCCGTGCGCGCCGTGCGTTCCCTGTATTTGTGGTTGCCCCCGCACCACCCGCACCCGGGGATGGCGAAAGGCCCGATGTTGTCGCTGTACGTCGAGTTGAGCAGGACGGCGGGTTCGGCCTCGGGCTGCGTGGAGGGAAGCGCCGCCCTGTTGCGCGTGATGCCTACGCGGTAGAACGTGTAGAGCTCGTTGAACATGCACCGCCTGAACCAATAGGTGATATCCGTCCGTTCGTCCAGCTTGGCCGAAATATAGAGGTCGCCGCCCTGGCGTTTGACATACATCGCTTCGGAATAGGGGCGGTCGTGTCCTTTCCCCCTGCTGCGCTTAGGGGCATGCTCCCCGGCACAGAGTGCCGTTGCGGGCACCATGCATCCCAGCAACAGCAGGCAGGCCATGATTCTCAAATGTTTCATCGTTGCGTTTTTGTAGGAAAGCGATGCATCCGGGCGCATCCCGGGTGCATCGCCTGTATGCCGGGGCATCCGATGCCCGTCCGGTTTACTTGCGGGTGAGTTTCAGGAAGAGGTCGGGACGGTCTGTGGTGATGTAGTCGACCCGGTTTTCGATGGCCCACATCATGTCGGCCGGGTTGTTTACCGTCCATACGTTCGAGGCCATCTTCAACGCCTTGATGTCGTTGAGCCACGTCGGGTTGTTCAGGTATACGCCGTAGTTGAAATCGCAGCCCGTCAGCCCCATCGCCTTCAGGTCTTTGGGCAACGTGCCGCCTCCCAGGTACATCAGCTGCGTCTTTGCGGGGGCCAGCCGTGCCAGCTCTTTCATTATGTGGAGCGAGAACGAGATGTAGGTCACGCGTTTCGAAAGCCCGTACCGGCCGACCATCTTCACCACGGCCTCGGCCGCTGCGGTTTCCGCCTCGGGGGTGGCGTGCGGCTTGAGTTCCAGGACGAGGTGCACCTTCGTATCCTTAGCGGCCTCGAGGTATTGCGCCAGCGTGGGCATCGGCTCCCCGTTTTCGAGCTTGAGCGTCGTCAGCACGGTCGAAGGGGTGCTCTGTACCTCGTATCCGTCGTGCCAGCCGTCGTGGTTGAGCACCGGAACGCCGTCCGAGGCCATCCATACGTCGAATTCCACGCCGTACACGCCCAACTGGTCGGCCTTGAGGAGCGAGGCGATCGAATTCTGTGCCGAGCCGTCGGTGTGCCAGAAGCCCCGGTGTGCGACCACGCGGGTCTTGTTCTTCATCGGGATGCCGTATTTCAGGTAGCGGCGTGCCTGGATGATCCGGGCCAGGCGATCCATCAGGGCCTTGTCTTTCGGGTTGTCCGACTCGTCGAGGGTCAGTACGCCGCGGTTTCCGCAGTAGTAGGCGACGGCCGAAGAGTTGAAGACGTCGTTCTTTTCGAAGTGGTTGATATAGGCCGCCATCCGGTCGTGCGACGAGTTGGGGATCGCCGCCGTGGCCTTCTCGTCGAATTCGAACTCCATGGCCATCCCGTGGCGGCGGGCCGTGGCGCAGGCCTCGTCGAGGCGGCTGTCGGGGATCGAGTGGTTGAAGAAGTGGTTGGGCTGCTGGTAAGCCACGTCGAAGCCCAGGCGTTTCCACTCCTCATGGCCTTTGGCCTGCCAGTAGGGAATCCAGTAGAAAAGCTTGCCTTCGGAGTGGATGTATTCGCTCAGCGGAATGGTGAGCTCCTCGCAGTGGTGGGTGTCCTCGGCGACCCAGTAGAAGCCCGAGAGTTCCAGGTGCTTGTATTTGGCGGCCTTGAAACGTTCGACCAGCTCCCCGATGTACCATTTGGTCGCGGCGATCTGATCCTCCTCTTTCGAGAAATCCATCTCCCGGCCGTCGATCTCGCCCCAGTCCTTCTGGCCGCGGATCGCTTCGGGAAGTCCCAGCACGATCCGGTGCCTGAATGCGGGCTTGCCCAGCTCGCCGATCTCTTCGCCGATGCACCGGTCGAGTGCCGAAAGCGACTTGCCCTGCTCGAAAATCCGATCCAGCAGCCACTCCCATTCTGTCCTGCGGGCGTTGAGTTTCTCGTAGCCCACGGTGTAGTTGCGTCCCGAGCCGTCCTTGAACTCGAGGAACAGGAAACCGTCGAAGAGCCAGTCTTTCGAACCGTCGGCAAACCGGTGTACGACATAGGGACGGAATTCATCGACCGTCCAGTCCAGCCGGTGGCTGCCGCCCTGGTAGATCAGGGCCAGATCCTGAATTTCGGTCGTCCGGTATCCCTGCTCGGCGGCGGGTTTGCCGGACGCGGCCGTTCTTTGCCGCAGCGGGTTGTCGATCACGAACCGGCAGAATTCATGGAACAGTTCCTTGTCCTTTGCCGCCGTCGACGCCCACAAGTCGTAAAAACGATTGGTGCCGTGGTAATAGCTCAGCGGCTTACGTCCGTATACGCCGTGTTTTTTTGCACCTTCCATATACTCGCGGAATCTTTTTTTGTAAACCTCGGAGTTCTGCTCCCCCTCGAGGATGTTCTCGTCGAATTCGAATTCCATCGCCAGGTCGTAGGCCTTGATGTCGGAGAAATAGCGAGACAGCGGCCTTACGCCCTTGTCGTCCCAATAGTGGTTGGGCTGCATATAGGCGTAGTCGATGCCCATCTCCTTCCATTTGGTGTAGCCTGCGGCACGGTTGTAGGGTATCCAGCAGAAACTCTGGTTGATCGCATGCAGGTATTCCGCAACCTGGGGGATGACCTCTTCCGACTTTTTCAGTTCGTGGCAGTAGCCGTCGCCCGGCGTCACGATCTCTTCGGAGATGGGGTAGAACCCCGCCAGTTCGACATACTGGTAATTTCCTTCGTCGAAGCGCCTGCGTACCTGGTCGATATACCATTTGCAGGCCGCAACGCGGTCGGCGCCCTTGGCGAAATCCATCTGCCGCCCGCCGAGCGAACCCCAGTAGGTCGTCGACTCGTTCGTGTCGTCGTACTTCCGGTAGATGATCGGGTCGGGCATTACCATGACGACCTTGCGCTTGGCCGGGGGTGTGCCCAGCCGCTGTGAAGCCTCCTTTACGGCCGCTTCGAGGGCGTTCACGCCGTTGTCGCCGTCGAACCAGTAGTCGATCAGCTCCTTCCACTGCTGTTTGCCGGCCGAAACGCCCTGCCCCCGCAGCACGCCTACCATGTAGGCGTATTTACCGCCGTCGGGGCGGCTGCTGTCCTGGAATTCGAGGCAGAGGAACCCGTCGAAGAGCCAGTGCTCCCTGCCGCTCTCGTCCACATAGGTCACGAACGGGGTGAAACGCTCCTTGTCCCAGCGGTACGGGGTGCGGTGATGGCTGCCGCCGTAGCACAACACCAGGTCGGTATAGGACGGTATCGCGTCGCGTTCCTGTTCCCAGGCGTACATTTTCGGTTCGGAATCGCGGGTTGCCGGGGCCGCGTCGCCCGTGGGGCCGTTCGCCGCTGTGGCGGGCGTATGGTTTGCGGCCAATGCCGCTAAGAGGGTGCAAAATGCGAAGGTCTTGAGTTTTTTCATCTGTTTACGGATCGTTAATCGTTATTTGCGCATCGGGTTGTCGAGTACGAAGCGGCAGAATTCGTGGTAGAACTCCCTGTCTTTGGCTGCCGTCGATTTCGACAGGTCGTATAAGGCGTTGGTGCCGTGGTAGTAGCTCAGCGGCTTTGTGCCGTAGACATTGTTCAGCCTGGCTCCGGACATGTATTCGCGGAAACGCTTCTTGTAGGTGTCGCAGTCGGCCTTGCCCTCGAGGAGCGCCTCGTCGAACTCGAATTCCATGCCCAGGCCGTTGGCCTTGACGTCGGAGAAGAACTGCGACAGCGGTTTCTGTCCCTCCCAGAAATAGTTGGGCTGCATATAGGCGTAGTCTACGCCCAGCTGCTGCCATTTCTTATACCCTGCGGCGCGGTTGTACGGGATCCAGTTCAAAGATTGGTTGATCGCATGCAGGTATTCCGCAAGCGGAGGGATGATCTCGTCCGATTTTTTCAGTTCGTGGTTCCAGCCGTCGCCCGGCGTGACGAGTTCCTCGGAGATGATGTAGAACCCCGCCAGGTCGATAAACTGGTAGTTGCCCAGGTCGAAACGCCTGCGTACCTCGTCGACATACCATTTGTAGGCCGCGATGCGGTCTTCGGCCGTCGAAAAGTCCATTTTGCGGCCGTTCAGCTCGCCCCAGTAAACCGTGGAGCCGGGGTCGCCCTTGCCATTGCCCTTGCCGTCGTAAACCTTGTAGATGATCGGATCGGGAAGTACCATGATGACCTTGCGTTTGGACGGGGGTACGCCCAGGCGTGCCGAAGCGTCCTTCACGGCTCCTTCGAGGGCATCCATGCCGCTGCCGCCGGCGAACCAATAGTCGATCAGCTCTTTCCATTGCGTCTTGCCGGCCGAGAATCCGTAGTCCTTCATCAGCCCCACCATGTAGGCGTAATAACCGCCGTCGGGACGGCTGCTGTCCTGGAATTCGATGAACAGGAAGCTGTCGAACAGCCAATGTTCCTTGCCCTGTTCGTCCACGTAGCTCACGCTCGGGGCGAAACGCTCCTTGTCCCAGCGGTACGGGGTGCGGTGGTGGCTGCCGCCGTAGCACAGCACCATGTCCGTGTAGGAGAGTATCCCGCTGCGGCTTTGCTCCCACGGGTACATCTGCGGGCCGGGGGCGTCGGTAGTGAACCGGACATACTGCATCTGGCTGTATTCGCCCGAGTCGTTGCAGGCTACGGCGAAGACCGTGTAGGTCGTCTGCGCCGTCAGGCCGTCGATCTCGACCGTCGTCCCGGTGTATTGCGTGCCGTTCTGGGCGACGCTCTGAGCCGTTTCGGACGTAATGACCCCCGTGGCCTTGTGTATGATTTTGACGGACGAGGCATTCGTACGCCTCATGTTCAGCGTCACGGAGTTGGCGCCCGACGATGCGATCGTCATGCTCAGGGTCGGTTTCGGGCCCCGGGAGGGTTCGTCGTCCCCGTCCCCGCAACCGATGAAGGGCAGGCAGCAGAGAAGCGTGAAAATAATTCGGTAATTCCTCATGGGATGTCAGGTTTTTTTATTTGTTTCCCTTCCCGGTGTGTTGCGTCCGTACCGGGTTGTTTACGACGAAACGGCAGAATTCGTGGAAGAACTCCCTGTCCGTTTTGTCCGTGGAAACCGAGAGGTCGTAGAGGGCGTTGCTCCCCTGGTAATAGGCCAGCGGGCGGGTGCCGTAGATGCCGTGTTTCTTTGCATATTCCATGTATTTGCGCATCCGTGCCCGGTATATGTCGCTGTGCGGATCCGCGCTGAGAATCGAAGCCTCGAATTCGAACTCGATGCTCGTCCCGGCACGGTTGATCTTCATGCAGGCGGAATCCAGGTCGTTTCCCGGCTTCCAGTAGTGGTTGGGCTGCATGTAGACCTGGTCGAAGCCGAATTTGCGCCAGTCGTCATGGCCGCGGGCGTCGTAGAACGGAATCCAGCTGAACGTGTAGTTGAGCCGGTGGAGGTAGTCCGCGATCTCGGGGAGCAGGATGTCCGAACGGGTCAGATGGTAGCTGTACTCCGTGTCGTGCGGCTGGGCGGCGATCTCGCGGATCCAGTAGAACCCGGCCAGGTCGATGTATTTGTAATCGCCCTGGGCGAACCGCGCCCGCACCTGGTCGATGTACCACCTGCAGGCCGCTACGCGGTCTTCGTTGCTGTTGAAATCCAACCGGCGCCCGCCGAGTTCTCCCCAGTAGGTCGTCGTGGTGGTCGTGTCGATGTAGTGTCGGTGGATGATCGGATCGGGGATCATCATGATCACGCGGCGTTTGCAGGGCGCTTTGCCCAACCGTGCGGTGGCCTCCTTGACGGCCTGTTCCAGGGCGTCGACACAGTTGCCCTTTGTGAAATAGTAGTCGATCAGCTCCTGCCACTGCTCCTTGCCGGCCGATACGCCCGTGTCGCGCAGCACGCCCGTCATAAACGAGTAGGCGCCGCTGTCGGGGCGGTCGACATCCTGCGATTCCAGGAAGATGAAGCCGTCGAATAGCCATTGTTCCTTCCCGTCGGGGTCGACGTAGGTGACATAGGGGGCGAAGCGCCCCTTGTCCCACAGGAAGGGGTTGCGGTGATGGCTGGCACCGTAGCATAATACGGCATCGGTCGTGGTCGCCGGACTCTTGTGTTTCTTCTCCCACGGGTACAGCTTGTCCTTCGGGCCTGCGGTGCCGGTCGGGAGCGTGAAAACCAAGGCTGTTACCACTGCAATTGCTACTGTAAAAAGTCTGCGAGTCATGTCTTGTCGTTTTTATCCGACCTCGGAGCAGTCTCTTCCGTCCGGGGTCAATATATCCGTTTATGGGTTATTTCCTGTCCGTTGTCGGTCGTTGTGCCCGTAACGGATTGTTTATGATGAACTGGCAAAGTTCGTCGAACAACTCCCGGTCGGCCTCGTCGTCCGAAGCGTGGAGGTCGTAGAACCCGTTGGTGCCATGGTAATATGCGAACGGCCGTTTGCCGTAGATGTTGCGTCGTTTGGCGTAGTCGATGTAGTCGCGCAGCCGCTTGCGGAATGTTCCGCTGCCTTCGCGTGCGTTGAGCAGCGTGGGCTCGAACTCTATTTCCATGCCGATGCCCAGGCTGTCGATCTGTCTGCAAACCTCATCCATGTCGTTCTGCGGCTTCCAGTAATAGTTGGGTTGCAGGTAGACCTGGTCGAACCCGAACTGCTGCCATACGTCGTACCCGCGCGAGCCGTAATAGGGTATCCAGTTGAACGTATAATCCAGCTTGTGGAGGTAATCGGCGATATGCGGAAGCATGATGTCCGAGCGGGTCAGGTGGTAGCTGTACTGTGTGTCCACCGGCCGGGTGACGATCTCGCGCAGCCAGTAGAATCCCGCCAGCTCGATATGTTCGTAGTTGCCCCGGGCGAACCGCTCCCGTACCCGGTCGATATACCATTTGCAGGCGGCTATGCGGTCTTCATTCCTGTTGAAATCCAGTTGCCGCCCGTCCAATGCTCCCCAATAGGTCGTACTCGACGTCGTGTCGATATAGTGCCGGTGAATCACCGGGTCGGGAAGTACCATGATGACCTTGCGCTTCTGCGGGGCTTTGCCCAACCGCGCGGCGGCCTCCTTCACGGCCTCTTCGAGGGCCTCGACCCCGTTGCCGTCCGTGAAATAATAGTCGATCAGCTCCTGCCATTGCGCCTTGCCGGCCGATTCGCCCTTGTCGCGCAGATGCCCTGTCTCGAAGGCGTAGAGTTCTGCGTCGGGACGGTTCGTGTCCTGGAATTCCAGGAAGATGAACCCGTCGAAGAGCCAGTGCTCCCCGCCCTCTTTATCGACATAGGTGACATAGGGCGCCAGCCGTTCCTTGTCCCACAGGAAAGGGGTGCGGTGGTGGCTGCCGCCGTAACATAACACGGCATCCGTGGGGGGCTGCAGGTTTCTGCGGTGCTGCCCCTGCGGGTACATGGTTCGGGAACAACTGCCCGCGAGAAGCAAGGATCCTGCGGCCGTTGCGAACGGAATGATATTTTTCAGGAATTTGAGCATCGTAGTCGGTAAGTCGTAATTCGTAAAATTAAAATTAATCCCGTTGTGAAAGGGAGTGAACTCACAACGGGATTAATTATTCGACATCTATCGTTAGAATCCCAGACCCTGTACGTCGCCCAGCTTGCAGCGCCCGTTCATATAGTCGCCCGTCGCATCGAGACGCTCGACATTGACGATCACGAATTTCAGGTAGCGGCCTGCAATTGTCTTCTGGACAGGGTAATCGTAGATCAACCGCGGGTCGGTCTTGTCGGTACCGCAGTTCACCCATTCATAGGCACGCTTGCCGCTTGCCACGAGGTTCCATTGGGTGCCGGCGCCGGAGTACTCTTCGGCGGTATAGATCTGATAGTTCAGCGCATTCCCCTGGTAGTTGTAGCTGTCGCTGATACGGAATTTGGTAAATACCTGTCGCTGTCCCATGTCTGCGACGAATACCATCGGGAACGTATTGGGGGTATTCCAGAAAGGAATCCACTCATCGGAGAACGAGCCGTCGAACAACCGTTCGGCCGTGTAGATGGCCACGCTCCATGCAGGGGGCAGCGGGTCGTAGGCATAACCGATGCCGTTGCCTTCCAGGACAGTCCACGGGCCCTTGACTTCCTTGTCCATCGTGAAGGGGACATACATGACCTCGGTCGTGACGGTGATCCCGTCCAGCGACGTGGAGGTGATGCGTACCGGCACGAGCAGGTCGCCCACGATGTCGAGGTTGCTGCCCGTAAAGAGCTTGTCGGAATTGATCTTGCCCGAGAACTTGGCCGCAGTCTCGCCCGCAGCGATCTGCGAGCTGGTGGCGTCAAGCGTGGCGAACCCGTCGGGCGCAGCCAGGTAGTTCGTCCCGTTGGCCTGGTTGTAGGCGTCCACGAGGCTGTTGTCGATCGTGTAGTTCACCGTCAGATCCATTGTCGAGATGGCATTGTCGAGCACGATGTTGCCGTCGAACGAGATCACCTCGTGCGTAGCGGTGGGATGGAACGATGCCGCCAGCTCCCTCTCCATGCCGATCGAGGCGCGTTTGGGATTGATGATCTTCACATTGCGGTTTGCATCGACGGCCAGCGCGTCGTTGGCGACGGTGAGTTCGAGCGGAATCGCATACTCCGTACCCTCGCCCAGGGCGAAGATGGCTGCGTCGTCCCACGTAACCTCGACGAATTTACGGGTGTCGCCGTCCGAAAAGCCGACCGTCGAAGAAGAGAGTTTGTAGCAGTTTGCCGGCAGCACCGCATAGTTGGTGCCGTTGGCCGTGTTGTATTCGGCCAGGGCAGTTTCCGAAACACTGAGGAGCGCTTTGGCACTCTGTTGTCCCTTGCCGTTCTTCAATATTGCCAATTCATATTTTCCATTATAAACCGATACGCCGGCATATTGCTCCTCATTGACAAATGAAATCGTATCGTCTACCATGAAGTTGTTGCGATTGTCCTCGCAGCCGGCCAGGGCGGCCGAAGCAAACAGTCCTGCAAGCAACAGTTTCCACATATTTATTTTCATAGGTTCGAGCATTTATTAATGTCCGTAATTCTGGGTCATGTTGGTCATTTCGGCCATCTGTGTCGCATTGATAGGATGGAGGTAATCCTTGTCGCGGAAAACGGCAGGCGAACCGACGTAGTCGTTGGACACGCGTTCGTAAGACTCTTCGTACGTGGTGGCGCTTACGTGCAGCGTCCAGTTCTCGCTCGGGTATTCCTTCTTGGCGATCATCCAGCGGCAGGCGTCGTAGTGGCGCATCGCTTCCAGTCCGAACTCTACCATGCGCTCCTTCTGGATGCACCAGCGGAGCAGCTCCTGGTTGCCGCGGATCTCGGGATAGGCCTCCTGGATCTTATTCAGGCCCACCCGTTCGCGCACCTTGTTCAGGTATTCGAGCGCTGCGGCTTCGTCGCGCTGGGGCTTTTCGTTGCAGGCCTCGGCATAGTTGAGGTAGATCTCCGCCAGGCGGAACGCCGGGTAAACCGTTTTCATCGTGGTATAGTCGGTAGCCTCGCGCAACGATTTGTTGGTTTCGTAAAGACGGCGCCATACATAACCTACGCGGGTGATACCGCCGCCTTCACCTGCATTCCACTTATTGGTGCAGGCGTCATTGTTGTAGCAGGTGAACTTGATGTTCTCCGTCTTGTTGGGCCACCAGAAGCCGTTGGGCACCAGACAGGCGTAATAACGGGGATCGCGGTTGATACAGCTGTTATGGGCCTTGATGCCGTCGCCCCAGTCGATACCGGGCTGCTTGTACCCATCGGTGAACCCGGTCGCCTGATAACCCGATTGCGGATCGACGATGGGTTTCGACATGTCGTTCTCACCCTGGTAGCCTGTCACTGGATAGCGTCCCGTCGTGTACATCGGATAGCTGTCGACCAGCTTCAGCGAAGGCTGGATACCGCCGTAACCCTGGTAAACGGCGCCCGAAGCACCCGTCATGCCGGGCATGGCGCCTGCCAGCAGACCTCCGGTGCCGCCAAGCCACGAATAACCGCCCGAGCGGCTCCACCAGCCCCAGATGGTCTCCTTGTTCCAGGGCTTCAGCCTTACGCCCTGATAAGAGGACATGTAACGCGTGAACTCATCGGTCTGTTCCGTATCCTTGTAGAGATCGTACAAACCGGTCTCTGCCAACTCGATCACATCCCAGGCTGCCTGTGCGGCTGCCTCCCATTTGGTCTCGTCCTTGCTCTGCGGGAAGAGGAATTCCCCGCGAATGTTCTGCATCTGGCCTTTGTAAAGGTCGCACCCGTTGTATAACGGCGATGCTGCGTAAAGCAGTATGCGCGATTTCAGCGCCAAGGCTGCACCGCGCGTAACACGGCCGGCCCACTGTTTGCCGTCGATACCGATGTCGTCGGTGCGTACCGGCAGGTCGTTCTTGATTGCGTCGAGCTCCCCGACCATGAAGTCGATGTTCTGCTGTACGGTGTGGCGGTCTACGCTCTTGGCGTCGATCGTCTCGTCGGCGATCTGGTCGCCCCAGATGAATACCGGGCCGTATTGGCGGAACAGCAGGAAGTAGTAGTAGGCGCGCAGGAAGCGGGCCTCGGCCTTCATATAGGCAACTGTCGTCGGGGTGTCTTCCTTGTCGAGGTCGATATATTTCAGGAAGATGGAGCACTGGTTGATGCCGATGTAGTAATCCGGCCAGTAATTGAAGTTGGTCGTGGCGCTACTGTAATTACCGGTTCTGAACTGGGTGTAGTAGACCCACTGGTACCACGAGAAGAGCGCTTCGTCGGAGCGTCCTACCGTCCAGCCGTGCATGCCTACGACCTCTTCTTCCTGGGGAATGTAGGAGTAAAGGTGGCTCAGGTATTTCTGGACTTCGGTTTTTTGCCGGAAAATATCCTCGATCTTGGCCTGGTCGTCCAGTTCCACGTCGAAGAACGACTCGCAGGAGGACAGCGTAAAGGCCAGTAAGAGGGCGGTTGCGAATATTCGTATTTTTTTCATAGCTTATCCTTTTTTAGAAGTTGACGTTTGCACCGATTGCAAAGGTACGTATAAGGGGGTATACATTACCGTAATTCGCATTTACCTCAGGATCCCAGAGCTTGAAATCGCTGAATGTAACCAGGTTCTTTCCCTGGATATAGAACCTGATCTTGGACAGGCCCCATTTCTTGGTCATGCTTTCGGGTAGTGTATAGCCGATCTCCGCGTCTTTCAGACGCAGGAAACTCATGTCGCGCTGCCAGTAGGTCGAAAGTTGCTGGTTGTTGTCCACCTTGTTGAGCGACAGACGGGGGTAGGGTGCGTTGGGATTCTGGTTGTCGAGCGTCCAGCGGTTCTTGGCCACATCCTCGAAAATCTGTCCCATGCGGAGGATCGTCGACGAAGCGCCGAAAAGGTTCTGGCCCTGGATGATGCGGGTCACGTGGCCCACGCCCGAGAAGAATACCGATACGTCGATGCCTTTCCATTTGAGGCTGGCGCCGAAACCGTAGTTGATCTCCGGTACGAGCGTATAGCCGATGGCCACCTTGTCGAAGGTGTTGACCACGCCGTCGCCGTTGACGTCGCGGTACTTGATGTCACCCGGGCGTACGGTACCGAAATCCTGCTTGGGCCAGTTGGCGATATCCTCTTCCGACTCGAACAGTCCTTCGGCGATCAGGCCGAACTGCTGGTTGTTGGCAAAGCCGGCGAGGTTCTGGTATTTCCAGATCTGGTCGGGTTTGTCGTCGTAGAGTTTCTTGTTGCGGTTGTAGGTGAAGTTACCGCGTGCCGATATGCTGAAATCCTTGTTGAAGCTGTGGTCGAATTCGAGCGACATGTCGAAACCCTGGTTCTTCATGCGGCCGAGGTTGACCCACTGCGCCGTTTTCGTGCCGACCACCGACGGGGTGGATTCGCGCTGGATGAAGATGCCTTCGCGTTTCTCATAGAAATAGTCCGCCTGGATCTTGATCTTGTTGAACAGCCCCAGTTCGATACCGACGTCGGCCTTCGTCGCCTCTTCCCAGGCAACGTCGGGATTGCCGTACTCGCCGGTCGAATAACCGGGCAGACTGGTCTGTCCCAGATCGCCGAAAAGGAACCCGCCTGCATTGGTGTTCATGGTCGTATTGTAGGCGAAGCGGCGGCTTCCGCCGATTTCGTCGTTACCGATCTTACCGTACGAGGCGCGGATCTTCAGGATGTTGATCTTGTCGCGCAGCGGCTCCCAGAATTTTTCGTTGCTGATCATGTATCCTACGGCGTAGGAGGGGAAGAAGCCGTAGCGCTTGCCGGGAGCGAAATTCTCCGAACCGTTGTAACCGAAGTTGAACTCGGCGAAATACTTGTCGCGGAAGGCATAGGTGAAACGTCCGGCGATACCCATGTTCTTAGTCGGGTAGGCGTCGATGTAATTGAGCGGCCTGTTCTTGGATTTGCTGCGTACCGAGTAGAGGAACATGCCGCTTACGCGGTGGTCTTCCGCGAAGAGGCGCTCATAGATAAGCGAGCCCTCGAAATTGATGGCCGTCGTACCCGACGAGTCCGATGTCGCGAGGCGCATGTAGTTGCTGCCGTTGGGGTTGGCAGCGGTCAGCATCAGTTCGCCGTTTTCGTCGCGCCCGGTGGCATAATAGGTCACGGGGGACATTGCACGCTCCAGGAGGGTTGCGTTCTGTGCATCCCATGCGAATTTTACATTGGCTTTCAGGCCGGGGGTGATGATGTCCGAGAAATCCTGCGTCAGCGACAGCAGGGACTGCGCCACCATGGTATTGTAGCGCCGGTATCCGGTGTTGTTCAGCATGTTGTAGGGGTTGACCGAGCCCGACTCCTGCGGGATTGCCAGCATGCCGTTCGAAAATACGGTCGGCGTAGCCACGGGGGTAACGTACATCGTGTAGGCGTACAGGTCGTTCGTGGTCGTGCAGGGAGCGTTTTTGGTCGTGTACTGCGTGGAGAGCGAAAGGCCCAGCTGCGTCGACTTGGTAATGTCGATGTCGATGTTCGAGCGGAAGCTGTACTTGTTGAAGTTCATCTGGGCATTGTAACGGTCGTTGTCAGCGACATTGAACATACCGCCTTCCGTGTAGTAGGATGCCGAAACGTAGTAACGGATTTTCGGGGAGCCGCCCGTGACGCTCGCGTGTACGCGGCCGGTCATGGCCAAGTCCTTGAAGATGGTGTTGACCCAGTCGACGTTCGGATAGAGGTCGGGGTCGCGGCCGCTCAGGTACATCTGGCGGGCATAGTCCGAAATCGGCATCTCGGTGCTGCCGCTGTCGCGGTAGAGTTCGTTGTAGTAGTCGATCCACTGCGAAGCGTTCGCCAGCTCGGGCAGCTGGACAGGCTGCGTAATGCCGAATTCGGCCTTGACGCGGATCTGGGGCGCCGTCATTTCGGTGCCTCGTTTGGTGGTGATCAGGATGATGCCGTTCGCACCGCGCACACCGTAGAGGGCGGTCGCCGTTGCGTCCTTCAGGATGGAGAACGTGGCGATGTCGTCCGCGTCGACAAAGTCCATGTCGCGCTCGATACCGTCGACGAGCACCAGCGGGGTGGTTTTGGCACCGAACGTACTCTGTCCGCGGATCCAGAACTCGGCGCTCGATCCGGGTTCGCCCGTACGCTGCATCACGACGATACCCGCCAGTTTGCCGGCGAGGTTCGAGGAGAGCGAGCCGCTTGCCACTTCCAGTTCGCCGGCGTCGATGGTGTTGATGGCGCCGATGATACTCTCCTTGCGCTGTTTACCGTATGCGACTACGGTTACCGCCTCCAGTTCGGAAACCTTGCGCACCAGCTCGGTCACGATGTTGGTCTTCGTTCCGACGGGAATGCTCTGGGTTTCATAACCCAGGTACGAAATCTCGATTACATCGGTCGGCTTTACGTCGATCGAGAAGGTACCGTCATTACCCGTGATGACACCGCGGGTACTGCCCTTGACGATCACGGTGGCTCCCGGTACACCCGCCTTGGTCTCGTCCAGGACGCGTCCGGTCATCTTGACGTTCCCCCCCCCCTTGCGGGGCGGTAACAGACGATTCCAGGCTGCTTGCGGAATACGCAAATTCGGGATTTGCGCTCAATTCCGTAACCGATATAAGCCCCAGTATCAACACGAATGACCGGAGCATTATTTTACAAAAGAGCTTTTGTATAGTCATTGTCATATTTCCTCATTTATAATTACTTAATGTAGATTTGTACGGTTCGGGCGTCGGTCGGGCGCCCCGGGCCCGTACGTGTTGGATTGATCCTTGCTTGGCTAGAAGCACTTTGGATTAGTGTTTTTCAGGAAGTCAATAGTTCGGGTCTCGTCTGTTTTACCATAGGCACGTTTTAGTTTTTAGGTATGGTGAATAATTAGTCGGTTGTATAATTCGTCTGCCGATATGGCCGTCAATGCCGAAAGAACTTGATATACGACAACATACGGCCTGTGTGGTACTTTTTTTTCTGTGAAATTCAGTTAAAAGTATTCATTATCCGGCAATAAATATAACAATAAAATTATTATCATTACTATTTTTGATAAGTTTTTTTACTTTAAAGGGGTGCGGTACGATTTGCATGTCCTTGGATTTGTGTGTATAATATATTGATTTTCAATATATTGTTGGTGTTTTTAGGGCTGTGAAATATTTGTGAAAAAGTAATGTCCTTTTTATCAGCTACTTGGCTTTGGGCTAACGGATTAAGATGGTCTTGGCTGTTAAAATTGTGTAATACAATATCTTATATTTTTATGTTTCATCTCTTCTCGAATCATTCCTGCCGGGAAATAGTTGCCTCCCCTGATTTTTGCCGCTTCAATGATTCGAAAAGTTTTTTACTGTTTTTGGGTTTGTAAGTAAAATATTTTTGCTTATTTTTGCCCTGTAAACTTTCGGGCTTACCGGCTAACAGGGTATACCTATGTATATTATATTTGCCGTTTATGCCCGCATCCGGCTACGCCGGCCGCACCGCATGGAACTGCGCTGAGTTGAAAATTCAATAAAATACCCGGAATAAATGATGATTAGAAATTGTTGTATGCTGGTGGCGGGCCTCCTGCTACACACGCAAATATTCGCACAGGATAAAACGGCCGCAAGCCGTACCGGCGAAGACTACACCCTGTCGAACGGTGCGGTCGAGGCCGTTTTCAGCGGGAGCGGAAGCTTCGACATCGAGAAACTGGTGCTCAGCGGGAAACAGGTCGTCGGGGCAGGTAAGAACGAAACGCCGTGGATCCTGATATACAAAGGTTCCCAGGGAGAAAACCCGGAGTTGAAACCCGAACATGCCGTTTACCGCGGGGTGCAAGTCCGCGATGACGCCCGGGCCAAAACTTTGGTGTTCACGTGGGAGCTGACGTTGGACTACTCGCCGGTGAAATATCCCGTGCGGATGTACGTGACGCTTCCCGACGGCGGCGAGCTGCTGCAATGGAACATAGAGGCCGACCTGCCCGCCGGGTGGCTGGTCACGGATCTGAAATTCCCCAATGTCGTGATCGAACGCCCCGAAGACGGCAGGATCATCACCACCGAAGGCTGGGGCGTCGAGAAGCCGCTCGACATCGCTACGTTCGAAGCCCGTTACCCGTCGCATGCCTCCGCCATGCAGTTCCTCGTGGTACACAATGCCGAGGGTGCCTTCTATTACGGGACGGAAGACCGCCGCGGCTGCGGAAAGACCTATTCGGCGCAGTGTACGCCGACGACGGTTGCATTGAGCGATGCCATTCCCGCTTCGGCCGGATGGATCGCGGACGGGACGTTCCGCCTGCCGTGGGTCTCGGTCACGGGTTTCACGCCGAAGGGTTGGGAAGATGCCGTTGTCAGGTGGTACCGTCCGTTTACCTTCACGACCGAATGGGGCAGCAAGCCGCTCGCCTCGCGCAATATCCCGCAGTGGTGTTACGATGCCGACGCGTGGGTGCGTGCCAAGCATGTGACCGACCAGACCTGCGATGCCGTCCGGCGTGCCGCCCGCTATTTCGGGCAAGGGCTGGGTGTGCACTGGTATTTCTGGCATCATTACCCCTACGATACCCACTATCCCGATTACCTGCCCGCACAGGAGCGTTTCGCAGGGATGGTGCGTGACGCCCAGCTTCTGGGGGCGCGTGTGACGCCCTATATCAACGGCCGGCTCTGGGATCCGGCGGCCGACAGCTATAAGCGCGACCGCGGTTACGACGCGTCGTGCCGTAAACCCGACGGTTCGCTCTATACCGAGATTTACCCCACGTCGAAAGTCCTCAATACGGTGACCTGCCCCTCGACGGATATCTGGCACCGGAAGATCATCGGGCTGGTGGACAGCCTGCAACACGCGATCGGGGTGAACGGAATCTATATCGACCAGATCGCTGCGGCGGCGCCCGAACCCTGTTGGAACGAGGCGCACGGCCATCCGGTCGGGGGCGGCGATTTCTGGTACGACGGCTACCGCAGGCTTATCGGCGAGATCCGTGCGCACCACCTGCTCGAGGACAGGATCCTGACCAGCGAGGAGAATGCCGAGTGCTATATCGACCTGTTCGACATGCTGCTGGTCGTCAATACGCCCCATGAGGAGGACAACTGCATCATCCGGCCGGTGTTCCCGATGGTCTATTCCGACCGTGCCGTCACCAGCGCCTTCACCTATACGCCGAGCGAGGCGGATAAGATGTCGCTGGGCGACTTCCGTTACGAACTGGCGAAGGCGTTGTTGTGGGGTTCGCAGATCGGGTGGGTCGACCCCATCCCGCTGATGTCGGAACAGGCCGTCAGCGAGGCGCGTTTCATGAAGACGCTCATGGATTTCCGCCGCAGCCTGCACGATGTCGTGTACGGCGGCCTCTTCATTCGCGAGCTCACCCCGGCGGGCGACAACCCCATCGTGAAGATTCCGGGGTTCGGCGATGACGCGTCGGTGCTGGCTGCCGAGTGGCGGAAGCCGGACGGCCGCAAGGTCTATATCGTTGTCAATATGGATGAAAAAAAACATAAGGTTTCGTTACCCGGCGTGGACAAGCCCTTCGATGTGGCGGGTGCGTCCTGCAAGCGTATCGATTTGTAGCGGGTAACGATGTCCGGGCAGGGCCCGGACAGGTTGGGTAGGAGAGGGTGCCCGGCGTGCATTACGCCGGGCACCCTTGTTTTGCGAGGGGGACTTGCCCGCCGGAATCCGCGTGATCGGCCGCAACCGCATCGTCTTCGCAAGGAGTACATCCCTGTCTGCGGGAATTACAGGCAGCCATTCTGCGATTTCCTCTCCGCCCGTTCTCCGATGCCCCAAGGCGAGAAATAATGAACCGCGGGTTTATTCCATGTAAGTCATGACGTTGCCGCTGATCTGCTGCAACGATATTTCGCAAACCTTCGTATTGTATTTCGCCGTGAGGATGCGCTCTTCGGCATCGAGCAGGCTCTTCTGCGCTTCGCGCATCTCGATGCCCGGCAGGTCGCCCAGCAGGTAACGCTCCATGGCGATCTCGTAGTTCTCCTTGGCGGCGATCAGGTTCTCTTTTTCCAATTGGATCACCTCGAGGTTATTGCGGTAGGCCTGCCAGAAGTTCGACAGGTTGGCACGCAGCGACTGCTCGAGCCTTTCGCGCGTGAGCTGCGCATTTTCCACGTCGATGCGGGCGTTGCGCTGCTCCCGGCGGCGGTTGCCGTCGAAGATCGTGATGCCGAGTTTCACCCCGGCGTTCAGTCCCAGCGTCCCGCGCGACTGGGTCGTCCCGTTCCCGAAACGGTTGTAGGTGTAGCCGTATCCCGTCGTCAGGTTCAGGTAGGGGTAGTTGCGCGCCTGCACGGTTTTCAGGTCGAGTTCGGCCAGCACATTGTCATGCCCTGCCAGCAGCAGCGAGGCATTCGTGTCGAGCGTCTGCGCCAGCAGCTCCTCCCATTTGAGCTCGCCGTTGACCTCGATCACCGAGTCGCGGATGCAGAGCATTTCGTTGACGTCCTTGTTGGCCAGCAGTTCGTTGATGCGGATGCGCGAAGCCGAAACCAGCTCCTGCTGGGACATATATTTCGAACTGTCGGCATTGAAGTCCACGCGTGCCTGCAACAGGTCGAGGCGCGAGAAATTGCCGACGCTGACCCGCGCTTCGGTGATGCGCAGCCGCTCGCGCGAAAGCGCCACGGCATAGCGGAAATTCTGCAGGCGCAGCGTTTGCTGGACGTAATTGTAGTATTCGGCCGTCAGGCTGGCTACGAAGTCCTCGATCGTGATGCGGGTGCGGACAGTGCCCATCTCCTGCATCTCTTTGAGCTTTTTGTAGTTGGTACGGATGCGGAATCCGTCGAAAATCGTCCAGTTGAGGTTGATCCCGGCGTTGAACGTCTGGTCGTAGATGCCGTTGTCCGACCATGCGTCCCCTTCGCGCGGTGTGGTGCGCTCGTTGTCCAGCGCCCCCGAATAACCCGCCTCGAAGTCGATCGTCGGCACCATGCCGGCATTTGCCGCCGTGGCATTGTTGTCGCTGATGCGCTCCTCATTGCGCACGATGCGTATGTCGTAGTTGTTTTCCAACCCTATTTCCAGGCACTTGCGGAGGGTCAGCTCCTCCTGTGCCGCCGCCGTTGCGAAAATCCCCGCGGCCAGGGCCGATAAAATCACTCGTTTCATTGGGCTTCCTTATTTCTGTTTCTTACTCCGGTCTGTCGATACGTAGCTGTATATTGCCGGGACGATGTAGAGCGTCAGCAGGGTGGATACCACCATACCGCCCACTACGGCGATACCCATGGCGATACGTCCGTTGGCACCTTCGCCCGTGGCGACGGTCAGCGGCAGCAGGCCGAGTATGGTCGAGGCGCTCGTCATCAGGATCGGGCGCAGGCGTTGCAGCGAGGCTTCCTCGATGGCGTGCAGTTTGTCGATTCCCGCTTCCTGCTTCTGGTTGGCGAACTCCACGATGAGGATGCCGTTCTTGGCCACCAGGCCGATGAGCATGATGATGCCGATCTGGCTGAAGATGTTCATCGTCTGCCCGTTGGCGGCCATGAATACCAGTGCCCCCGCAATGGCCAGCGGCACGGTGAGCATGATGACCAGCGGGTCTTTGAAGCTCTCGAACTGCGCCGCGAGGATCAGGTAGATCAGCAGGATGGCCAGCAGGAAGGCGAACATCAGGCTCGACGAACTTTCACGGAACTCCTTCGAGTCGCCGGCAAGCGCCGTGCGGAAATCGTCGCCGAGCGTTTCGGCGGCGATGCGATCCATCTCGTCGAGCCCCTGCCCGATGGTCTTGCCCTTCGCCAGCCCGGCCGATACGGTCGCCGAGAGGAACCGGTTGTAGTGGTACAATTGCGGCGGGGCGACGTTCTCTTCCAGTGCGATCAGGTTGTCCAGCTGGATCATCTCGCCCTTGTCGCTGCGTACGTAGATCGACCGCAGGTCGGCGGGCTTGTTGCGTTGCTGGCGGTTGATTTCGGCCAGTATCTCGTACTGCTTGCCGTTCATGTAGAAGTAACCCATACGCTGGCCGCTGAGCCCGTACTGGAGCGTCTGGGCGATGTCGCGCGTCGAGACGCCCAGCAGGTTCGACTTGTCGCGGTTGATGATGATGCGCGCCTCGGGCTTGCTGAATTTCAGGTCGACGTCGGCCATCTGGAATACGGGGCTTTCGTAGACCTTGCGCATGAATTCGGGCAGCACCTCCTGCAACCGTTCGATGCCGGTGGCCTGCAGGACGTACTGCACGGGCATGTTGCCGCGGCGGCCGCCGAAGGTGCTCTGCTGCTGCACGAAGGCGCGGGCCTTGGTCTTGGTACGTACGGCCGCCGAAAGCTCCTCGGCGATCTCCATCTGCGAGCGTTTGCGGGTCGAGATGTCGGTCAGGGCGATCCGGACGTTACCCGAGCCGCTCGATACGCGCGCCGTGACCGACTGGGCCTCGGGTACGAGCGAATCGACCAGGCGGTTGATATCCTCGGTGTAGTCGCGCAGGTATTCGTAGGTGGCGCCTTCCGACCCGCGGGTGTTGATCGAAATCTGCGAGCGGTCTTCGAGCGGCGCCATTTCCGCCGGGATGGCCCGCCACAGCCAGCCGATCAGTCCGATCATCAGGGCAATGAGCGGCAATGCCAGCCAGCGCCGCCGCAGGAACCCGGCCAGCGTGCGCTGGTAAAAGTTGTTCATTCCCACGAAGAAGGGTTCGGTCTTGCTGTAAAACCAGCTTTTGCGCTCCTGCCGCACCAACAGTTTGGTCGCCAGCATCGGGGTGATGGTCAGCGCAGCGAAGGTCGAGATGACCACCGCGCCCGAGATCACCATGCTGAATTCGCGGAACAGGCGGCCGGTCATGCCCTCCATGAAGACGATCGGGAAGAACACGGCGATCAGCGTGACCGACGTCGAGATGACGGCGAAGAAGATCTCCTTGGCGCCTTCGATGCCGGCCTCCTTGGGCGTCATGCCGCGTTCGATGCGGATGTAGATGTTCTCGGTCATCACGATGGCGTCGTCGACCACCAGCCCGACCGAGAGCACCACGGCCAGCATCGACAGCACGTTGATCGAGAACCCGGCGACGTACATCAGGAAGAACGTGCCGATGAGCGAGACCGGGATCACGATGCACGGGATGAGCGTCACGCGCCAGTTGCGCAGGAAGAGGAAGATGATGATGATGACCAGGATGAAGGCCTCGTAGACGGTCTGTCGCACCTCGTCGATCGAGGCGCGGATGAAGCGCGTGTTGTCGAACCCGTAGGAGGTCACCACGTCGTCCGGCAGGTCTTTCTTCATCGTCTCCATGCGCTGGTAAACCGCATCGGCGATGTCGATGTGGTTGGCTCCCGGCTGGGGGATCACCACGACGCCCACCATCGGGATGCCGTTCATCTTCATGTAGCTGCGCGTATCCTGGGGGCCCAGTTCGGCGCGTCCCACGTCGCTCAGGCGGATGATGCGGTTGGAGGCTTCGCGTACGACCAGGTCGTTGAACTCCTGCGTGGTGTGCATCAGCCCCATCGTGCGGATCGTCAGCTCGGTGGTGTTGCCTTCGATGCTGCCCGAGGGAAGCTCTACGTTTTCGCGGTCGAGGGCGTTCTTGATGTCCACGGGCGTAATGCCGTATCCGGCCATCTTGGCCGGGTCGAGCCACAGGCGCATCGAGTAGCGTTTCTCACCCCATATCTGCACGCCGCTGACGTTGTTGATCGTCTGCAGCTGCTCCTTGACCGTCAGGTCGGCGATCTCGCTCAGCTCCAGCAGCGAACGTTTGTCGCTCTGGATGGTTACCATCAGGATCGGTGTGGCGTCGGCATCGGCTTTGGTGACCGTCGGAGGGTCGCAGTCGCGGGGCAGGTAGCGCTGGGCGCGCGACACTTTGTCGCGCACGTCGTTGGCCGCGGTTTCCAGGTCTACCGAGAGTTCGAATTCGACCGTGATGCGGCTCTGTCCCTGGCTGCTGACGCTCGACATCGAGCGGATGCCCGGGATGCCGTTTATGTTCTGTTCGAGCGGCTCGGTGATCTGGTTCTCGATCACATCGGCATTGGCTCCCGGATAGGAGCACGTCACCGAGATGATGGGGTTGTCGACACTCGGGTATTCGCGTACGCCGAGGTAGCTGTACCCGATGAAACCGAATAGCAGGATGATGATCGTCAGCACCGATGCCATTACCGGCCGCCGGATGCTCAGTTCGGAAATATTCATGCGGCGGCGGTTTTATTCGACGGTGTCGAGTTTTACGGGGAGCCCTTCACGCAGCTGGAGCGTGCCGGAGACGATCAGCGTGTCGCCCGGGGCCAACCCCTCGACGACCTGTATCCGCGATTCCGTCCTCAGCCCGGTTTTTATGGCTACGGCGTGGGCCTTGCCGCCCTTGTAGAGGAATACCTTGTCCACGCCCATCTCGGGGACGACGGCCTGCGTCGGGATGGCGATGGCGTCGGGAATGTCGTGCATCCGGATCTTTACGCTTACGAAGCGTCCGGGCAGCAGCCTGCCCCGCGTATTGGGGTAGTGCGCACGCACCGAGAAATAGTGGGTATTCGGGTCGATCTTCGACTCGGTGGCATATACCTCGGCGTGGAACGTCTCGTTGTACCCCTCGACCGTGAACGTGAGGCGCGTCCCGGGTTTTATCTGGCTGGCGTAGCGCTCCGGGACGGAAAGGTCGATCTTCAGCGGCTTGATTTTGGTCAGCTTGGCCACCACGACGCTCGGCGAGGCATAGGCGCCTTCGCTGACGTTGCGCAGGCCGATCACGCCGTCGAACGGGGCGTGCAGCTCCGTGAGCGCGATGTTCGAACGCACGATGTCGATGTCGGCGTTGAGCATCGCCAGTTCGGTGCGGGCCTGTTCGTAGGCTTCCTGGCTGACGGCGTCCTTTTCGAGCAGGGCGCTCTGGCGGTAAACACGGTCTTCGGCCAGTTTGAGCTGCGCTTCGTAGCGCGACAGCTGTGCCAGCAGCGGTTTGTCGTTGACTTTGGCCAGCAATTCGCCCTTGCGGACGGTCGAGCCTTCCTGGAAGTTGATCGAGACGATCTTGCCCGAGGTCTCGAACGAGAGGTCTACCTCCTCGTCGGGGAGCAGGCTGCCCACCGAGGTGATTCCGTCCGTGAGGGTTTGCGGCCGCACGACGAGCCCGTTGACGTTCAGGACGCTGCTTTTCCGGGGTATGCTGATTTCCGACGGGTCGGCGTCGGCGGCTGACGAACTGCCGCGGTAGTGGTTGTAAACGACCAGCCCTGTACAGAATACTACGAGGATGACGGACGTGATGATCCATTTCTTTTTTTTCATACCGGAGAGGTTGTCTTTAATGAGGGATATGCAAAGATACGAAAAAACCCGCTAAGCCTCCGCTGCCGGAAGGTATAATTGCACCCGTTCGTGGTAAAAACGGGGCCGGTTGCGGGTTCGTGTATGCCCGTTTCCGGCGAAACGGCAAAAAACGCCGGCGAAACGACCGGCACCCGCCGCATTCCCCTACCGTCGGGAGCAATACCTACATGTTATTATTCTGTCCCGAAAATTACCTAAAACAGGGAATTGCCCGGGCTCGGCGGGCACCTTAACTTTGCCACCGCAAACAAAATAAACGGAGAGCCTATGCGTCTTGGAATTTTACTGTTTACCCCTATTTTATTACTGGCGGGTGTTACCCTGCATGCGCAGGAAGCCGTGAACGCCCCCGAACCTGCGGCCGCGGCCGATTCGGCTGCCAATGCCGAGCTGAAGGCACAGCTGAAAGCCGAACTCCTGTCGGAGATCCGGGCCGAGCTCTCTTCCGAAGTGAAGACCGCCGTCAGCAAAGAGGCCGACAAACCCTCACGGCTGACCGTAGGCGGGTACGGCGAGGCCGTCATGACGCGCAATTTCTTCAGCGACAACTACCTGCGTTATATCAGCCCTGACAAGTACAAGAATGACAAAAGCCACGGCCGCTTCGACCTCCCGCACGTGGTCATCTACCTGGGCTACGATTTCGGGCGCGGCTGGTCGATGGGCACCGAGATCGAATTCGAGCACGGCGGCACGGAGAGCGCCTTCGAAACCGAATTCGAGGAGGGCGGCGAGTATGAGTCGGAGATCGAACGCGGCGGAGAGGTCGCCCTCGAACAGTTCTGGCTCCAGAAAAGCTTCAGCCCGGCCTTCAACCTGCGCCTGGGGCATATGATCGTGCCCGTCGGCGGAACCAACCAGCACCACATGCCCACCGAGTTCTTCGGGGTCTACCGTCCCGAGGGCGAGAATACGATCCTGCCCTGCACATGGCACGAAACGGGCATCAGCCTCTGGGGACGTGCCGGTGACTGGCGTTACGAGGTGATGTTCCTGCCGGGACTGGATTCCGACCGGTTCGGCGACAACGGTTGGGTCAGCGGCGGTGCCGGAAGCCCCTACGAATTCAAGATCGCCAATGCCTATGCCGGGGCGTTCCGCATCGACAACTACTCCGTCCCGGGCTTGCGCCTGAGCCTGAGCGGCTATGCGGGCAACAGTTTCAGCAATACCCTGAGTGCCAACCGTACCGGTGCGGACAGATACAAGGACGTGAAGGGTACGGTGATGATCGGCGCCTTCGATTTCCTCTACGATGCCCATAACTGGATCGTTCGCGGTAACTTCGACTACGGGCACCTGACCAATTCGGACAAGATTTCCCAGTTCAACCGCGATATGCCCAACGCATCGCCCTCGCCCAAACAATATGTGGGTTCGGACGCCATCGCCACGGGGGTGGAAGCCGGTTACGACATCTTCTCGCAGATACGCAAGCTCAAGGAGAGGGGACACCGCTTCTACGTCTTCGGCCGCTATGAGTTCTACGATTCGATGTTCGATACCGCCAAGTCGGTGATCCGCCAGGACTGGTGCGGCCGCCAGCGGGTAGCCGTCGGGTTCAACTATTATCCGATCAAGAACATTGTCATCAAGGCCGAGTACGGCATCGGCCTGCTCCGGTCGTACGACTACACCGACTCCGCCACCGGGGAGACCCGCACGGGGCGTTTCAACAACGAGCCCTCCCTTTCGCTGGGGATCGCCTATTCCGGCTTTTTCAGACGTTAACCAAATCATAATGAGAATATGAAAAATCTGTTCAAAAATTCCGTTTATGCAGCCGCGGCACTCGTCCTGGCGCTCGGGGCCGCATCGTGCAGCGACAGCGACGGCGATTACACGTTTGCCGACGAGCGTGAAGAGGCGCTCAAGGATGCTGCCGTAGATTTCGTCGACAATAACGTGATTCCGACCTATAAGGCCCTGGCCGACGGGAGCATCGCCTTGCAGGAGGATTGCGAGGCCATGCTGGAGGCTTTCGACGCGGGAACCCTTACGACCCCGCTGGTGCAGGCCGCCTGCAACGACTGGATCACCACGCGCAAGCACTGGGAGCTCAGCGAGGCCTACCTTTACGGCGCTGCGGCCGATTACGACATCGACCCGCATATCGACTCCTGGCCGCTGGACGGCACGGCGCTTCAGAACCTGCTGAACAACAACAGTATGATGGCCGAGATCGAGAGGAATCCCGATTATGTCAGCGCCAATCTGGGTTACGGCCTGCTCGGGTTCCATGCGTTGGAATACATGCTTTTCGAGAATGCGGGCCCCCGCGCCCTCGGCAAATACACCCGTCCCCAGCTGGTATACCTGGTCGGTGTGGCCAACGATCTGTGCAACATGTGCGTACGTCTCGAAGCTTCGTGGGCGGGGCTGGACAATGTCACCGAAGAGAAGCAGACGATCCTGGGCGATGCCGAACTGGAGCCGACCTTCGACTACGGCGCTTCGATGCGCAATTCGGGGAAGGGCGGCAGCAAGTACCGCAACTATAAGGATGCCGCCGAGGAGATCATCCAGGGCTGCATCGACATCGCCACGGAGGTCGGCTCGCAGAAGATCGGCCGTCCGGCCAACGGAACCAGCTCCGAGGATATCAATTACATCGAGTCGCCTTACAGCCAGAATTCGAAGACCGATTTCATCGACAACATCATCAGCATCCGGAACACCTATCAGGGTATGACCTCCGGCGACGCTTCGGTGAGCGACTGGATCGAGGTGGTCGACCCCGTCCTCGATACGGAGGTTCGCAATGCGATTTCCACGGCGATCGAAAAGATCCAGGCCTGCCCGGCCCCGTTCGTCGACAACCGTACGGCACAGGCATGGAAGGATGCCGCCACCTATTGCAATAACGACCTTGTGAACGCGCTTACGAAGGCGCTGACGGCACTGTCGGTCGAAAAATAACCATTTTCAGCAATGAAAAAGCACTTGATTTACAGCCTGTGCATGTCGGCAGCCCTGATGGCTGCCGCGTGCGCTGATGACAAGGGGACGGATCCCGCCCCCGATCCGAATCCCGACCCCGTTCCCGAGGAATATTACGCCGGCGGCAAACTCGGCACGGCTTTCAACACCACGTCGGTGGCCTACGAGCAGCCTACGCCGGTCGTCGATGACGACGCCGCGATGACGCAGCGTTTCCTGAACGGCGAGGCACTGTTCGAAAAACCCTTCACGGCCAACTCGTCGGGTGTGCGCTACGGCCTCGGGCCGCTCTATATCCGCACCTCGTGCCTGCACTGCCACCCGGGCTACGGCCACGGCAAGCGTATCGAAGGCGCGTTCAACACCAACCAGATCGGCAACGGCTATCTGCTGGTCATCACCGACGAGGACGACAATTACCTGACATCGCTCACCGGTATGCCGCAAACGCGGGCCGTGGCGCCGTTCAAAGCCCCGATCGACGAATCGAAGATCATGATCGGCTGGCAGGAGTATACCGACGAGTGGGGCAATAAGTTTCCCGACGGCGAGTCTTACAGCCTGATCTATCCCGAAGTGACGATCCCCGAGGACGCCTATTACGTGCCGCTGATCGGCGCCAAGGGCGAGGTGCCCTATGCCAAGGTGCGCGTGCGCCTCGAATCGACCATCGGCATCTACGGTACGGGCTTGCTGGATGCCATTTCAGACAGCGACCTGAAAGCCGAGTACGTTCGCCAGGAGCAGAACGGCGTGCCGCTCAATCCCGCGATCTTCAGGAACGGCGAGTGGGTCAAGACCTATCCGCTGCGCTATACCTATGCCCTGAGCCGCGGCCCGTTGCAGGATGCGGCGGGTGCCAATGCCATCTGGAACATTACCAACGTGACCCGCTCCGACCGCCGCTACCACTACATGACCGCTGCTTATGCCGAAGTAGCGTCGAAGGACGCCGATGTGCAGCGGGATTTCTACACGCTTTTCCCGGCGTGGAACAAAACGGGCGACGTCGCGCAGGATATTTACGACTATCTGATGAACAAGGAACTGCCTGTCGAGATGAGCGATGAGGACTATGTCGACTTTATGGTCTGGCACCGCGGTCTGGCCGTACCGGCGGCGCGTAACCTCGACGATGCGGACGTCAAACGCGGCAAGGCGCTCTTCACCGAGATCGGCTGTGCCACCTGCCACCGTCCGACCTGGACGACGGGCGACGATGTCTTTACCGACCCCAACGGTTTCTTTGCCGACGGCGACAGCCGCCTGCCGCGTTATCCTAATCAGAAGATCTGGCCCTACTCCGACATGGTGCAGCACCGGCTCTTCATGGTGAACGACATCCGCACGGGCTGGTGCCGTACGACGCCGCTCTGGGGCCGCGGCCTGAGCGAGAAGTGCACGGGCGCCAGCGACCGCCTGCACGATTGCCGTGCGCGGACGGTCATCGAGGCTATCATGTGGCATGGCGCGGCGCAGAGCGACGCCCGCTGGTCGGTCGAGAAGTTCCGCACGCTGAGCAAGGACGACCGCGACGCGGTGGTCGAATTCATCGAATCCATCTAACCCTTCCCGGATATGTGCGAAGCGCCGGTGCCCCGTGCATCGGCCTTTGCCGTGTCCGGACGATGCATTCACACACGAACGAACGGATGAAACTGTTGAAACTGTTGAAACGCCTTGCCTTCGGGCTGCTCGGAGCCGTGATGGCGGTGCTCGTTACGGCCACGGTACTTGAAAAGATATACGGTACGGATTTCGCCGCTGCGCATATCTACGGCGCGGGCTGGTTCGCCGCGCTTTGGGGTGCCCTCACCCTCGCGGCGCTGGCCTGCCTGTTCCGCCGGAAATTGTGGCGGAGGCCCGCCGTCCTGTTGCTGCACCTCTCTTTCGCGGTCATCCTCGCGGGGGCTTCCGTGACATGGCTCTTCGGCCGGCAGGGGACGTTGCACCTGCGCACGGGCGATCCCGGGGCGACCGCATTCGCCGGCCGTGACGGTTCGGAGCAAATACTGCCCTTCCGGGCCCGGCTGGACGATTTCCGCATCGAGTATTATGCCGGCACCCGTGCGCCGATGGATTTCGTCAGCCTTCTCACCCTGACGGCCGACGACGGGTCGCTGCACGGTGAAGTCGGCATGAACCGCATCCTGGTTTTCCGGAATTATCGGTTCTACCAGTCCGCCTATGACGAGGACGGACGGGGTACGACCCTTTCCGTTTCGTATGATCCGTGGGGCATCGGCATCACCTATGCCGGGTACGGGCTGCTGCTCGTTTCCATGCTGGCGTTCCTGTGCGACAGGCGCGGGGGTTTCAGGCGGTTGCTGCGCAGCCCTGCGCTCCGCAAGGCGGCGCTGTGCCTTGTCCTCTGTACGGCGGCCGTACAGGGTGCCCGGGCGGCTGACACCTTGCCGCAGACGCTTCCGCGCGAGGTCGCCGCGGAATTGGGCGACCTGTATGTCTACTACAACGACCGTATCTGTCCGTTGCAGACCCTGGCTAAGGATTTTACGGTGAAACTCTGCGGGAAGAGCCGCTACCGGGGACTTACGCCCGAGCAGGTGCTTTCCGGCTGGCTGTTCTATTACGACGACTGGAAACGCGAACCGATGATCCGCATCAGGAGTGCCGGGGCACGCCGCCTGCTGGAGGTCGGCGGGCGTTATGCGCGGCTGTCGGATTTCCGCAACCGGGTCAACGAATACCGGCTCGAAGGGGCTGCCGGGCGTCCGGCGGGCGAGGCCGATGAGAAATTCAACATCATCGGGATGGTCTGCACGGGCAGTATGCTGCGGATTTTTCCCTATACCGACCCTTCGGACAGCCTGCTGCGCTGGGCGTCGCAGGTCGACGGCCTGCCGCGGGAGCTGCCTCACGGGCAGGCGCTCTTTATCGGCCGGGCCATGAACTACGTCAGCGAACTGGTCGTAAAACGGGATTGGGCGGGGGTCGCAGGGGTGTTGCGCAAGATCCGCAGCTACCAGCAGAAGGAGGGCGGAGCGCATATGCCTTCCGGGCTGCGTTTCCGTGCCGAAAAACTCTATAACCGGCTCGATTGGTCGCTGCCGCTCGCCGCGGCATTCATCCTGATCGGGATCGGAGGATTCCTCGATGCCTGCCGCCGGATGGTGCGCGGGCGGGCTTTCGGGGCGAAAACCCGGGGCTGGCTCCTTGCGGGCGTTGCCGCCGGAGGACTGTATCTTACGCTGATGCTGGCGCTGCGGGGCTATGTCAGCGGCCACTGGCCTGTTTCGAACGGCTATGAAACGATGCGCTTCATGGCATGGTGTACGTTGCTGCTCACGCTGCTCTTCGCCCGCCGCTTCCTGTTCCTGCTGCCTTTCGGTTACCTGATCGCCGGGCTGTCGCTGATGGTTTCGATGATGGGGGAGTCGAACCCTCAGATCACGCAGCTGATGCCGGTTCTCGACTCGCCGCTGCTCTGCATCCATGTGATGCTGGTCATGGTGGCCTATGCGTTGCTGGCGTTCGTCATGTTCGGCGGCGTGGCAGGGGTCGTCCTGCACCGCCGCGCCCGCGGGGCGGCCGCGCAGCTGCAGGCCGTCAGCCGGCTGATGCTCTATCCGGCCGTCTTCTGCCTCGCCGCCGGTATCTTCGTCGGCGCCGTCTGGGCCAATGTGTCGTGGGGACGCTATTGGGGCTGGGATCCCAAGGAGGTGTGGGCGCTCGTTACGCTGCTGGTTTATGCGCTGCCCCTGCATGCCGGATCCCTGCCGTGGTTCCGCCGGCCGTTGTTCTTCCATTGGTTCTGCATCGCGGCGTTCCTCTCGGTGCTGGTCACCTATTTCGGGGTCAATTTCCTGTTGGGCGGCATGCACAGCTATGCCGGATAGGGGAGCGGCGATCCGGGGCGGGATGCCCTTTCCATGCGTCCCGGTCGTCCCTATCGTATGGCGGGGCCGTCATTGCGCAGCCGAGCGGTAAACCGTTCCGGCAGACGGGGCATGGCGCCGTGCTGCGAGCAGACGTGGGCCGCGACATCCACGGCCAGCCTGTGTGCTTCCCCGATGCCGAGCCCCGA
>ERZ831634.841-NODE-841-length-36281-cov-4.368437_pt1 | contig 36281 bp, 38 predicted proteins | sample MGYA00519953_ERZ831634 | MGnify/ENA primary metagenome ERZ831634 (study PRJEB31850, sample SAMEA3708718) | human gut metagenome | biome: human gut; feature: human-associated habitat; material: faeces | place: China | collected 2014 ... | reverse complement strand
TGCCGCCCTGTCACGGCGGAGGTCGCGGGTTCGAGCCCCGTCCAGACCGCCATTTGTAATTTGACACTTCTTCGGAAGTGTTTTTTTGTATCTAGAAATATAAAAGAAGACCGAATGTTATTTACATTCGGCCTTTTGTTTAGAATAAGATAACTAATAACGCAAATATATTGTTTGTCATATGTGTGAGAATAGAAGCCCAGATATTATCTGCACTTTCATATATATACGCAAAAACCAACCCTGAACAAGCATATGGTATCATCTGTACCATCTCAAAGACATTACCCGCAAAGACTGAATTCATCACATGAATAAAGCCAAATAAGAAAGCAGAGACAACGTAAGCTAAGAATCTATTATATTTACGTAAACCTGTAAAAATAACGCCTCTAAAGATTAATTCTTCCCCTATTGGGGCTAAAAATCCTGTCACAAAAAACATAATGGCAGGAATACTTTTAGTGAGTGATTCTACCTGCTGCTGATTCACACTTGATGATTGATCCACAAACAGTTTAACTATACTGCTTCCTATCGCATTGGCACAAATATTAAGGAAGAATCCTAAAAAGCATCCTGCAACAATAATAGAAAGCTTGTTATTCATAAAATCCTTCCACTGACGTCCGATGAACTTTCTTAAGATGATCACTGCAACAAGTGCGGTAATCAAATCTATCACAAAGTTCAGCCAGATTGTTGCAGTATTAGCAGCAACTGAAAGATTAAATGTTAAGATTGCCCATTTTACAATCGCTATTCCAATATAACTATTACAATAGAAGAATAATGGAAGCAAGATGACACATCCTAATACAAGTTCCTGACCTGAAAGTCTTCTAGTAAAACGATCTATTCTTTTTCTCATTAGATTCTCCCTTCATCATAGAACTTATAAGCAATCTCTTTATAGAATAATGCATGAACAGTAATATAAGCAGGCTGGTATGTATAAGCACCAAGTGCCGCACTCAGAATTGAACCAAGTAACCCAGCAATACCATTATCACCAAACACGCCACCAATCATACCGCTAATGAAAGCACACAGAATAATCCAGCCAACAAATGTAAGATTGATAAGGAATAAATCTGCGCAATGACCTTTCATTAAGGCAAATGATTCCTTAAGTGCTGCAAAGCCTTTAATACCATATTCCTGATGTAAATAAGTCATCGCAAACATACGTAATTCAACCCAGATTATTATAAATAGAAAGGCAAAAAACAACACAAACAATAATATCCCACTTAGTGCTGATAGACCTGAAACAAACCCTGCAATAGGTGAAACTCTATAAGGATCACTTATGAGTGCAAATAGACCACCAAATGAGCCAAAAGAGCATGCCAATATAAGTACAATAAAAATAATTGATATAACGAAGATTACAAGCACTTTTGTAAGATATGTTGGTAAATATTCAAGCCAGTTCACAACACCATAGACACCATCATTATCTGATAATTCATATTCGCGATCAGTGACTACTTTTAGTCCCGCTACAACATGTCCTTGTTCTACCGCAAGTAATAACGCTGAAATAATCAAATAAATGATATGCATCATCCCGTTACCTGAATTCAACAAGCTAGGGAATGCTGAAATAACACCTATTATTAAGCAAATACGTGATAAACTCGTTTTGTTGACGCGTGCTATTTCTCTAGCACGCTGTTTGATCATTGAAATATTCATAACTTAATCCTCCTTGATCAGATGTTCAATTAATGCGATGACTCGCTCTACATTCTTCCCATCCTGATATTTAAAGAATTTATTTTTAAATCGTTTGATATCATAATGTTCATTAGAATGTATTGCTTCTGTTAACTCTTCTTCATTATAGCATAACGGACCAGGCATTTCTTTCTTATAGTCCACAAAACATCCAAGACGATGCATATAATCCTTTAAATCAGGCACAAAGAAATACATCGGTTTATCTAAGATAGAATAATCAAAGATAATAGAAGAGAAATCTGAAATAAGTGCATCACTTACCACAAATAAGTCATACGTATTTTCATGACTCATATTAAAGATACGCCCTTCTTCTTCTATCGGTATATCTTTCATAAGTGGATGATACTTATAAAGAAGTACTGTATCCTCATCAAAAGTATGAATGAATTTCTTTCCATCAAAATCGACTGCTTTGAAGCCTTTATAAATATTCCCTCTAAAAGTGGGTGCATAGAGTAAGATCTTCTTATTTTTAAGTTTTGGATATTTTGAATAGAAACGTTCACTGACTTCCTTTTTATAATTTTCATCAAAAAGATGATCTACTCGAGGCATTCCTGTAACAAGTACATTGTCTCTTTCTACAGAAAAGGCAATGGAATAAGGTTCAATCCAATAATCACTATTCGCAATAACATAGTCATAGTTATTAATAGGATATTGTCTTTTGACTGCATTTCCAAACTTCTTGATAGCACCTGCTGCATGCCATATTTCAATAACCTTGACACCTTTTCTCTTATAATGTGAGACAACATAGTTATTATCATTAATAAGTACGATATGAGAGGTGTTAATCACAATTATCTGTTTTATACAGTTAAGAAGATATAAGAAATCATTCCATACTGATTTTTTATCATAATGGATCAATACTGTCTTAATAGAATAACGAGATGAATCAAGATGATTATAGATATCTAAAAAGTCTTCTCTTAAAACATTGTCTTCTAGTGACACAAAAGCAATCTGATTCTTTTTAATAGGAATAAGTGATACAAAGATGTTCACAAATGAAAGAATGATGTTTAATACAATTTTCTTAAGCCCCATGCTGTTCACCTAATAATATATCAATGACACGTTTGCTGGCATGTCCGTCTTCGTGGTTATTAAAACGTTCATTGAAGCCTTTTAAACGGTCATAATCAAAATCATGTATATGAATCTTCTCAAGTAGTGTATCTTCATTTTCTACCACATCTCCTGGAAGATCCTTATAAATATCTAAATAGAAGCCTCTTAATTCATCACGATAGTTTTCTAGATCATACATATAGAAATAGATTGGTCTTTTTAATATTGCATAATCAAAGAAGACACTTGAATAGTCAGTCACTAAGACATCCGCAATTAAGTAAAGATCTGCAATATCTTCTTGAGGATCTACATAATAAACGAAGTCTTTCACTTCATCTAAGTTAAAATCATTCACAATCAAATAATGAGGTTTAAATACAACAATATATTCATCCCCTAATACTTCCTGCCATTTTTTAAAGTCAACTTCTAGCTTAAATGTGTAACCCTTCATATCAAATGAATTATCACGCCATGTAGGCGCATAGAGTAAGATTTTCTTATCTAGAGGTAAATGCATTCTATTCTTGATTGTTTCTACATCTTCTTTTGTATAATTAGATAATATATCATTTCTTGGGTAGCCTGTTTCAATTAGTCTTTCCTTATTGATTCTAAAAGATGTCTGGAAGACTTCTGTAGTAAAAGCACTTGGAGAAATCATATAGTTGTATTTAGAGACATCATTGTCATAAGTGGCACGCATTTCTTCTACAGACATGCCAGAACGATAGAATGTTGTCCCTTCTGGTACTTCAATATCATGAGCCAGCTTCTTTAAAGGTGTACCATGCCAGGTTTGCAAGTAAACCTGGTTATCCTTCTTCAGTACATATTTAGGAAGCTTACAGTTAGAAATCCAATATTTACTTCTTGCAAGATAAAAGAAATAAGGAATACTGAAGTATTCAATAATCTTCGCATTTGGAATAGTGAGATTTTTTTCTTTATGATGCTTTATCGCATATATACAGCGATATGAGGCATATTCTTTATGTTCAGTGATATATTGGTGTAATGCCTTAGGATTATCTGTATAGCCACGACCATGGAAAGATATAAATAAGATTGTATGATCATCACATGGTATGAAGCGATAAACAATTCGATATAATAAGCGAATCAATTTACCTAATATTTTCTTAATCAATTTCATGATGATATTCTCCTTTATTAGGGTCTATTATAGTGAGAATGACTGTTCTAGTCAATCAAACTGATAGAAAGAAAAAGCTCCCTGTAAAGGAAAGCTAATTCTTTTCAAATACTGTTTCAACAACTCTCTGTGAAGAATGACCATCTTCCCAGCCGCAGAACTTGTCATAGAAAGTGACATAACGATTTGCATATTTCTCAGTGATTTCATCCATATGCTTGATTGTGTCAATAACTTCATCTGTTGTGAATACAAGTGGGCCTGGAAGTTCTTCTTCCATATTAATATAAAAGCCTCTTAATACATCACGATATTTATCTAAATCATATGTATAGAATAACATTGGACGTTTTAAGTTAGCAAAATCAAAGAATACACTTGAATAGTCAGTAATCAAGATATCACTCATCAAATAGATTTCAGTAATATCATCATACTTACTTAAGTTAAACGCAAAACCATCTAAACCAGTCAAATCAAGAACATCTGCAATATAATAATGTGTTCTTAGGATAATGACATATTCATCCCCTAATTCTTTTCTCATCTGTTCAAGATTAAGCTTTAACTGGAACTTATAAGCACCATTACCATAATATTCATCATCTCTCCATGTTGGTGCATAGAGAATAACTTTCTTATCTAATGGAATACCGACCTTCTTCTTAAGTTCAATCGCAATGTCTTCTTTATGAGGATCAGATAATAAGTCATTTCTAGGATAACCTGTATCTAACATAGTATCTCCTTCATCCCTATACATAAAGCAGCTCTTGAATATTTCACTAGAGAAGGCATTAGGCGCAATTAAATAATCCCATTCCTGTTTCTGGCGATAGAACTGTGCTTTATATGTAGGAGAAGCTGCAGTGACTTCTTCCTGGTCAAAGGCTAAACGCTTTAATGGTGTACCATGCCATGTTTCTAAAAAGACCTGTCCTTCTCTTTTACGATACCATAATGGCTGTCTTGTATTGAATACAAAGTATTTACATACAGCAAGATAGTAAGCATATCTACGTGTCATACGCTTAACGACTGTTCCACCATAAGGAAGTTTTGTCTTTGTATCATTGAGTACCCAGACAAATTCATACTGCCCTGGGAAGTTCTTCGCAAGATATTCATAAATATATTTTGGTGAATCAGCATAGCTGGCTCCACGGAATGTTTCAAACATAACAAGATTCTTCTGAATAGGTTCATTTTTATATTTATGTCTATAGAGGTACTTATTCATTTCATTCTTGTTTTTAAGAATCTTTTTAGCCTTTACACCTGCTAAGTGAGTTGCAATGATCTTCTGCGCTTTCTTTAAGTCATGATTCATACATGCTTTAGAAAGACTACGACGATAAAGTGATTTCTTCAATAATTCTGGTTCAATATGAGTTAATACTTCTGCCATTGTATCAAAACGTGTTGTTCTCCACTTATCATCCTCACTTCTTCTCACCTTTTTAGCAAAGAAACTTGTAAAATAGTTTGCCATTTTAGCATTAATATAATAATGAATCTGAGGATAATCTTTAGATATCTCTAAGCAGTAATTATGAGCTTCAATAAATTCATCAAAACGACCATCAGGATCCTTAATCTGAGAAAGAGCAGGACGGTTAATTGGGTCATTATGTTTACGTTTAACTAGAATAGCATCTTCTACAAAAGACACATCATTCGTATATTTTAATAATTCTACGACAAAAGGCGCATCTGTATACCAGAAGAATTCTTCTTTAAAAGAAATATGATTTTCTTCAATAAGTGAACGCTTAATAAGAAGGTTTAAGCATGATACATTTCTTAATGCATGTCTAGTACGAATAAGTAAATCAATCTTGAACTGTTCTGGTTCTTTGTCATAAAGATGTTCTTCCTGATGCTTTTCCACTTTTTCAAGACGATCATGGTCTTTATCCTTTAAGTTTCTTTCAATGTTTGTTTCATCGCTCATTGTTTCATAGACCTGTTTCTTGAACCATGAAACCATTCTTTTACCCGCTACAACTTGATTATTAGACTTTTCTGCTTCTTCCATCAAAGCATTCAAACAGCCTGGTAATACATAATCATCACTATCTAAGAAATAAACATAATCTCCCTTTGAGAGATCAAGACCCATATTTCTCTTTTTACCTACTGATGCTTCTCCTGATTCAATAAAAGTGATTGGTAAGTCATATTTATGGATTTTATCCTTCACATCTTCAATAGCATCTACAACTAGAAGCACTTCATAATCAGACAATTTCTGATCTTTAATACTTTCTAAGCAATCATATAAATAATGAATATAACGATTAAATGGTATGATAATTGATAATTTCATAATTAAACTTCCTTCCCTATATTTAAAAAGGCAGGTTACCCTGCCCTTTGTTTATCTAGTCTTAATAGCAGCAAAGAGCTTATCACCTAGTGTACGACGAGAATTAGGAATAACACGCTTTGCGAATTTTTCATCACGTACTTTCCTTTTCTCTTTTGCAGATAAATGATTGTAGTACTCTACATAGTCAGCATAATGATCACATACTTCATCAATATCTCCATATTCACGAAGCATGCCACCTTCAATCCACATAGCACTATCACAAAATTGACGTACCTGTCTTAAGTTATGTGAAATAAAGATAATGGTTTTACCTTGTTCTTTTAACTCAGTCATCTTATTCAGACACTTTTCCGCAAAACCCTTATCACCTACACTTAACGCTTCATCGACAATCATAATATCTGGATCAAGACAAAGGTTAATTGAGAAACCAAGTCTTGATTTCATACCTGATGAATATTTCTTTACAGGCTGATACAGGAAGTCACCAATTTCTGCGAAATTAATAACACCTTCTTTAATCTCTTCTATACGTTTCCTAGAGAGTCCTAATAAAGCACCCTTTAATTCGATATTCTCAAGTCCTGTCAACTGTGCGTTTAATCCTGTATTAATAGCAATAAGTGCCTGAGTTCCATTCACAATAATTTTTCCTTCATCAGGATCGCAGATTCCAGCTAGAATAATAGACATAGTAGATTTACCAGAACCGTTTGTTCCTAGAATACCTACAACCTGACCTTTCTTAACCTGGAAGTTTAAATCCTTTAAGGCATAGAACTTGACATCACTTTTTTTCTCTTTAGATCTTAGTTCATATATTTTAGAAGCATGACGTGCTTCAATTGCAATATTTGAATCCATAACGCCTCCTAAATAAAGTCTACAAACTTAGATTTGAATTTATACATAATACAGCTGCCAAATACAAATAAGAAAGCTGTAATAGCCCAGAAACAGAAAGCAGAATATTTATAATACATAATTCCACGATGATAGAAGAAACAGTCACGATAGCCCTGAACAATATAATAAATAGGGTTAGTTAACATGATTCTCTGTAAAATAGACGGAAGACTCTTCACGTTCCATAAAATTGGAGTCATGTACAATAATAAACGCATAATAGCAAGCACTAGTTTTCTTGTATCACGTGCAAGCATATTAAGTACAGATGTTGTCATAGATAACGAAATCGAGAAGACAACACCACAGAAACAATAGTAAATAAGTCCTACCCAATGCAATGATGGATAATAGCCAGCAAAACAGAATAAGAGTGTCAATATACACATCAAGCAGAAGTGGTCAAACAACTTAGAAAGTACCACTGTAGCTGGAAGAACACTGACTGGGAATTTCATCTTAGTAATAATATTTATTTTAGAGAAGATAGCATTACACCCTGCTGTAATACATGGAGAAATAAAGAACCATACAACCATACCTCCAAGCATCCACCAGATATATTCAATACCATCTACTGACTTACGATTTAATACTAATCCAAATACAAACCAATATGTTAATACCTGAATAATTGGATTCGCAAAGTTCCAGAATAAGCCTAACTTTGAGTCACGCATGTCAGCTAGTACTTCATATTTCGAAATAGAATAAATACGAAACAAGTTCTCGCTGTTTTCTTTGATTACATATTTTACAGCTTCTAACACGTTGGATCCTCCTTAATAATCTATCTTAATATTTATACAGCATTAGACTTCAAAAAGCAATATTAGCCTTTTTTATTATACTTTATTTACATAAAAAATACCATGATTAAAAAAAGGAGGGATATCCCCTCCTCAAATAATTATTTAGTCATCCAGCTTTCATCATGTGGATCAACTTTCCATGCTTTTAACTTTTCTAATGCTTCTTCTTTAATATAGTTGTGTTCAACAGCAACAGGAAGAAGTGCATCATAGTTAGATAAAGTCACGAAATGACAATCCTTATCAGCAAAATTCTTAATAGAATCCTTTAAGCCATAAGTGAAGATAGCTACTAATCCTAATACTTCACATCCAGCTTCTCTTAATGCATCTACTACTTCTAAAGAAGATCCACCAGTAGAAATTAAATCTTCTACTACGACAACCTTCATACCTTCTCTTACAGCACCTTCAATACGGTTCTGACGTCCATGAGACTTGTTTGAACCACGTACATATCCCATTGGTTTATTTAAGATATCAGCCACTAATGCAGCATGAGCGATACCTGCAGTTGAAGTACCCATTAATACTTCACAATCAGGATAGTTTTCCTTTACTAATTCAGCTAAACCTTTTTCGATATCATTTCTTACCTCTGGATAAGATAAAGTTAATCTATTATCGCAATAGATTGGTGATTTAATACCTGAAGCCCAAGTAAAAGGTTCATCAGGGCTTAAGAATACAGCCTTGATACTTAATAAATCTTTCGCAATTAATTCTTCTCTATTCATTATTATTCTCCTTGAAATTGATTAAATACTTCTTTATAAGCAGCAACTGGATCAGCTGCTTTAGTAATTGTACGACCTACTACGATATAGCTAGAAGTCATATCCTTAGCCATAGCTGGTGTAGTGACACGCTTCTGGTCATCTTTTGCATCACTGGCAAGTCTGATACCTGGAGTCACTGTTAAGAAATCTTCTCCTACAGCATCATGAATACCTTTAGATTCTAATGGTGAACATACAACGCCATCTAATCCTGCTTCTTTCGCATTCTTAGCCCATCTAATAGCAACATCCTGAATTGGTTCATGAATACCTAATTCATCATCTAATACTTCCTGGCTTAAAGAAGTAAGACATGTTACTGCGATACATAAAGGACGATCCTTGCCCTTTTCTTCTTCTAAACCTTCAATTGCTGCCTGCATCATAGCCTTAGAACCTGAAGCATGAACATTAACGATATCAACATCAAGACGCGCTAAGTTCTTCATAGCCATCTTTACTGTATGAGGAATATCATGCAATTTTAAGTCTAAGAAGATTGAATGTCCTCTTTCTTTGATGGCCTGAATGATTGCAGGTCCTTCTCCATAGAAGAGTTCCATACCTACTTTCACAAAGAGCGGTTCATCAAATTTATCTAGGAATTCAAGAACATCTGCTTTGTTTTTAAAATCGAGTGCAATAATTACTCTGCTTTTAGTCATAAACTACCCTCCAATTTTTTTATTCTCTATGAAGTATATCATAAAACATATAAACCTGGGAGACTTTTAAAAATAATAATCTAAAAACTTGTCAGATGTTTTGGCGAATATATTGTAATAAACAAACAAAAATGATATAAATTAAAAATGAAAGTTTTTTATAAGGAGTGAATATTTTGAACAAATCTAAATCAATTGTCAAGCAGGCTTCTATTCTAGCACTTGCTGGTATACTTGTACGTATTATTGGTGTTCTTTATAGAAGTCCATTAACCGCTTTAATTGGTGATGAAGGGAATGGTTATTACTCTACTGCATATAATATTTATGCAATGGTACTGCTTATTTCTTCTTACAGTATTCCAACCGCAATCTCTAAATTAATTAGTGAGAAGCTCGCTCTTCATCAATATAATAATGCACGTAAGATTTTCAAATGTGCACTGATCTATATTACTGTTGTTGGTGGTTCTGCAGCAATACTTACATTTATCTTAGCCCCTTGGATTGTGACAGAAAATGCGGTATTCGCATTAAGAATTCTTTGCCCTACTATTTTCTTATCCGGTTTAGTCGGGGTATTAAGAGGTTATTTCCAAGCTTATTCAACAACTGTTTATACATCTGTTTCTCAGATTATCGAACAGTTATTAAATGCCTTTGTGTCTGTAGGTGCTGCTTATTTATTTATTCAGCCATATGCAAATAATCATACATTACTTGCTAGCCGTGGTGCAGGAGGAAGTGCCTTAGGTACAGGTTTTGGTGTTCTTGTTGCACTTATTTATATGGTATGTGTTTATTTAAGAAAAGGCAGACATATGATTGATGAAACAGATGCAGATCCTCGTGTACAGTCAGGACATGCTATATTCCGTTCTATCCTTAATATTGTCACACCAATTATTATTTCTACATGTATCTATAACCTTGTTTCTACAATCGATATGTTTATCTTCTATGGTATCATGCAAAGACGTGGTGTAGAACTGATTGAAGTTGTTAAACTTTATGGTGTTTATGCAGGTAAATATGTTGTCTTAATGAATGTCCCTGTTGCGCTTGCAAGTGCAATGAGTACAGCAACTATTCCTGCAATTTCTAGTTCTTATGCATTAAAAGATTTCAGGGAAGTACGTGCCAACATCAAGAATAGTACTTTTATTACTATGCTTATTTTAATACCTGCAGCTGTAGGTATGGGTGTACTCGCTTATCCTGTTATGGGTCTTATTTTCCCACAGCCTAAGACATTGAAGATTGCCTCTACTGCCCTTACTCTTGGTGCACCTGCGATTGTACTTTATGGTTTGTCTACTTTATCTAATGGTATCTTGCAGGCGATTGGCGCAGTTAAAGTACCTTTAAGAAATGCTGCCAAGGCATTGATTGTCCATGTGATCATCCTTGTACTGATGCTTGTATTAGTGCCATCACAGTTCCTTGACGTTGGTATTTATCTACTTGTTATTGGGACTTCACTTTATGCCTTACAAATGTGTGTCACTAACCAGTTCGCCTTAAATCGACTCGTAGGTTATCATATCAATTTTAAAACTGCTGTTTTATTACCATTAGTTGCTTCATTATTTATGGGTGCATGTGCTTATGGTACTTACTATCTTCTTTTCAAGGTATTCCATCGTGTCTTTATTCCACTTATCCTTGCAATTATGGTTGGTGTGGTTGTTTATTTCTTCAGTATACTATTTATCTATAAAGATCATTTAGAAATGTTGAATGGAATCCCTTATATAGATAAGATTATTCGTAAACTATTCAAAAACAAAGCATAAAAAAGTCCAGACAATTTTATTGTCTGGATTTTTTTTATGCCTTCTTTTTATCAATTAAATCACATACATCCTTCATTGTATGAATAGACATTAATTCTTCATCAGAGAATTCAATTCCTAATTCTTCTTCTAAATCCATAATTAAGTCTACAACATCAAGAGAATCAATACCAAGGTCTCTTAAGTTAGAATCTAATGTTAGTTCCTTGCCTTTTAATTTGCTGCTTAAAGCTTCTTTGATTTTATCAAAATAGTTCATGTTGTTCACCTCACAACATCAATTATAATACAACAATCCCCAAAATTACAATATACTTGTCACATAATCAAAAAATGCATTAATAGCTTCTTCCTGGCGTCGGTAATAAGTTGCACGAGAATAACATGTCTTCCACCAATGCTTATGTTCGTAGAAATAATCTTCTAGTATGATATGATAATACTCATTACCAATAATGGATTGTGACTTTTCTATAAAGATAATTCGTTTGGTAAGTTCCTGTTTTAAGTGTATTCTATTAATTAAATAATCTTCTTTAGAGGAAGAAGATGTTTGATAATAGTCCTCATAGTTGATAGAAGGATAATAGTTTGCCTGGTTTAATGAGTTGAGTATATTCTTGTCCTTCCCATATTGTTTTAGCAACAATCTAATAATTCTTATTTTTTCTTTCTTTGTCATAAAAAAAACACCTCCTATAGGGTATATACCCCATAAGTGGTGTTTTTTCTCATTAAATAATAAAAGATTGTTTAATATCTTCAATATCTTCTTCAGACATACCAATATGATATAGGTAAGCTTTCGCACTGCCATAGTGTTCTCTTAGATAATCTAGGAAAATCATCATATAACGTGGTGAAGATGTAAGATAACTTTCTGTTTCTTCATCCATCATCTCTTTAAGTGCTTCGATAATTTCCTGATTGTTAGCATATGATTCACTATAGTCCTTAACGATATCATGATCATGACATCCTGCAAGTTCTAATAGTAATGCTGTAATAATACCTGTACGATCTTTACCTGCACTACAATGGAATAAGACACCTTCATAGAGATGATCCTTAAATACATCAAAGACAGCTTTGATCTGTTTCTGATGTGCTTCTAACATATAAATATAAACACCACCAAGATCCTTATATTCCTTAACTTCACTAGGCACTACCTTTACGACTGCATCATCCATTAAATTGATTTCAATATTTTCTACATCACGATAATCTTTAAATGGTGATGGCTGAGCCTGTTTTTCAAAATCAGAACGTAAATCAATAGTGACACGTACACCATAATCATAAAGCTTTTCTAGATCCTCATCAGTTGCATTTGCTGGTGATGAAGCACGAATATAATGATGGCTTTTTGTATAATAGCCTTCCTGTGTTTCATATCCACCTAGATCCCTTGTATTTGTCATCTTATCTAAAGCGATTAAACGCTCTTCACTTGTCATATATTGCATATTCTACTCCTCAAAAGGTCTTACTCTTAATGTAACACCTATTTCATCTGTAATTTTCTGACATGCCTTAATCTTTTCTTCTCCAATAATATCAACAACAGTTAATACAACATTTGGAACATAAGCTTTACACTTTTTCGCAAAATCAAGCATATCGTCAAAAGAAGAGATACCAAACTTAGAACGAGTGAGTTCTAAGAATTCTTCTTTTGTAGGGGCATTTAACGAGATAGAGACTGTATCAAAACGTCCTTTGTATTCTGGAGTGACATCTCTACCATAAATATCATTCGCTAAACCATTGGTATTAATACGAATTTTCATATCTTTCTTAATATTACGGATATAATCAATGACTTCTTTGATATCATCCCATCTTTCCATTGGTTCACCAAATCCACAGAAAACAATTTCTTTGAAATCATTGAGATCATACTTCTTGAATTCTTCAATAATCATTTCTTTAGAAGGCTCTTCCTTCAACCATAAAGAATTGTTTTCCATCATTTCTTTTGTCTGTCTTAAACAGAATGTGCATGCACATGGACAACGGTTAGTTGTATTAACATAGCATGTTACTCCTTTAGTAGAGTCTAAATGTGAAAGATCAATATAAGTATTATTGTAAAGTGTATATAAAATAGTCATTTTAAAAGTCTCCTAATTCACTTAAATATTGTTCGAAACATAAGCCATAATAAGTAGGTGTCCCTATTTCTTCACTATAGGCGATACATTGAGATGAGAATTCAGTTGCCTTTTGTACGCAATCATAGAAAGAATGATTATTTAAATAGCCTCCCGCAATAACACTTGATACAACATCCCCTGTTCCACTACGATCTGGTCCAATACGATCCACAATAATACTTGACGTTTTACCATGATCATAAATGAAATTCATAATATGTGAGGCGTCTATTGGTATTCCTGTTACTACAATCATCTGTGGTCCCTTTAATGAAAGTTCATGACACATTTGTCCTAATTCCTCTTTGGAAGGAATGACTTCAGGATAGTCACGATCAAGTAGTGTTACTAGTTCTGTCAGGTTAGGTGTGAGAATATCTGCATAATGAACAAGATTCTTCATACTCTCTGCCATTTCTTTACTATATGTCGCATATAAATGTCCATGGTCTCCCATAACTGGATCTACTAAGACAAATGTTTCTTTACGTTTAAAGGATTGAATGAAATCAATAACGATTTCTACTTGTTCCTTTGAACCTAGAAAACCAGTCGCAATACCATCAAATTCTAGTTTCAAATCCTTATATGTCTGAATATATTCAGGCATATGTTTAGTATAATCATCAAAGTGATATACAGGAAACTGCGTATGGGTTGATAATATAGCTGTAGGTACTGGTACAGCCTGAATACGCATAGTTGATATAATTGGAGCCATAACCGCAATAGAACATCTTCCGAAGCCTGTTATGTCATTGATTAAAGCCATTCTTTTTTGTCTCATAGTCTTACCTCGTACAAGTATTTTATCATATCGACACTTTTTTTCAATAAAGATATAATAGAGATGAGGTGAATAGAATGGATTTTAATGAAAACAAATTAGTGGCTGAAAAATATCAGAATGACTGGCTAATAGAGGAAACATATCGACAGAGTGATTTCCATCAATGTCAGTTTGATAATATAACAACTCAGGATATTATATTTGAGAATTGTTATTTTTATCAGACAGTGTTCAATCGATGTGATTTATCAAATATCAAATTTAATAACTGCATGTTCAGACAGGTGCAGTTTAATAATTGCAAGTTATTAGGAAGTGATTTTTCTGAATCAAGTTTTGATCATGTTATTTTTAATGATTGTCTATGTCATTTCGCAAATTTCTCTTTTATGAGAAATAGAGAGACATTATTTAATAACTGTGATTTGAATCAGGCTATTTTTCAGGATACTACATTGACTAAAACAAAATATAAGGAATGCAGAATGATTCAAACAACATTCCTTCATGCATCACTTAAGAATATAGATTTATCAACATGTCTTGTTGAAGCTATTGAAACAACGCCCCAGGATGTGAGTGGTGCAATCATCGATGAAATACAATCATCTGCTTTTATACATTTGTTGAATATAAAAATAAAAGAGGCATAATAAAATGCCTCATTTAGTGAAATTCATATTCTCAAGATAATTTTTTCCTGCTGTCATGTCATATTGGGCAAGCTTATAGTCATTATATAATTCTTTTTGTGATGATGAAAGATCGTTATATTTGATTATTTCTCCATTATCATTAATCAAAGCTGCATCAGATTCTTCTTTAGAACCTGCTGCGGCTTTTGTAGTTATAACAGGTAATTCATCTAGAACCTTTTCTAATAATGCACTATAGGGTGTTGTTTTAGTTAAGGTTTGTTTTTGTACGAGGGACATAAAATCAGTAGGTGCTACAAGATCATATTGTTTATAGATTCTTCTACCAAAATGTCTTCTTGCATATCTATTAGAATAGATAAAATAATCTGTCTGATGAAGAACAGCATTATTGTTTGTATCCCAATAAATACCAGGCAGATGATCACCATAGAAGACAAATGTAATAGGCTTATTGATACTATCTATCTTTTCAATAAAGTTCTTGACTGCAACATCTGTATGATGAAGTCCCATCACATATTCTTCAACCATTCCTCTCACATAGTCATTAGTGACTGCATTACCACTTGCTGCATATTTTTCTTTACCATTGTAGTAATTGTTGTCATACGGCAGATGATTCTGCATAGTGACTAGGTTGATGAATTTACTAGCTTGAGCATCTACAATTTCATCTATTGTATTTGCATAAGCTGTTTCATCTGATAAATAAGCACTGCGCTCAATAGAAGATTGGTGTTTGATTGGATATTTAGACCCCAAATACATAAACTTATTAAAGCCAAAGTTTTGATAAACTGTTTGACGACTATAATAAACACCAATATATGGATGAATCGCAACCGCCTGATTAAATAGACGAGAAAAAGCATAGGCATGATTTTGAGTTGTTACGAGCTGCGTATAAGGTGTTAAAGCAGCAGAGAAGAACCCCTGATTTAAACCAGTTAAAGCCATATATTCCATATTAGCTGTTCCTCCTCCATAACCTGTACTATACATAAGTCCCGAAGTCGTTGTTTTCATTAAACTTCTAATATAAGGAATAGGATCATTTGCAAGAGTAAGTTCAGGGATACGATATGGATCAGCAAAGCTTTCTGATAATCCCATAACTACAATCTGATCATCCCAGTCATTTCTTCTTCGCTTATTAATTCTAGCAGATTCTTGTGCATATTTCTTATAGATTTGTGTCATTGTTTCTTTACTATAATTTTCTGGTTCATCCATAACAGAAACATCAATATTATTGAGGAACTGTAAGAGAGGTCCATTAACTTTTGCACCAAATAGCTGATTAAAGAAATAAGGTTGATCTCCTAGATCACGCATTAACGTGCTGACATAAGAACCTTCATGATTGAAAAGAAGTGTACCACTAAAGAATATAGAAGTTACAAGAACCCAGATGATGCTCTTTTTAAGAGACATATGAATTAGATAAGGATGCTTCTTTTCTAAATAAATAATTAAAATAACTACAAGAACTACTAAGACAATAGTAGCAATAATGATATTTTTACCCATCATTCCAAGTAAACTCTTCCAGGCTTTAATCATTGCAAGGTCTCCTGGAATAATTGGTTCTTCACGATAAATAACCTTCAAGCGATTGGCTACTGTAATAACAATCTGAGCAAAACCAGTAATCAAGACAGATACCCAATAATGTCTTGTAATAGCCGTAAGGAAACGTGCTACTAAGACAAGCATGAGCGCGTTAAGTAAGACAAAGAATTGTCTTGCAAAGAGTGTGTACCAGAAGATATTGTATGTTTCTATCGCATTGATTTCAATATTGTAACTTGTATTCATTGCGATAAATGATGCATAAGAAAGAATGTAAGCACATAGCAGCATAATGATATTGATTCTATGATTCTTTAAATACTGCTTGATCAATCGAGATTCTTTAGTTAACCATTCATTACTTAATTCAAAGTCACTAAAATGTTCTTCTATTGAGTTAACTATTGTTTTAATCTGTGGAAGCTGTTTAATAAGGAATGTGACTAAGAAAATGACAAAGACAATGACTAAAGCTTCTAATGCACTTAGTCTAAACAGTTTATTAAATGATGTTCCTACAAGATCTTCATTCCAGGATATGATATTTTCTAATCGTCCTGCTCCAATTAAGACAAGAGAAGCAATAGGAATATAGCGCATAAAAGACCATTTATTAGAGAAAAATGGAACATTTCTTAAAAGACGAATAAAATAAATAGCAATCATTACTTCAAAGAATGAAGTAGATGTAGTAAAGCGTAATGCAGTGGACATATCTCCATGTACAATCTTAGAACACAATGGCATCATAGTGACACATAGCACGTTCATTAAACAAAGAAGAATTAAAGAAATGATTGAAAAATGTTTTTCTTCTGATGCTTCGATTACACCTAGATAAAATAATATAAATGTGAATGGAATACTATATCCATCACTTAATCCTAGTGAGTCAATACCACTTAGTGTTGGTAAAAGAAGAAGTGCTAAAAGAATCCATTTTAAATAGCGATGGTTTACCTTCTTCATAAATGGATAACAAATCAAAGAGAGAATAACACCGGTGATTACAGGTGATACATTTCTAATTATTGGTAAGAAGATTGAATAGATTGCATTTGTATCGATTTTTTTGGTAAGCAAAAAACAAACTATTGTAGAGATGAGTCCTACAACAACTGTATAAAGCCATAGTTTAAGTGCTTCTGCAAGACTATTTTCTTTTTTAGAATAAATATATCCTAAAGATATAATAACAAGGTCTAGCCCTATAAGTGTGATGGTATGCTGGACCTGGATAGTACTCATTAAAGTACCTACTTTACTTATATTGATCTGTTTTGCATGGGATGTCCAAAAGAGCTGATCAAGAAGCATCAGTAGAGTCCCTATTATTAAAGATAGATGCGCTGTATGTGTCTTTTTCAAGTTATTTACTCCTTTTTTTATCTAACGCTAAACATTATATCATCTTAACAAAAAAATAACATTAAACAATGCAATAAAAATGCATAAAAAAAAGGGACATGATAATTGTCCCTACTTCTATAATGTCTTAGAAAAAATCATCAACATCGGGCATATTTCTAATCTTCCTGCAAGCATATCAAAGCTAAGTACAAGCTTAGAAAAGGCACTTAGACTTGAGAAGTTACCTATCGGACCAACGATATTTAATCCTGGGCCAACATTATTTAAACATGTAGCAACAGCAGTAAATGCAGATGTAAAATGAACTACAAACTCCATGGCTTCCACTTCATCATCAGCAAGTTTATAGAGTGTTCTCAAGCCTTAATCGATATCATTATTTTCTTTAGAACGGATATATCCAACAATCTGTGATGCAGAAATAGATTTTGAATCAACAATTGTATCTATAGGTAATGATCTGCAATTAGTTTAAGAGGTGTGCGATTCACTTTTACAATAGCTTTTCTTACACCTAACTGTTTACCCATTAATCCTATCTTCATCCATACCAGTTTAGCAAACAAGTGTATCGTCTGTGATGATATAATCAAGAAATGTACCATTTTCAATGGCATCATTAATATTTTCACGTGTCCAATGTCTGATATGATTATTCATAATTCATTGTTCTCCTAAGTTTTAAAAAATAAAGCTCTGCATTGCAGAGCTTTATTTTAATTCTAATGTCTGCAGAATAAGTGCAAGGTCATCGTTTGTTAAATTACAGTTTTCGATTAAGTTTTCAAGTTGATCACACTGTTCACCGCTACCAATGACGTTGAAACGACTGCGCCAGATGGTCGGTAAGATTCTATCATCGTTATCAGGGTCATAATGGCCAAATGAACGTTCCATGTATTCATAGGCGATAGGATTGACATCCGGTTTAAAGAATGTACAAATACGATTGAACAACCATTCCGGGTCGATGTTTGAGATGAAACCGTCATATCCGTCAGCTTCGATATTATCTTCGAACCCAGCCTGAATGAAAGCCTTCCGGCACTGTTCCTGATATGGTCGGTATTTTTTACGAAGTTCAGGGTTACGCTGGATGTCTTTAGCTTTGATGCATTTAAAGTCAACCTCTGGATGTTCCACATCTAAGAAATGACAGAATGTATTAATCAATTTAATGGGAACAAAGGTCAAAGATTCTTTGTCTGTAAATTTCATGTTATCAAGTACCATGTTAATGCTCCTTTCTGAGTTTGATTGTTTTCTGATAATTCAATTATACAACACATATCTTTATAATAAAAGATATGTGTTGTACGATAACTTAATATTGTTTGATAGAACGTGCAATGTCACGTTTGGTCTGTTTCTCTTTCAAGGCATGACGTTTGTCATAATTGTTCTTGCCTTTACAGATGCCAACGATGACTTTGATTTATCCGTTGTGGTATGTGACAGCGGTCGGAACCAGTGTGATACTATCCTGCTGGTTTTTCGCAAGCAGTTTGCGAATTTATGATTTGCGAGCCAGAAGAACACGTTCACGTGTTTCATCGACGTCATACTCGTTTGCTGTATTCCATTTTGTAATGTGCATTCCACGGATAACAACCACATCAAGGCCTTCTGTTGATAAGTATTGTGTGATAGGATGTCTGACTTTTCCTAAGCCAACAACTATAATATGCATATTTTAGACATCACCCCTTAAAGAGTCAATCTATTTAAAAAACATAAAAATCCCAACAAATTCTTGTTGAGATTCATTTTATTAATATGCTCTTGCAAAATAAACTATATGTTTTGCTTTTTTACCACAGCATGGACATACGCCATCTGCTTCTTCATGTTCATCGATACAACGTGAAGTAGCCTGATAAAGTTCCTTGATCTTTAATTCGCATGCTTCTTCACCACACCAGTTCATCTTGACATAGCCACCCTTTTCATCTAATACTTGACCAACTTCTTCTAAAGTATTTACACGAGTAATATGGCTATTTAAGAATGCTGCTGCCTTATCATACATTTCCTTATGGATTGTTTCTAATGTATCATGAATTGCCTGTGGAAGGTTTTCATCTAAGTCCATCTGAGTCTTGACACCATCATTACGTTTTACAACAACACAATGACCGTTTTCAATATCACGTGGTCCTACTTCAATACGTACTGGAATACCACGCATTTCTGCTTCAGAGAACTTCCATCCTGGTGATTTATCACTTGCATCTACACTTACTCTCATACCAGCTGCTTTTAACTGTGCTGCAATTTCATCTGCTTTTTCAAGTACGCCAGCCTTCTTCTGCTGAATTGGGATAATAACAACCTGTGTTGGAGCAAGTCTAGGTGGTAAAACAAGACCATTGTCATCACCATGAACCATGATGATTGCACCTAATAATCTTGTAGAAACACCCCATGATGTCTGATAAACATGCTTTAACTTGTTATCCTTATCTAGGAATGTCATGTTGAATGCTTTCGCAAATCCCTGACCGAAGTAATGAGATGTACCAGACTGAAGAGCTTTACCATCATGCATTAATGCTTCAATAGTATAAGTTTCTTCAGCACCTGCAAATTTTTCTCTTTCAGTTTTACGTCCTGTTAACATTGGGATAGCTAATAATTCTCTTGCAGTTTCTTCATAGATATCTCTCATCATCAATGTTTCAGAACGTGCTTCTTCTTCAGTAGCATGAATTGTATGACCTTCCTGCCATAAGAATTCAGAGCCACGTAAGAATGGTCTAGTAGTCTTTTCCCATCTTACAACTGAACACCACTGGTTATATTTCTTTGGAAGATCACGATAAGAATTTACAATCTTAGCATAATGTTCACAGAATAATGTTTCTGAAGTAGGTCTAACGATTAAGTGTTCTTCTAAATCATCCAAACCACCTTTAGTAACAACTGCACATTCTGGTGCAAATCCTTCTACATGATCCTTTTCTTTATTTAATAGAGATTCAGGAATCAACATAGGCATATAGACATTCTGATGTCCTGTTTCCTTAAATCTCTTATCCATATAACTCTGAATCTGTTCCCATAAAGCATAACCATATGGGCGATAAATAATGAATCCTTTTACACTAGAGTAATCCATTAATTCTGCTTTACGACATACATCTGTATACCACTGAGCAAAATCAACGTCTCTTGGTGTAATTGCATCATTTTTAATATTATTTTTTGCCATAACTTTCTCCTCTCTTGTACGATAATATTATAACTATTTTTGTGAAAATGAAAAGGATTAATCCAAATCATGATGATAATAATGTGTTATAATCACTTATTTTGCGATATAGAGTCTTGAAAAACAAGGTGATAATGATAGTGCCTTCAGCATTGTTTCTCGATAATTATCTTGTAATGGGTAATTAATAAATAAGATATTCTGATGTGAAATCAAAGAAGATAGACTATATCCTAAAACAATTGTACATAAGCCAATCATTGAAGAATCCTGTACTAAAGATATTTGATGATCTTGTTTAAGATATAGCTTGTCATCTTTGAGCACAAGTTCCAAACAACCATGCGTGATTTCTTTTAATAAGCAATTTGCCCTCTCCATCATCTGGTTCATAAATGGTGTCATATCTTCTTCAAGAGGAACTGTCTGTTTATGAAGTAATGTAAGAATTTTCTGATTATTGAGGCATTCCTTCTTCTTGTTTTCAATAAAGCGGTCATCTACATAAATAATAAAAGAATATTTTTGAATGATGTCATCACAGAACATTTCAGCATGCTTGATTTTTTCTTCTAATGTGAGATATTCTTCTTTTACTTCTTCAATAGCTAGTAATATCTCATGATAATCCTGTTTAAGTGCTGGAAGATGTTTTTCTAGTTTATGAAGATACCCAATCTCATCTAGGAGTTTCTTATCTTTCTTATAATGAGATAAATAATCTGTATTAAGAACACTGAGTTCTCTAATAAACATCTCTTTAGAGATATCTTCTGTAATATGAAGTTCTTTTTTCTTTTGAATAATCTTTTCAATGAGTCTTTGATGACGCACCATATAAGTTGCTTTTTCTATGCGTTTCTTTTCTAGGTCTTCTCTTGTTTTTTCTAATATTGTTTCTTTTTTAAAAAGAAGTTCTTGAGATACTTCTCTTCCTTCTATTAAACAAGGTTTAGGATGATGAAGAGAGCCACATACAGGACAAGGTATTCCTTCTTTTAAGTCCTTAGCAAGTATACCTGCAATACTATTCATATAATGATGATACATACGCATATAGTCATCGTTTTCACTACCATAAAGATAGACAGCTCGACTATAGGCTTGTTCCAAATCAAATAGGTGGTCCTGTGAGAGTAAGTACTCATCATAAAGTAATGAGAGCTCATTTAATCCTTCTCGACGTTTATCGATGGTCTGCTGCTGCTTCTTTCTAATAGCGGCCTTCTTTTCCATATCATCTAGTTCAGTGACAAGTTCTATTTCACGTAGGACCTTCTTTTTCTTATCCATTAAATTATTCTCTAATGAATCAAGATGATTAGAGTATAAAGATAAATAAGGTTTATTCTTAGTGATATAAGCACGGGCGCTCTGATAGTCCTCATAGCTGTTTAAGAATTCCATTGTTTCATTAATCTGCTGGATAACTATAGGGATTTCACTTGTAATCACTGGTTTTGTAGATAAAAAAGAACGCATCATTTCTTCTTTGGGTGATTGGATCCAGCCATGAATAAATGAAGAAGGCATGATGAACTGCTGCATGAACTGATTATAATTCATAGTTAAAATATCCTGGATATGTTGTTGTGCTTCTTCATCTTCTAGACCATCACATTGAAGAATACATTTTCCTGACTGGTACATACGTTCAATGGTATGTGTGCCATTATTCTGTTCAAATGTAAGATAAACTCTCTTAATAATAATTTCTGTCAAACCAAAAAAAGCGAATGTGAGACCATTGACGACTGTATTATGATCTTCAATATAATTTAAATGATTCTTTAATGAAGTGAAGTCAGTCTCAACATTCTTATCAAATGTTTCTATTGTAAGTTGTAATAGGTTCATAATATCCTCCTATTACCATTATAGAAAAAGGAATAGCCTTTTGCTATTCCTTAGTGAGAAAATCCCATTTTTCTACTTCTTTTGTTTTACTTACAACAAGGAAATGATCTCCTGGCTGAATAATATAATCAGCGCTAAAGTCCATTGTCATCTTAGGTGAACCCTGAGGCTTGATTCCTACAACGTTCATGCCATAAACACGACGAATATTAACATTAGAAAGTGTTTTACCTTCCCAATCCTTAAGTGTTTTAATTTCAACAATAGAATATTCTTCATCAAGTTCTACTAAATCAACAATAGAACGTCTTAATAAATGTTTAGCAAGCTTATAAGCCATTTCTTTTTCAGTATTGATGACACGATCAGCCCCTACTTTTTCTAAGATGATTTTCTTACGTTTTGTACGTGCTTTCGCAATAACATAAGGGACATTTAATTCCTTTAATAATAGTGTACATGATACCGCTTCTTCAAAGTGTTTAGAAATAGCTACAACTGCAACATCAAATGTATTGATATCAAGTTCTAATAATTGTTCACGATCAGTGACATCTGCGACAATTGCTTTTGTGACATTATCTTTAATTCTACCAACACATACTGGGTCGATATCAACCGCAAGAACTTCTACTCCAAAGTCTTCTAATGTTTCAGCAAGTGTACATCCAAAGATACCTAATCCTAAAATAGCTACCTGTTTTGGTTTATTACTCATAATTACTCCTCCTAGCCAACAAGTACATCCTCATCTGGATATTTAAATTCTTTTACGTTCGTATCATGTGAACGTTTAGTAAATAAGATCATTAATGAAATTGGACCTATACGTCCCGCATACATTAAAAGTATATCTATACATTTTCCTACTATGCTTAAAGCAGGAGTCACAGAAGCACTCAAGCCTACTGTACCAAATGCAGAGAATACTTCCATCAGGATATTCAAATAATCCTGTTTAGGTTCTGTTACAAGCATGATGGATGATGAAACAATACAAAGCATCAATCCTAAGAAAAAGATAGAAAAAGCTCTTACAAGCATTCTTTTTTTAATACGACGCTGGAATACAGTTGTTTCTTCAATACCACGATAGGTTGTTCTCATTAATAATAATACAAGTGCAAAAGTAACTGTTTTAATACCTCCAGCAGTAGATGCAGGAGAACCACCAATAAACATAAGCGAACACATTAATATTTTTGTGATTCTATTAAGTGAATACATATCAACAGTAGAGAATCCAGCCGTACGAGTTGTCACTGATTGGAAGAATGATACAACAAGTTTATCCTGAAGATTCATTTTACCAATAGTTAATGGATTGTTGAATTCCATCACAAAAAATAATAATGTCCCTACTACGATTAAAGACACAGTCATCACTAACACAATTTTTGTATGTAAAGCAAAACTGCCAAAAAGATGATGCCATGAAAAACTTGATGATCTTCTTTTTTCTTTAATATATTTATCACGAATATCTAATACAACAATAAAACCTAATCCACCCATGATAATTTCAAATGGAACAATGAAATTAATGATAGGATTTGTATTATAGGCAATAAGTGATGTTGAACCACATAAATCAAATCCTGCATTACAAAATGCACTGATAGAATGCCATATACCATAATAGATTCCTTTTAATGTCCCTAAACGTGGTATAAAGAACATTGAAAGGAAAATAGTACCAATCACTTCAATAGTGACTGTATAGATAAAAATAGTTTTAAGTAATCTTGGAAGCATGTTTAAAGAATTCTGATTAAGCGCTTCAGTAAAAACAAGTTTACGACTTAATGTAATTCTTTGTCTTGCAAGAAACAAGAACAGATATAAGAAAGTCAAGAATCCAAGACCACCAATTTGTACAAGTATGATAAGAACAATCTGCCCAAATAAATTATATTGATCTACAACAGTTAAGGGTGAAAGCCCTGTTACGCATACAGCCGAAGTTGAGATAAACAAGTTATCTAGAAAACTTGCTGCATGATGTTTATTTGCGAATGGTAAAGAAAGTAATATAGCACCAATTATAATAACTGCAAGGAAAGAAAGAGATACTTTCTTTGGTGCAGAAAGATGACCAGAATGCTTTCTTTTAGCTAAAACAATATCTTTCATAAATATTTCTCCTATAATCGCATCTATTCTAACACCAAGATGTGACAATTCCAATACTAGTCTTTCTTAGAAACATAATATTGTGTAATTTCTTTTTTAGAACACTCATAACCAATAACTAAAATAGCACCTGCAAGATCTAGTGCAAGATCCTTCATAGTATCAGCAAGTGCTTCATGTCCTTCTAATGGTTCATCATCACTTGATACAATTGTTGCACGTGTTGTTGCCATATATTGCTGGTTATTGGTATGGAAGATATCATCCACTGTATATTCACATAGTTCCCATATAGCCCCTACAGCAAGCGAGAAGGCAACAACAAATATATATAATAAGGCACGATGCATAAATAGATATTTAGTACGCATGACTAACATCTGTAACAACCATAAAGCGATAAATGAAAGAATGATTCCTGAAGTGAAATGAAGTAATGAATCCCACCAGGCTATTTTTCCATAGAAGTTTAAGCCATCCCCAAGTACTAATCCTAAAAAAGCAAAGGCTGTAACACTGATATGTACTTCAACTGGCACTTCAAAGTTTGCAAACTTCTTCAAGAGTCTTGGTGAGATCAATATGATACTCATCGCAATATATTGTAATAGTGAGAAGAACAATCGCACACGTATTTTTTCTTTTTTTACATAGAATAAAGCAACCATTGTCACAATCGCAAGAATAAGAACAATAAAAGATAAGATTCTTTTAAAAATTCTAACACGGCGCTTTGTTTTTTCACTGTATTCAAATTCATTATTATTCATGAAATTTCCTCCTAGTTTAAGTATTATATCACACTTAGACGGTTATGGGCCTTAATTTTATGTTAACCAAAAAAACTCCTAGGCGCGAGCCTAGGAGTTTAAGTGAAAATCAATGTTATGCTTTTCCTTCAAGAATAGGGTTTACAGTAGTATCAATGATTTCCTGTAAAGTATTACAAGATCTGTCAAATTTTTCCTGATCAGATTCAGTTAAAGGTAATGTTAAGATTTCACGGATACCTGCTCTGTTGATGATTGCTGGAACACCGATATATAAACCTTCATGACCATACTGACCTTCAAGGTAGCATGATAATGGAAGAACTGTATTTTCGTTGTTTAAGATTGCATCTACTAATCTAGCAAGAGACATACCGATACCATAGTAAGTAGCTCTCTTCTTGTTGATGATTTCATAAGCTGCATCTCTAACCTGTTCGTAGATTCTCTGTAACTGGTCAAATGGAACTCCTCTTTCTTCTACAACTTCAAGAAGTGACTTGCATCCGATATAAGCGTTTGTCCAAGATACGAATGAGCTATCACCATGTTCACCCATGATATAACCATGAACTGAAGCTGGGTTTACTTCGAAGAAGTTACCAATTTCATATCTTAATCTTGCTGTATCAAGCATAGTTCCTGAACCAAGAACCTGGTATGGATGAAGACCTGTAGCCTTCTGCATTACGTAAGTCATGATATCACATGGGTTAGATGCTACTACAATAACACCATTGAATCCTGATTCTTTAATAGACTTACCAACTGAAGCCATAATCTTTGTGTTAATTGCAACTAATTCAAGTCTTGTCTGACCTGGTTTCTGAGCAGCACCAGCAGTTACAACGATAACGTTTGCATCTGCACAGTCAGAATAATCACCTGCATAAACCTTTAATTTACCGCTTGCATATGGTAAACCATGAACTAAGTCCATTGCTTCCCCTTCTGCCTTTTCAGTATTAACGTCTACTAATACTAATTCATCAATACCCTTGTGGTTCATTAAAGTATAAGCCATACTCATACCTACAAAACCTGTACCAACTAGAACAACCTTACGGTTACCCTGAGCAGGCATATCATTTAAATAATCTGTCATTGCCATAATTCATTTCACTCTCCTATACCTAGAAGTATAGTATAATCATTTCCTAAATACAATAAAATATTTGCGTTTTAAATAAAAAAAATTATTTAAATTTAGTTGATAAATCCAAGCTTTTTTGATGAATACGTTTTCATTGTTTCAAAGAATGTAAGTGTAAGCGAATTCATCACAATGAATTTATTTTTTTGCTTCCAAAGGTAAAAATTGACTTTTGGTCAACTACTAGTATAATTATAAGTGGAGGTATTTATATGCATGCTCTGACTGATATAAAATCTAAAATAGAGAAAAATAAAGAAGAAAAAAGGGAACGTCTTCTAGCAAGTGCATCTACGCTATTTGCTGAAAAGAATTTTAATAATACATCTATTTCTGATATCGTAAATAAAGCAAAAGTCGCAAAAGGTACTTTTTATTTATATTTTAAAGATAAATATGATATTAGAAATCAGATAGTTCAGGAAATCAGTAGCGAACTTTTCGATAATGCAATGAAAGAGTTAAAAAAACATAATGAGATTACTCATTTTGCAGATTCTTTAATATTTATTATTGATCATGTTATTAATGATCTTGTTGCTAATCCAACAATCCTCACTTTAATGAATAAAGATTTATCTCTTGGTGTTTATTCTCAGGAACTTACAAAGATTCTAGAAGAAACAGATCATTTGAGTCTTTATGAATTGTTCAAAGATGGCGTTCAAAAAGAGAATCTAGATATTAAAAATATCGATATTACATTCTTTACTATTGTAGAACTCGTTGGATCAACTTGCTTTAGCTGTATAGTAAATAGAATTCCTTGTCCTATTGAAGAATATAAACCTTATCTTTATGATTTAATTCGTACCTTACTTCATGCTGCTTAAAAAAAGCAGCATTTTTTTATGCTGCTAAAACTTCACTTACATAGTCAAGAAGCTTTTTAGTGTCCGTATAAGTTTCTTCACGTGTATTTTCTTTAAAGACAACTGTAATGATTGTTTTATTCTTTACTTTAGAATAAGTGACTAAACATCTTTTCGCAAGATTAGTAAAGCCTGTCTTACCACCAATGACCCTTTCATCATAATATGGAGAATCTTGCTGGGTCATCTTGACATTCTGCATTGTACGATATTGATTTGATTCAAAAGTATAGTTTGGCGTAGAAATAATATTTCTTAATTCTCTATTCTTATAAAATGCACTCGCAATAAGTGCCATATCTTTTGTACTGCATGTTTCTTTAAGCCATCCTTTCTCTGCATAACTTAGTCCATGAGGATTAGAAACTTCTACCTTTTTACAGCCTATTTTTTTAGCTTTCTTATTCATTGCACTAATAAACGCATCATAACCACCTTGATAGTTTTCAGCGAGGGTGAGAGCCATTTCATTAGAACTTTTTAAAAGCATGCCACGAATAACATCTTTAAAAGGAATCTGTTCACCATCATGAACAGGTTCAGTATAGACAAACACACGATCTGGTAAAGACATAATATTCTTTGTAGTAAGAAGATCATCATCTTTATAATACTCTATTGCGACAAGTGCACTTAATAGCTTAATTGTAGAAGCAGGATAACGAGATTCCTGTTCATTTTTCGCATAATACACCTTTCCTGATTCTGCATCCATCACAACTGCAGACACTTCTTCTGTATTAAGTGCTGGCTGAGGGATGGATTTGATTTTCTTTTCTTTTTGTTTTGCGGTATGCGAGATTGTATTTGTTTTCTTTTTTTCTGGCTGCTTTGAAGTACATGCACAAAGCATGAATGCAGCACATATCATTCCAATCCATTTACGATATTTCATTTTTTATCACCTCTTCGAAACATAATAACTATTTTAAACCTATTCATCAATCTTCTTCCATCATTTTTCATTTTTTTTGAATGATAATATGTTATAATGATTTGGTAAAGGAGAAATAGTATGGTTAATTATCCCAACCTGAAAAAGGCATCGGTTAATGTGTCCATTCCTAAGAATTCTACAAATAAGCACTATACTGCTTTTCGTGGAATGAGTTTGGAAGAAGACATCAACCTATCTAACACCTATTACTTATCTGTTGATCAGGCTGTCATCTATAAAAAGCCGACACCTATCCAGATTGTAAAAGTCGATTATCCTTCACGAAATAAAGCCCGTATAGTTGAGGCATATTACCAGGCGCCATCTACTACGGATTATAATGGTATTTATAAAGGCAGATATATTGATTTTGAAGCCAAAGAAACCAAATCATTACGATTTCCTTTTCGTAATATTTCAGAGCATCAGATCAATCATCTTGAACGTGTACAGCGTCATGGAGGAATTGCCTTTATTATTATTGCCTTCACATCTGTGGGCGAAGTCTATTTACTGGATGCTTCAATTATGATAGAACGCTTTTTTCATGACAAGAAGCAACATATAAGTTATGATGAAGTGAAAGAAAGTGGACATCTTATTAAGCAGGGCTACCAGCCTAGACTGGCTTATTTAGATGTAATCGATGAATTTTACCTTAAGGAGGACACTTTATGAAAGTTCAATCAACCAAGGACGCAAAACAAATAAAAAAAACAATCAAAATATGTATTATCGCATTATGTGTTCTTGTAGCGAGCGGTAGTGGTTACCTTGGATTCAAGATTTATCAGCAAATCAGCAATTTTGATATTGATAATCTTACAACAACTTCCTACTCTTCTCAGGTTTCTCAAGATGGAGAAACCTATTACAAGTATGGCAGTTCAATCGGGAAATATGTAAGTTATGATGATATTCCTGAAGTAATGATTGATGCTGTTATTTCTGCAGAAGACTCACGTTATTTTGTACATAATGGTTTTGATATTCCACGTATTATCAAAGCATTTATGACAAATATCTTAGCACACCGTACTGTTGCAGGTGGTTCTACAATTACTCAGCAGCTCATCAAGAAGACATATTACCCTGATGAAGAGAAGACAATTGAAAGAAAGGTTGGAGAAATCATCCTTTCAATTGAAGCAACTCAGCAGACTACTAAACAGAAAATACTCGAACTTTATCTCAATAAGATCTATTTCGGTAAAGCAAATAGTTCCATTGGTATTTATGGGGCAAGCTATTATTATTTTGGTAAGAGTCCTGATCAGTTAACTTTACCAGAAGCTGCATTACTTGCTGGTACTATTAACTCACCAGTCTCATATGACCCATTCAAGAATTTAACTCTTGCAACAAAAAGAAGAAATATCATTCTTAACTTAATGCATGATCATGGATACATCACTGCAAAAGAGAGAGACGATGCAAAGAATGTAAAAGTAGAAAACATTTTAAAGAATGATCCAATTCAGACAAATGGCAAATATGCTTCTTATGTTGATCGTGTTACACAGGAAGTAAAAGAGCTAGGTTATGATCCTAACAAAACTAAGATGACAATCTATACATATATGGATCAGGATATGCAGCAGTATCTTGATGATGTATCATTAAGCAAGAATTATAAATTTACTGATAGTGATATGCAGGCGGCTGCTTCAGTACTTGAATCAAAAACTGGACGTATTATCGGTCTTATGTCTGCAAAGAATTATCGTGCGAATAACTCAGATGCAACTTATCTAGATTATGCTTATACATTAAAAAACAGAAGACAGCCAGGTTCTTCAATTAAACCTATTATTGACTATGCAACTGCATTTGAATATCTGAACTGGTCTAGTGGACATACAGTAGATGACTCAGAGTTCACTCAAGGCAGCTGGCATCCAAAGAACTGGGATAACAACTACCATAATGATGTACTTCTAGAAGATGCACTCGCAAATTCCTGGAACTTAGCAGCCATTCATACTTTAAATAGTGTTGTGAAAAAAGTTGGTAATAATCAGGTTATAAGCTTCTTAAAGGGCCTTGGTTATAACATGGGCGATGAAGATTTCAACTTGAACTATGCCATCGGTGGATGGAAATATGGTACAACTCCTACAATGCAGGCAGCCGCTTATGCAGCAATCTCAAATGGTGGTACTTATATCAAACCTCATACAATCCAGAAGATTGTCATTAATACAACTGGTGAAACAATCAATGTTGATGATAATATCCAGAAACAGGCAAGTGAGGGCATGAAAGATTCTACTGCTTTCTTACTTCGTCAGGTTATGACAAGCTATGTAAAGAGCAATGGAAGCTACTCAGCATTTAATGTTGGAAGTCAGATTGGTGCTAAAACTGGTACTTCAAACTTCGATTCTACTATCCCTGCACTCGCTGGTAAGGACAAAGACCATTGGTTATGTGCTTATTCACCAGATTATGCATGGGCTTGCTGGAATGGTTTCCCAGGAGAAATATCTACAAAGAAACATAAGTATCTTGCAAGTGGTATGAATGATGCAAAGACTATTGCGGCAAAGATTGCGAAGAAGCTTGCAACTCGTAAGTTACAGAATAGCTACGAAACACCTAGCAGTGTAGAACAGGCTCGTATGGTTAAGGGTGCATATCCTTATGTATCTCCAAGTTCTTCTACACCATCAGAAAAGATTATGACTGCATGGTTTGTCAAAGGGCATGGTCCTAGTGGTGTGGATGATGGTTCTTCTTATGCAGATGAATATAAAGTGCCTGAATTAACATCATTTAATGCTTCTTTAAATTCCAATAATTCAATTTCTGTTACATTTGGTTCTTATGATCCTGAATTTGAAGGTAAGATCAGCTGTGTTGTAGAAATCAGTGATGGTTCTTCTTCTAGAACTGAAACATTATCTTCAACAAGCGGTACACTTGAATATCATGCTGAATCAGGAAAGACTTATACAGTAACTGGTTATTATAAACTAAAGAGTAGTGACACAACTTCTAATAAGAAGTCAGTAAGATTAACTAGTAGTGGAACAAGTGAACTAGGTACTGCAAAATTTAGTGTCAGTGCGAACGGTGCAGCAGTTGCAAATGGTTCTACTATTTCAGCAACATCTGTCAATATCAGCACATCTGGTCCTAGCGGTCATACAATGACAGTTTCATGTAATGGTAATAGTCAGACATTAAACTGTGGTAGTGGTGCGACAATCAGTGGTTTATCAAATGGTAGATCATATGTGATTACTTTTACTGAAAAGAACTCTAATGGTGAATCTAAATATATTGGTTCTATCCGTTTTACAGTACAGACAGCAGAAGGTCAAAATGAAGATTAAGAGGATTCCAAATGGAATCCTTTTTTGTGTATTAAAAAAGAAGCCCAAAGGATTCTTAGAGCTTCTTATTCTTCTCTTTACATATATCTACTAAAGGACATTCTTTACAATGAGGTGACATTGCCTTACAGTGATATCTTCCAAAGAAGATCATCTGATGATGTGTTTTGATCCATCTATTCTTAGGAATAGTTTTCATTAATTTCTTTTCTACAGTAAAGACTGTATCATCTGGTTTCGCAAATCCAAGTCTTTTAGAGATACGTTCAACATGTGTATCTACCGCAATAGCTGGATAACCAAATCCTTCCGCCATAACAACATTGGCAGTCTTTCTTCCTACTCCTGGTAATGATATTAAAGCATCATGAGATGCTGGTACAACGCCATTAAAGCGTGCCTGAAGAGTCTCAGCCATAGCCTTGATATTCTTTGCCTTATTTCTATAAAGCCCTATAGAATGAAGATCTGACTCCAATTCAGGTAATGATGCATCCGCATAATCATCTACTGTTTTATATTTTTGAAAAAGATGCGATGTGAGCTTATTGACTGATTCATCTGTTGTCTGGGCAGACAACATGACTGCCACAAGCAATTCTAAGTTATTAGAATGATTCAACACACAACGTGCATCAGGAAACATCTCATCAAATGTATTGAGTATTCTATCTTGTTTTGTTTTAATCATTTTCCCACCAGTTATAATTTCTTACTTCTTCACTGACTTCTGGCTCTTCTTCTTGATATTTCTTAATATAGTTCTTAGAATGAGCCCAGTTTTCTAATACTCTCTCTACATATCTAAAAGAGAGGGCATTCGACTTTACGGCTTCTTTTAAAGCAGACACAATCATCTCATCATCATAACCAGTTCTTTTAAACTGATTGATATATTCAATATCCAAAGTACTCATTGTACGTCCAAAAGCATCTTCGAATACTTCTACAAGGTTTACTTCTTCCTTCTTTTCAACCTTTATTCCAAGTAATAGCTTTTCTAAAGGTTTAAAATCAATTTTTAAATTAATTCTATCTAGATAATGACGATCTACAAGACCTATCATGATATCATCAATTTCTTTAATAGATAATGAAGAAAATTCAGCCACTTTTTGAGGATAAATAGGTCTTACCCCTAATTCACTCAAGGTCATCATCAATAATAATATATGTGTTTCTTGGTCTGTTAGTCCTATAGACTTCCCTTTCAACAAAAGAAGTTTCTTAAAGTCTATACATTGATAATCTGTAAGTATTTGTGTACTCATAGGCGATAATATTTCACGAACTTTCCTTCATCTAAAGAATAATAGAAATAATAGAGATGATCATCGTCCTGGTATTTACCAAAATAAACAAGATCTCCATTTTCATATCCAATTGTTAAATCAGTGACATTTACTTTATATTCATTATTGATTGTTTGAATGACATCTTTCTTTTTTACAACAGAACCACTATAAGAATCTACTAATTTATATTGAGTATTGTAGACCTGATATACTTCCTTTTTTTTCTTATCTTTAATACGAATGATATAGTAGGTCTTAGAGCTGTTATATTCATTGAAATAATCATCATAGTTAAGCTTATACTTATTAATAATCTTGTTTCTTTCTAATGCGATGTTATTTTCACGATTGAAATAAGGGACATGTATGTTCAACATACAGAAAGAGACAAAGACAAGAATGACCACTAATAATGCGATAACTACACCATATATCCAATTATTGTCTTTCTTATTATTATAATTCATATTGACCTCCATAGTGTCACTATTATAGCGCATTTAGGTCCAAAAAAAAAGAGATTCGTTAATTTGAATCTCTATTAGAACTGCTTAAAATCATAAATAGAATTCTTAACATACTTGCAAGAGTTGCACATACACCAGCAACATAAGTCAATGCAGCAGCATAAAGCATCTGCCATGCGCCAGCATATTCGTTTTCATTTAGATACTGTGCTTGTAATATCGCAAGTCCTCTTTTAGAGGCGTTAATTTCTACTGGTAATGTAATAATCTGGAAAGCTAAAAATACCACACATTAAGAAGAATCCTAAGAAAGCAAGCTTTGTAGAACCTAAAGCAAGCCCTATCATAATCGCAATCCATCCTAAATAGTTACCTACATTACATAATGGAATAATCGCATTTCTTACTCTGATTGGCATATAATTTTCATGATATTGAATAGCATGACCACATTCATGAGCTGCAACAGCACAAGAGGCAATTGTTGTACCATGATAAATATCACTAGAAAGACTGACACTATTATTGGAAGGATCAAAGTGATCAGATAATTCCCCTTTTACTTCATAGACAGGAACATGTGTCATACCATGAGAATCTAATATTTCTCTTGCAACCTGTGCCCCTGTAATTCCACGGCTATTTGGTTTACAACGATATTTCGCATATGTCGACTTAATCTTTGCCTGACAATATAGAGAGAATACCATCGCAATACCTACTAAGATAGTACCAAGCATATATCCTGGATTTGTCATTAAATAATAACTCATTTTCATCAACTCCTGTAAACTATTATACATGAAATATATTAACTGTATATAAACAAAAAAGATGCATTAGTTCATTGCATCTTTTAATCTATTACTTGGTTTGAAAGAAACTGTACGACTAGCAGGAATGATAATAGGTTCCTTAGTCTTTGGTGAAACGCCTTTACGTTCATGACAGTGATTAATTTTAAATGTGCCGAAGCCAGAAATAAGAACTTTATCACCATCAATCATACTTTCTACCATCGTATCAAAAACTGTATTCACAAGAATTTCAGCGTCTTTTTTTGTTAAATCTCTTTTTTCAGAAACGATATTAATTAATTCTTTTTTATTCACTTCTGTAATGCCTCCTAATAAATTATCCTTGAGTAGTATATCAAAATCTACATATCATTTCAAGAGATAAAATACAAAAAAAGCACGTAATAAAGGACATAAAATGAATTACTCTTTTTTAGATCTATAAGCCTTTTCCCAGAACTTATTTCCTTGTTTTATGAACTGGTTTTTAGAAAAAAACGTGATATCTAGAGCACTTTCCTTTTCTTTTCTAATATCTGATGCAAAGGACTTTAAGGTATTTGCGACACGCCATTTATAAGGAATATGATTGATTAAAAAGTAAGCTCCAACCTTTAAAAATCCTTTATAATTGGCATGAGTGTTCTTACAATAAAGTGATAATATTTCGTCTGCATAATCACAATAATCAACTTCATATTCGTCACAGTAGATTACACTATAAATTGTTTTATGATTCATCAATTTTTCATTATTCTTCATATAGTCGAGCATGCAGGAAGGTATTGTTTGTGATGAAATAGGGAACATAAAGATAATTGTATTATTCTCTTCTACATCTTTTGCTTCTATTACCTGTAATGTTTTGATTGATACATTTCCTTTAAGATAATGTGAAAGCTTACCGGCTTGATTATACATGATCTTATTTGTATAAATGAGACCCGATAAGATTATAAGAATATTATCCACGATCAACACCTCCAAATGTCTTAAGTGAGTTAACTAAATCTTCTTCTGTACAAAAATAAGTATTAATAGAAGAAATAAAATAACCTAGAAGTGAGTCATTTAAATAATTCATCAACATCTTCTGTTCTTGTTCAGATATATCACCATAGCCTATAAGAAGGATTTTCTTTGATTGCTGAGCCAAAGCCGCATGACAGATTGTGCCATCTACTGTTGTATAATAAGGCTCATATGAAGAAATATTGCGTTCTATAAAGGATTTAAGAGGTGTATCAAAACATCCACTATAAATATGTGTAACTAATATAATAAGAGAAGCCTGCCCAATCCATTGGTTGATTATTGAAATATCATCGTGATAACGACATGGAATCCTCTTTTTAAGACAAGTATAATCGCCTGTGCAAGGACTATATTTAATATTATTAAGATTGACTACAACGCTTTCTTTAAAAAGTTCTAAAGGAATATCTTTATCTGTAATAACTATATTTTTCATAGATATCGCCTCCTAAAATAATTTTACAAGAAGATATGAACAAATTCAATAAGAAAAGCCTTCCCGCAGGAAGGCATAAAAAAAAAGGACCTGGCAGCTTGCTATTGTCGCGTCTTCACACTATCGTCGCCGTTATGATGCTTAACTTCCG